>WBZO01000454.1_pt1 | contig 87747 bp, 92 predicted proteins | sample 5204261 | NCBI WGS metagenome assembly WBZO01 (sample SAMN12412400, study PRJNA552823) | activated sludge metagenome | isolation source: activated sludge from anammox sidestream of wastewater treatment plant... | place: USA: North Carolina | collected 2017-09 | reverse complement strand
CAAGAACTGGCAGAAAGACGTTAAGTTCGAACTCGACAAGAACCCCGAATACTGGCAGAACGGGCTCCCCTACGTCGACAAGCTGGTGTACCTGATTTCCAATGATGGCGACACGCAGGCGACGATGTTGATCGACAAGCAGGTGGATGGGGCTGTCATCGGTTCGAACCAGAACCAGCGCGTGCGCGATGCCCGCAAGGACGTGAACTACAAGGCCGTGCCGACCCAGTTCTGGCGGCAGTTCCGCATGCCGCCGACGACCGCCACCCAGCCGTATCCGAAGCCGTTCGACGACCCGCGCTTCCGCGAGGCAGTCGTCCGTTCCATCGATAAGAAGCAGGTGCTCGACCTGGTCTACAACGGCGACGGCATCGTCGCACACGGGCCTATCCTGCCGATCTACGACCAGTGGGCGCTGAAGGAAGAGCTGGCCGAGTTCGACCTGAAGAAGGCCCAGGAGCTCATGTCGGCGGCGGGAGTGAGCCAGTTCAGCGGTGAGACGATCTGGGCACAGGGCGCGGAGGCCGACCAGATCGGCGAGGTGCTGAAGCAGCAACTGGCCAAAATCAACGTCAACCTCGACCTGAAGCCGATGGAACTGGCCGCCTACTACAACCAGACCTACTCCTACAAGTACACGTTCTCGCACCATCAACCGCTCAACAACCCGGACCCGGATGAGAACCTTGCATCGTACTTCGGAGAGAAGTCCGCATTCTTCAAGCACTATAACCCGGCGATCTTCGAGGTCATCAAGAAGCAGTCGGAAGAACTGGACCTCGAGAAGCGCAAGCAGCTGGTGACTGAGGCACAGGAGATGATCGTAAAGGACTTCCCGATGGCGTTCATGTTCACTACGAACCTGCACCACTTCACCGACGAGAAGATCAAGGGCTGGTTCTGGCCGACCGACCTCTACGACGGCCGAAAGGCGGAAGCGTGGCTGGACGCCTGAGGCCAGCCAGACCGTAATGCCGACCCCGGGGGCAGTGCAGCGCACTGCCCCCGGTGGTGAGAGGAGCGTCCAGGTGACGGAGTACATCATCCGCAGAGTCCTGCTCGCGGTCCCCACCGTCGTCCTTGTCATCTTCGCGACGTTCATGATCGTCCGGCTGGTGCCGGGCGACATCGTGGAGTTGATCCTGGCCGAGCGGCCCTACGCGAGCGAAGAGCAGCGGGCGCAGATCGAGGAGGACCTCGGGCTGGACGAACCGATGCCCGTCCAGTTCGTGCGCTACCTGGGTGACGTGGCGCGGGGCGATCTGGGGAACTCGTACTGGACCTCGCGGCCGGTAACCGACGAGATCAAGAGCCGCATGCCGGTGACGGCCGAGCTGGGGCTGTATTCGATCCTGCTCGGGCTCGTTATCGCCATGCCCATCGGGATCCTCTCGGCGGTCCGCCAGGACACGATGAGCGACTACTTCTCGCGCAGCTTCGCGATCCTCGCGCTTTCGGTACCGTACTTCTTCACGGCGACGCTGCTCATTGTGTTTCCGCCGAAGTGGGGTTGGGCGCCGCCCCTTACCTACAAGGGATGGTCTGACGGGCCGATCGAACACCTCTACTACTTCTTCTTCCCGGCGCTCCTCCTCGGGGTCGGCCTCGCCGGGGCCGTGATGCGCATGACCCGGACGATGATGCTGGAAGTCCTCCGCCAGGACTACATCCGGACGGCCTGGTCGAAGGGACTCCGGGAACGCTCAGTGATTTCGCGGCACGCGCTGAAGAACGCGTTTATCCCCGTGATCACCATCATCGGGTTGCAGGTCGGCGTGGCCCTGAGCGGCACCATCATCCTCGAGAGCATCTTCAACATGCCCGGTATCGGCCGCTACCTGGTCGGGGCAATCTTCCAACGGGACTACCCCTCCATCCAGGGCGTCGTGCTCATCCTCGGCGTCTCGGTCGTGGTCGTGAATCTGCTCGTCGACATCACCTATGCGTGGCTCGACCCACGCATCCACTACTCATGACGAGGGGGTGAGGAATGGCCGGAACTCAAGTCACGACCCCGATCGGCGTGCCGATCGATCGGCCGGAAAGCCGGCTGCCGTTCTACCTGGACGTGTTACGCCGGCTGGTGCGCGAAAAGCCGCTGGGCCTCATCGGCGGTGTGCTCGTGGTCATGTATTTCGTCGCGGCGATCGGCGCGCCCGTGATCGCGCCGTTTGGGCCGAATGAACTGGGCGCCGGGCCGCGCCTGGGAGGGCCCACGCTCGACAACTACATGGGCACCGACAACCTCGGGCGGGATATCTTCAGCCGCGTGGTCTATGGCGCCCGGGTCTCGATGACCATCGGCTTCGTCGCTGTCATGATCGCGACCTTCATCTCGCTCGTGATTGGCGCGCTGAGCGGCTACTTCGGAGGCCTTTTCGACATCCTGGCTCAGCGGCTGATTGACGCGTTCATTGCCTTCCCCGGCCTGGTCTTCATCATCGCGGTGGGGGCTATCTTCACCGATACGCAGATTTCCGGACTGCCGAAGAGCGGCGTGTTCCAGACCCAGAACGTGATCCTGGCCATAACGATCGGTGTGCTCCTCGGCGTTGGATCCTCGCGGATCATCCGGGGCGCGGCGCTGAGCGTGAAAAGCACCGCCTACGTCGAGGCGACACGCGCGACGGGTGCCACCCACACGCGGATCATCCTGTTCCATGTGCTGCCGAACGTGATGGCGCCGACGATCACACTGGCCACGCTCGGCCTCGGCACGGCCATCCTTTCGGAGTCGGCTCTGAGCTTCCTGGGGCTGGGTGTTTCGCCCGATACGGCCACCTGGGGCGGCATGCTGAACCGCGAGGCGCGGACCTTTATGAGCCAGAACGCCTGGATCGCGATCTTCCCCGGTTTGGCGCTGAGCATGGCCATCTTCGGGTTCAACATGCTCGGCGATGCGCTCAGAGACTTGCTCGACCCTCGCCTTCGGACCGGCTGAACGCCCAACACGCCGACGTCCCAGCCCCCATAATGCCCCCATCCACGGAGGTGCCCCTTGTCCACCACCATCCTCGACCCCACCGACGAGCGCGTGCCCGTCCGCCGGCAACTTACCGCCCGCCCGGAAGAAATCACCGGGACGGTCGGCCTGCTCAACATCTCGAAGCCCCGCGGCGAGGTGCTCATCGCGCGGCTCGAAGAGCGCCTGCGCGGACGCCTCCCCCGGGTCGAATTCCGGCACTACAGCAAGCCGACTTTCACGAAGCCCGCGCCCGAAGACCTCCGCCGCAAGATCGCCGAGGAGTGTGCCTTCGTCATCGAAGCGCTCGCCGACTGAGGATCCTGCACAACGTGCAGTGTGCACGACACGACCTGGTTCGAAATCAACGGCATGCCCGCCGTCTTCATCGCCTCGACTGAGTTCCGCGACGCCGCCGAGGTGCAGGCGAACGCGCTTGGCCTGCCCGAGGTGCGCCGCATCTTCGTCCCCCATCCCATCCAGGATGCGACGGACGAGGAGATGCGGGCGAAGGCCGACGCGATCGTCGACGCGGTGATCGAGGCGCTCGTCGACTAATCCGGGCCTGCTTCCGGCGCCGCGGGCGGGTCGAGGCGGTCCCCCACGAGCTTCTCGTGGGCGAGCCGCCGGAAGGCCAACAGGATCGGTTCGAACAGCGTGAGCCCGAGCACGGCCCGCTCGAGCACCTGTTCGGGGTCCACTGAAAAGATGCCCGGCGTGGCCGCCACTTCCGCGCGGACCACATCCTCCGCGGCGCGCGCATACGGGACCATGGCCTCGACCGGCAACCCGGGAAACAGCATCTCCCGCACGGCCGCGAACGAAACGATCAGCTGCTCCCGGGCGAGCGACCCTTCCCGCACCGGCAGTCCGAGGGTTGCCAGCAGCCTGTCGACTTCGGCGGCGGCGGCCTGCTGCTCCGGCGTGAAGGCGCCCGCCGGGCGTTCGCCGAGGGAATCGACCATGGTCCCCATTACGTCGTAGAGGTCTTCGCCGCGGTCGAGCGCGCCGGTGATCGCGGAGATCTGGGCGATGCCCAGGTGCGCCACCTCGCGCAGCGTCCGGACGAGCCGCGCCCGCCGCACGTGCGCCTCCCCGTAGTCAGCCTGGTTCGGGGCCGTCAGCGCGCCCGGGCGGAGCAGCCCCTCCCGCAGGTAGAACTTCAGCGTTGGGATGGTGATGTCCGTGCGTTCGCTCAGTTCCGAAATCTTCACGGTGCCCCCAGGGAACAGGCTATTGACAAGGATAGTAGTACTATCGGATAGTGTCACTGTCTAATATCCAGGGAGGACTCAACCGATGTTCGACACCACAGCCCGCGACTACGCCGACTACCGCCGCCGCGAGGCGAGCCAGCCCAACCTGGCCGCCCGCTATCGTGAAGAATGGGAACAGATCTCGGCGCTGGAGCGGCTCGAGCGCCAGGCCGCGGTCGAACGTGCCCGCCTCGGGCTCGGCCCGAAACCGGCTATCCTGCAGCCGTGAACGCTGCCATCTCCGCCCGGGGCGTGCGCAAGCGCTATGGCGAACTGGAAGCCCTGCGCGGCGTCGACCTGGAGGTCGAGCCCGGCGAAGTGTTCGCCCTGCTCGGTCCGAACGGCGCCGGCAAGACGACGTTCGTGGAGATCCTCGAAGGGTTTCGCGCCCGCTCGGGTGGGGAAGCCACGGTCCTCGGAGTCGACCCGCAGGATGGCGACCTGGCGTGGCGCGCCCGGCTGGGAATCGTGCTCCAATCTGCCGGGTTCTTCGAGCACCTCACGCCGGACGAGATCGTCGCGCACTTCGCCAGCTTCTATCCGAACCCGCTCGCAGCGCGCCGGGTGGTCGACATGGTGGGCCTGGCCGACAAGCGTTCGAGCCGCTGCAAGGACCTTTCGGGCGGCCAGAAGCGCCGGGTCGACCTCGCCATGGGGATCGTGGGCGACCCGGAGCTCGTGTTCCTGGACGAGCCGACGACCGGGCTTGACCCGCAGGGCCGCCGCCAGATGTGGGAAGTGGTCCGCGAGTTCACCCGGCTGGGGAAGACCGTGCTGCTCACCACGCACTACCTGGACGAGGCCGAACAACTCGCCGACCGTGTCGGCGTCATCATCAAGGGGCGGCTTGTGGAGGTGGGGACGCCCCGCGAGATCGGTGGCCGCGAACGCGCCTTCGCCCGCGTGACCTTCGCGCTCGATGCGAACCTTGCGGGCCGGCCGCTCCCCGAGACCGGTGCCGACACCGTCACGCGAGACGGGCGCGTGACGATCACGACGGCCACGCCAACCGCTGTCGTGACCGCGTTGGCCCGCTGGGCCGAGGCGAACGGCGAGCCCGAACTGCCCGCCCTGGCGGTGAGCCGCCCGAGCCTCGAGGACATCTACCTTGCGATGGTCGAAGCCGCCGATGGCGGCGCCGGAGACGAAGGAGACGACGCATGACCGCAATCCCCGCCAGTCCCGTGGAGTTCCGCCCGAATGCGCCGGGCCGCCTCTTCCGCCTCTCACTCGAACGCACGCGCATCGAAATCAAGACCTTCTTCCGGGCGCCGGACCAGGTGTTCTTCACCTTCCTCCTGCCGGTGCTGTTTGTGGTCATCTTCTCGACGATCTTCAGCGGGGAGATCGAGGGCCCCCCGGGGGTGGAGAAGGTCGAGTTCTCGCAGTACTTCGTGCCGGGCATGATCGCTTCGGGCATCGTCAGCGCTACCTTCGCGAGCCTGGCGATGACCATCGCGGTCGAACAGCACGACGGGTTGCTGCGTCGGCTTTCGGGGACGCCGCTGCCGCGCAGTGCCTACTTCGCCGGCAAGGTGGGGCTCGCGCTGTTCACGGCGTTTGTGATCGTGGTCCTCATCCTCGCCATCGGCGTCGTGCTCTACGACGTGTCGTTGCCAACCGACCCGAAGAAGTGGGCAGTCCTGGCGGCGGTCTTCCTGCTCGGCGTGGCCAGCTGTTCGCTGCTGGGAATCGCCTACACGCGGTTGATCCGCAGCTCGTCGTCGGCGGCGGCGATCGTGCAGCCGCCGTACCTGGTGCTTCAGTTCATTTCGGGTGTGTTCCTGCAGTACTCGGAGGTCCCGCCGTTCTTGAAAGTCATCGCGGCGACGTTCCCGTTGAAGTGGATGGTCCAGGGGCTGCGGTACGTCTTCCTCCCGGACTGGGTGGCCGTGGATGACTACGGTGGGGAGTGGCAGGTGGAGCGGGTGCTGCTGGTGCTGGGCCTCTGGCTCACGGCGAGCTTCGTCCTCGCGCGCGTGTTCTTTCGCTGGAACCGGGGATACACGGGGTAGGGGCGAAGGGAAGGCTTGAGTTGGGGCCCTGTATATTCAAGGTTGGGCGACCACCTTGAATTTGGGACGATCGTATTCAAGGTTTTCGATCCGTTCGCCGGCCTGGAGCGCGGCATCACCGCCCGGTAACGCCGGCTGCCCGATAGTCCGGTGCTGGCTATACTCCGATCGACCAATTCCTCGCACCGGTGAGACATGCCAAATTCGAAGGCGACCCCCCGCATCGCCGTCCGCCTTACGCTGTTCGCCGATCTCCGGCGTCTCCTCCCCAACGGCCACGATGGCCCCCTCACGGTCACCCTCTCGCGGGGGGCGACCGTCGCCGACCTCATGGCGGCGGCGAGGGTGCCCGCCGATGAGGACGTTACGATTGGCATCAACGGCGACCAGGGCGCGCGCGATTCGGTGCTCGCCGATGGCGATGATGTCGTGTTCTTCAGTCCCATGGAGGGCGGGTAGCGCCGTCGCCCTCCACCGCTCGTGAAAGGCCACCCATGGAACGCTTCGGCTACTGGAACAAGATCCTCCACGTCGACCTCACCGCCGGGACGACCAGCGTCGAAGAGCCGGGCGACGCGTTCTACCGGAAGTACGGCGGCGGGCGCGGGTTCATCGGCCACTACCTGTTGAAGCACGTGCCGCAGGGCGCCGACCCACTGGGGCCGAACAACGTGCTCGTGTTCGCGCCGGGGGTGCTCACGGGCGCTCCGGTGCCGGGCGCCGGCCGCCACAGCGTGGGCGCGAAGTCGCCCCTCTCGGGCGGGTTCGGCGAGGCCGAGGCCGGGGGCTTCTGGGGCAGCGAACTGAAGCGTGCGGGCTGGGACGCCATCGTCGTCCATGGGGCCGCCGCCAGCCCGGTCTACCTCTGGATCAATCAGGACCAGGTCGAAGTCCGCGAGGCGGGCCACCTCTGGGGCAAGGTCACCGGCGACGTCGAAGAGGCGATCCATGCCGAGCTGGGCGACCCCCGCATCCGCGTCGCGCAGGTCGGTCCCGCCGGCGAGAACCTGGTCCGCTTCGCCAACGTCGCGAACGACCTGAACGAGTTCGCGGGCCGGAGCGGCATGGGCGCCGTGATGGGCTCGAAACAGCTCAAGGCCATCGCGGTGCGCGGCAGGACGCCCGTGCCGATCGCCGACCAGCCGGCGCTCCTCGCCATCTCGAAGTGGGTCAGCAGCACGGTCGACCAGGTGCATCGCGGCTTCCACGAATACGGCACCGGCGGCGCGATGCAGGGCAAGAGCCTCGACGGCGGCATCCCCACCCTCAACTACCGTTTGGGCACGTTCGAAGGGACGGACAGGGTCGACGCCATCGCCATCAAGGACGAGGTCCGCATCGACATGGGCGCCTGCTTCGCCTGCTCCGTCCGCTGCAAGAAGGTCGTCCAGATCGAGATGCGCGAAGAGGACGCCGGCGTCACGCGCAAAGGCGTCAAGGTCGCGGTCGACCCGAAGCACCGCTACCGCGTGGACCCGAAGTACGGCGGCCCGGAGTACGAATCGCTCGCCTCGCTGGGGACGAACCTCGGAGTCGACGACATCGTGGCGGTCTGCAAGTCCAACGAGATCTGCAACATGATGGGGATGGACACGATCTCGGCCGGATCGACCGTGGCCTGGGCGATGGAGGCGTACGAAAAGGGCGTCCTCACCGCCGAGGACACCGACGGGGTCAAGCTCGAATTCCGCGATGGCGACGCGGTGGTCCAGATGCTCCAGATGATCGCCAGGCGCGAGGGCATCGGCGACCTCCTCGCCGAAGGCTCGCAGCGCGCCGCGGCGAAGATCGGCCAGGGCTCGGAAGACTACCTGACGACCGTGAAGGGCATGGAGATGGCCATGCACGACCCGCGCCACATGGCGGGGATGCGCGCCAGCTACCTGCTCGCCCCAACCGGCGGCGACCACATGCGCCAGACCGGCGACAAGAACGGCCTCCGCAACCAGGTCGGCATGTGCCACTTCCTCGCCTACGACGATGACCAGACGGCCGGGATCCTGAACGCGGTCACGGGCTGGGGCGTGGACGCGGCGGAGATGGTGGCCACCGCCCACCGGGGGCTCACCCTCGCGCGGCTCTTCAACATGCGCGAAGGCATGACCCGTACCGATGACCGCCTCCCGAAGCGCTTTTCGGAAGACCTTCCGAAGCACAAGGGCCTCACCGGCGCGGAGCTCGAGAAGATCGTGACGGACTACTACATCGAGCAGGGATGGGACCCGGAGACGGGCAAGCCCACCCGCGAGACGGTCCGCGCCCTCGGCCTCGAAGCCGACGCGGTGGGGCTGGTGTGAGGAGGGCGCCTTTAGCGAGTAGTTATTCCTTGACCGTGTAGGTACTGTGGCGCTATGGGTACTTCTTCATATGGTTGGCAGTTGAGCCCTTGGTTCTCGTGGTCAGCTCGGCGGAACCTCGCCGCTCCTGCTCCTGCTCCTGCTCCTGCTCTCGCGTCGGGAGCGCGGACCCCGCGTCGTTCAGGGTTCGGTGGTTCGGGCTTGTTTTGTGGGTGTGCACGGTGACTCCTTGGAGAGGATGGGGTGCCCGCTTGGATCGGGCGCACGAACACCTCGACGACCTCGACGGCGAGGCTCGCGCCTGCATTGAGCGATACCGCAACGGGATTGCTAGAAGCATCGACGCGCAGCGTGGGCTCTACCTGTACAACTTCGGTCAGCTGAACCCGCCCGATTACAGGCTCGGAGTGCTCATCGGGGAGGTGGCCCACGCCCTCCGGGCCGCCCTCAATCACATCGCCTATGCGCTGGCACCGACCGTCGAGTACATCCAGTTCCCAATCTTCGACGAGGGCGCCAAGTGCTCCGAGGCGTTGAGAGACTTCCCGCCCGAATCTCGCAAAGAGCTTCGGAGATGGCAGCCGTACAACGCTGGGAAGCACGCTCACGACCACCCGCTTTGGATCGTCCACAGGCTCGACATTGTCGAGAAGCATCAATGCGTCCCCACGTTCCCGGTGAGCGTCAGCATGGGAAGACCTGCCCTAAGGGGCCACAATCAAGACGGGGATGCAATCCTCGCCGTTCCCGCCATCGCCGGCATGCCCGAGCCGGACCTCTATCCAGACTTAGCCCTGCACGTAAGCCTCGACCCATTTCCCAAAGCCACCAAACTCGTTCCCCTAACAAGTCTCCGAGACGCGTACGACCTTGTTCGAACGAAGGTGATCCCCAGTGTCGAAAAGGTGATGCCGTAAACGTTGCCAGTTCCGGCAACGTCAGGTGCTCTTCAGCCGACCGCAGCCAGGGGCTAGTTCCCGCTCAGCCGCCGGGCTGCTTCGGGCGCCGGCTGTTCACCGCGCGGAAGCTGATGAGCACCAGGTAGAACGCGGCGAGCGCCACGAAGAGCCAGCGGCCCTCCTGGAGGCTGATGCCCAGCAGCGCGATGCCCAGGCCGAACTGCAGTACTTCGAGCCAGATCGGCGCGCGGCCGCGCCGGATCACCGCGTCACCGCCCGGGGTCGTGCTGGTCCCATGCGATTCTCCTGGCTCCGCCCCCCGTGATTGTAACGGGACGCACGGCCGGGCGCGGATGCCGCGTATTGGGGGATCTTCCCCACGCCGCTGTGCGAGGCGCCTCACACTGGCCCCCAGACATGGGTACTCCCGCGGAGCTACACTGGCGCCGTCGTGCCCCACCATCGGATCGCTGGCACCAGGAAGCCCGCGGCGTAAGAATTCGCGCCACCGGCTGTCCAATCCCCAGAACCCTTAGCGTGGAGTGCACACCGTGTCGTACCGAACCTTCATCCACCACATCATCCTCGGCGCTCTCAGCACCTCCCTCCTCCTCTCCGTCGCCTGTGGCGGCGGGGACGACGATGCTTCGCCCGATGACGGCGACGGCGGGGGCGCTACCGCCACCACGGCCGGCGATGCGAAGGACACCCCTTCGGGCGACGGCGGCGCGAAGTTCGACCCATGCCAGCTGCTTACCGCCGCGGAACTCGAAGAGTTCGCCGGCGAGAAGATGGACGGCGGCGACCCGGCTGTCGCGCAGGGCCCCATGGGCATCACGCTCTGCACCTGGGGAGCCACCAGCGACACGTCCCTCACGATCGCCCAGGTGTCCGTGGTCCGCGAAAAAGACTTCGCCGCCCAGCTGAAGTCCCAGAAGTACACCGCGAAGAAGCTCTTCGAGGACGAAAAGGCCCTGCACACCGGTGTCCAGGACGTCGCCGGCATCGGCGAGTCGGCCTACCGCGTGGGAAACGTCCTGAATGTCCTTTACGATGGCATGACGGTATCCGTCAGCCTTGGCAAGCAGGGGGTCGAGACCGGGACCCTGGTGGCCATGGCGAACAAAGCGGTCCCGCGCATCCCCTGATCTAGGCTGGGAACCACCGGCCACGAAGCGGCGGGCTTGCCCGCCGCTTCGTCGTGTGGGGCGCGGGCAGGTTAGGCCGGTTGGTCCACCAGGCCGCGGGTGAAGGCATAGGCGGTGGCCTCGGCCCGGTTGCGGGAGCCCGTCTTGCGGTAGAGGTTCTCCAGGTGGCGCTCGATGGTGCGGGGGCTCAGCACCAGCTGGTCAGCCATCTCCCGGTTGCTCAGGCCGCGCGCCACCAGCACGAGGATCTCCAGTTCGCGGTCGGTGAGCGATGCTGCCTCGGGGAGGGGCGCCGGGGCCTGCGCGGCCGGGCGAACATCCGGCGCGGGGCCCGCCGGCACGAAGTCGGTAATCGCGTCCAGCAGCTGGAAGATGTGCCGGGGGAGCCCGCCCTCGAACGTGCGGAAGCAGGCATTGGGGATGCTCGCAGCCACGGTCCGGGCCGAGGCCTCGGAGGCGTACGAATTCTCCTCCGAGTGGAGCACGAGCGCCTCGGCGGCCACCTGCGGGAGCACTGGCAAGAAGTCCTCTTCCTCCAGGAGTTGGCCGTACCGGATCGCCGTGGGCTGGTTCACGCTCGCGCGCACGAGCCGCGCATAGCCGGTCGCGATCGGTGTGTCGTACCCGAACGCGACTCCCCCGACGTTCTGGGCGAGCATTTCCCAGTCCTGCTTCAGGAGCAGGCCAAGGGCCCGCAACCGGGCTCCGGAAGCCTCGTCGCGGAAGCGCGGCGTCCAGTTGATGAGTACCAGGTGGGAGACGCGCTCGGGGTGCGCGAGCGCATACGAGACGGCGAGGTTGCCGCCGCCTTCGATCCCCACCAGCGCAAAGCGCTCGGCACCGATGCGGCGGGCCACAGCGTCGAGGTCGCTCATGCGCGCCTCCAGGGAGATATCGTCCACATCCCGGTCCGAAAGCCCGAGCCCGCGGCAATCGAAGCGGACGACGGTGAACTGCTGTGCCAACCGGGTATAGACGAACTTCTGCGGGAACTCCCATTCGAGCTGGACGTGGCTGGCAAGGAAATGCGGGAGCCAGAAAAGCGGCGGTCCGGTGCCGCTCACCGTGTAGGCGATGCGCACACCGTCGCCGGTGGTGGCGAACTGCACGCGGGGCGGCATCAGGCGGGCACCGGTGGGCGCATGGGGGTTTCTCCCCATCGCAGCGTGTGAGGCGCTTCACACAGCGCCCCGGCGGCTGGGGGATATGCCGGAAGTCCGCGGCGGCTGGATTTCCGACGATAGAAGTGCGCCCGGGGGGCATGAAGGACACGGGTTGCCCGGCGGCCCCCCGGGCCGGTTTGCCGGCCCACCCCCGCGGCGCATTCCACGAAATACCCGGTCACACGAGGTCTAGTCACGATGGTTTCGATGAGTCCTGGCCGCTCCACGCGCGCCCTCCGGTGGGCAGTTGCCGCGATTGTACTGCTGGCAGCCGCCCTGGTGACGTTTTTTTCGAGCGGAGTTTCGCTCGCATCCAGCGGGAAATACATCCGTCTCTGCATGGCTGCCATGCCCAACGGCGACGACCGCGAACAGGGCGGCGATTTCACCTTCAATTTCTACGCGGATGGCAGCCCCGTCCCTTTCGCCACCCTCACCATGAACCGCCTGGAGGACCCGGGCATCTTCTGCGAAAACCTCTACCCGTCCGACTTCGGCGTGGCCGATACCGCCACCTTCGTGGTGAAGGAAGCCGTGAAGCCGCCGTCGTGGGAGAGCAAGACCGACTATCCGAAGTACGTCGTTGGCAACCCGCCCCTCGTCTCCGGCGACACCACGCCCCCGTTCACCATCGCCGCGCAGTGGGCGACGGTCACCTTCTACGACTGGGCCAAGGTCGCGCCGCGGGTTGTCGTGTGCAAGGGCATCGAAGATAACGGTGACGCCATAGCCGACAGCGGGACCTTCGAGTTCACCGTGGCCGTCAAAGGCCAGGCGCCGTTCAAGACGTACTCGCTTGCGGCCCAGGAGAACCAGGAAGAAGTGTGTGACATGTTCTTCCTGGAGGACGAGGGGTTCTCCCTGCCGGTGACTTTCGTCGTGACCGAGCTTCCCGCGCCGGGCTTCCAGAACGCCCCCGGATACCCGAAGTACTACGACTACGGCGTCTCGGGCCTGGTCTCCGGTGGGACGGTCGAGATGACCGTCGATGATGCCAACCGTGAGCAGAACGCCTGGTTCATGAACAAGCGCGCCGAGGCGCCCGCCATCCCCCAGCTCCCCGACATCCCCGACATCCCGCAGGTGCCGGGCCCCATCGAGACTCCCGTGAGCACGCCGACGCCAATCACCACGGCCACCCCGCCGCCGCCAACCGCCACGGCGACGGTCGCGGCACCCACGACACCGGCCCCGGCCACGCCCGCCGCTTCTCCCACGAAACCGGGTGGTTCCACGGCTGGCGCGACGATCGTCCCCCTGCCGCCACGCACGGGCGACAGCGTGGTCCCCGCCGGCGACCGTGGCATCGGCATCCTCTTCATCGGGCTGGCGGCGTTGAGCGGGTCCGCGGCGGCCATCCTCGCGGCAATCGCCCGCCGTCGCTAACCGCCTGCATCGCCCCCGGCCGGGAGGGTTACCTCTCCTCCAGCCCTCCCGGCGGGGCGATGCGGGCTTCACCGTCCCGGGGGCCGGATCGCTCTCTCCCGGCCCGCGGGACGGCGCCTTCGGGCACCTGGTACGCGGTCAAGAATGTCAGCGATCGATGGCGCGGTTGAGGGCGGAACGGCCGGGACGTTCGCGAGGGTCCTTCTCGAAGTACTAGCGGAAGTGGGCCATGACCTCGTTGGCAAACCGGTCCATCAGTGCGGCCTTGTCCGCGACCGTCCTGCCAAGGTTGAAGTCGGGGATGATGAGTTCGTCCACACCGGCCTCAGCGTACTGTTCGACGAGGGCGCGCACCTGGGGACCGTTCCCGCCGATGACGGGGCGCCCCGCGGCCTTCATGCGCTCGACCACTGCGGCGTCGTCGGTCAGGACCAGCATCCCCTGGGCCGAGTGAGCGATCGTCTTCGGGTCGCGGCCGATCTCCCGGCAGTACTGGTCCAGGATGCCGCCCTTGTGCTTCAGCACTTCCGGAGTGCCCCAGACGTTCCACTCGTTCGCGTACTTCGCGGCGATGCGAAGGGTCCGTTGCTCGCCGCCGCCGCCGATGAGCAGCGGCAACGGCTTCTGGATCGGCTTCGGCGCGAGCGGCGCATCGGTCAGCTGGTAGTGCTTCCCGGCGAACGTCGTCCTGTCGTTCGAAAGCAGGCCGGTGACCACCTGGCAGGCTTCCTCGAACCGGCTCATGCGCCCGCCGAGCGTGGAGAAGTTGATGCCGTAGGCGCGGTGCTCGTTCTCCTGCCAGCCGGCGCCCAGGCCCAGCACGCAGCGGCCGCCGCTGATGTTGTCGACATTCGCGGCCATCTTCGCGAGCACGGCCGGGTGGCGGTAGGTGTTCCCGGTCACCAGCGCGCCGAGGCGAATGCGGGGCACACTTGCGGCGAGCGCGGCCAGCGTGGTCCAGCATTCCGAGGTGGGGCCGCTGGTGTCTTCGGCGTTGGGCATGAAGTGGTCCGCGTACCAGACGCCGTGCCAGCCGCCCGCCTCGGCGTGCCGCGCGAGGGCGAGCGTGTCGTTCCACGAATTGTTCGGGCCGGGCCAGAAGCCGAATCGCATGGGTCACCCCGTGTTCTGTGTGCGGGGCATTGTAGCGGGGGGAGGGACCGGCCGGGGCCGGAGCGCCTAGACGAACGTCCGCAGCGCCTGCGGGTCTTCGATCGTCACGGCGCCGCGGGTGAGTGTGATCCAGCCGTCGCGCGCGAACTGGTTCAGCTGCTTGTTCACGCTTTCGCGGCTCACGCCCAGCATCGAGGCCAGTTCGCCCTGGGTCACCTGGATGCGCTGCTTCTTCCGCGGGTCGCCTTCCGGCAGCGAGGCGGCGAGCGTGAGCAGGTGTTTCGCCAGGCGGTGTGGCAGGTCCAGGAACACCAGGTCGGTCACCGTCTCGTCGGTGCGGCGAAGGCGGAGCGAGAGCGTCTCGAGCAGCGCAAGCGAGGCGGCCGGCCGCTCGCTCACCCAGCTGACGAAGTCATCCCGGGATACCACGAACGTCCGGGTGGCCGTCGTGGCCGTGGCGGTGGCCGAGCGCGGCCGCCCATCGAAGAGGGCCAGTTCGCCGTGGCAGTCGCCGGGGCCCATCAGGGCGAGGGTTGCTTCGCCCCCGGCGCCGGAAATGCGGCTGATCCGGACGCGGCCTTCGACGACCACATAGAGCGCGTCGCCGGGGTCGCCTTCGTGGTAAATGGTGGTACCGGCGGCAAAGCGGCGCACGCGTCCGCGGGCGGCGAGAGCCTTCAGGTCTTCATCGGGCAGGCGCGCAAGGAGCGGCAGGTCGCGGATGTAGACATCGTTTGGAGCGGTATCGGTCGTGGCCACGTGAACCCCCCTGGGCGGATCTTGTACCACTGCACCCCGATTCGAGCCACTGTGTGATGCGCATCTCGAATGGCGTGCCGCCAGTGTGAACGCGCTTAACGTAGCACGCCGGCGACGCGGTCATCCTTGAATCACCACCTGGCCACTGCGGCCACGAGGAGCAAGGACATGGAACTGTGCAACCTGGAGGAGTGGGCGCGAGCCCGGCAAAACGAAGCGGTCCTTGCCTTCCGCCGCGCCCAGCTGCTCGGCCTCACCACCGGGCCAGCCCGGCCCAGGCGTCGCGGGCTCGCCCGCTTTGGAGCCTTCCGCTCCACCGAAACCACCGCCGGTTCGCCGGCGATACCACGCGAGGCGAGCTAACGCCCGCCCGCAGAAAGGGTCCACGGAGATGATGAACTTCACCTACCACGAATACGCCAGGAACGAGATGTACCAGCGCCAGGCCGGCCTCCGGAAGGCCCAGCTCAACGGGACTGCCTACGAACCCACGCCCCGGCGCCAGGTCCCCTGGCCGTGGCGCCGCAGGCGCGCTGTTGACGCCCGCGGTGTCGTGCTCCAGCCCGGCATCCAGGGCCGCTAAGCTTCCAACACCAGTTCACCCACTTGAGGCGGGGTGCGCTCCCGGATGACGGGCGCGGCCCCGCCTCAACAGTTTGTGGAGCTCGATCGCCACCAGGATGGATGAGCCCACGGCCACGATCCGCAGCCACGACTCCAGCCCGATCGGCTCGATGCGCAGGATGTACTGCGTGGCCGGGAGGTAGAGGGCCGCCACATGGACGCTCACCGCGGCGGCCGTTGCGACGAGGAGGAACCGATTGGAGAACGGGCTCTTCCGGAAGGCCGAGAGGTACTCCGAGCGGCAGTTGCCCACGTGGAAGACCTCGAACATGACCAGCCCGGTGAGCGCCGCCGAACGTGCGTAATCGAGCGTCTCACCCGAGTTCAGCTCCCACCGGAACAGGACCAGGATCCCGCCGCCCATCACGAGCGCCACCAGCGCGGTCCGTTCCCAGAGCAGGCGCGAGAGAATCCCCTCCGATCGTGCCCGCGGTCTCCTTCGGAGGATATCGCGGTCGCCAGGTTCGAACGCGAGGGCGACATGCTGGATCCCATTGGTGACCAGGTTCAGCCAGAGGATCTGGGCTGCCAGCAGTGGCAGATCCCAGCCGAGGATGACGGCCACCAGGATGAAGGCGATCTCCGCCGCGCCGGTTGAGAGCAAGAAGAAGCTGACGTTGCGGATGTTGTCGAAGGTCACCCGCCCCTGGCTTACAGCGGCGTAGATGCTCACGAAGTTGTCGTCGGCCAGGACCATGTCGGCGGCCTCGCGGGCGACATCCGTGCCGGAGAGGCCCATCGCCACGCCCAGGTCGGCCACCCGAAGCGCCGGGGCGTCGTTCACGCCGTCGCCAGTGACCGCGACCACGTGGCCCTGGTTTTGAAGCGCCTGCACCACGCGCAACTTGTGGTCGGGCGACATGCGGGCGCAGACGGTCACCGTCTTCATGCGCTCGCCGAGTTCGTCGTCGCTCATCTGCTCGATCTCGCGGCCCTCAACCGCGGCGGAGGCTTCATCGGCTATGCCGAGCTGCCTGGCGATCGCGAGGGCGGTGGAGGCGTGGTCCCCGGTGATCATGACCACGCGGATACCCGCATCGAGACAGCCGCGGACCGCTTCGAGGACGCCCTCGCGCGGCGGGTCCATCATCGCCTCGAACCCCAGGTAGGTCAGGCCGGTGGGGTCGCGCGGCGGTTCCTCCCCGGGGGCCAGCTGGCCGTAAGCCATCGCCAGAACGCGGAGCCCGCGTGCCGCCGCCGAATCGGCGGCTGCCTGCACCGTGCCGGGTTCTTCGGGTTCCCGGTGACCGTCGATCTGGACCGTGTCGCACATTTCGAAAACCCGCTCCGGTGCTCCCTTCACGAAGAACAGGCGGGCGCCGGCGAATTCGCGGACCGAGCCCGAGTAGCGGAGCTCGGGCTCAAAGGGCACGTCGAAAACGGGTTGATAGGCTGTCCGCGTCTCGACGTGGTCGATGCCGAACGTTTCAGCGGCCACCAGGAGCGCGGTTTCCGTCGGGTCGCCCTCGGGCGCCCAGGTATCGTTGTCCCGCGAGAGCCTCGCCTCGTTCGCGAGCACACCCGCGATGAGCGTGAGCTCGAGCGAGCTGCCCGGCAGGGCAACTCCCTCGCCGGGGCGATGCGAGCCGTCGGCCGTCCACACTTCGAGCACCGTCATCTCGTTCTGGGTGAGGGTGCCGGTCTTGTCGGAGCCGATGACCGTGGTGCTGCCGAGCGTCTCAACCGCGGGCAGGTGGCGAATGATGGCCTTCCGGTTGGCCATCCGCCGCACACCGATCGCCAGGGTGATGGTGAAGGCCACGGGCAGGCCTTCGGGCGTGGCCGAAACCGCAAGGGCTACCGTGACCTTGAGCATCTCCGAGCCGGAATTTCCCTGGTAGATGCCGATGGCGAACGAAAGGACGGAGACGACGGCCACGGCTATGCCGATCAGGGCGGCGAGCCGTCCCAGGCGCTGCTGCAGGGGGGTTGCCGGTGTCTTTTCGCGCCGCATCGTCTCGGCGATCTGGCCGACCGCCGTGGCGGCACCAGTAGCCACAACAATGCCGCTGGCGCGCCCGCTTCGGACGATGGTGCCGGCGCGCGCCATGTTGAACTGATCGCCTATGGGTGCGTCAGCGGGGGCGATGCCGGGGTGTTTGGCCGCGGCGGTGGATTCCCCCGTGAGGATCGCCTCTTCGATGAGGAGGCTGTTGGCGTCGAGCAGCCGGATATCGGCGGGAACACGCACGCCGGATTCGAGCAGAACGCGGTCGCCGGGCACGAGCAGCCGGCTTTCCAGGTGGACCGGTTGGCCGCCACGGATGGCCACCGCCTTGTGGCTGAGGAGGGCGGAGAGCGAGCGCACGGCCCGCTCGGCGCCCGATTCCTGGGCCAGGCCGATGATTGCGTTGAGCAGCACGACTGCGAGGATGATCCCCGTATCGATCCACTCCTCCAGCAGTGCCGTGACCCCGGCCGCCACTACCAGGATGTAGATCAGGGGGCTCATGAACTGGCGGGCGAAGATGATGAGGGGGCCAGGTGGCTCGGGCTCGGGGAGAGCATTCTCCCCGTAGCGCGCCAGCCGGGCCGCGGCCTCCGCCGCGTCGAGCCCCGATTCGGGCGAATCGACCCTGGCCACGACCGATGCTTCATCCAGGGCGTGCCACGCGTCCGTGCTGACGGGCCCGCGGCCTATCCCGTTCGTCCGCGGGCTCATTGCCCGCAGAGAATGACCGGCAGGTCCGAGCGCTCGACCGTGCCGAGCGCGACGCTCCCCAGGAAGAGGTGCAGGCTGCGCCCGCGGCCATGCGTCCCCATCGCGATGGCACTGGCGCCAACTTCGTGGGCAGCATGGACGATCGCGTGCTCCGTCCGCTCAAACTCGGCCGCGCGCGTAACGCGGACCGAGGACTGGATGCACCCCGGGAGCATCGCCGCCGCCGCCCGGCAGGTCGCTTCGCGCCGTTCGAGCTCGATCGTCAGGGGAGCATCGGCCAGTGCCTCGACGTACACGCCGATCACCGCGACCGGGATGCACGCCGATTCCAGGATCGGCCCGAGTTTCACGAACGCCGAGCGCGATGCGGGGCTCCCGTCGGTCGTTATCGCCAGCTGGTAGGCATCGGCCGTCGAGGACGCGCCGGCTGCCGGACCGGTGACGAAGACGGGGCACGGGCTCTTCCGCAGGACGTTGATGGCCGTGCTCCCGAAGATGGCGTGGCGCATCGCTCCCACGCCGCGCGAGTCCATCGCGATGATCGATGCGCCGGCCTCCGAGGCAACCCGCGCGATCGCGCTGGCCGTGTCTTCATCCTTGCGGCGTTCGGCCACGATCGCCCTGCCCGCGATGCCGTTGTCGTTCAGCATGGCTTCCACCGCTGCGGCGCGGCTACCGTCGTCCCCGGCCCGGCCGTCGTCTTCGTAGACGCGGGCGAGCGCAATCTCCATACCCGCGGCGCGGGCGAAAGCCGCCGCATGCGGCAGTACGTGCAGCGATTGAGCGGAGCCGTCGGTTGTGCAGAGGATTAGCATCGCTTCCATCCTAGGGCCATTGTGTCTTCTCCCGCAGCCCCGCCCGGGCCTTGAGCGGGGGCCCGTCCGGCCGTTTCGAGCGCCGGCGGCGCCTGCCCGGGCGACTCGATCCGGTAGGTGCAACCGGGCCCGGCGGTCCCACCCGGATTCCGGCCTGCCAGCGTGACGGTATGCCGCGCGCGGGCGTAGTCTACCCTCTATGCCAGCTTCTGGCGGCGGTCCTCAGTACACCCCGGCAACGGACAAACAGGGCCGAGTCTCGCGCTACCGAGTCGAGCTTCCGCGCGCCGGAATTGTCGAGACCGCATCCGGCCACTTCGAGGCGACCGAATACGCCGAACGAAGGGCCGGCTGGGGGGGCCGCCTCCTCGACCTGAAGGACCGCCTCATCGGCAGCAGCGTCTCCAGCGCCCGCCTCGCCGAACAGCGCCTGAGCAAGAAGGTCGCGCTCGCCGTCTTCTCATCCGATGCGCTCTCCTCCACGGCCTACGCGACCCAGGAGATCATCCTCATCCTGGTGATCGCGGGCACGGCGAGCATCCATCTCAGCCTGCCGATCGCCCTCGCCATCACGGCCCTGCTCGCCGTCGTGGTGGTCTCCTACAGCCAGCTCATCCGTGCCTACCCGATGGGCGGGGGCGCCTACACCGTGGCGATGGAGAACCTGGGCCGCTTCGCGGGGATAGTCGCCGGCTCCGCGCTCCTCATCGATTACACCCTGACCGTCTCAGTCTCCATCGCCGCCAGCGTCGAGGCCATCGCATCGGCGGCGCCCGCAGCCCACGATTTCGCCGTGCCGATCGCGATCGGCCTCGTCCTGGTGATAGCGCTCGGCAACCTTCGCGGCGTGCGCGAATCGGGCACGGTGTTCGCCATCCCCACCTACGGGTTCGTGTTCATCCTGGGCGCCACCATCGTCGGCGGCATGGTCAAAGTCTTCCTCAGCGATGCCCCCAACGTCCTCGAAACCGGCGAGCCGCGGGAACAACTCGAACAGACGGGCAACGTGCTCATGTGGTTCCTGGTGCTGCGCGCGTTCTCCGCCGGGTGCGCGGCGCTCACCGGCGTGGAGGCCATTTCGAACGGGGTCTCTGCCTTCAAGCCGCCAGAGTGGCGCAACGCCATCATCACGATGGCCGCGATGGGCTTCCTCCTGGCCTTCCTGTTCATCGGGACCACCCTCCTCGCCAGGCACTTCGGCATCGTCTACGAAGAGGGTGACCGCGAGACCGTCATGTCCCAGGTCGGCGCCGAAGTCTTCGGGCGCAACCTGTTCTACTACCTGCTCCAGGGCTTCACTGCCGGCATCCTCTTCCTCGCGGCGAACACCGCCTTCAACGGCTTCCCTCTGCTGGCGGCGATCATCGCCCGCGATGGCTACCTGCCCCGCATCTTCCACCAGCGCGGCAACCGGCTCGTGTTCAGCTATGGCATCGCGGCGCTGGCCGGCGGCTCGATCCTGCTCCTCATCGCATTCAACGCCACCACCACCCGCCTCATCCCGCTCTATGCCTTCGGCGTGTTCCTCTGCTTCACCCTTGCTCAGGCGGGCCTCGTCCGCCGCTGGTTCCGGCTGAAGCCGCCTGGCTGGCAGCGCTCCGCCCTGATCAATGGTTTCGGCGCCATCGTCACCGGCATCGTCATGGTCATCATCGTGGTGACCAAGTTCTCCCAGGGCGGCTGGCTCGTCGTCGTCGCCGTCCCTCTCGCCAGCATCGGCATCTGGCAGATCGGCATCTTCTACCGGCACCTGCACCGCACCCTCTTTGTCTCCCCCGATGCCCAGCTCGATATCCAGCCCCGGGGAGAGTCGCGCATCCCGGTGATTGTCCCCATCGAAGATGTCAACCTCGCGACCGTCATGACGCTCGGCGCCGCCTGCGAACGCTCGCGCGATGTCACGGCCGTCCACGTCGTCGTCGACCCCGATCTGCCATCAACCGTCGAGACCCAGTGGAACCGCCAGTTCCCGGCCATCCCCCTGGTCGTGATCGACTCGCCCTATCGAAACGTTGGCGACCCTATCGCCCGCTACATCGACGACCGCCTGAAGCGCGCGCCGCATGAACTGACCGTGATGGTGCCGCTGCTCGAGGGACACCGCTGGTATCAGCGCCCGCTCGTCAACCAGAGCCTCAAACGCCTGACTCACATGCTCCGCCAGCGCCGCCACGTCGAGGTCGCGACCGTGCCGTTCAGCGTTGGCGGCCGCGGCCGCAGCCGGCGCCGCTGGCGGCGGCCCTTCTCCCGGCGCGACCCCTTCGAACGCCGCATCGGGAAGCGCTGACGCCGTGGCCGAGATCCTTCACATGGTGCCCGCTGAGGACTGGATCCGGGCCCGGGCTGCGCCGTCCTACTCCCCGGACTCGCTCGCGGCGGAAGGGTTCATCCACTGCACGGTGGGCGAACGCAACCTTATCGAGGTCGCCACCCGCTACTACGGGCACGTCCAAAGCGAGTGGCTCGTCCTCGTCATCGACCCGGCGCGGGTCGAGTCCGAAATCCGCTGGGCGGTCCAGCCTGACGGGCTCGCCTACCCCCACATCCACGGTCCGCTCAACCGCGATGCCGTCATCGAGGTCTGCAGGTTCCCGCGGGATGCGAGCGGCGGTTTCGGGGCCTTTCGAAGCCTGCCATGGCCCGGCGCGCCGGGCACCGCCAAATAAGGGTTTCCGCCTACTGAGATTGGCGAACTGCGTGACGTACGATGCGGTACGCTTTCCCGTGGATGGGTGGCCCGCCGCACCCGTTTCGCCGTGCGCGTACAGGAGCCCCTGGCCGTGAATGTCCTGGTCTTCGCAGCCTCGAGCGAGGACGCCCGCCGGTTGGCGGAGCCTCTCCACGTGCTGGGGCACACCACCACCTGCTGCGCTTCGCCCGAACGGGCAGTCACCGCCCTGGCCGCCGGTCCCATCGCGACGGCCGTCGTCTCCGGGTTCGCCACCGCCGTCGCCGCGGCCCACATGGCCACGCTGCGCCGGGCAGGCCCGGCCAGCCTCGCGGTCATCGCCGGGGCTCCTCCCGGTCAGCCACAGCTCGATCTCCTGGCCGCGGGCGCCGACGACGTATTCGATCCCGGCGACCCCGGGACACTGGCAGTCCGGGTCGCCGTCCTCGAGGGGCGTGCCAGGGCAGGCGGCCCCGCTTCGGCCGATGTCCTGCTCGCCAACGCCACCGACACGATCTACACGCTCACGCTCGATGGCCACTTCACCTCGGCCAACCCGGCTGCCGAACAGCTCACCGGCTACCCGCGCTCCGAACTCATCGGCATGCACATGTCCCGCATCATCGCCCCCGAACACCTCGATTCCGTCGTCGCCGAGATGCGCGCCAAGGCCGCCGGGGAAAAGGAATCCAGCTTCCTGGCGATCGATATCATCCGCCCCGGCGGCGAGCGGGTCCCGGTGGAGATCACGAGCCGCCTCCTCGTCCAGGATGGCCGCATCACGGGGATCCAGGGCCTGGCCCGCGACCTCCGGCCCCGCCGGGAGTTGGAACGCGACATCGCCTTCCGGGCCGAACTGCTCGATAACGTCGAGGCGGCAACCTACGCCGGCGACATGGCCGGCCGCGTGATCTACTGGAACTCCGCTGCCACCGAACTGTTCGGCTACTCCCCCGCGGAGGCGCTCGGGGCCAACGTCGGCACACTCATCATCCCCCGCGAAGAGGGATCGCGGGCCGACCAGAGCGTCGCCGAGCTCCGCGCAGGCAGGAAGGTGGTCGGCGAGTACCGCCTGAAGAAGAAGGACGGGTCCACGTTCCCGGCCCACGTCACCAACGCCCCGGTGTTCCACGCCGATGGTTCGGTCGCGGCGATCGTCGCCATCTGCATCGACCTCACCGTGAGGCGAGCCCAGGAGGACCGGCTCGCCCGCCAGGCGGCGATCATCGCTTCCTCGAACGACGCAGTGATCGAGCATGACCGCGAGGGCCGGATCGTGAGCTGGAATGAGGCTGCCGAGCGCATCTACGGCTACACGGCCGCGGAGGTCATCGGCCAGCACATGGGCATCCTCGCGCCCCAGGAGGAGCGCCACCAGGTCGAGGCCGTCCGGCTGCGGGTCCTCGCCGGCTCGCGGGTCGCGGGCCGTCCGACCCGGCGCGTCCGCCGCGACGGCGCCACGGTGCACCTCAATATCTCGTTCTTCCCGGTCCATGGTCCCGATGGCACAGTGATCGGTACCGCCAGCGTCGTGCGCGACCTCTCCGAACAGATGCGCCTCCAGGAATCCCACGCGCGCCTTGCCGCCATCGTCGACTCGTCGACCGAAGCAGTCATCGGGCGCGACATCGAGCGCCGGCTCGTGAGCATGAACCGCGCCGCGGAGCGGCTTTTCGGCTGGCGCGCCGAAGAGCTGGCCGGAGGATTCGCCTGGGAACTCGTGCCCGGGGACCTGCGCGATGAGACCTCGGCCATGGCCGCTCGCCTTCGCGAAGGCCAGCCCGTCACCGCGGAGACCGAACGCATCGACCGCGCCGGCAGGCGCTTCCCGGTCGAACTGAACGCCTTCGCGGTTTTCGATTCCGCGGGCGAGGTGGTTGGCAGCGCGACGTTCTTCCGCGACATCTCCGCGAAGCGCGCTGCCGAGTCCGACCTCCGGGCGGCGCAGCTTGCCGTGGCCGAGCGCGAAGCGATCCTCCGGGCCGTCTTCGAAGGCACCAGCGAGACGCTCTGGATGTGGGACCGCGAACTCCGCCTGATCACGGCCAACCGTGCCGCCGTCGAGCATGCCGTGACGCTCATCGGCCACGAGCCCCGGCCGGGCGACTCCATGGAGCTGTGCGTCTTTCCCACGCTCTGGGAGGGGTTCCAGGGCCACCATCAACGGGCGCTCCGCGGCGAAACCTTCGGCGTAGAGGCCCGCATCCCCGGGCCTGACGGCAACCCCACCTGGTTCGACTACGCCTACAGCCCCGTTCGAGACCAATCTGGCGCCGTCACTGCCGTCGTCCTGGCCGGCCGCGAAATCACCGCGCGCCACACCGCCGAACGGGCGCTCCGGGATGCGGAGGTGCAACTCCATTCGCTCGTTTCGAATGCGCCCGTTATCCAGTTCAGCATCAGCGCCGAAGGCATCGTCACGCTCGCCGTGGGGGGCGGGCTCGATGCCATCGGACCCTTGCGCGACGGGCTCGTCGGGTCCCACATCAGCGAGCTGGACAGCCGCATCCCTCATCTGGTTTCAGCGTTCGAGGCCACCATGGCCGGCAACGAGGCGTCGTTCGAAGCGGTTGACGGCGGCCTCTCGTGGGAAGTCGCCTTCTCGCCCGTCCGCGACCGCTCGGGGCGCGTAAAGCACGTCATCGGGGTCGCCACGAACGTCACCGCCCGCAAGGCAGCCGAGGCCGAACGCCAGCGTCTCGACGCCAACTACCGCGCCGTCGTCGAGGGCACATCCGACGGGCTGTTCGTCCTCGATGTCGAGGGCGACGGCGCGGAGAGGACGTTCCGCGTCGCCCTCATCAACCAGGCGTTCTCGCTCATGACGGGGCTCGATGCCGCCCGGGTGGCTGGCGGGCGCGTCGAAGAGCTGTTCCACGGCGCCGTCCTGGAGAACGCGTTCAGCCGCTATGCGGCGGTCATCGCGAGCGGCGGCACCATCACCTACGAAGAGCCGCTACCTGGCGCCGGACCGCGCTGGGTCGCGGTCACCATGACGGCGCTCTTCGAGCCGGAAGGCCGGTGCTACCGGATCGTCGGGAGTGCGCGCGACATCACCGAACGCCGCCAGGCCCAGGAGACGGTCGAGCGACTGGCCAGCATCATCGAGTCGGCCAGCGAGGCCATCGTCAGCGTGGATACGGGTGGCCACATCGTGAACTGGAACCACGGGGCCGAGCGCATCTACGGGTATGCCCCGGAGGAAGTCATCGGCCGCCACTTCAACATGCTCATCCCGGAGGACGATGCGGCCCAGAGCCAGGCCAACTGGGAGCGCGTCCTCCACCACCAGGCACCGTCGCAACGCGATGTCCGCCGCCTCCACAAGGATGGCCACATCATCGACCTGCAGGTCTCGCTGTTCCCCCTCCGCGATATCGACGGCGAGGTCATCGGGACGGCCAGCGTCGGTACCGATATCACCGACAAACTCCGCTACGAACGCGAACTCCTCGAGCGCGCGGCCGACCTCGACGCCGTCTTCGCGAGCTCGAGCGAAGGGATCGTCCTTGCCAGCCCGGACTTCCGCATCCTCTCCTTCAACGATGCCGCCCGCCAGCTAATCCGGCGGCTGCACGGGGGCGACATGCAGGTGGGCGACCACGCCCTGACGTGGGTCTCCGAATCCGAACAGCCAGCGTTCGTCCGGAACTTCCAAATGGCGCTCGCCGGCCGCTCGTTCACCTTCGCCCGGGAGGTCGAACCCCCCGATGGGCCGCTCTGGTGGGAGTTCTCGTTCGCCCCCGTCCGCCTGGCCGATGGCACCGCGCGCGGCGTGGCACTCGGCTTCCGCGACATCACCGAGCGCAAGCGGACCGACGAGGCGCTCCTCCAGGCGCAGAAGGCCGAGTCCCTCGCCGTCCTCGCCGGCGGCATCGCCCACGACTTCAACAACTTGCTCGTCGGCATCCTGGGTAACGCGGGCCTCGCCCTGGCTGAAATCTCCCCGGAATCGCCGGCCCGCACCACCATCGAGGCCATCGAGACGGCCGGCCAGCGCGCCGCCGAGCTCGCCCGCCAGATGCTCGCCTACTCCGGCCGTGGCCGCTTCATCGTCCAGAATGTCGACCTGAACAGCCTGGTCGAGGAGATGGCCCACCTGCTCCGCGTCTCGATCGGTAAGGGTGTCCGGCTCAACTACCAGTTCGAACGGGAGCTGCCTCCCGTCGCCGGCGATGCCACCCAGCTGCGCCAGGTCGTCATGAACCTGGTGGTCAACGCCTCCGATGCCATCGGTGATAGCGAAGGCGCCATCGCTATCACCACCCGCACCATCCATGCCACCCGCGAACTGCTCGCCGAAACCTATCTCGCCCCCAGCCTCAAGCCCGGCGATTACGTCGCGATCGAGGTGGCCGATACCGGGGCCGGCATGGACGCCGAGACCCTCAGCCGCATCTTCGACCCCTTCTTCACCACCAAGTTCACGGGGCGAGGACTCGGGCTTGCCGCCGTCCTCGGCATCATGCGCGGGCACCGCGGCGCCATCAAAGTCGAGAGCGAACCGGGCCGCGGCACCACCTTCCGCCTCCTCCTCCCCGCTGCCCGCCCCGACCCCTCCGGGTCGCCCGCGAGCCCGCCCGCGACCGCCTGGCACGGAAGCGGGACCATCCTCGTGGTCGACGACGAACCCTCGGTCCGCGCCGTCACCGCCCGCGCGCTCCAATCGTTCGGCTTCGAAGTCCTCGAGGCCGCCGATGGGACCGAGGGAGTCGAGACCTATGCCGCCAACCGCCACCGCATCGTCTGCACCCTGCTCGACATGACCATGCCGCGCATGGGCGGCGAAGAGGCCTTCCGCGCGATCCGCGAGATCGACCCCGGCGCCCGCGTGCTCCTGATGAGCGGGTTCACCGAGCAGGACAGCCTCGTGCGCTTCGCCGGCCTCGACCTGGCAGGGTTCGTCCAGAAGCCCTACGAACTCTCCACGCTCCGCTCCGCCGTCCAGGCCGCCCTCGCCCCCTGAGGGCCATCACCGCGCCAGAACATCTGTGCGCTATACTCTGCCCGTGACCGAAGAGCGCCTCGTGGCCGCCACCCTCATCGTCGACGACGAGGCCGAGCGATCGCTTCGGCCGAGGACCCTCGCCGAATTCCCCGGGCAGGATCGCACCAAGGCCAACCTTGCCATCGCCATCGAGGCCGCGAAACAGCGCGAGGAAGCGCTCGACCACCTGCTCCTCTATGGCCCGCCCGGTTTGGGCAAGACCACCCTCGCCAACATCGTCGCCAACGAGATGGGCGTCTCCATCCGCACGACCTCTGGGCCCGCCATCGAACGGCCGGGGGACCTCGCCGCCATCCTCACCAACCTCAAAGAACACGACATCCTCTTCATCGACGAGATCCACCGGCTCTCGCGGACCGTCGAGGAAATCCTCTACCCCGCGATGGAAGATTTCGCCCTCGATCTCGTCATCGGCAAAGGCCCGGGAGCGCGTTCGGTGCGTCTCGCGATGCCGGCCTTCACCCTCATTGGCGCCACCACGCGCTACGCGATGGTAAGCGCGCCCCTCCGCGACCGGTTCGGGTCGGTCTTCCGCCTCGACTTCTACGACCCCGAGACCCTCACCGTCATCGTCCGCCGGTCGGCAACCCTGATGGGCGTCAGCGTGCCGGATGATGCCGCCTTCGAGGTCGCCCGGCGCTCCCGCGGCACGCCCCGGATCGCCAACCGCCTCCTTCGCCGCGTCCGCGACTACGCCGAGGTCCGCAATGGCGGCGCCATCACCCTCGAGACGGCCCGCGCGGCCCTGGCGATGCTCGATGTCGATGACCTTGGCCTCGACGATGCCGACCGCTCGGTCCTGCGCTGCATCATCGAGAAGTTCGATGGCGGCCCCGTCGGCCTGGAGACCATTGCCGCCGCCATCTCCGAGGAGTCGGACACGATCATGGATGTCTACGAGCCGTTCCTGCTCCAGTGCGGCTTCCTGAACCGCACGCCGCGCGGCAGGGTCGCCACCGCTGCCGCCTACCGCCACCTGGGCCTGGAGCCGCCGCGCAAGGCCGAGGTCCAGCCCACCCTCTGGGCCGCGGAGGATGCCGGGGCTCCGCTATGACCAGGCGGCGCGTCTCCTCTGGCGGCCCCTGGGAATCCGTCGTCGGCTACTCGCGCGCGGTGCGCACCGGCAACCAGGTCTTTGTCGCCGGTACCACCGCCGCCCAGGCCGATGGCACGATCTTCGGCGGCGCCGACGGCTACCTGCAGGCGAAACGCTGCTTCGAAATCATCGAGGCCGCGCTCCTGGAGGCAGGCGCGTCCATGCGCCACGTCGTCCGCACCCGCATGTTCGTGACCGATATCTCCCGCTGGGAGGAGTTCGGCCGCGCCCACGGGGAATACTTTCGCGACCTCCGCCCGGCCGCGACCATGGTCCAGGTCGCCGGGCTCATCAGCCCGGACATGCTCATCGAAATCGAAGTCGACGCCGTCATCGACGACTAAGGGGAAGCGTCCTCCGGGCGGCGGCGATGGTTGTCGTCTCACCGCGCCCCCAGCACGCGCAGCCCCGTCCCCTGCGCGATAGGCAGGAAGTCGCTGTCGAATGTGAGGATCGCGCTGCATCCGCTCGCGAGGGCGGCAAGCAGGTTCGCGTGGTCAACCACCGAGGCAGTCTTGTCGCTCCAGCCGACGAAGCGCCGCACGGCCTCCGCCTCCACCTCGCGCGCAACGGGGAGCACCTCCATGGCCTTCGCGGCATAGTCATGCAGCTCGACCACCCGGTGGTGTCCCGCCCGCTTTACCACGGTGAGCGCCTCGTAGAGTGTCCAGTTCGTGGTGACGATGCTGAACTGGCGGCCCTGGCTCAGCAGCGCCAGGTGCCGCCGGACGGTGAAATGCCACTGGTCTCGCGTGTAGACCAGTGGCACCAGTGCGCTCGCATCGAAGAAGACTTTCACCGCGCGTCGTACGGCGCGGACTCTTCGGCGGCGATATGTGGCCGGGCGCGGTCCGCATCCCGGTAGCCGTAGAGGTGGCCCTTGATGTCGGAGAGGTCCTCCGGCTGGGCCTCGTCACCTAGCCCGAGCGCGCGGTCCTGCTCCTCGAGCCGTTCGAGCATCGCCTGGTATTCGTCCCAGTCGAACGCCTTCGTTTCCGCTCCCGGCGCCGCCCCGGCATCGACGACCAGCCGCAGCCCTCGCTCGATGAGCTCCTTCATCGGGATGCCATCGAGGGCGGCCTTCACTTTCAATCGCCGGTACAGGTCTTCGTCGTCGAGCACGACAGTCAGTCTCGCGCTCATGGCAGCACCTCCTCGCTGCGCACATTAGCACAAGCACACATATGCACACAAGCTTTCGCCCGGTTCGCCGCCCCGGTGCGCGCGTTGCGGGCTGACCGCTGGCCGGCGACCGCTTATGATCGTCCTTCTGGCCGGTCGCTCCGGCTGCCGAGCCCCATGTACAAACGTTCAACGCTTCCCAACGGACTCCGAATCGTCACTGGCGAAATGCCGCACACGCGCTCGGCCACGATCAGCGTTTATGTCGGTGCGGGCAGCCGTTACGAACTCGACGCCGAGGCCGGCCTCTCCCACTTCCTCGAGCACATGCTCTTCAAGGGGGCCTCCCGCCGTCCCACCGCTCGCGACATCTCGGAGGCGATCGAGGGCGTCGGCGGCATGCACAATGCGGCCACCGACCGCGAGGTCACCGTCTACTACGCGAAAGTCCCCCACACCGCCGCCATGGAGACCATCGACATCCTGGCCGACATGGTCCGCGACCCGGTCATGGATGGCGCCGAACTCGAAAAGGAGCGCGCGGTCATCCTCGAAGAGCTGGCCGGCATCGAGGACAGCCCCGCCGAGCTCGCCGGCATCCTCATCGATGAGACCCTCTGGCCCGGCCAGCCCATCGGACGGAACGTCGGCGGTACTCCGGAGACCGTCCAGTCGCTGCCGCTGCCGGCCGTCACGGATTACTTTCGCCGCCAGTACGTGCCATCGAACCTGGTGCTCGTAGCGGCGGGCAACGTGGTCCACGATGAGGTTGTCGCCACCGCCGCCCGCTGGCTTGGCGATATGCCGGCAGCTCGCCCCGGGCCGTGGCATCCGGTGCTCCCGCGCAACGGCGCGCCCCGGCTGGCGGTCCGCGACAAGGCGACCGAACAGGCCCACATTTGCATCGCCTACCCCAGCGTCTCCCTCAACCACCCCGACCGCTTCGCCGTCGACCTCCTGAGCACGATCTTGGGCGAGGGCATGTCGAGCCGCCTCTTCCTCGAACTCCGCGAAGAGCGCGCCCTCGTATACGACATCCACAGCTACCCCAGCGAGTTCCGCGATACCGGCTCGTTCACCGTCTACGCCGGCTGCGACCCCGCGAACGCCCGCACCACCATCGAGGTCACCCTCGAAGAGACCGCGAAGTTGCTCGACGGCCTGCCCGATGCCGAACTCGCGAAGGGCAAACAGATGGCCCGTGGGCGCATCCAGCTCCGCATGGAGGACACGCGCTCCGTCGCTGGCTGGATCGGCTCCCAGGAGTTGCTCCTCGACGAAATCCTGACGGTCGACGAGGTCGTGGCCCGCCTCGACGCTGTCACCCGGGACGATGTGCTCCGCGTTGGGCGCGAGATCCTGACACCCGCGAAGGCGACGATGGCGGTGGTCGGTCCCTTCGGCGAAGGCGCCAACTTCTCGGGCATCCTCTGAAGCGGCGCGATCGCCTACGCTGAGTGCATGCCCCGGCAGGCGTTCTTCGGCAAGCCCACCAACGGCCTCACCCCGGGCGGGGCCCATATCAGCGTGTACCTGGTCCCGGTCTTTCAGCGCCGCCTCGTCGTGTTCGATGTCGCCGCGAACCGGGCCCGAGGACGGTGGCTCCCCTGGGATGTCATGGACTTCCGCGGCAACCCCTACGAGACTGCCGCCGCCCTCGCCGACTCCTGGTGCGGCGGCGCCATCTCTTCCCTTACCCTCGCCGATGTCATGTCCTTCCCGTTCGAAGGCGGCGGGTGGGAACTCGCCATCGTTTTCCGCGCCGAACTCACCGGCTTGCCCGCCGGAGACCATGCCCGTAGCCCCTTCGTCTTTGGCGAGGGCCAGTTCGACGCCATCGGCCTGTTCGACCCGGTGGACATCGAGCGCTGGGTGACCGCTGCCAGTGGTCCGGCCGCGCACACCGATCCCCCGCGCGGGGTCGATGGCCCCCGGCTCGTCTTCTAGGCCGCCCCCTGCTCGTGGACCACGACGCGCACGGCATCGGTGCCCCGCGTCGCCGCGTCGAGCGCCCGCCCGAGGTCGGGGAACACCGCCAGCGGCTCGTCCTCGCCGTCCCGGAGCAGGCGCCACTCGGCGCCGCGCGGGACCAGGTGGAGGGTCCTGGCCGATGTTTCGTGCGAAGGTTCCGTTTGCATCCTGGGTGGACAATCGGCCGTTGGCAGCCCCAACCAGAGTTAGGGATTCTCCCCAATTTCCGGCGCCGCGACCGCAGATCCCGGCGGCGGTAGACTCATCTCCAGCATGTCCAGCATCGATGAATTCGACACGTCCCCCCGCCTGCCCGTGCTCCCCGCCGACTACCCCGGCGACGGCGAATGGGGGAAGAGCCCCCCGGCGGCCGATGAGCGGAAGCTGCTCGAGGGCCCCCAGAACCGCGGCTCGGAGTTCCTCCGCGTCCTCCGCATCGCCCTCGAATTCATCCGCGGGTTCCGCCGGCTCCACTTCGTCGGGCCCTGTGTCACCGTCTTCGGTTCAGCCAGGTTCAGCGAAGGACACCCCTACTACCGCCTCGGCCGCCAGGTCGGGGCCGCCATCGCCAACGAAGGTTTCACGGTCATGACCGGAGGCGGTCCGGGCCTGATGGAAGCCGCGAACCGGGGCGCGAAGGAGGCCCGCGGCCACTCCGTCGGCTGCAACATCGAGCTCCCCCACGAGCAGCGGCCCAACCCGTACCTCGATACCTTCGTCCAGTTCCGCTACTTCTTCGTCCGCAAGGTGATGCTCGCGAAATACTCCTACGCCTTTGTCGCCCTCCCCGGCGGCTTCGGCACCATGGATGAGATGTTCGAAATCGCTACCCTCATCCAGACCGGCAAGATCCGCGACTACCCGATCATCCTCATGGGCGTCGAGTTCTGGCGTCCCCTCACCGAATTCATGCAGCAGCGGCTCGTCGGCGCGGGGACCATCGACTTCGAGGACTACTCGCACTTCCTGGTGACCGACTCGCCCGAAGAAGCCGCGGCCCACATCCGCGAAGCAGGGATGCGCAAGTTCGGCCTCCACTACCGGGCCAAGCCTCGCCGCCGCCCGTTCCTGTTCGAGTAATCCCGCCTGCGGGTTGGGAAGCCCATATCAGGCAGTGCTCCCGACCGTCAGGATGTCGCGGCTGGCGCCGCCTGGCACTCCCGCAGCATGTAGCGGACGACGTCTTCGGCCGAGTACCCGCCATCCGGCCGCACCGCCATCTGGCCGTAGAACTCCACGTCCTTCCCCAGGGTCACGATGATCGGCTCCGGACCGTTCGCGCCCATGTGCCCGTAACCGGCAGCCGCGCCCAGCCCGTTGCACAGGCAGATCTTGCCAACCGTCTCGGAGATGTCTCCGCCCTTCCGCACGAACGCCTCGACCGGCTCGCCCGGGCAGCGGAACCCGATCCCGCCCCCCTCCTTCTGGTAAGCCTCCGCCAGGTGACCGATGTTGCAGATCCGGGTCCGGCTCTCGTACACGCATGGGTCCGAAAGGGTGCCGCGCAGCTGCACGACCTGGAACGGGAAGCCCGAAGGCGATGCCGTCGCGCTGGTCTTCACCTCGATCGTGCCCGCCGCCACCCGGTGCCGCAGTTCGCACTTCACGTCGTCCCGCAACCCCGACTCATCGCACAGCGCGAAGGCCGACCCGATCTGCACCCCGGCGGCCCCGAGCGCCCGCGCCGCGGCCAGCCGCTCCGGGCTCGCGTACGAGCCGGCCAGCCAGAACGGTTTGCCCAGCCCGGCAATCTTCGCCAGGTCTGGCTCGTCCCGTTCGCCGTAGACCGGCTGACCATCCTCCGCGACCGTCTTCCCCCGCGCCGGGGCGTTGTGGCCCCCCGCGCTCGGTCCCTCCATCACAAAGCCATCGACTTCGACCGTCGCCGCGAGCCGCATGGCCAGGGCGTGATGCGAGGCGATGAGCAAGAACTTCGGCCGCCTGAGGCTCGTCCGCTTCCCGGCGAACGGGCGCGGGTCGAGCGTGAGGAGGTGCTTTTCGTTCGAACCGGCGATGTCCATGCGGTAGCTGGCCGGTTCGTTGCGCGCGTAGCTCGCCAGTACCGCCGGGACCTGGTGCGGGATGCCCGCGCCCACCAGCACGTAATCCACCCCCGCCAGCATCGCCCCGAGCAACACCGGCAGGTGCATGGTCTGGACCTTTTCGAGGACGTTGATGCCGATGGGGCCGTTGTGGCCTTCCTTCGCGAGCCACACTTCCACGAAGGCCGCCGCCACCGCGAGACGCGTCATCCTGGCCCGCCCGGCCGGTGTGCCCGTTACCACCACCTCGGGCTTAGGCGGGAGCTTGCGCCGCCGCCCCGCCAATAGCGGCTGGTCTCGCCAGTACGCATCCAGGATCTCGCGCGCGATCTCCGGGTCGAAGGCGCCCAGGGCGCGCGCAACGTCAGGATCGCCCGCCTGCAGGCGGTCAACCAGCATCACTGGCAGGCCGGTGCCCGAGACCACCCCAAGGGCCCGCGCACCCAGCCGTTCGCCGGCCACGGCCACGGCCCGCGCGAGCTTCCAATCCGAAACGCCGACGCCCATGCCCCCCTGGATCAATTCCGGGAAGTCGTGGGCGGGCGGTTCGGGCGTCACTGGCATTCAATCCATGGTACGGCAGCCCCATGCTTCCGTCCCTGTCAGCCCGCACGCCCGCGGCTACACCAGGCTCCAGTCTTCGCCAAATTCGATCGCGCCCAGCTTCTTCGCTACCGCCTGCGATGCCTGGTTGTGGTGCGATGTGCTGTAGAACGCCACACGCCCCGAAGCAGCGACCGCTGCCGCCCACGCCGAAACAGCTTCCGCCGCCAGCCCCCTGCCCCGGAACGCCGTGGCCGTCTCCACGCCCGCCTCGGCCGCCTCCCGGGTGGTGCGCGCGCAACAGCAAATCGAGACCACCATCCCCTCTTCGATCACCCCGAAGCAGGGCCCCCGGAGCGTCAGCTCCGGCCCCCACGGCGCCAGCTCGGGGTGGAGCACCGCCGGGTCGGTCACGGGCACCGCGCGCGGTGCCGGGCGCTTCCCCCCCGGGAGCACAAAGGCGGGGCCGCGGTGCTCGCGCTCTACCGGCGCCTTCGCCTCGAGCGTCGCCCGCACCGCCTGTGGGTCCGCCGCGCAGCGCAACAGCGCGCGCCACTCTCGCTCGCCGACCCCTGCGCCAACCCGCACCACGCGGCTGCCGTCGCCGCCAGTCCCGATGAAGAGGCGCGGCGCGGCCCGCTCGCCGATATCGTTCACGCACAACAACCGCCCCATCCGGTCGAGGCGGTAGAGCGTCCGCACCTGGAGTTCCAGCAGTTCCCGTTCGCCGAGCTTCAGACTGTGACCCCCCTCTCACACCTTGCCCCCGGCGTGTGGTACAAAACGCCACCCACGGGACGGCAGGAGTTCGAAGAATGTACGACGCGATTGTAGTCGGCGCCCGCTGCGCCGGGTCACCCACGGCCATGCTGCTGGCCAGGAACGGGCACCGTGTGCTCGTCGTCGACCGGGCGACCTTCCCCAGCGATACCCTCTCCACCCATTTCATGACACCCGACGGCGTCGAACGCCTGCGCGGATGGGGGCTCCTCGACAGGGTGCTGGCGACGGGCTGCCCGCAGCTCCACGGCACCCAGCGCACCCTCCAGGGCATGACGCTCCCGGCCGACCCCAACGACCCGCTGACCATCGCTCCCCGCCGGACCGTGCTCGACAAGATCCTGGTCGATGCCGCCCGCGAAGCCGGCGCCGAGGTCCGCGAGGGCGCCTCAGTCGACGCGCTCATCGTCGAGGACGGTGTTGTCCAGGGCATCCGCGCCCACACTGGCGACAGCACCTTCGAGGAGCGCGCCCGGGTGGTCATTGGGGCCGACGGCCGCCAGTCGTTCGTCGCCCGCCATGCCGGAGCCGCCGAGTACAACGTGGTCCAGGGCAGCACCGCCGGGTACTACGCCTACTTCGCCGGGATGCCGCAGGGCAGCTATGCCGAGCTCTACCTCGGTGGCGGCCAGGCGATGTTCGTCTTCCCCACCAACGACGGCGAAGCCTGCCTTGGCGTCGAGTTCCAGGCCGGCCGCTTCAAAGAGTTCCGCACCGACATCGAGGCGAACATGCAGGCCGCTTTCGCCACCGTCCCCGCCCTTGGCGAGCGGACCGCGAAGGCTCGCCGTACCAGCCGCATCATGGGCCTCTCCCCACACGAAAGCTTCTATCGCAAGCCGTTCGGGCCGGGCTGGGCGCTCGTCGGCGATGCCGGCTACTACCGCGATCCACTCCTCGGCCAGGGCATCAACGACGCCCTGCGCGATGCCGAGGCCATTGCCGGCGCGCTCCACGGCGTCTTCACCGGCGAACAGCAGTGGGGTCCTGCCATGGCTGCCTACGAGGAACAACGCAACGCCGCCACTGGCATGCTCTACAACCTGACCGCGCTCCTCTGCAAGGACCTGGACCCCACCGCCGAGGTGCTCCAGATGCTCGCCGCGGGCCCGCCGGCCGCGGCGCCCGCGCGGTAGCCCCCGGTTCGGCGCGGGCGCTCTGCGTGAGCTGCTTCACACAGCGCGCCCCCTTGTGTAAGGACTCACCCGCTCACCGGTCTCACCTGCAACACGGTAGGAGAGACCACCATGAACAGGACGATTCGCAAGCTCACCATCGCCGCCGCTGCCGCCATCCCGGCCGTGGCGATCCTCGCCGGTTCCGCCGGCGCCGTCTCCCAGTACAGCAAAGTCACCAACGGCGACTTCAGCAACGGCACCACCGGGTGGACCGCCGCCGTCTCGCCGCCGGCCCAGGTCACCGCGCCGTCGAACCACGGCTACGTCGCCAACACCTTCGTCGGCGTTGCCGCCAGCAAGACCTTCGCCTACCAGTGCTTCCCCGTCACCGGGGGCCTGAAGTACGAACTCTCCGGCAAGATCTACATCCCCCACAACCAGAAGCGCGAGGGCCAGGCCAACCTCGGCATCGTCTTCTACGAAAACGATGACTGCTCCGCCCACGTCGGCGGCGCGTACACCCTCCCGGTAGATGACCTCGGCAGCTGGAAGGCCCAGTCCATCACCCCAACGGCGCCCGCGTCGGCGAAGTCGGCCATGGTCCGCCTCGGCGTCGAAAAGAAGGCGCCCGGCCTCTTCCAGAAGGCATCCGGCAAGTTCGGCGCCTACTTCGATGACGTCGAAGTGCTCCAGAAGAGCATCAAGATCCCGAACGGACCCATCATCCAGAACCCCACCGCCACGCCTACCCCCAAGGGGCCGATCATAAAGATCCCCATCCCGACGGCCACGCCGACCCCAAAGGGTCCGATCATCAAGATCCCCATCCCCACGACCACGCCCACGCCCCCGGCCGATGACCAGCCGGCGGATGACCCGCAGCAGGACCCCCAGCCCGAGCCGGAGCAGCCCCAGCAGCCCGACCCGGAACAGCCCCAGGAAGACCCGGAGCAGCCCCAGGACGAGCCGGTCCCAGCTGATGAGGAGACCACCGAGACCGACGTGCCCGGCCCCGACCTCCCCGCCCCGGACGCGGACGACGACCAGGACGAGCCCGGCGGCACCGGCGCCGGTGACTCCGGCCCCACCGGCGGCGACACGGGTGCCTCCGATGCCCCCCGGGGTGGCAGCGTGACCGCGGCGGGCACCGGGTCGGACGTGGAGACCCTCGGCACCACCGGAAAGCCCTGGACCAGCAAGGCCCCGGTCAGGCCCGGCGACCCGACCCCGGCCGCCCCGAACACCGGCAACGCCGGCGATGGCGACGGACTCATCGGCAACACCGAACTGGCCATGGGCGGCGGCTTCGCCCTCGCTGGCCTCGGCCTCGCACTGGTCGCCTTCGCCCGGAGCCGCCGCAAGGACGAGGACGGCGGCCTCTACACCGAGTAGCCCACCGGCAAATCCACTTCACTCCCCCGAGGCCCGGCAGCCATGCCGGGCCTCTTTCCTCTTTCCTCTTTCCTCTATCCTCTACACATGGAATTGCGCGTCGCCCACCTCTACCCCGATGTCATGAACATCTACGGCGACCGTGGCAACGTCATCGCGCTCCGGTACCGCTGCGAGGCCCGGGGCATCGGCTTCCGCCTCAGCGAGATCAACATCGGCGACCCGTTCGACCCGGCGGAGTTCGACCTGGTGCTCATCGGCGGCGGCCAAGACCGCGAGCAGCGCCGCATCGCCGATGACCTGGCCGCCCGCGGGCCCGCGCTCCGCGACGCCGTCGACCATGGCCTGCCTGCCCTCGCGGTCTGCGGCGGCTTCCAGCTCTTCGGCCACCGCTACGTCGACCACGACGGCAGCATCATCCCCGGCATCGGCGTTTTCGACCTCGAGACCCGCCACCCCGGCCCGGTCGCCGACCGCTGCATCGGCGACGTCGTGCTCGAAACCGAACTCGGCGAAGTGGTCGGCTTCGAGAACCACGGCGGCCGGACGTACCTTGGCCTCGACCAGGCTCCGTTCGGACGCGTCCGCAGGGGATTTGGGAACAACGCCACCGACGGGTTCGAGGGTGCGCGCCACAACAACGCCATCGGCACCTACCTCCATGGCAGCCTCCTGCCGAAGAACCCGCGCCTGGCCGACGAGCTGATCCTCGCGGCCCTCCGCCGCCGCTACGGTGATGCTGTCGAGGTCACCCCCCTCGACGACGCTCCCGAGCGGGCCGCCCACCAGAACGCCGCCGCCATCGCGGCGCGGCGCTCTCGCGCTGCGAAGGACTAACACCGAGGCGCTGAGGCTTGGCCGTTGGCCGCTGGTGCTCCGGCCCGCGCTCGTCAAGTTCGCCATCCGGAGTTCTCGAACAAACCTCCGTGCCTCGGCGCCTCCGTGTTCACGAGGCGCCGCTCCGGCCCGAGCGGCGCTGGATTCTTGCCCTCCGGAGAGGCACAATCCGGGCGTTATGGCGAATTTCTCCCTCCCGGCGCCCTTCGAGCCCGAAAAGTCCTCCTTCATCCACGACCGCACCACCCGGCCGGCCCGGCCCACCACCTCGAACAACGACCTGGTCCGCCGCTTCGCCGGTTTCGGCCTCGGCCTCGTTCTTGCTGCGTTCATGCTGGCGATCGCCTTCCAGGCGCGCGACGGCTGGGAGAACCACCGCGAGTGGGTCGTCGCCATGAGCGGGCCGTTCTTCGCGCTCGGCGGCATCGCACTCGGCCACCTGCTCTACCGGAAGAAGCTCGAAGCCGCCGCGCCCGCGCTCCTCTTCCTGGTCCTCGCCGCGCTCATCGCGGGGTTCGATATCGCGGCCGATGCCGGCGACGCCGACATGGCCTTCCGCGACGCGCTCTCGATCGGTGGCGGCGTCGTCCTGGCTATCTCGATCGCCTGCGCGGTGTTCGCCGTCCTCTGGGTCGAACTTCGCAGCCCCACGAAGGCCCCGCCCCCGCAGATGTAGTACATGGCGCCCATCGTGTAGAGTCCCCGAATCCCCTTCGAGGACACGCGCATGAGCACCCTTCCCATCCCCGCCACCATGGACGAGGTCACCCCCGAGTGGCTCACGGCGGCCCTCCGCCAGGGCGGTTGCCTCGGCCAGGCTGCTGTCATCGCGGCCCCCCGCGTCCAGATCGGCCAGGGCGTGGGTATCCTCGGCGAGCTCGCGCGCATCACCCTCCAATACGACCGCAGCGAGCCCGGCGCGCCCCGAACGCTCATCGCCAAGATCCCCACCGCCGACCCCGGGGGCCGCGGCATCGCCGAGATGCTCGGATTCTACGAAAAGGAGTGCCGCTTCTATGCCGAAGTCGGCGACCGCGTCGGCATCCGCACCGCCCACTGCTATTACGCCGGCCGCGACCCGGAAAACGTCCAGTACATCATCCTCATGGAAGACCTCAGTAGCCTCCCTATCGGCGACCAGGTGGTTGGCGCCACCGTCGAGGAGTGCCGCCGCGTCGTCACCGAAGTCGCGAAGCTCCACGCGAAGTGGTGGAACTCGGCCGAACTCGACGCCCTCGATTGGGTGCCCTTCGGCAACGCGCCGATCATCAAGTTCGCCGCCCTCGCCTACGCTCAGTCCCTCGAACCGTTCCTCGCGAATTTCGGCGACCGGCTCACCGGCGAACAGCAGGACATGGCGCTCAAGTTCCTCCCCCGCATGAACCCCATGCAGGACTATTTCGCCGCCGCACCGTACACCCTCTGCCACGGCGACCTGCGCCTCGACAATGTCTTCTGGGGCAGCCCCGACAACACCTCCGCCGTCACCTTGCTCGACTGGCAGATCGCCATCAAGGCGCGCGGCACCTACGACATTGGCTACTTCATGAGCCAGAGCGTCGACCCGGAGATCCGTGCCGCCTGCGAAGAAAACCTCATGCGTGACTACGTCCGCGCGCTGAGCGATGGCGGTGTGAAGGGCTACTCCTTCGACCAGGCCTGGGACGACTACCGCCTGACGACCATGTTCTGCTTCACCTACCCGGTCACCTCGTGCGGATCGATCGACCTGGCGAACGAGCGCGGCTTCCAGCTCGCCACGAAGATGCTCGACCGCTCGCTCAGCGCAATCACCACGCTCAAGGCCTACGAAGTGCTCGACCGCTTCGAGCCAGCGCCCCTCCCCGAGCCGCCGCAGTAGGACAGCGCCCAGCCCAACCCAGCCGGAGCATCCGAACCGCGACCGGCAGGGAGCGGCACCGTGGCGTGCCAATGGCGCCGCGCGGCAGCCCGTGACCGCTCGCGACGAGACGAGGGTGGGCTGCCGCGGGCCTGCCGTGCGTGCCGGAGTGCCGCTCCCTAGCGGTCGCGGTTCGGGTCATGGGCGTGGAGGCTCCGCGCCGCCATTTCTGATTGGCGATTGACGACTGACGATTGTCGATTGCTCCCTCCCGCCCCCAGCTCGAACGTGAACCGCTGCCGGAACCGCAACAGCGCCCGCAACAGCGGCCCGCCCAGCATCACCAGCACCACTGCGTTGCACACGCTCCGCAGCAGGTCCCACCCCAGGCTGGTCAGCAGGTAGTAGTTCCAGTAGCGCCGGAGCGTCTCGGCCGGCCCCGCTCCCGGCTCGAAGGCGATATCCGGTCCCGCAGCCAGGAAGGGCCACGCCCAGAGGTTCGTGATCGCGCCGAAGAGCAGCCCCCAGGCCATGCCGAACACCACCACCACGGCCAGTTCGCCCCGCCCGCCGATGCCGGCTCGCCCCACTGCTGGCCGCAGAAGCCCCGCGCTCGCGCCCATCCACGCCGAGGCGAACATCTGGAACGGCAGCCACGGCCCGATACCCCCGGTGATGACCGCGCTCAAGAAGAACGACAGCGCCCCCAGCAGGAACCCCATCCGGTACCCGAACGCATACCCGCCGAGGATCACCAGGAAGAAGTAGAGGTTCGCCCCCGCCGGCAGCGTGATCGTCCGCAGCACCGCGGCCAGCGCCGCCAGCACCCCCAGCGCCGCCAGCGACTTGCTGTTCAGCCCGCCACCGGTCAGGTCGGCCACCACCAGCACCAGGCACAGCGCCGCCACCCCCGCGAACACCACCGGCGCATCGGTGTTGTGCGCGAACCAGCCCGAGTCCGCATGCGTCGCGCCCGGCGCAAAGAATGGGTTCAGGTAGGCGAACAGCCCGAGCACGTTGAGTGCGACGAACACGAGCGTCCCCGGCTCGAACCGGCGCAGGGCAAACGCCCGCTCGCGCAGCGGTAACGCGCTAATCGTCATCGCGCCTCCCCCTGACCGCGGCGATACCGATCGCAAGGAGCATCAGCCCCGCGATCACGCCGAACCCGATGATCGCGATGGTGCCGTCCCGGTTGGCGCCGGCGTCGCCCTCGCTGTCCGTGTCCGCTTCCGGCGTCTGGCCGATGGTGACCGCGACCGTTGGCGTCGCACCGGCCGTTGCTGGAGTAGCTGGCAGGACGACCGTGCGAGTGGCAGCTACCGCGGGGGTCGATGTCCCCTCGGCCGTCGCCACGGTAGAAGCGGCCGCAGTCGCCTGTTGGACCTGCTGCTGCGCGGGGGAAGGCGTGGGCGTGGCGGCCGCCACCACCGCTGCCCCACCCTGCGGAGCGTGCCCGCACACCTGCTCGAAGGTGATGTCCACCGGGGCGGGCGCGCTGCTCGGGCCTCCGGCGCCCCACTTCCACCCGTGGAGGTCGCCGTCCTCGGCCTTCAGCAGGTTGAACGCCAGGGACGAGTACACCCAGTCCTTTCCGTGTTCGCGCGTGAAGAACGCCCAGTACACGCAGCTCCCGCCCTGGCACTGGCAGAAGCACGAGCTGAACGAACTCGCGTCGTCGCACCCCGTGCCGCCGATGGAGCAGACCGTCCGCGCGCTGCCGCCGAACTGCCCCACCGTGAGGCCCGCCCGCTCCAGCAGCTCCTCCCCGGTGATCCCGTCCCCGGAGTAGGCAATGCAGTAGGTGGTCGCCTCGCCGCCCTCCTGGATCACCAGCCCGACCTCGCCGTCGGCCAAAGCCAGGCCGATCCCCGCCGCAAGGGCGGCGAGCCCGCCCGCGCAAACCATCGTCCACTGCCTCATCGCGCTTTTCATGCCACCACCTCCTCTACCGTGATTGCCCCGGGCACCAGCCGAGCCACCTGGGTCGGCAACGGGCCGTTATGCCCGAGCGCGTCCCGCGTTGGCAGGTCGAACCGCACCGTCCCCCGGTCGAGCGCCACCACCCGCGTCGCGTAACGCGCCGCCGACTCCAGGTCATGGGTGGCGATGATCGCCGCACCGCCGCTGGCAGCGTGCTCGCGCAGCCGGCCCGCAAGCCACGCTTTCGCGGCGCCGTCCGCGCCACGCGTCGGTTCATCCAGCAGCCACACGCGCGGGTCGTGCGCGAGCATCGCCGCGATCGCGACGCGCTGCTGCTGCCCGACCGAGATATCGCGCGGGTTTCGTCCGGCCAGGTGTTCAATGCCCCAGTGGTCGAGGGCCGGCTCGACACCCCCTCGGGCCATCCCGCGGTGCCGGAGCGTGTCCCGCAGCTCGTCGCGGACCGACTCCTGGTAGAGCGCCAGCGCAGGGTCCTGCGGGACGAGCCCGGCGAACGCCGTCCGCTCGCGTACCGGCCCGGGTGCAGGCTTTCCGGCGAATCGCACCTCGCCCGATACTGGCCGCGTCAGCCCCGCCAGGGCGCGGAAGAGCGTGCTCTTGCCGCTGCCGTTCGGGCCAACCAGGGCCACGACCTCGCCCTCGTGTAGCGACAACCAGACTTCCCGCAGGGCAACGTGCTCACCGTACGCGGCGGTCAGCCCGCTGGCGCGCACCAGCTCGTCGCCCGGTGCTCGCGTCTCCATCGTCCGGGAAGACAGGCGCATCCCGGCGAGCGCGCCGCGCGCCTCGTCCACCGTCAATGGCAGGGGTTCGAGCCCGACCCGCCTGCCCAGCTCGCAGACCGGCGGCACTGCGGCCAGCGCCGCCGCCGCCTCGCGCGGGCTCATCGCCGTGGCCACGCCGCCATCGACCGCCACGACGCCATCCACGCGCGCCAGCAACCGCTCCAGCCGGTGTTCGGCCAGCACGATACCCAGGTCACCCCCGGCCCGGAGCGTATCGAGCGCGCCCAGCACCGCTTCCGCGCCCGCCGGGTCGAGCTGCGAGGTTGGCTCGTCGAGCAGCAATATCCGCGGTTCGAGGGCCAGCACCGAGGCGATCGCGACCCGTTGCCGCTCGCCGCCGGAGAGCGTCAGCAGCCGCCGGTAGCGCAGGTGGTCGATGCCGAGCGCCGGAAGGAGCGCCTCGATCCGCCGCCGCATCTCGCCCGCGGCGATGCCCTGCTGCTCCATCCCGAACGCGAGCTCTTCCTCGACCGTTTCGGTCACCGCCTGCGATTCGGGTTCCTGGAACACCATGCCGGCGACCGATGCCATGACGCGCGAGGGCATGCGCGCCGGGTCCAAACCGGCAACCACCGCCTGCCCGGCGAGACGCCCCCCGTGGAACTGCGGCACGAGCCCGTTGAACACCCGCAACAGGGTCGATTTTCCCCCCGCCGAACGCCCCGCCAGCAGCGTGTAGCTCCCGCCCTCGATTTCGATCGTCACGTTGTCGAGCGCGGGTGCTTCCGCGCCGGGATAGCGGTAGCTCACGCCAGTGAGGCGCGCGAGCGGGGTCACGGCGCCACCTCGATGAGCGCCGTCTCCGGCTCGGGGGCCGGCGCCGGGCGAGGGCCCCACCCGAGGCGCAGCGCCGGCCACGCCGTAGCCAGCGCCAGCAGCGCGCCGCCCGCCGAGAACTCCGGCGCGGGCAGCCCCGCGAACGGGTTGTAGGTCAGGCCACCCAGGCCGGTCATCCGGGCGCCGGCTGCCAGCCCGGCCACGCCAACTGCGAACGCCACCGCCGCCCGGTCCGGGGCCGGTAGCGGTTCATCGTTCAACCGCGTGGCGTGGTGGAGCCGCGCGGCGCCCCGCCACCAGTAGGCCAGGCAGGCAACCGCCACGAGTGCCGCAATGCCCGCGAACGGCCGCCAACCCGGTTCGTAGAACCAGCACCAGGCGGAGGCGATGAGCAGCGGGGCCGAAGCCGCGGCGGTGAACCGTGTCCGCGCCGGGAGCGCCGGCGCCGCACCGTAGCCCCGCGCCTCCATCGCCTCGGCCAGCCGCATCGAACGCTCGAGCCCGCCGATGACCGCGGGTACCACCAGCGAGGGGAGGTCGCGGAGGCCGCCGGGCGCCCCGCGCAGCGCCCGCATCTCGCGCACGCGCCGCAGGTCCTCGATGCTCGAAGGCAGCAACGTCAGCCCGACGGTCACCACCAGGCTCGCCTGGAAGAGCGCCGCCGGGGTCGATCGCAACACCCGCTGAGGGCTGACCGCGCCGTTGAACACGCCGAAGGCGAGCAGGATCGAGAGGATCGCCAACCCACGGATCGCGGCGGCCGCAAGGCCCTCCGCGGAAACCGGGCCGCCCAACCTGAGCCCCCCGAGCCACGCGGGCACCTCCGGTCCGGGGACCGTGAACAGGATGTGCTCGCCGTAGTTGCCGTTGATGGTGGCGACCACGATCGAGATTCCGAACATCGCCACGCCGAAGACTGCCAGAGCCCGGAAGCTCGTCACACCCGTGCCCGTCCTCGGCGCAAGCACTGCCACCAGGACCACCCCCAGGAGGATGATCCCGAGGTACAGCGGGTTGGTGGTGACCAGCGCGAGCGCCATCACCATCCCAACCCACGCGACCCAGGCCGCAGCGTGCATGGCTGTGCCCTACCGCCGCCCGCGGATGGCAGCGAGCGATGCCGCGCTGCCGAACAGCGCGAGCGCGCCCAGCACGATCGCGAGTTCGGGCTCGCTGCCGCCGCCACTGGCGCTGTTACCGGTCGAAGGGGGCCGGGGTGCAGCCGTGGCGGTCGGCAGCGCGGCCGGCGTCGCGGCCGGCGCCTGGCGTGTTACCGGCGTCTCCGCGGCGGCGCAAAAGGTCTTCCCTGCCAGCGCCGGCAGCACCTGGTTCGTCGAATACGCCGGGTCGAAGCCCTTGAATGAGCCGTCGGCGTTCTGTTGGCTCAGCAGATACGCAACCGGTGTGACCCCGTCCTTCTCCCACGCGGCGGACTCCGGGTCCTCACCGAGCGCGATGAGCGCCTGCACGACGTACGCCGTCGACGATGCGTTCGATTCGCTCGGGTCGAAACCCCAACCGCCGTCGTTCCCCTGGCTGTCTTTCACATAGGCGAGCGCCTTCACGAGCGCGGGGTCGGTTGCGGGCGCCCCGGTGGCCACCAGCGCCTGGATGGCGATGGCCGTGGTGTCGGGGTCGCTCCCCCCGCCGAAACCCCAGCCGCCGTCCGCTTCGACCTGCGTGGCGCGCAGGGCGTCGGCGGCCTTCGCCCCCACCGGGTTCCCCGTGCAGGCCAGGCCAATCATCGCGATCGACTGGCTGAAGTCGTCGCCGGCATAGGCGCCGGTGTCCGGGTCGTAGGCTGCGGCCACAACGCCCGGAAGGTCGATGCCGTTGACGGCCTTCGGGTCGAGCCCGAGCGCCTTTGCCGCGAGCGCGCCCTTGGCGGCCGCGCCGGGCGAGGTCAGCGCCGCGGCGTTCGCCTTCAGGTAGTCGACCGGCGTGAGTCCGCCCACCGAGTCCTTCGCCGGGTCGAATCCGGCGCTGCGCAGGGCATAGATCGCGTCCAGGCTTTGCCCGGGCGAGGAGGCATAGCCGCCGTCGGGCTGTTGCTGCGAACGGATGTACGCGGCGCCGGCGTCGATGGCGCCGGCCTTCGGGAGTGCCGCGCCGGCGGCGAGGATCGGCAGGGCGAAGAGGGCCGCCGCCAGTGGAAGCAAAAGACGTCGCATGAGATCCCTCGTGTGTTCGGGCCCGCACAGCGGGGCGGGCAAAGCACGGCTGGATACGAGGGCGGGAAACAGAAAACCCGCCTGCGAGCGGCGGGTTAGGTGATGGTTACCACGTCCGACCCCTTTCGCGCGAAGGTCTTTCGGATTGGAAGCGGGCGGGTTTTCTGGCTTCGCCCTGGCGGGCGTTACAGTTGCGGCACAGCGCCGGAATCACACCGGACTTGCCCCGTGTCCCTTCGCCACGGATGGCGAAAGGCCCTCTTCACTCTTCGATTGTCGGAATGCACTGTCCGAGTTTTGGCCTGCGGCGTCAAGCGCTCCCCTGGCCGGCCCATGCCCGCACGGCCCCGATCGAGTGCCCTCCCGCGCCGCGGACAATCGCCAGGTGCGTCCCGGCCACGGTGCGGCCGATTCCGTGAAGGTGAAGAACGAGACGTACTTCACGGAATGTCATGGCAAACCTGCTACCATGCCGCAGCCGGTCGGGGGACATCCAGTTCCTGAATCCCGGCAACGGTCCGGCGCCCGTGGGCACGTGCCTCAAGGAGGCTCCTCGATGTCCATCTATCTCGGCTTCTATCGCACCACAGACGGATTCCGCACCGAGTCGGAAGTCCGTGCCCGCAGCGGAGACACCTCAATCGATCCCCGGTTCTTGCAACTCGTGATCGATCTGCCACTCCGGCTGCCGGCCGGGTGCTCCATCGTCGGTTCCTACGGCTCGCTCGGGGCCTCCCCCCAGGGGTTGCCCAACGTCATGATTGTCGAAACCGGCACCCTCGATCACCTCACCTTCATCACCAACTACTACACCGGGTTCCTCAATTTCCAGTGGACACCCGCGAGCTCGGTCGGGTCCAACAAGGACCAGCGAGAGCAGTGGCGCCAGTCGCTCCAGGCGCCCACAGCCGCCAACCGCTAGCGCTTCTCTGTCCCGCGGGCGCCGGACCGCCCCCGGTATGCAGCTCCCTGCCCCGTTCACAACGCCGCGAACCACCGCTTCCCTTCCGCCCGGATCACCGCACCGAACCCCGGCTCCGGGAAGTGCGCCGAGGCGACCCGCCAGCCCTCCGCCTCGATCCGCTCCACCAGCGCAACCCGCGTGCGGATCCCCGTTTCCGGGTCCAGGTCCGGGCCGAACGGGCGCTCGGGCTCGGATACGTACATCGGGCTGTTCAGCACATCACCGGAGATCACCATCCCCTCGCCGCGCGACCGGATGATGAGGCTCATGTGGCCCGGCGTGTGCCCCGGCGTCTCGATTGCCGTCACCCCCGGCGCCACATCCCGCTCTCCATCGACCAGGTCGAGGACACAGGCACGTTCGAGCGGCTCCACGAACCGTGTGAAATGCTTCGGCACCGGCGACCGCCCTGCGAATTCGTCCCGGTCCCGGCGATGCAGCACATAGCGCGCGTTCGGGAACCGCGGCGCACCCCGCTCCTCGTCGAACGTCCAGCCCACGTGGTCGGGGTGGGCGTGGGTCAGGAACACCCGGTCGATGTCCCCGGGAGCAATGCCCGCTGCGCCCATCGAGGCCGGGAGCTGGCCGCGCAACCCGGCGTACCACGGGTACGGCCCCGCCCCCACACCGCAGTCCACCAGCGTCGTCTCGCCACCCGAGATGACCGCGAAGCAGGTGTTGTGGATCCGCCACTGGTGCTGGGGCCCGTGGAACCCGTCCCGGTTCCGGGCGGCGTAGGCTGCCCAGTCCACCGGGTCGCCCGGAGCGAGTTCGGCTGCCATGGGCCAGCCCGGCAGGTCGGCTGCCCCGTCGGGCAGTGCCACCACCGTGATTTCGCCCACCCGGGTCACGCGGGATGCGCTGGCGCCACTCATCAGTCGCGGTATCGTGCCAGTACCCGGCCGTGGGCGCCACGCCACCTGACATCACGCATATCCTCCGCCCTCCGTGTGGGTTAGCATTCGCGGGGCCATGACCGGAACCGTGCCCTACGACTCCGACGGCCGCGCCGTCAATGCTGCCGACCTCCGCCGTCTCATCGGGCCCCAGGTTGTCTGCGTCCGCGGCCCTTCGCGCTCGGGCAAGACCACCATGTGCCAGCTGCTCATCGCCGCCCTGGCTGAGCGCGGCGTCCGGGCCGCCTACCTGAAACGCACCCACCACCTGCTCGACCTGCCCGAAAAGAGTTCCGGCCGCATCTGGGCCCACGGCCCCGCGGCCATGGTCCTCCGCGCCACCGACCGCCTCCAGGTCACGCTGCCCCCGGGCGAGGGCGCCGCGGCGGACCTCCTGGGCCACGTCCCCGGCGATGCCGACATCGTCCTGCTTGAGACCCACGAGCCCGAGCCCTATCCCACCATCCTCTCGCGCCTCCTCGATCCTTCCCAGGCCGCACCGGTCATCGGCAGCTGGGACCTGGAGACCATCGAGCCCGCGGCCGCCTCGTTCGTCCCGTCACTGCTGGCGCTGCTCCCCACCGACCGCGCACTCGACCACTCCCTCAGGATCGCACTCGAGTTCCACGGCGGGCACGGTTGTCCCGGCGTGGTCCTCGGCACCCGGCTCGCGCTCCTCGCGGGCGACGAGCTCGGGCTCGCACTCCCGGACCGCCACAAGCGGCTCTCGGTCGCGGTCGAAAGCGACCGCTGCGCCGCCGATGCCATCCAGGCAATCACCGGCTGCAGGGTTGGTAAGCGAACATTCCGGGTGATCGACCATGGCAAGCTGGCGGCGCGCTTCCTCGATGCTGCCACCGGCCGCGCCATCCGCGTCGCCGCGCGCAGTGGTACGCGCGTCATCGCCGAACAGCGCTACCCGGACATGGACCGTCACGATGGCCAGCTCCGCGCCTACATCGAACTGCCGCCCGAAACGCTCTTCTCGGTCGCGCCCGTTGCCTGGGAGCAGGGCGAGTTCGACCAGCCCGGCAAGCCCCAGCGCCGCGTCGAGTGCGCCTCGTGCGGCGAGGAAGTGATCGACGCGCGCGATGTCCCGGGGCCGGATGGCCCGCTCTGCCGCCCCTGCGCAGGGCTCGAATGATGGACGCTACAATCGGTTGATGACCACCGGTGCTTCAGTTGTCGCCGTGAGTTGCAGCGGCAGCCACACCTTCAGCAAACCCAACGCGGGCAGCATCCGCCTGGTCGCCGGCCTCGGCGTCGAAGGTGACGCGCACCTGGGCGCGACCATGAAGCATCGCTCCCGCGTCGCCCGCGACCCAAACCAGCCGAACCTCCGCCAACTCCACCTCATCCACGCCGAACTCCATGACGAGCTACGCGCCGCCGGGTTCGATGTTGGCCCCGGCGAGATGGGCGAGAACGTTACGACGCGTGGAGTCGACCTGCTCGGCCTGCCGGTGGGCACCCGGCTCCTGCTCGGCGAATCGGCGGTGGCCGAGGTAACCGGCCTGCGCAACCCCTGCGCCCAGCTCGACGCCTTCCAGCAGGGGCTCATGGCTGCCGTGCTCGACCGCGACGAAGCCGGGAACCTGGTGCGCAAGGCCGGCGTGATGGCGATCATCCTCAACGGGGGCGAGGTGTGCCCCGGCGACGCCGTCCGGGTCGAGCTGCCGCCACCGCCCCACCGCCCCCTCGGACCGGTCTGAGCGTCAGCCGCCTCGCACTGGATCTTGCTTGAGACCGCCCGCCAGCTCCGCGACCGCCTCTACCACGTGCCAGTAGCGGGTTGTCCCCGCCGCGCCCAACTTCCGTTCCAGCAATCCGCCCACGTCGACACCGCGCTCCTGGCTGGCCTCGACCACCCAGAACACTTCACGTTCCCGGGCACCGGCGACCTCAAAACCCCTCCCGGAGATGAAACTGCTGGCGCCGTCCGGCAGCGGGCCGCGGAACAGGGTCACGTAGCGGCGGTAGCGCGCCTCGTCGAATCCGCCGAAAGGCCGCAGCCGCGCCAGCGCCTGGAGTTCGCCGTGTTCCCGCAACACGGGGTAGGTGCGCTCCAGCCCTCGTCTGGTGAGCGACTCTTCCAGCAGGCGGGTGACCTGCCCGGCCGGCGCTTCCGCATCGAACACCAGGTTTCCCGACTGCAGGTAGGTGCCCACGTTCCCGAACCCCAGCCCGTCGCACAGCTCGCGCAGGTCGGCCATCGTCACGCGGTTGTTCCGCCCCACGTTGATTGCGCGTAGGAATGCACAGTACCGCACCGCGCCAGTGTACCCGCGCTGTCCAGCGGTCCGGCAAAGCTGCAGCCCGCTCCACCACCCTGCGACCACTGGCCGGGTGCTTCGGGACTTCTGGCCATGGCAGCCAGGAAGCCCGCCCTCCAACATCTCGCCATGGGGTATGCCTCTCCGCCATCTGGGCCGGGCGCGTGCGTCTCATGCGGTGCGCCACTCCGGCCCGATGCCCGGTTCTGCAGCTCCTGCGGGAGCGCCGTCGAGCAGCGCTGCATGGGCTGCGGCGCACTGCTCAAGCCCGGCGCCCGCTTCTGCGGTGCCTGCGGCGCCCAGGTTGTCGCCGCACCGCGTCCCGGCCCACCGCGCACCGCCCCAACGCCATCACGGCGCCGCCGACCCTCGCTCCCTCCGGCGGCGGCGCTCGGTGGCGGGGCGGTGCTGGTGGTCGCCCTCGTCCTCGGCGGTTGGTTCCTCTTTCTCCGCGGCGATGGCTCCGGCGACACTTCCGGCAACGGCGCGACCGAGCCGCAGGAAAGCACCGTTACCGTCGTCTCGCCCGTTTCGCCCGATGCCGTCGATCCATCGACCGGCCTTCCCCTCCGTCCGGGCGTCCGCCTCCAGCACCCGGATGGCGCGACCGCCGAAATCCCGGGTGGGCCCAACCTCTATGGCGAAGCGATGGACCTCCGCCGGGTCGAACTTGCCGATGACCCATGGTGGGACCACGGTGGTACCGGCTGGGAATTCGTGTCCTTTGTCGGCGTCCCCATCTCCGGTGCGACGGTCGAAATCCCGGCGCCGGCCAACGCCCGGCTCATCGCGCAGAGCGCTGCGGGCCTCTGGGTCGAACTCCCGTCCGAACCCGTGACTCTTGCCGCCGGGGGTCCGGGCGTCCGAGTCCGTGTCGATGGCGTCCCGGCCCCGTGGACGTTCGCGCTGGCCAGTGCGAAGGCCGACGGGCCGGAAGTCACTCCCGAGATGCAGCGCGTGCTGGACCGCGAGCTGCTCTACTGGACCGATCGGGCAGTGTGGGAGCGCGATGTCACCACCGAACTCCAGGGCGGGCTTGGCAACACGCCCATCGACCGGCGATCCCTGGTGAGCTTGCAGCCCTCATCCGATCCGAACGTGGAGTACGAGCGCATCCGCGTCGCCGTGCTCGATGCCTACCAGCTGTTCGCCGCCGCACGCATGGGCGTTTCGCCCGATGTGACCGTTGCCGGGGGCCTGTCGCCGATCCCCGGGGTCGAACTGAGCGCCGTGGGGATCTGGGCCGAGGCTGTCAACCGCCTGGTAGCCGTGCGCGATGACTGGCTCACCTTCCGCGCGACGCTCGGCGACGTGACGAAGCTACCGCCCGGCCAGGCCGTCGCCGTCGGCTTCATGGACCAGTGGATCGAGACCGCGATGCACCTCTACACCCCCTGGGGGCTGGACTTCGTGGCCATCCTGCTGGAACAAGGTAGCCTCACGGGATTCGATCTCCGCGTGTTGAAGCCCTACGGGGAGCTGAAGTGGGCGGACGTCATCCTGAAAGAAGGCGACCTGCCCGGGATCGATTTCGCCGTCCAGCAGGTGCTCGCGGAACAGGGCGAGGCCCGCATCGCTGGCGTGCCGGGCGTCCAGCGCATACTGCGCCTCTATTCGGTGCGCGCCCTCGAACGCCTGGCCCTCATCGACTGGCTCAAGGAGAACATCGACTGGATAGTCCGCTGGCTGCCCGTCGCGCTGGCCGGGGTGGGGCTTATTCCCGGCGCGATTGGGCTCTCGCTCCTGTTCGCGACGATCGACCAGGTCATCAACTGGGCGCAGGACTGGTACACGGCCGATTCCGCGAACCCCTACGCATTCATGGCGTTCGAAGGGACCTCGGCTGGCGCAGTTGGCGGTGTCAGTTTCGTGATGGACATGTACGACGAAGCCGCGCTCATGGCGAAAGAGGGGCGGCCCATGCTCCCGGCCCATGGACTCACGATCGCCCAGTTCGCCTATTCCGTCGGCATGTTCGCCGCCGTGCGCGGGACCGACTGGTACTTCTTCAAGACCGTCCGCGCCATCAACGGCGATACCCGCGGCTACTGCCACGTGGGCCGCTGCAGTTCGCTCTCCGGGGCGATCCCACCGGTCATGATTCACGCGAATGTCTCGGGCTTGCTCGAACAGCCGGCCGATGCCTACCCCGCTGCGGTGGGCCGCATGATGGCCTTCAAGCTGGAGTACGGCTCGGCAGACTTACATCTCGACTGGCTCAACGGCAGGAAGGGCCCGAACGCCCCACTCGCAGACCTCCCCTTTAGCGACTATGCGCCCCGCGAATGGCCGGTCGTGGTCACGCGCACCGAGCCCGACTACCAGCTCATCCGGGTTTCCGTCCCACGGAGCGCCATCGCCCCGGAGATCTGGGGCGACCGTCCGAAGGACACGCCGATCGGCGAGTTTGGGCCAGTCCTCTTCCTCGAAGGCCCCGACGGAGAGACCGCCACAATCGAGATAACCGAGGAATCTACGCACCGCGACAACGAATCCGCCGATAACTTCTACTTCACGGTCGCCCTCCGCCGCGCCGACGGAGAGAACCCGGTGCTCCCTGCCGCCATGGGGTTCGGCTTCGCATATGAGATGGGCCGCGGCCAGGAAGTGCAGTTCCCGGGCGGCGAGTTGAAGACGAAGCTGACCGGCAAGCTCCAGTTTGCGGACGAGCGCACGAAGGAACTCGCGTTTGAGGTCGACTACACCAGAGCCGGCGGGCCGACCGTCGCTTCCGGCGAGCAAGTGCCTGCAAGGGCCCACGTCCGTGAGGTGGCGCTCACCAACGACATCTTCGGCACGTACGACCTGACCAGCTGGACCGTGACCGGTGGTACGCCGGACTGGATCGCCAACTACGCGAATATCCGGGACGCCTACGCCGCATGTGCCGTCACCCCGTCAGCCTGCTACCTGCGAGTGCTCGAGTTCGGTGGGGAGCGACGTGTCGCCGAGCTCTACGGAAAGCACGCCGAGGGGCTTTCCTTCGAGCGCTTCGCCGATTCGCAGGTCTACCTCGAGGGCTGGGGGAAGGATGGGGACCTGCTGGCTCCCGAGTCCCACGACAACTTTTTCCAACTGGATGGACCCATCCTCACCGGCAGCTCGTTCTGGAACGTTGCCGGCAACCCTGGCTCACCCGCCGAGGTGATGGGATGGCGGACCATCCGGGCCGAGTTCAAGGATGGCCGCGTGACCGGGACGCTCTCCGAGAACCAGATGATCGAGGGTGTGGAGGTCGTGACCATCTCGTTCGCCTTCGAAGGCGTCCTGCGCAAGTAACGTGCCGCCAGGCCCCGCCCTCCGGTACAGTCTCCCCCGTGCAGTACGAACCCGAAGGCATCCACAACTTCCGTGAACTCGCCCCCTACCCCTTGCGCTCCGGCGGAGTCTTCCGCTCCCGCCGCGTCTTCCGTTCCGGCGCGCTCGAACTCATGACCCCGGCCGATGAAGCACTGCTCTCACGCCAACTCGGCATCCGCACCGTCCTCGACCTGCGCCACCCCGACGAACTCGCCGGCACGCCGGGCGCCCACCCGCTGTCGGATCGGGTCGTGCGGCTCTCCATCTTTTCGGAATCGCAGCCGCAGGAAGACCTCATCGCCGAACTCAACGGACTCTACGGCCCGGGCCCCTCGCCCCGCCGCTACCTCCACTACCTCGAGATCGGCGGCGACCGCCTGGCGCGCGCCTTCGAGCTGTTCGCCGACGAATCCAACTACCCCATCCTCGTCCATTGCACCGCAGGCAAAGACCGCACGGGCGTCCTCCTCGGCATGGTCATGGACGTCCTGGGCTGCCACGACGACGATATCGCCCACGAGTATGGGCTGAGCGATGCCAGCATCGACCGCCTGATTGCCTACCTCCGCGCCAGCGGCCGCCAGCTCGGAGGCACCGACGCCGAGATCAGGGCCCGGCTGAGCACGCCACCCGATCGCATGGCCGGCTTCATCCATCTCCTTCGCGAACACCACACCAGCGCCGCCCACTTCTTCGAACGCCAGGGCGTCTCCTCCTCCGCCATTGCGCGTGTGCGGGAGTTGCTGCGTTCCGACTAGGAACTACCACCTCGCGCCTACCGCCTAACCCTCGAGGCTTAGCGCCCCCTTCGCCCGCGCCAGGTCCGGCGAGCGGCCGAAGATGGTGAGCGAGTCGCCCACCTGCAGGCGGGTCTTCCCGTTCGGCATGATGGACAGCGAGCCCCGGCGCAACAGCACCGCCAGCGTGCCCTTGAGCCCGGGGATGGCTTCGATGGGCACAGCCGCCGCCGGGTTCGTTACGACCACCTGCACAGCCTCGAACTCCTCCTCCACCGCCGCCAGCAGCCCCGCGATCTGCGGCTCACCAAGTGCCATCGCGATCTCGGCCGCTGTCGCCTCGCTCGGGCTGACCACGGTCACGCCCAGGTCCCGGAACACCGTGGCATTCACCGGCTCGTCGACCCGGGCGATCACGTTCCGGCAGCCAAACTCCGTGGTCGCCAGGCGGGCGGCCAGGAGGGCCCGGTCGTCGTCGGGAGTCGTGATCACGAACGCCGTCGCGTCGGCCAGCCGGGCTTTGCGAAGCGCGTCGATGCTCCCGATGTCGCCCAGCACCACATCAAAGCCTTCCTCACGCGCCCGCGTGACCGAGGCTTCGTCGGAGTCGAGCAGCACAACGTCGCGGCCCGCCGACGTGAGCTTCGAGGCGAGATGCCGGCCGGTTGCCCCGGCCCCCGCAATCACAGTCGTCATGGGATACACCTTCAACCATCGGGAGATAATGCCCGCGTACGCGGATTGGACGGCAATCGTTGTGGCGATGACCACGAACACCATCGCCACAAGCGGGCCGCCATCGTTGGCGAGCCGCGGAGTTGCTTCGAGCGCGACCACCCCCGCCAGCGAGGCCGCGACAACGCCCCGCGGCGCCACCGCCGAGAGAAACACACGTTCCCGCCAGTTCAAGTTCGAGCCCCAGCTGCTGAGGACCACGAGCAGCGGCCGTCCCAGCAACGCCAGGGCGCCAACCACTACCAGGGCCTCCGGGAACAGGCCGCGCAACTCGTCCAGGTCGATCCCCGCGGCCAGCAGCACGTACACGCTCCCAACCAGGAACACCACCACCGACTCCTGGAACTCGTTCAGCGACTCCCGGTGGGGGAGGTTCAGGTTTCCCGCGGCGATGCCCATCACCACCATGGCCGTCAGTCCCGCTTCGTGCGCGATCGACTCCGCGATCGCGAAGGCGATCACTGCCCCCGCCACGACCAGCAGCGATACCTCGCGCGAGGAGAGCCGCTTCACCACTCTCGTCACGGCCCAGAGGGCGACCGCGCCGGCGGCGCCCACAACGAGCCCGGTAACCACCCGCTCTACGACCCAGGCCGCCGGACCGGTCGCCTCGAACGATTCCGCGACCGCCACCTGCAGCAAAAACAGCGTCAACAGCGCCCCGAACGGGTCGATGATGATGCCTTCGCCCATCAGCGTCGTGCGCAGCCGGTCGTTCACGCGCACCGCTTTCAAGAGCGGTGTGATCACGCTCGGACCGGTGACGCAAACGAGCGCCCCGAAGAGGATGGAGAGCCGCCATCCGAAGCCCAGCGCATAGTGAGCCGCAACCGCCCCAACGATGGGCGTCACGATGAGCCCCAGGACTACCAGGTTCCGGACGACCGGTCCGACAACCCGCAGCAGCCGCCAGTTCAGCACGGTCCCGCCTTCGAAAACAATGAGCGCCACTGCCAGCACCACGATCACCCGGATGAGGTCGTGCAACTCCGCCGTATCGATCGCACCCAGCCCGTCGCTCCCGAACACCACGCCGCAGGTGAGCAGGATGACCGGGACGGGGATGGGCAACCGGCGCGCGATCACCTGGGCGGCAACAGCGCTCCCCGCCACCACCGCGAGCGCGCGCAGGGCAACATCTACCTCCACCAGATCGCTCCATTCGGGCCGTGATCGCGAACTGCCACCAGGTCCATCATCCGCAGAGCCTATCAGGCGCGGCGGTCATGCCCCACGCCCCGGCCGCACCTTCGCGCAGGGCGATCACCCGGCCACGGCCCCTCGGCCGCGATGCCCGCCGATGTGCGGCAGCTGTCGCGTCAGCGCTCGCCGCCCGAAGGCCAGCACCAGGCCGGGCACGCTCCGGTAGTGCCGGCTCACCCGCTCGATTGCGCCGGCTGCAGCGTCGAGCTGCGCCGCATTCACCACGAGCGGCGGTTCGAGCCGCAGGATGTTCGTGGCGTTGAGCGCGTAGGCCGTGATGATGTGGTGGTCTTTCAGGAGGATGCTCGAACGTGGCGGTCGAGGGTGAGGGCGTCCTCAAGGGTAACGATGGCCGCGAGCGCCACCTGGGCCGTTGCCCGGGGCCGATCGCCCCAATTCCGGCGTGCCCTCACCGCTCCCCGAGCGCCCGCGCCATCCGCCCCAGCCCCTCCTCCAGCAGCGCCCGCGGACACCCGAAGTTCAAGCGCACGAAGCCTTCCCCCTGCGGCCCGAAGTTCTTCCCATCGCCGAACGCGACTCGCGCGTTCTCCAGGAACCATCCGCAGGCGTCGTTCCCGGGCAACTCCAGCGCGTTGCAGTCGAGCCACGCCAGGTAGGTGCCCTCCGCCGGGTATACCGTGATGCCCGGCAGCCGCTCCCGAACGAACGCCGTCAGATAGTCACGGTTCGCCGTCAGGTACGCGGTCAGCGCATCGAGCCAGTCATCGCAGTCGCGATAGGCGGCAGTCATCGCGACGTACCCGAGGATGTTCACGGCGCCGACGAGTCCGCCCTTCGCCGCTTCGAACCGCGCCCGGAGGCTGTCATTCGGGATGATCGCGACGGCCGCCTTGAGCCCGGCGAGGTTGAACGTCTTGCTCGGCGCCATCAGCGTGATCGTGCGCGCTTCGACTTCCGGGCCCAGGCTCGCGATCGGCGTGTGCGCACTCCCGTCGAGCATCAGGTCGCAGTGGATCTCGTCGGAGATGATCCAGAGCCCGCGCGCCAGGCAGATGTCCGCCATCCGCCGCAGCTCCCCGGCCGAAAACACCCGCCCCACCGGGTTGTGCGGGTTGCACAGCAGGAAGACGCGCGTCGTCTCGTCGATCGCCGCCTCGAGGCTCGCCCAGTCGACCTCGTAGCGGCCGGAATCGCCGCGCACAAGGAACGCGTCCTGGCGCACCAGCCCGTGGTGGCCGTTCGCGTTCAGGATCGGCGGGTAGGCCGGCAGCTGCACGACGACGCCATCGCCCGGCTTCGTCAGTGCCCGCAACCCCATGTTGAAGCCGGGGATCACACCCGGGATCGGTACCAGCGCTTCCTGCGCGACTTCCCACCCGTAGCGCCGCTTCAAACGGTCCGCGAACGCCTCGTGGAAGTCCTGCGTCGCGAGGCCGTAGCCATAGAACCCCTGCTCCACCCGCTCGCGCAGCGCCCGCCGGACTGGCTCGGGCGAGGGGAAGTCCATGTCGGCCACCGGCATCGGCAGCACATCCGCCTCCACGCGCCCCCACTTCGAGCTGTCCGTCCCGCGCCGGTCGTACACCCGGTCAAAGTCATATTCCATGGGCACGAATCCTACGCCGTGCCGCGCCGTCCTTCAGTCCCGCGGCTCATTCGTAGCGCAGTGCTTCGGCGATCGGGACACTGGCTGCCCTCCTGCTCGGCCACCAGGTCATCAGGAGCGCAAACCCGAACGCCGCGAACGCAAACACGATCACCTCCGGCCACGGGACAAACAGCGACAGTCCCTCGGTGCCGATGAAGTCCGCCGAGGAAATCAGGTTCCGCGAAAGCACCACCGCGCCTGCCACGCCCGACCCGATGCCCATCAGCGCCACGAACGCCGACTCGAACAGGAAGCTCCACGCCACGGTTGCCCGCTCGTACCCGATCGCCCGGAGCATGCCGATCTGCTGCCGGCGCTCGACCACCGAACGCATGGAGATCACCCCGATCGCAGCGATCCCCACCACCAGTCCGAGGGCCATGAACAGCTGGAGCACCCGCAACAACCCGCGCGAAGCCCCCAGCGCATCGTTGATGATCTTCTCCACCGAGTACGCCTGCACGGCCTGGGTGACCAGCGCCGCCTCGATGCCCTCCGCCGCCACGACGGTGTCCGTGCCCGGCTCCAGGCGCACCAGGAAGTCGCGGAACTCCGGCTCACCGAAGATCCGGCGGCTCGTCTCCGCGTTGATCGTCAGCCCTGGGAACAGCCCCGCGGGGATCTTGTTCGAGTACACCCCAATGACCGTGACGGCCAGCACCTTCCCGCTCGCCTCGTTTCGAATCTCGACCTGGAACGGCTCGAATGCGCTGTCGGTGATTGTCACGCCTTGCGTGCGGAACTCTCCGGTTGAAAAGCCTCCGGTGATGACGGCCGTCGCCTCGATGAGCGCAAACGCTTCGCCCCGTTCCATCGCCGCGTACGCATCAGCGTCGGACCGGTACCCGCTCGCGCGCGCCTCCAGCGTCGTGGTCACGTTCTGCCAGTAGCCGTCGTCGGCCGCCCGCACCACGTACGGCTCCCACTCCGTGTGGCCGGCCTGGCGGACTTTCTGGCGATCGTCGTCGATTGGCGTCAGCGCACCCACGGCGGTAATGGCCGAAACGTCGAACGAAGGCACGTCCTCGAGCGTCGCCGTCAGGCTGGTGATGGGGTTGTTGCGGTTCGTCGCCACGATCACATCCCAGCCGCCGCTGCCCTCGTCGCTGGCGAAGAGTTCGAGGATCGTGGCGTTCAGGACGCTCATCACCGTGATCGAAAAGAGGATGAGCGAGAACATCGCGATAGTCATCCCGGTCCGGAAACGGTTGGCCAGCGGATAGGCGATCCCCATCCGGAGCGCCGGCGCCAGCCCCTGGAATCGCTGCGCCGCGAGCGAGAACAGGCCCGCTACCAGCACGATGATTGCGACGAGGTAGGCGATATCGCCCAACCCTCCGCCCGCGTCGCCCAAAGCCAGCCCAAGGCCCGCAAACGCCGCCGCCCCGCCAAGCAGACCCGCCGGGATCATGTAGCCGGCGCGCCCCTTGCTCACCCCCCCGTACATCGCGTTCAGCAGCCGCGCGTTGTAGATGATGATGAGCGTCAGCGCCGCGACGATCATCAGCCCCGAAAGCAGAAACATCTCCATCCCGTTGTTGTCGAACTTGCCGAACAGCCTGTCACTCAACTCGAAGGGCATCAGCCAGTAGAACGCCAGCAGCGCCCCCGTCGCCGTCCAGACCAGCCGCTCGCCCGCCCCCCACTTCCGCACCAGCAGCGCCCCCGCAATCAGCACCGTTGAGATGCCGAACGAGAACAGGAACGAGGAGTCGCTCACCCGCCCAACCACGACGAGGGTTGCGCCAAATATGAGCCCCGCCGGCCCGACCGCCCACGTTCGCGAGAGCCCAAACCCCCGCCGAAGCAGCAGATACAGTCCGGCTGGCGGGATGATCGCAAGTATCGGGAGGGCCCCAAGCAGCCACCGGACCCGTATCCCGCGGGGCGCTTCCTTGCCGGCCCCCACCGTCTGACCACGGATTGCCGCAACGATGTTCAGCCGGCTCACGAGCACCGACGAGACGAGCACCGTCGAAAACGTCATCACCCAGCCCAGACAGAAGCTCACCACCAGCGTCCGGGCCGTGACGTGGGCCGTCACGAACCCCAGGTCGTCCCCGAAAGCTACCTTCGATCCGCCGATGATGACCAGGAAGCCAAAGCCCACTCCCAGCGCCACTCCCGCGAGTCCGGCAAACAGGGCATAGACCATGCCCTCGGCAAGGAACGCCTGCACCAGGTGGATTCGAAGCCCGCCCACCGCCCGGGTAATCCCCATCTCGCGCTGCCGCTCGGCAGCCAGCATCACGAAGATCATGAAGATCAGCAGGACGCCAGACGCGATCGAAAAGAGCCCGAGCACCAGGAAGATCGTCGTGAAGGCGCTCGCCATGAGTTTCGCCCCCTCCACCGCGTCCTGCTTCACCTTCTCCACCTGGAAGCCAGCGCCACCCAGCCCGAGTTGTTCGCTCGCTCCCGGAGCCGCGATGAAGGCCTCCAGCCGTCCCGCGGCGGTGTCGCTTCGCTCAACGCCGCCCCGGATGCCGCCCCTCAGCGCGACGCTCACCGAGTTGATCTGGCCCGCGCGCCCGGTCAGCCGCTGTACGGTCGAAAGCTTCGCCGCCATCCCCGGCAGCTCGCCGCCGCCGAACTCCAGCCCGCCCGTCGCGCGCTCTTCACGCACTATCCCGGCGACGCGCAGGCTCGCCGGCTCTCCCTGGACGAAGACCTGCAACACGTCGCCCGTCTCGATGTTCAGCTCATCCGCCGCGCGCTCATTCGCGAACACCTCGTCGTCGGCGAGCGCCGCCAGGTCTGCCGCACTCCCATCCAGGTGCTCCAATCCGCCGAAGCGCGCCATCGTCTCCGGGTCGGTCCCCGCCAGGATGACTGCTGGTTCCGTCAGCGCCGTCCGCGTGTTGTGCACCGGCACCGGCTCGAACAGGAATCCCATGAACCCTTCGATATCAGGGTCGCCGGCAAATGCCGCATCGAGGCGCGCCGCCAGGTCGTCGCCGGCATAGAACTGGTCTCCGCTGGCCGCCGCCTCTTCGGACTGGAAGTGGTGCAGGCTCAGGTCGGTCCGCTGCAGGAAGTCGTAGGCAACCCGGGTCACGCTGTAGTTGAGCGTATCGCCCGTGGTGAATGCGGCCGTCACGATGGTCGTTGCCAGCATCAGGCCGGCCACGATCAGGGCCGACTGCGCTGGCCGCCGCCGGATGTTCCGCAGGCCCATCCGGAACATCATCGGCCCAGCGACGAACAACCCCGCCGATACCACCGCCGAGACCGCGAACAGCCCGATCAGCACCACCATGATCGTCTGCATCGAGAGCCCGAAGAGTTCGCTCATTGTTGGAGCTCCTCCCCGACGATGCGTCCATCGCGCATCCGGATGATGCGGTGGCACCGCGCCCCCACCCCCGGGTCGTGCGTCACGATGACAAACGTCTGGAGATTCTCCCTGTTGAGCTGCTCCATCAGCCGCATGACGTCGTCGGCCATCTCCGAGTCGAGGTTGCCCGTCGGTTCGTCGGCCCACACGATCGCGGGATCGTTGACCAGCGCCCGCGCGATCGTGACGCGCTGGCGCTGGCCGCCGCTCAACTGGTTCGGCCAGTGGTGCGCCCGGTCGGCGAGCCCGACCCGTTCGAGCGCCACCATCGCCTTCGCCCTGGCTTCCTTCCCGGGCACGCCGGAGACGACCAGGGGCAGTTCCACGTTTTCCGCCGCCGAAAGCACCGGGAGGAGGTTGTACGTCTGGAACACGAAGCCCATCCGCCGGGCCCGATAGCGCGACTTCGCCCGGTCGGAAAGCTGGTTGATGTCGGTCCCGTCGATCCAGACGTGGCCGGAGTCCACCGTGTCCAGGCCGCTCAGGCAGTTCAGCAGCGTGGTCTTGCCGCAGCCCGAAGGACCCATGATCGCGACCATCTCGCCGCGCGGCACCGCGAGGCTCACCCCCCGGAGCGCCTGGACGCCCGCCGCCCCCGTGTCATAGGTCTTCACGACTTCTCGCGCTTCGATGATCGGCTGCGTTGCGCCGTCCTCGCCCCGCTCGTCGACAGTTGCGGTTCCGGGTTGCATGCGGCTCTCCAGGGATGGCTATCCAGCAGCCTGCCTCACCGCTGGCTCGGTGATCACGGCCTTCCGTTCGCAATCGCGGCGACGAACGGGCCGCTTGCCGCTTCGACGCGTCGCGCCCGCCGGGACAGCCCAAGGCGTTGACGGCCCCGCCGCGCGCGGCAAGAATCGTGCCGCCGCACCGCCCCACGCGCAGAAACGAGGCAGCCCATGAGTGTCGGAGACACCATCCGCAAGAACCTGGAGTTCTGGCACTGGTACCCCCGCATGCTCTGCGAGGGCCTGACCGGAGACCAGCTCCACTGGCAGCCCGAAGGCCACCCGAACCACATCATCTACACCCTCTGGCACGCCTATCGCTCGGAGGACGACCTGATCCACGGCCTCCTCATGGGACGCCCCGCTGTCTTCGCCCGCGATGGCTGGGCCGCACGGCTCCCGGTCGAAGCCACCGGCTCATCACCCTTCGGTAATGGACTGGACCGGCAGGGCATCGCCGCCGTCCGCCTCTCCCTCGATGCCATCCTCGATTACGCGGAAGCCGTCCGCGCCTCCATCCAGGAATACGCCGACAACCTCACCATCGAACACGGCGCCGAACTCGTGAAGCTCCCGTTCTTCCAGGCCGTCTACCCCATGCTCGGCGAGGCCACGCGGGCCGAAATACTCACCTTCTTCTGCGTCGGGCACACGGCCGAACACCTCGGCGAAGTCCAGTACATCAAGGGGCTCATGGGCCTGCGGGGCGCCCCGCTGTAGCACCCGGCGAGGTCAGCCTGCGCGCGCCTTGAACTCCGCATGGTGGGCCACCGCCTCCCCCACGTACGCCGCGACGACCAGCGCATCCACCTGCTCCAGCGCCGTGTAGTCGATCGTCGAAAGCGTGCTCGTGCCCGGACGGAGGAGCTTCGCCGGGTCGCTCAGATACGTCCCGTACAGGAAACGCAGGCAAACGGCGTTCTTCGTCGTGCCGATGGCGCAAACCCACGCGCGGCGGTCCTTCCCCAGCGTGTACGTGAGCATCCGGTAGCTGATCCGGCTCTCGAGCTCCGGCGCCGCCCCCCGGACCGCCCGGTCGATTTCGACAACAATCGGGGCGTAACGCCCTTCGATGCCGGCGAGGAATTCGTCGCGCGCAAGGTCGGTCACGGCGTGCTCCCCGCGCGGGCCTGCGGCCGCCGGAACACCCAGGCAGAGAGCAGCAGGAACCGGATCACCGTCGCGACGCCGCCCGCCCCCGTCGCGATCGCGGTCTCCAGCATCCGGCCCGGCTCCGAAACAAGACTCAGGCTCGCCTGGAGGACCGCGGATGATGCGCCAAGCCCGAGGAGGTACACGGCCAGGTACTGCACCGCCTGCACGTGGAGCGCCCCGTCCGTCGCCCCGAACGTGTACTTCCGGTTTGCCGCGAAATTGAACAGCATGGTCAGCGAAAGGGCGGTGAAGTTTGCCGCCATCGGGCCCATCAGGGTACGGCCGAGCGCGTAGAGCGCCACGAACGCTCCCGTGGAGATCACCCCCACCAACGCGAAGGATCCAAACCGCATCGCGCCATCCCGCCCGGCGGCAACAACCTTCGGCCAGAATCCCGGGGGGCCCTCTGCCCCATGCCGCCTCTCGATGGTCATGCGCTCCTTTTGCGCCCGCCGACGCGCCGGGGGCCGACGCCGATTATAGCTCCTGCCTTCCCGCGACCGGCTCTCTGGCCCCACCCGCGGCGTTCGTGGAGAGCGCGGCGGCCTGTATACTGCCGTGCGGGCCCCGGCAAGCTCGGGTGGCGCCCTGGAGGGACTTTGCCCGGACTGCGCGCGAACAACCCCGTCGCCTACATCACGTTGGCCTTCGCCAGCGTCATGGCGCTCGTGATCTACTGGCCGGGCCTCAACTCACCATTCATGGGCGACGACTACCGCTACCTCCTCGCCGCCCGCGATATGTCCTGGGGCGATTTCCTCCACGATGCCTTCCTCCCCTGGGTCGAGCGTGAAACATCCGAGGTCTCCAAGGACCACTGGCGGCCGCTCTCATGGACCTACTTCCGCCTCCAGTACCAGGTTTTCGGCGATGAGCGCATTGGCTACCACCTGACGAGCTTCGCCGCCCACCTCGCCGGGATCGTGATGGTCTGGCTGCTGGCGCGCCGGCTCAAGATCGCCACGCCCGGCGTCATCGCAGCCACGGTCATCTTCGCGGTCCACCCCGAAGGCTTCGAATCGGTCACCTGGGCTTCCGCCCTGAGCCTCGTTGGCTTCCCGATCGCGCTTGCGGGCTGGCTCGCCTTCATTTCCGCGGTCGAAGCTGGCACCCAGGCCAGGCGCCTCCGCCTCCACTCGCTCGCGGTCGCCCTCCTGGTCATCGCCCTCCTGAACCGCGAAACCTCCGCCGCCGTCTTCCCCGCGATGGGCTTCTGGCTCCTGCTCGTGCAGCGCCGCGACCGCCTCCGCGATCCTCGCGCCTACCTGCCGCTCGCACCCTACGTCGGACTCTTCGTCGTCTACACGCTCGTGTCGACCTGGTTCTTCACCGTCCGAAGCGACGAGCAGTTGACCCTCGACCGGGCGACCATCGACCGCGCCTGGTTCTATGTCCAACACGCCCTCCTGCCGACGTCCAACGCGTCGGAAGCCGTTTCCCGTGCCCAGCAGTTCCTTGGACTGGTAGTGCTGACCGTGCCATTTGTCGCCCTCTACACCCGCCGCTGGGCGCTCCTCGCTCTCTGGCTTGGGTTTCTCGGCTCGATCATCCCCTACGCGCTCTTCAGCGTCGGATACGGGCCCCGGTACTTCTACTTCCCGGGCGCTTTCCTCGCGCTCGCCCTGGGCGCCGCCGCGGCCGAGCTCTGGCCTATCGCCTCACGCCGCCTCAGCGCCGACCGCCTGCAACTGGTGGCGACGTCCGGGCTGGTCGTGGGGGCGCTCGCGGTCTCCGTCATTGGCGCGCGCCGCGTCGATCGCTGGGTCGAGGTCAACCCCGAATCCCAGCAGCGCTGGATCGATGAGCTTCTGGCCGAGTACCCCGAGTTCCCGGAAGATGGTGGCACCCTCTACGTCACCAACCTCCCGATGCCAATGGCGATGTTCTACGGCTACGTGGTCCAGCCGACCATCCAGTACCTCTACCCCGGCGAAGAGCGCAAGGTCCAGCCCTTCTTCCGCGAAAACCTGGAAGAGGTCCGTCCCTGGCTGAAGCCGGAGGACACACTGTTCATCTTCGGTGAATAGCGGGCGCGCGCCGCTTTAGCGCGCGGGCCCACCCTCGCGCCGTCCCGCGGCGGCCTGCTCGGCCCGCTCCACGGCGGTGTCGATGGCATCATCCGCCGCCAACCCCGCCCCCGTCGCCACCAGCGATTGCCCGGACCGCACCACGGCGGTCCAGAGGCCGCTTCAGTTGTTCAGCGACGCCTCGGCCACCATCTCGACGCCGGCGATTCGCACAGTCCTGGACTCAGTCGGCACCATGGGATGCTTCTCCTTGCGTCCGGATACTACCAGAGCCTACTCACAGGCGAACTCGAATGTGCCCTGCACAGGTTCTACCTTCCCGCCCAGCACCTCGTACAGGTCCAGGAAGGTTGCTGTGCCGGAGGCCCGCTTGCCGTCGTTCTTGTACGCGTCGACCTGGCTCTGGCCTTCGTTCACACCTGCCATGTCGCCGATGACGTCGCCCCCGGCGCGCCAGTCGAGGTCCTTCGCCCGGTCGTCGACGCGGATCGACGGGTCCGTGCCATCGATGCCGCCTTCGGGTGGAATCTGCAGGTTCACCACGATGTCGCGCCCATCAGTCGAAACGCCGACGCCAACGAGCACGCCAAACAGCGACCGGCAGTCCCGGTTGAGCGTGAACTCGTACCGCTCCTCGCCGATGGTGATAACGGCAGTCTTCGCGGCGATGCTCGACCCGCTTCCCGAACCGCCGGGGTTGGAGCCCGGGCTTGCCGCGGAGTCGGCGGCGCGGGTAGGGGTTGCCCCCGCTCCGCCGGCCGGTCCCTGGCTCTCGCCGCCGTCTCTCGTCGAATCGTCGTCGCCGCCGCCGCAGGCAAAAGCAAAAGCAGCCGCGAGCAGTGCGGGCACTGCAAGAAATCTCATGAGGGTCTCCTCCACGTTTGGGTCCCCGCGGCCTCCAGGCCGCCCGTCCGCTACCACCAGCACCCGCAGCTGAACCGCTCAAAAGGTGACAACTGCGCCCCTGTTTACGCGAGTGGCCCGGGCAGGTCAAGGCTCGAACGGCCCGGCCCGGGCGCACCTGACACTCCGGGTTGAAAACTGTTACAATACGTAACGTAATAGAGAGAAGAGCCTCCCCCATGTCTATGTTTACCCGCGTCGGAGATGTTGGCGCCCGGCTCGCCAATGCGGTCGCGCGCCAGGTGCGCCGGGCACGGCGCAAGATGGAACGCCGGCGGCTCGACTCGAAGCTCCGCTCCGAGATGGCGGCGCTCGGCGAAGACCTCTACGGAGGGCTCGCATCGGGAGAGTTGCAGGTCGACCTGCCCGCGGTGCCGGGTCGCCTCGCCGGGATCGCCCGCCTCCGCTCGAAGATCGATGCCCTCGGCCGCACGGAAGAACTCGCCGCGCGCGTCCGCGAATCGATCGCCGGCACCGATTTCAACGCCACTCCCGAAGCATCCGCCGAACAGGTCCTCGACGATGCGGCCGACAGGGGCGCAGGCAGCCCCCGCCGAACACGGTGGCGAAGGATAGCGCGGGGCCGCGGTGAGCGTTTCACGGGCGCGCAGGATGGAGCAGTGAAGAGATGGCCATAGCCGAAAGCACCATCGCACGAATGGCAGCCGCGGGCGGCGGCCAGCTCTCCGTGGGCCTGCTCGATGGCTTCCACCTCTTGCTCGGCCAGAGCCTCCTGGCGCCAGTCTCCGGCGCCTCGCAACGCCTATTTGCCTTCCTCGCGCTCCGCAACCGCCCCCTGTCCCGCACCCTGGTCGCCGAGACCCTCTGGCCCGATACGTCCGACGCCCGGGCCCACGCCAGCCTTCGTTCGGCACTTGCCCGCCTGCCCGAGCCGACCCGCGACGCCATCGTCACGACGTTTTCCGACATCGGCCTTGCTGATGGTGTCGATGTCGACCTCGACCACGCCCGCGCGACCGCGCACCGCCTGCTCCTGCAGGGTGCACAGCTCGAGCCGGGCGACCTGGACGAGGCGGCGATCGCCAGCCTCTCCGCCGACCTCCTGCCCGACTGGTACGACGACTGGGCCGTCATCGAAACCGAAGAGTGGCGCCAGCTCCGTCTCCATGCCCTCGAGGCGCTCGCCGGACACCTGGTTGCCGCCGGGCGCTTCGGCGACGCGGCGGCGGCGGCCGTTGCCGCGGTCCGCGCCGAACCGCTCCGCGAAAGCGCCCACGCCGCCCTCGTCCGTGTGCACCTGGCCGAAGGCAACCAGTCGGAGGCGCTCCGGGCCTTCATGCGCTACCGCGAACTCCTCGGTGCCGAACTCGGCCTCGAACCGACACCCCGCCTCCTTACGTTGGTGCGCGATCTGCAACATCCGTAACGCCTGCGTGACGGCCCGCCTCCGATGCTGCCCCCATGCGCAGACAGCACACCGGACTGTTGATCATTCGAGCGTGGATCGAACAAAACTCGGCTGAACCGTTGCGGGCTCAGGTACGGTCCACGACCAATGTCTCCAACGGGCTCGAACCTCCGCTCAACCTCACCAGCGACGAACGCATCGGCGAAGCCGTCCGTGCGTGGCTGGTTGCCGTCCGGGCCGACCGCACGATGCGGGATGCGCCCCGGGCCCCCGAGTAGCCCCGTCACGCTTCCGTCACGCCTCTCCTGCCACCCTGATGGATGAAAGTCCTGGAGGCCCCACATATGGATAAGCGAACCGGCAAGAAGGCGAAGGCCGCCCGCGCGACCAAGACGCCGGCCGAAGGCGCGCAGCCGCCGCCGCTCACCGAGTTGGTACCCACCAAGAAGCAAGCCAAATAGGACCCGCCACCGGCCGGTCCAGCCAGACAAGGACAATTGGAATGACAGACGCTTCGACACCGGCAGGCCAGCAGCCGTCGCTCTGGTCCGAGTGGGCAGAAGCGACAGGACCGCAGCGAGCCCACTTCAACACGCTGGCGGGCCACTACGCCTGGTCGCGGATTTGCAGCGGCTGCGGCGAAGGCGACTTCCTCGAACGCCGCCATAAGCCCGTCAACGACGACCCCGGACTGAGCGGCCGGCGCATGCCGGTCCTCCCGGTGGTCATCGAAGAAGGCGCGCGGCGCGGGCGGTTCCGGACACCGGCACACCGCATCCACGTCTGCGCGGTAACCCACGCAAAGGGGAAGAACTAATGGGATTGCTCACCTGGATTCTGGTCGGCCTGGTGGCCGGATTCATCGCCCAGCTCGTACTCGGCGGCGGCCCCGGCGGCCTGGGGCTGCGCGGGCTCGTCATCACCACGCTTGTGGGAGTTGCGGGCGCCCTCGTCGGCGGCTTCATCAGCGTGGCCCTTGGCTACGGCGATGTCACCGGCTTCAACGTCCGCACCCTCATCATCGCCGTGCTCGGCGCGATCGGCGTGCTCATCGTCTTCCGGGCCGTGGTCCAGCGGAAGAGTGGCGGCCTGATCTGACTCATTGGGGGCGCCGCCACGTGGTAGCCCCCATCCAGACCGGGCGGTCCAAAGAAGGCGCCGGGGCAACAGCCCCCGCCGGAAAGCAGTACTCCAATGAATAACGGAAGCATCGCCCTGAGCCTCCTGCTCATGGCCGTCGGCGCGATCCTGGCATGGGCCGTCGAGGCAACCGTGACCGGCATCGATATCCAGGTCGTCGGCGCCATCCTGATGATTGTCGGGCTCGTCGGCGTCGTCCTTTCGCTCCTCTTCTGGGCGAGCTTCGCCCCCTTTGCTCGGCGCGACGATCGTCCGCGCCAGGACCAGCTCTAGCCGCGCGGGAGCAGGACGTCATCCGTACCGGAGGTACCTATGGATACATCACCAGCTGATGTGAGAACGGCCAGGGCTTCGGCCAGCCACGTGTCGTCTTTCCATCGAGCGTCCCGGTTCGGGCTTGTGTTCGTGCTCGCGCTGGCCACGCTCGCGGTGGTCCTGCTCACTCAGAGTTCCAACCCGGCCAGCGCTGCCGCCGCGCCGGTGGCCCAGTGCAACGGCGAGGCCAACGTCGGCGGACAGGGCATCAGGTGCACCGTCACCATCGTGAACCACGTGGATAGCAACGGCGCCGCCACGGCGCCCTCGGAGATCACGGTCACGAAGTGCACGGGAGCGGCCGGGCCTATCGCCGCTGGCGCGGGCACCTGCAACACCACCACCACAACGTCGCCCGAACCGATCACGCTGATCCAGCAGTGCAACGGCTCGGGTAACGGGGGTGGCGGAGTGGTGATCTGCTCGGTCCAGGTCACCAACTCCTTCAGCAGCGCTCCCGTTGCAGCCCTGGGTGCGGCCACCGTCTACCAGTGCGTCGGTTCCGAAATTACTGGGCCCGGGGCTCCAGCCATCTGCACCCCGGCGAACAGCCCGGGGGTCACCTCGGTGAGCGCCGCGACCGTTGGGCAGTGCAACGGCTCGGGCAACGGCGGAACCAGCGTTGGATTCACTTGCACCGTCACCGGTGGCTCCACCATGACGTCGACGCTCGCCATGAACGTCGACCAGTGCAACGACTCGGCGAACGGCGGTGGTTCACTCGTACAGTGCACGGCGACCGTGACGAACCAGGTCCTCGCGCCAACCCCGACTGCAACCCAGAGCGTGTCTGCGACAGCGACAGCGACAGCGACAACGACCGGTACGCCCTCCGCGACGACCACCGGCACGCCTTCAGCGACGACCACCGGCACGCCTTCAGCGACGACCACCGGCACGCCTTCAGCGACGACCACCGGCACGCCTTCAGCGACGGGAACCACAACCCCGTCGGCGACCGCTTCGGGAACCCCGACTGCGACAACGACCGGGACACCGTCCGCGACATCTACGCCAACGCCTACCGGCACGCCGGTCGTGACGGCCACCGTTACGGGCACACCGGTTGCGACGGTGACAAGGACGCCGGCCCCGGGCCCACCGGCCACCGGCAACTCCGGCGCTCCCGGCACGGGCACAGGTTCGCACGCAGCCCTCTGGCTCCTCGGGCTCGCGACAGCCGGGGCCGCCATCGCCTTCATCGCCGCCCAACGCCGGCCGTTCGGGCGCCGCCGCTCGTAAGACTTCTTCGTCCCGGACCCCGCGGCGGTCCACGCCAACGCACCGGTCACCTCGACCGGTGCATCACACCCCAGGCACGTAGCCTCGGAGGTTCCCATGGAAACCTGGATGATTCTCGTAATCGCGGCAGCTGTCGCCGTGTTCCTCGCCATCGCGGCCCTGGCCATGGGTTCGAAGCGGCGCCGTGGCGAAAAGCAGACCGCCCGCCTCAGCGAAGGCTTCGGCCCTGAATACGCGACTGCCGTAAAAGATAAAGGACGCTCCGGCGCCGAAAGCGAACTCCTCGAGCGCGAACAACGCGCCCGGCTCTTCCCCGTCCGCGCGCTCTCTGTCATCGAAGCGACGCGCTACACCGAGGACTGGGAGGCTGCCCAGGCCCAGTTCGTGGATGACCCGGGCGCCGCCCTCACCGCCGCCGAGCATGTCCTGGCCGAAGTGATCGCTGCACGGGGCTACCCCACTACCGAGTTCGAAAAAGGCGCCAGTGCCCTCTCGGTCGACCATCCGCGGGCGGTGCAGGAATACCGCGCCGCCCATGAAGTCGTCCTGGCAAACCGGCGAAATCCGGTCGACACCGACGAACTTCGCGAGGCCATGCGCAAGTACCACACCGTCTTCGAAGAAGTCCTCGCCTAGCGCGAGGCTCCCGCTTTTTCGCGACCCGCGCTCCCGCTACCGGAGCGTGATCGAGCCACCGCTCAGCGGCCACGTCGCGTCTTGCGACCACGGGTCGAGCAGGGGCTCGTTGTCATAAGTCGCATTGTGGCCGGTGTAGGTGGCCGGGTCCCAGATCCTGATGTGAAAAGTGTCCGCGCCAGCGCCTCCAGCGGCCTGGCCATCGCTCACACGCACGATGAACCTGTAGCCGCCCACACCGTTGACTGTCCCGCGCCCCTCGATCTGCGCCCCCGTGTCCGTCACGCGGAGGGCGTCGACGCGCGTGCTTTTGAAAGCCAGGTTCCCCGCCTTGAAGTCGAACGCTACCTGGCCCGAGGGGATGCCTTTCGCGAACTTCGCGCCCACCGAGAACTTCGCCAGTCCGGCCGCGGCAGGGTCGGCGTCGAGCGCGCCGGCCGGCGAGTCGATGCTGCCCCTGCCGCTCACCGATCCCGTGGGGCGATGCACTTCCACGTGAGCCTGATGCCAGCCCGCTCCCGCCGCGGCTTCCCATGCCATCCCCCACGCCACGGCGGGTGTGCCATGGCTCGCCGGGAGCATCCCCGCGGTGATGTGCCTCGTCTGGATGGGGTCGGGATGTGCCGGGTCGGCATTGGTGACGGTCACCGTGAAGTCGCCGTTGGCATGCCGCTCGATCTCGTAGACGTTGGGCATGGTGTTATCCCACGGGAAGAAGAACGGCTGGACCGCCGAGTTCCCGATGGAGACCTGTCGCTGGCCAGTGGTCGTGCGCGACAACTTCAGCTCTACCCGGTGCCAGCCGTCATCGAAGATCATCCGCCACGCGACCGAATCGGCGAACCAGGCGGGCCCATCAGGGACGTAATCAGCCGTTGAAACCACCCGGAAGCTTGCGGTGTTGTAGTGCGCCGCCGCTAAAGGGTCGCCCGAGAGTTGGTCCAGTTCGTGGGTGTACAGGAGCTGCGCCGGGCCCGGGTCCGAGAGGAGCAGGCCCCAGTAGGAGTCCGCACATTGCGCCACCGAGGTGCTCCCGCCTGCGCACCACGTGCTGCTATCGGCCGCGGGGACGCGGTTCGCGGTCCAGATGGCCGGGTCGGGTAGCGCGCCTTCTGGTGTACACCAACCGGTCTGATCTGTTGCGGGACAGGCGAACGTATAGTCTGCCTGTTCGAGCAGCGTGTTGGGTGCTGCTGCGGCGAATTGGGGCCCGGTGGTTGCCGCGAAGGCTGCCAGCAATAGCACGAGTGCGAATGGAAGGCGGATTGCGAAGCTTTTCATTGGAGTTCTCCCACTGCCGCGCTACCGCAGCGCGATCGAGCCACCGCTCAGCGGCCACGTCGCGTCTTGCGACCAGGGGTCCAGCGTCGGCTCGTTGTCGTAGGTCGGGTTGTTCCCGTCGTAGGTGGCCGGGTCCCAGATCCGGATGTGGAAGGCGTCGGCTCCGCCCCCGGCTCCGGCCTGTCCATCGAATACCCGAAGGATGAAGCGGTAGTCACCCGAACCGTTGACCGTGCCACGGCCCTGGATCCGCGCCCCGGCCTCCATCACGCGCAACGACTCGATGGCGGTGCTCCGGAAGGCCAGCCCACCAGCCTTGAAGTCGAACGCCACCTGCCCCGAGGGGATGCCTTTCGCGAACTTCGCGCCCACCGAGAACTTCGCCAGTCCGGCCGCGGCCGGGTCGGCGTTGAGCGCGCCGGCCGGCGAGTCGATGCTGCCTTTCCCGCTCACCGTGCCCGTGGGCTGGCTGACTTCGAAGTGCGCCTCGTGCCAGCTGGCCGACCCGCCCGCTTCTCCCAGCATCCCCCAGGCCACCATCGGCGTTCCGTGCGTCCACGAAAGCACCCCGGAGGGGATCCACATGGACTGGGCTGGAATCGAGGCGTCCTCGCTCCACATGGTTACCGTGAAATCGCCGTTGGAGTGCCGCTCGATCTCGTAGGTGTTGGCGAGGCCGTTGTCCCAGGGGAACTCGAACGGCGGCATCATCGTGTTGCCGATCCATACCTGCCGCCGGAACGTCCCCGGGCTCCTGGCGAACTTGAGTTCGAGCCGGTGCTCGCCGTCGTCGAAAATCATCCGCCAGGCTGTGCTCTCCGCCGACCACAGGCCTGAGCCATCGGAGATGTACTGCGCGCTCGATACGACCCGGAACTTCGCCGTGTTGTAGTGCGCGGGGTTGGCCGCGTCGCCCGAAAGGTTCGCCGGCTGGTACTCGTACAGGAGCTGCATGCTGTTCCCGCTGTCCGACAGCCAGAGTCCCGAGTCGGGCCACGCGCACTGGGACACCGAATCTCCGCCGCCCGCGCACCACGAACTGGTGTCGTTGGCGGGGATGCGGTTGGCCGTCCAGACGGCCGGGTCCGGCAGCGCATCCTGGGGATCGCACTGGTAGGCTTCGTTGGTCGCCGGGCAGGCGAACACGTAGTCGGCCTGTTCGAGCGGAGCTGTTGGGCGGGCCGCCGCGGCCTCCCGCGCGACCGCGCCGGTGGCCACCGCCACGCACAGCAGCGCGAAAGCGAAAACGGCCGTCAGCGCTTGGCTTTTCACCTGGTTCTCCTCCTTGTGTGTGGCTACCTCGGATCGACCGTTGCACCCTGTTTACCGTCCGGTAAGTGCTGGATTTCACACAGTGGGTTGACGCGGAAACCGCCCCAAAATTGCCTCGCCACTTCCCGCCAGCCCGGACACGGCAATGCGGCACCGGGACCCCGGTGCCGCACGTCTTTGGGCTGCCGGCAGGCCGGCGCCAGGGGCGCCGCTCCGCCTTACAGCGCCGTGGATACCGCTTGCTGGGCCACCACCAGCGTGGCCAGCGCAGCGCAGAAGAGCGCCGATACGAACACTGCGGTAATCGGATGCATTTTCACGTTGGACTCTCCTCTTTGTGAGTGTGTTGACTCTCGCAACAACCGTTGCATCCGGTTTACCGCCCGGTAAGTGCAGCCGTTCACACATGCGAATTTAGGCAAGAAAGGCGAAAGAACCGGGTCCCGCGCGTTGCCTTCCAGCCCGCCCCGGCCGCCCGGCCAGGCCCGGGGCTCAGGCCCACCGCACAGCAACGGGATCCACGCCGGACCTCCCTTGTAGCCGCAGGACCCACCCGGCAAGCTGTGCGGATGAGCGCCCGTCCGCGTCCGCCGGAAACCGGCACGCAGGTCTCCAGCGCGGGTTGCACGCTGGGACACCGCCTGAAGTTGCTCCAGGCGGTGCCGCTCTTCCGCGACCTCTCCCCGGGCGATGTCGCCCGCGTGAATGAACTCTTCCAGTCCCACAGCTACGGACCGGACAAGACCATCTACTTTGCCGGCTCGCCCGCCGCCCACCTTTACGTCCTCGCTCACGGCAAGGTGAAGTTGCTCCGCCACACGGCCGGCGGTCAGGATGTCGTCTTCGCCATCATTGGTCCCGGCGAGATGTTCGGCAGCCTCGCGACGCTTGGCGACCGCGAGTACCCCGACGATGCCCGCGCGCTCACCCACTGTTGCGCGCTGGTCATCAGCGCGGTCGATTTCCAGGCCGTCCTGGAGCGCTACCCCGCGGTCGCGCTCGCCGTGCTGGGCGAGGTCTCCGCACGCCTGCACGATGCCCGCGATGCGTTTTCCCAGCTCAGCGCGATGCCCGTCGCGGGGCGTGTGGCGGCGGCGCTCCTCAAACTCGCCGAAAAGCTGGGTGTGCCCCACGCCGAGGGCATCCTCATCCAGGCGCCGCTCTCCCGCCAGGACCTCGCCGCCATGACCGGCACCACCACCGAATCCGTCAGCCGCGTGATGAGTCAGCTCCGGCGTGATCGGGTGATTGCCAGCGGGAGGGCGTGGGTCGCCATCCGCGATGTCGACCGGCTTGCCAGCCTCGCGAAGGCAGGGGGCTGACCCGCTCGAACCTCCGTGCAGCTAATTGATGCAGCGCATTCACGCGCGGCGGTGCCGCGCCTACGGTGGATCCAACGGGACCGTCATGGTCCACACCACCAGGAGCATCAGCCATGCAACGCAGATCCAATTCCCTTCTTTCCATCCGGCCGCTCAGCAGGGCCGCCCGGGCGGCAACCGCCCTGGTCCGGCCCCCGCGCATCGCCTCGGCCCACTGCGATTCGGCCAATGGCCCCGTCGCCGGCCCGGCCCAGGCCGCCCTCGAATCCGGCGATGTCCGGCTGGTCCTGCCCTTCGTGAAGCCCGCCCAGGAAGCCGAGCTCAGCGCGGCCTTCGAACAGGCCCGGGAGGTCCGCGCCGCCGGGGGGAAGGCCCGCGAACTCGCCGACCGCTACTTCGCCGAAACCGCCGTGCGCCTGCACCGCCAGGGTGAACACGCCTCCTATACAGGACTCCAGGAAGAAGGCGCACTTGCCCCCGCGCTTGCCGCCGCCGAACGGGCACTCGAGTCCGGCTCGCTCGCCGAAGTCTTTCAGCAGCTCGATCGCGACGTCCGTCACGGCGTCGAGGACCGCTATCACGCTGTCCTCGCTGCACGACAGGCAGAGGCCCGCGCGAAGACAGTCGAGGGCGCCCGCGCCCGCGTCGACGCCGAGTTCACCTTCGAGAAGTTCGTGCTCGGCATCAGCGAAGCCGCCACAGCAGCCCTCCATGCCGAGGCCGAACCTGCCCTGGCGGGCCACAGCCACTAGTACTCACTCGGGAGACGCGGCAACCAGGCCGTTACCAGCCCGGAGGTCGCCCCCCTCTCCCGCGAAGCCGGGAGAGGGGGTTGGTGGCGTGAGGGCTAACCCGGGTCGATCCGGTACACCGGGTAGCGGCCGGCGATCGCCTCGAACTCGGGAAGGGGAGCCCCAACGGGCAACGGGAAGTGCTGCCGGCCGCTGGTGGCGATGCGCACATATTCGCGGAGCACCGGCGCCCGCTCCCCGGGTGGTACCGGCACCAGGTGGACGTTTCTGCGTTTGCCCCGCCGGATCACCGCCGCGCCGCCCGCCGCCTCCACGTTCTTCACCCACTCCGAGCCCGGACCCAACATCGAGACCAGGTAGGACTCGCCGCCCAGCGTGGCGATCACGATCGGCGTCGCGCGCCTCTTGCCCGATACCCGCCCCCGGACTTCGATCACGGCCTGGATGTGCGGTGGCAGGCCCAGCGCCGACCACCATCCCGAGAGACGGTTGACCGCCCGCCCGAGCCGGGTCGGGCGCCAGTTTCGATAGAACAGGCGCATCAGCCGGCTCCGCTCCGCCGGGTCGCGGCTTTCCGGGCTGCTCATCCCCTGCTCCTCTCCCCGCTCCCGGCGGGGCGCATCGTAGATACCCGGGTCCTTCCGCTCCACCGAACCCGCAGTGGCGTTCCTCCGGCGGGGCGATCAGGCGATGGCCGGCCCGGCCTCCCGTGCGAGGGATTCGATTGCCGCGGCATGGTCCGCCGAGTCAACCTCGGGAGCCCGGCTCGATATCGCCTGGTATCCGACCACCAGTGTCGCAAAGGCCGCACAGGCCAGTGCGAAGACCAGGACTGCCGTCAGGTAGGTGCTTTTCACTTTCGTTCTCCTCTGTTCGATCGCGTGACGACCCGCTTCGAACGTAGGAAATGCATCTACCGGGCGGTAAGTGTCCCGCTTCACACCGGGAATTGAAGGGATAAGTAGCCGCGAAAGCCACTTCTTGACCCGTGCCGCTCAGCCCGCCGCGCGTTCCCTCCGGGCGACCGCCAACCCGGCGCTCCAGCCGGGAGCCCGGCCCCCATCCGGAGGCGACATCGCCGAAAGGTCGATCCCCGAACGGGCCAGGACCCACGAGATCACCGAGTCCGAGGTCCACATCTCCCCCGTCCCCCGCACGCGGCGGCCCCACACGTGCCGGGGCACGGTCGGTGCTACCTCAAGGACGCGCTGCACTACCCCGCAATCCTCCGTCAGCCGCGTCGGGCCGACCGTGGCCCACTCCTCGTCGGGCAGCCGATCCCCCGGCTGGCAGAGCAACTGGTAGCGGAAGAGGCGCAGCCGGTCGGCGCCGCGGAAGCCCACCGGCCCGGTCGCCAGCGGTGGCACCGTCCCGCCGGTGAACACCGGCGTCAGCTCGAGCGTGTAGGACTCGCCCGGGCCCGTCGCAATCTTCAGCGCCGAATGGAACAGCCGCACCCGTGGCCGCCTGGCCCGCGCAGCCTCGATCGCCTCCCACAGGCGGAGACTGCTCTGCTGGAAGCGCGATGTCCCCGCCCCTACCGGCAGCCAGTACAGATCGATCGCACAGCCCGTCACGGGCCCCATTCAGCCGGATCCGGGTCCGCCGGTCAATCGAGGTCAGACAGCGCGGAGCCGCCCAAACGCCTGTCCCCTGTCATATCCCGTCCACCGTCGAACGCGCTGAACTGCGCCGAGCACGCCGAAAGTTCCTGGGGGATCCTGTGTCGTATCGCTGGGCAGTCATCATCGGTCTCGTCTCGGCCGTCAATTCGGCCGCGATGCTGGTGAGCCTGTCTGTGGGCATCATGCTGCCGGACATCAAGGAGGAGTTCTCGCTCAACCCGGCCCAGGCCGGGGTCCTCGGCGCCGTCAGCCCGCTCGCCACCATCCTGCTGAGCGTGCCGCTTGCCGCCCTCATCAGCCGCTTCAACCCACGGCTGATGATCTTCGTCGGCGCGGTGCACATGGCAGTCTTTGGCCTGCTGATGGCCTGGGCCCCGAACTTCGAACTCACCCTCCTCTTCCGCTTCATCTTCATGGTCGGCCTCGTCGGCCGCCAGGCCAGCATGGCCATGCTCATCCACCAGTGGTTCGTCGCCGGCGAGGTCCCCCGCGTGCAGTCGGTCACCCAGGTGATTACGAGCTCGGTGCAGATCGCCGCCTTCGCCGTCCTCCCCTGGCTCCTCATCTGGCTCGATGGCTGGCGCAACACCTACTTCGCCCTGGCCTGCCTCCTGGGCGTGACGGCACTCGTCTGGCTCGTCCTCAGCCGCGACCGTGAGGCCGCGGACGCCGCGCCAAAGCCCGCCGCCGAAAAAGAGCGGACGCCCATCTCCGCCATCCTGCGCCACCGGATCATCTGGTACTGGGGTGTTGGCACCGCGTTCTGCCTCGTCGGCGTCTCCGCGTTCATGACCTTCCTGCCGACCTACCTCCACGAAGAACGCGGCCTCTCCCTTGGCATGGCCGGCCTCATTACGGCGGGCATCCCCCTCGGTAACGTCATGGGGGCCATGCATTCGGGGTGGGTCCGGAACCGTGTCACCGTCCGCCGCCAACAGATGTACCTCACCGGCGTCCTCTGCAGCACCGGGATGCTCACGATGGCGCTGGCCCCCGTGCCGTGGCTCGTCCCGTTCGGCGCCTTCGCCCTGGGCTGGGCCTGCATGCAGGTCTACCCCACGATCCTCACCCTCCCCTACGAGCTCCCGGGCATCAAACCGCGCGAAATCGCCGTCGTCTCCTCCTTCCTCTTCACCGTCTTCACGCTGGGCCTGGTCATCGGCCCGCTCCTCACCGGGGCTCTCCAGCAGGCGACCGGCTCCCTCCGGACCGCCTTCCTGGTGGTACCCCTGGTGCACATGGGCATCTTCATCGTCGCCTTCGCCTCCGAACACGGGCTCCCGCCGATGCCCCGCGTCCAGCGCGACAGGACCCGCGCGGCCGTCCTCGATGCCGCCGCGCCGGGAGACTGAGGACACGCCGGTGAGATGGGCCTACGTCCTCGGGCCGCTCTTCCTGGTCCTCTCACTCGGGGGCCTCTTCCTGATCCCCCGACCTGGCGGCGCAGGCCCCCTCGACTACGACCGCGCGAGCCTCTCGCTCCTCACGTGCCACGCCCCCTCCGGCGCCTACATCCCCATCCCCTCCCGCGAAGACTCCTCGCTGGCGGTCTCGGGGCAGGAAGGCCTGTGGGTGCGCATCGAGCGGTAGCCGGTGCCGCCGCAGGGGGCAAAACCCGGTACGCTTGATTCCGCCGCCCCGCCCGCGGGCGAGCCGCGGTGGAGGTCTTCAGATGCGACTGCGAGACAAAGTGGCCGTGATCACGGGAGCCGGCTCTGGCATGGGACTGGCGATGGCACGCCGGTTCGCCGCCGAAGGCGCCCGGCTCGTCATCGGTGACTGGAACGCCGAACGCCTCGATGCGGCCGTCGCCGAAATCTCCGGGGCTGGCGGCACCGTCCGGGGCGCCCAGGGCGATATTTCCAGCCGCGATACCGCCGAGGCGCTCGTCGATCTGGCCGTCGCCGCGCACGGCCGCATCGACGTGCTGGTCAACAACGCCGGCGTGATGGACTACATGGCGGGCGTCGGCGAGCTCACCGACGACATCTGGCGGCGCGTGATGGGCATCAACCTCGATGGCCCGATGTTCACTATGCGGCGGGCCGTCCCGCGCATGGTCGAACAGGGTGGCGGCGTCATCGTGAACATCGCCTCGGTCGGCGGCATCGAAGGCGGCGCCGCCGGCGCGGCCTACACCGCCGCAAAGCACGCCCTCGTAGGACTGACGAAAAACACCGCCTGGATCTATGCGCCGAAGGGCATCCGCGCCAACGCAATCGCTCCCGGCGGCACGAAGACCAACATCGGCGAGACCATGCCCCGCGAGCGCATCGACCCCACCGGGGCGGCCCGCCTCGGCGCCTACTCCGCGCTCATCCCCGCCATGCTCGACCCGGAAGACATCGCCGCCCTCGCCCTCTTCCTCGCCTCCGACGAGGCGCGCTACATCAACGGCGCCATCGTCCCCGCCGATGCCGGCTGGACGGCCGCCTAGTTCGCCCCCACCGCCCGCCGGCGCCAGCCAGGACGATCTGGCCGGTGTGGCGATCGAGGGGTGGGTCGAACGGGCCGCCGCTTTGGCTCCTTTGGACCACGAATTGCCGGGAACCTGGTGCAATCCTGATTACAGGGCGTGGTGTTTGCGGCCCCACCAAATGGAGGTTCCCATGACCGGGCCAGGGAGATGGTTGAAGACAGCTTTCGAGCAGCACTGGCTCGCGCTGGTGTTGCTGGTCGTGCCCATCGGGCTGGTCGTCTGGGCGTCGGAGTGGGAGGGTCTGCTGTTCGTCCTCATCCTGCCGGTGTCAGCTTTTGCGGTGGGGTTTGTGCTGGGGCCGCGTCATGTCTGGTTCGTCTGGCTCTGCGCGGTCGTCATCCAGTGGATCGCCATGGGTGTCCTCGGGAAGTACAACGACCCGGAGGGCGAGACGGTTGGAAGCCTGATCCTCGAGGCGTTCGCCTGGATGGCCATGGGCGTCTTCGTCCCGGTGTGGCTGGGCAGGATGGTTCGGAACCTCAGGCAGAATCGGCACCCGAGTACGGCTCCGTAACCGGGTTCATGAGCCCTTCACCTCCGCGCTTCCTCCCACAAACAAGGGGACCGGCCTTCCAGCCAGTCCCCTCGTGGTGTTTGCCATCGTCCAGCGATCAGGCCAGGTCGAAGCGGTCCAGGTTCATCACCTTGTCCCACGCCGCCACGAAGTCGCGCACGAACTTCTCCTGGGCATCGCCGCTCGCGTAGACCTCGGCGAGCGCCCGCAGCTGCGAGTTCGAACCGAAGACCAGGTCCACCCGGCTGCCGATCCACTTGAGCTCACCCGTCTTGCGGTCGCGGCCCTCATACACACCGTCGGTTGCCGAAGGCTTCCACTCCGTGCCCATGTCGAGCAGGTTCACGAAGAAGTCGTTCGTCAACCGCCCCGGCAGGCTCGTGAATACACCCAGCGCCGACTGCCCGCTGTTCGCGTTCAGAGCCCGCATGCCGCCGGCCAGTACCGTCATCTCCGGGACTGTCAGGGTCAGCAGGCCAGCCCGGTCCACCAGCAGCTCCTCCGCCGGTTTCCGGTGCCCCGTCCGCAGGAAGTTGCGGAACCCGTCTGCCGTGGGCTCGAGCACCCCAAAGGATTCCACATCCGTCTGCTCCTGCGAGGCGTCCGTGCGCCCCGGTGTGAACGGGACCTGGATGTTGTGCCCCGCGTCTCTCGCCGCTTGCTCGATGCCCGCGCACCCGCCCAGGACGATCAGGTCGGCCAGCGACACCCGCTTTCCGCCGGCCTGCGCGGCGTTGAAGTCCGCCCGGATCCGCTCGAGCGCCCCCAGCACCTTCGCCAGCGCGGGCGGGTCGTTCACTTCCCAGTCCTTCTGCGGTGCGAGGCGAATACGCGCCCCGTTCGCCCCGCCGCGCCGGTCAGTGCCCCGGAACGTCGCGGCCGACGCCCACGCCGTCGACACCAGCTGCGGGACGGACAATCCCGAAGCAAGGATGGTTGCCTTGAGTGCGGCGATATCCTGATCCCCGATCAGTTTGTGATCGACCGGGGGGACGGGGTCCTGCCACAGCTGCGTCTCGGCCGGCACGAGCGGGCCCAGGTAGCGCGCAACCGGCCCCATGTCGCGGTGTGTCAGCTTGAACCACGCCTTCGCGAATGCGTCCGCGAATTCCTGTGGGTTTTCGTAGAAGCGCCGGGAGATCGGCCCATAGATCGGGTCCAGGCGCAGCGCCAGGTCCGTCGTCAGCATCACCGGGGCGTGCCGCTTCGCCGGGTCGTGCGCATCTGCCACCGCATTCGCCGCGGCAGGGTCCGTCGGCACCCACTGCCACGCGCCGGCCGGGCTCTTGGTGAGGTCCCACTCATACTCGAACAGGGTCTCGAAGAAACTGTTGTCCCACTTCGTGGGCGTGGGTGTCCAGGCCCCTTCGAGCCCGCTGGTAATGGTGTCGCCGGCCCTGCCGCTGCCGTAGCTGCTCTTCCAGCCGAGCCCTTGCTCCTCCAGGCTCGCACCCTCCGGCTCGCGGCCCACGTGGCTTGCGGCTGCCGCGCCGTGGGTCTTGCCGAACGAGTGCCCCCCGGCGATGAGCGCGACCGTCTCCTCGTCGTTCATCGCCATGCGGCGGAACGTCTCACGGATGTCCTTCGCCGCCGCGAGCGCGCTCGGCATCCCGTTCGGCCCCTCCGGGTTCACGTAGATCAGTCCCATCTGCACCGCGCCGAGGGGGTTCGCCAGCTCCCGATCGCCGCTGTACCGCTCGTCGCCGAGCCACGTCGCCTCAGGGCCCCAGTCGATGTCCTCCGGCTCCCAGACATCCTCGCGCCCGCCCGCGAACCCGAATGTCTTGAACCCCATCGACTCCAGCGCGCAGTTGCCGGCCAGGATCATCAGGTCGGCCCACGAAAGCTTCCGCCCGTATTTCTGCTTGATCGGCCAGAGCAGCCGCCGCGCCTTGTCCAGGTTCGCGTTGTCTGGCCAACTGTTGAGCGGTGCGAACCGCTGCGTGCCGCGCGATGCCCCGCCGCGGCCATCGCTGATGCGGTAGGTGCCCGCGCTGTGCCACGCCATCCGGATGAACAGCGGCCCATAGTGGCCCCAGTCCGCCGGCCACCAGTCCTGCGAGGTCGTCATCAACTGCTCGATGTCCCGTTTCACCGTATCGAGATCGAGCGTCTGGAACTCCGCGGCGTAGTCGAAATCCTCGCCCATGGGATTCGACGAGGGGCAATGCTGGTCCAAAACCTTCAGGTTCAGCTGGTTCGGCCACCAGTCTCGGTTCGATGCGGTCATTTCGATTCTCCTCCTGGCGATGTGCTGGTCAGTTGGGTGTGTGCTGAAGGCGATGGGACGCTGACGGGGCCGCCCCTGATCCCCGCGGCCTATTCTCCGGTCGGCCCCCGGGCGACCGGACCGGCCATAGGGCCGGGATCGTTCGCCCCCGTTGACCCGGTTGTCAATCGGCTTGCCGGTGCGGACCGGCCCGCCAGCTCGAGTGGGGCCGCGTTTGGCGGCAGCCCGTTACTATGCGATACTAATTGGCGAACTAGACTGTGTCTAGACTTGTAGTGAGGATTCACGAATGGGGTTGGTCGCCTCGCCACCACGCGGTTGAGCCGCTCCAGGCCAGGCACCAGACTGGAGACCAATGCCGCCGCCGCCTTCTACCCGCGACCTGCTTGGCCTGCTCGCCGCCCACGGATTGCCCGCCACCACGCAGCGGCTGTCGCTGCTCTCGGCGCTCCTTTCGGTCGATGAAGGCCACGTCTCCGCCGACGACCTCTACCGCGACCTGTCGGACCAGTTCCCCACGCTCAGCCGTGCCACCGTCTACAACAACCTTGCCGTGCTCGCGGCCGCGGGGCTCATCGAAAAGCTCGACACGCACGAGGGGTCGCGCTACGGGCCCGTGGCCAGCCCCCATGTGAACCTCGTGTGCACCGGATGCGGCCAGATCAAGGACGTGCTGATCGGCGACGCCGCGCTCGATGCGCTCGTCCAGCGGGCGAGCCGGGAAGGCCAGTTCAGCGCGCGCGCTCTCTCGGTGAGCATCTCGGGCCTCTGCACAGAGTGCGCCGCCGGCTGAGGCCCGGCGCTCACTCGAACCCGAACAGCGCCGGAAACACCACCACCACCACCGCGGCCCAGGCCGCGTACACCGGGATGTAGCTGGTCTGCCAGCGCTCAAGGTCGGCGAAAGGCCGTCGTCCGCGGACGAATCCCGCGAGGAGCCAAACCGACCACACCAGGTTCGCGAGCAGGACCACGTTGAGCCCGAGCCCCGCGGTCCGGTTCGGCGTCCAGCCAAACTCCGTGATCCGGCCCAGGATCGCCGCCAGCGCCATGATGTCGATCGCGAGCGCGCTCACCACCAGGACCAGCTGCGCGCCGTCCATCAGCGTCGGCCGCGCATACGAATCGCGCGCGGAAATCGAATAGAGCACCAGCCCGACCACGAGCACAAGCAGCAGGTCCAGCAGGATCAACACGTCGCGCTCGGCATCGATGATGTTGCCGGTCACCGCCATCCCCAGGATTGCCGCGACCAGCATCAGGGCGAACAACGGCGTGAACACGCTCGTCAGGACCGGCGCCATGTTCTCGATCACGCTCTGCTTCGCCTCCACCAGCCACGCCACCACCACCACCGCGCCCACCGCCCCGCAGGGGAGTACCCACCCGCCGATGACCCGGGTCACATCGAGGTCGATCGCCTCGAATACCCCGATCGTCATCGCGGAGAGCACTCCGCCGCCGAGGGCGATGAGCGTGTAGTAAATGACCCACTCCCCCGTGAACCGTACGAAGTCCATCCGGGGGGCGTCCGCCCGCCACGCGCCGCCCAGGTAGGCCACGCCCGCCGTCAGCCACAGGATGATGGTGAGATGGATCGAGGCCAGCACCTCCGTATCGCCGCCCCGCGTGAACGGGAACGCGTTCATCACAACGGCTGCGGCCAGGAAGGGCACAGCCAGCCCGGCGAGCACGCTCCGGGGAAGGCGGCGCCTCCACGCCATGAAACCGCCGAGGAACGGCAGGGCCAGGAGCGCCGCGTTCCGCAGGTAGAACGACGCATCGGCCTCGCCGTCCGCACCATCCGCCTCCCCGAACGGGTCCACCCCGAACAACGCCGGGAGCTTGAACGCCACCGCCGCGCCGATGGCGAAGCACAGCGTGACGACGAGCTCGAGATTCCCCGGCGCGGTGCGCTCCCCGGCGCCATCGCCGCCAAGGACCAGCTGCTTCCACAGCCGGCTCGAACGCTCGCGGGCAAACTCGCGCGAGAGATCGTTGATCCCCCCGAGCCGCTTGATCGCCACCAGGAACGCCTCATCCCCGCTCAACCCCGTGGCCGCCAGCTCCGCGATCTGGCTCCGCAGATGGTCCTCGAGTTCGTCGACGTCCACGTCGTGGATCGTCCGCCGGCGCAGGAGGTAGGACCGCCACTCCCCGATCTGCGCCTCGATGCCCGGATCGAGCGCGGGATGCATCAGCTACCCTCGGCCGGGCGCAGCGGGGCGTCCGGAAGCATTACGGCATGCCAGGCGTTTTGCAGCGCCCCCGCGACAACCTCCCACTGCCTGCGCTGTTCCGAGAGGGCGCGCCGGCCCGATGGCGTGATGCGGTAGTACCGGCGCCGCCGGCCCTCCGGGGGCTCATCCCACCGCGCTTCCACATAGCCGAGCCGTTCGAGCCGGTGCAACAGCGGGTAGAGCATTCCGTCGGTCCACTCCAGCTCTCCGCCGGAGAGCGCATCGATGCGCTTGAGGATGGCGTACCCGTAGCTCTCGCCCTCATCGAGGATGGCCAGCACCAGTGGCATCGCCGACGCCGCGACCAGGTCCTTTCCTATGCGCACGTCTCGTTCCGCTTGCATAGGAGCACTATACATTGAGCTGCTAGGTAATGGCTAGGCCGGTCGGGCTTCAGCCAGCCCAACCCTCACTCGGTCCGCTCGCGGTAGAGTTAGTGCGGGGCAGGCACCTTGGAGACGTGCCGGCCGCCGCTGGCGACACCCACGGGAGGAACCGGGCCACGCGCCCGCCATGCAAAACACCGCCGTAGCCGCCCGCCCGGATCCGGCCAGCCGCCGGTCCCGCTGGCTCCTCGCGAGCGCCCTGTTCGCCGCGGCCTGGCTGGTTGCCGCCTGTGGCCAGAGTGCGAGCGCCGCGACCGAGCTCCGCTTCGAGTGGCGCGCCGGCGAGGGTTTCAACGGCCAGGTGTCCATCCACCAGGCCTTCCCCGACCAGCCCCAGGCCGAGACTCTCATGTTTCGCGAGGGCAAGGGACCGAACCTCGGCCAAGAAATACCGGACGGGGTTATCCACTCCGAGGTCGGCGCCGTCGTGAAGTTCATCGTTGTGGTCCGCAACCCCACGGATGAGCCCCTCCGCTTCTGGACCACACCCCACCTGCCGCAGCCGTACACCGCCGAGCGCGGGCTCATCATGCACTGCCTTTGTACCGGGCAGCAGTACGAGATCCCGCCGCGGGGCACCTGGACGCGTGTCATCGAGGCCGGCCTCAGCCCCCAGGCCGGGACCCGGGGCCCGGTCGTCATCACCCACGCGTTCATCGCCGGCGAAGTGCCCCGGCCTGAGTGACCCTCCAGGATCCGGTCAGCGATCGCCCTCGCCCTCGCCGCTGGCCGTCTTCTCGTTGCAGCGGAGCCGGGGCCTGGGAGTGGCACGCGTGACCTTCCGTGGCTATCATCCGATACCGTCATGGATCGAAACGCCGAACCGGGAGCCCTCCTCCGCTCGCTCGCCGAGACCACGGCACGTGTCGAGGCAGTTGCGCGAGGCGTCTCGGCGGCGCAACTCATGGTGGCGCCAGCCTCCGGGGGCTGGTCTCCGAACGAAATCCTCTGGCACATTCGCGCCGTGGCCGACGTGTACGGCGAACACGTGAAGCGGATCCTCGATGAGGAGGCACCGCGCTGGCGCCATGTCTCGCCTCGTGCCCGGATGAAGAAAGCCCGCTACGACCAGCTCCCCTTCGCCGAGTCATACGCAGACTTTGCGCGGCAGCGCTCTGACCTCCTCGCTCTGCTCGGGAGCATCCCGCCTGAGGCGTGGCATCGATTCGCGATCGTCCGGGTTGAGGAGCGCGAGTGGCGGATGACGCTCCATGAGCGCGTCTGGGGCATGGCCCACCACGAGGAAATCCACTGCGCACAGATGGAAGAGGTGGCCTCGGCCTTGAGTACGCCTGCGTAAGGCGAGCACCCCGTCCCCGGACTCAACGGCTGAGTGTGGCTGCCCCCTCCCCCTATACCTTCCCCCACCCCGGCAGCGCTGCGGCCTGCCGCACCCACTCCGCCATCTGGGCTTCGTCCCACTTGCCCTCGTAGATGTCGATCCAGCGACCGTCCTCGTCCTTCCCCTTCCCCGGCGGTTCGGGCCTGAGCGCCGCACCGCGGAAGAACGTCACCTTCACGTAGCGGGTGAAGACGTGGAACGAGACGAACCAGCCCTGGCCCTCGACTCCGTAGAACGGCGAGTTCCACCGCACCGCCTTGCGCACGCCCGGCACCTGCTCCGTGATGAGCGCATCGAGGCGCCGCCCAAGGTCGCTCTTCCAGCCGGGCATCGCGGCGATGTAGGCCTGCACCGGCGCGTCGCCGTCGCCCTTCGCGATCTGTGGGTTCCCGCCCGAGAGCAGCACCGGCTGCCGGTCCGCGCCCTCTCCCGGCGAAGCAGCCCCACTCACTCCTTCCCCCTCGATGCGCGCGCCGGCTTTGCCTTCACGCGGGATGTGTTGAGGGCCACCGCGGCGCCGACGAGCGCCTTGAACGCCTTCGCGTCCACCACCTCGCCCTCGCGGATGTCGATCGCCCGCCTCGTGTTGCCTTCGAGGCTCGCGTTGAACAGCCCCGCCGGGTCGTCCAGGGAGGCTCCCCTGGCGAACGTCAGTTTCACCACCGACTTGTACGGCTCGCCGGTACAGATGATCCCGTCGTGCGACCAGGTGGGCACGCCCGGACTCGTCGCCTTGGCCCACTTCACCTCTTCGACCACGTCCGGGTCGGCCTCCCTGATAAGTTGACGCACCGCGCGCAGCGTCTCCCCACGCCAGTCCACGAGCGCCGCGATCCTCTGGTCGACCAGCCCGGATCCGGACGGCCCGCCGGGCGAACCTTGATCCTTCATGTGCTCCCTCCTGAAACAACAGCAGTCTCAACGCCGGGGTTCTCAGCGCGTCCCGGCTCCCGTCACTATCCCGGCCATATCGTAACAAGGATGGCCGGGCGGTTGGTCTGGCTGTGATGTCGTCTGCCCTCGTTAGGGCCAGGCGATGTCAATCGGTCCGAGCTCCGACGCGTCGCGCTTCGGAGCTCCTGGATCGGCCACGCCGGACATGTACATCCACGTGAGAGGTTCGAGAGTGTGGGCATCGCTCTGGACAAGAAGCTGGTTGCCGTCCTGGTCGTAGCCGAGCACGGTTGCACCCCGGCGTGAGCACGCTGCTGGCTGCCCGGGCCGTCCAAGGGGCACCGCCACGTAACCGGCGCTGACCTTACCTCCATCCGCAACCCCGACGCGCATGCACCTCTCCCCGTCCGCAAAGACCGTGATATCCACTGGGTCGGTGTGGCCAGAAGAGCCAAGGAAGTTTGGCATGGAGAAGAACAGGATCGTCTCCTCGGCGGGGTACATCGGCGAGCCGGGCGGGTTAGGTGCCAGGTTCTCGAACGTGGTGGTGGCGCCGGGCTCCACAGTTCCCTGCACAAACAGCACAAACCCGCGGGCCATGACGAATGTGACCGGTGCTCCTGCGACGCGGCAGGCTGCCGGTTGGCCCGGAAGCCCAACAACCAGCGGTGCGTTCCCGCGATCGTCACGCGCGGCAGGGTCGATCAGTGACACCCGATCGCACTCCACATCGCCGACGAACGCCCGGATTGAGCGAATCACCTCCGCTGCGGAAGGACCGGTCGCACCGCGCGGTTGTGAGTCCAGCGTGGCGGGAGAGAACAGGAACGTGGTCCCGGACGGCGCGCTGGTCGCGGTAGCCGGAGCCGGTGATGCTGAGAGGGGAGACTGGCTGGCACCCGTGACCCGAGTGGAGTCGCCGGTCTCCACTCCGCCGTCGTGATCGTTGCGAAGCGTCCATACCGCAAGCGCTGTCGAAGCCGCCGCAACGAGCGCCGCGGCACCGACCGCGGCGCGGAAACCCGCACCCCAATGCACGAGCGCCAGTCCGCGCCACACGCGGCGTCGAAAGCTCTGTTCGGCCTCCCAGGCCGCCACTGCTTCCTCGCGCGTCGAGACACCGAGGTTCCCCAGGATCTCGCTGACGTGCCACTTGGCGCCATTCAGGCTAATGCCGAGGGCCGCGCCGATCTCCGCATTCGTTTTGCCGGCGGCCATCAGACGGAGGACTTCGCGTTGGCGCTCTGTCAGCGCGGTGATCCCCTGGCCGGTGTTTCCGTTGGCTGCCGTTCGTGCCATGGGCGCAGACTAATCCTTGAGCGGAGCGCCTGCCCTACCCGATGCACAACATAGCGATATGTGATGCGAACTTCTCGTGTGTGGGAGACATGACCCAGGCCCAAATTCGCCGTCTCCGAGCAGCGTTCCAGGCCATTCCTGTCTGCCTCACGATCCCGCAACCGCCGCGGCGATGAGCTCCGCATAGAGCGCCGCACCCGCCGCACCCGGGTGGATCCCGTCGCTCGCGAACAGGTCGTCACGGCCGGCGGTGGCCCCATACCAATCGACCACGCGCACGTTCGCGTAGCGGGAGGGGGCATCCGCGATGGTGGCGTTGTTCCCCTGCTCCCAATCGCGCTTGACTCGC
>WBZO01000453.1_pt1 | contig 87895 bp, 76 predicted proteins | sample 5204261 | NCBI WGS metagenome assembly WBZO01 (sample SAMN12412400, study PRJNA552823) | activated sludge metagenome | isolation source: activated sludge from anammox sidestream of wastewater treatment plant... | place: USA: North Carolina | collected 2017-09 | reverse complement strand
CAAGTATGATAGAGCGTGTTGATCGGCATTTGGATACTCCTTGGGTAAAAAGGTTTGGACAAAACGCATTTTACCGGGGTCCGTTGCCGATCAACTATTCTGTTGTTAAAGTGTCAGGTCGCTAGAAGGATAAGGAGAGAAATGTTAAGAATTAACTCGAAGTTGCTGTTTACTGTTGTCGCCGCGGCGGCGGGCTTGAGCATGCTGCTAAGCGCCTGCCAGCCAGCCCCGGCGCCCACCGAGCCGCCGGCGCCGCCGACCCAGGCGCCAGCAATCCCGCCCACCGAACCGCCAGCGCCGCCGACCGAGGCAGCCGCGCCGACGCCCGAGCCGGTGGTCGATCTGAGACCGCAGTTGGTGGATCAACCGTGGACGCTGGTCGCCTTTGGCGACGCGGCAAACCCCGCCATCGTCGAGAAAGACACCCTCGTCACCGCGCTGTTTGCGGCGGATGGCTCGCTGAGCGGTTCAGGTGGCTGCAACAACTACGTCTCGTCTTTTGAGCTGGACGGCGATCAGCTCACCGTCGCCGACCCGATCGCCTCGACGATGATGTTGTGCGAAAAAGGCATGGATCAAGAGAGCGCCTACCTGAACGCGCTGCAAAACGCCGAGCGGATCGCGTTTTCTCCCGAAGGTAGGCTGGAGGTCTATTACAAATCGGGCGGCAGCGCCGAAACCAAACTGGTCTTCACACCGGGCGAGGCCGCGCTGGTTGACACGGTGTGGGTGCTGCAAAGCATGGGCGCGCCGGCAAGCTCCATCCCGGTCGAGAGCGGCGTGGTCATCACCGCAATCTTCACCCCCGAGGGTCGCTTGAGCGGAACATCGGGGTGCAACACCTATGTCTCCGGCTACACCCTGAAGGACAACCAGATCGAAATCCAACCGCCGGTCTCGACCATGATGGCGTGCGAGTTTGGCATGGAGCAGGAAGCGGCATACCAGCTAGCCCTGGAAAGCGCCGAAACCTACCAGATCACCGGTTCTACGCTGGAGATCACCTATCAGAACGGCGGCGTTTTGACGTTCACCGCGCGCAACCTGCCGCTGGAGAACACATTGTGGACCCTGGCGACGATGAATGGCTCGCCCGTCGCGGCGGGCATGACAGCCACTACGGCGCTGTTCGAGCCGCAAACCGAGCCTGGCAAAGGCGTGGTCGGCGGGAGCGCGGCATGCAACATTTATCGCGGCGGTTACGAGATCAAAGAAGATGCGCTGAAGGTCGAACCGCTGGCAACGACCATGATGCTCTGCCCGGACGACGTGATGCAGGCGGAGACCACCTACATCGACTTGCTGGAGAACGCCCAGACTTACCAGGTGTTCGGTCAGACGCTGATCGTCACCTCAGAGGAGGGCAAGCTGGTCTATGCCGCTAACCGCGCACCGCTGGAAGGCACCAACTGGCGCCTGACCGCCTTTGGCTCGGTGGAACACCCGCAAACGCCGGTTGAAGGCGCGGATTTCACCGCTCAGTTTGTGCGCCAGCCCGGCGTCCCCTCCGGTCTGATCGTGGGCGGGACGGGCTGTAACGACTACAACGCCGTGTATGCAGCCAATCTGTCCGAGATCCGGGTCAACACCCCGGCGCGCACGAACAACGCCGGATGCCCAACCGGGCTGCCCGAGCAGGAACTGCAATACTACCTGGCGTTGGACAGCGCCCACAGCTACCGCATTTTGGGCGATACGCTGGAGATCTTCTACGGTGAGGGTCAGGCGTTGACCTACACCGCGTTCGTGCCGGCGATCCCCCAACCCGAGGGCGGTCCGCTCACCTGGCTGAACCGCTCGCGCTGGTGGTTGGTCTCGATGGGCAACGTCGTGCTGCGCCCTGGAACCACGATCGCCGCTGACTTTGCCATCAACGCCGATGGTATGACCGGCGCGATCAGCGGACCCAGCGGCTGTAATACCTATAACGCACCCATCCTGGGCTACTTCCGGGTCGGACCAGCGGTGTCGACCAAGATGCTCTGCGCCGAACCGGCGGGAGTGATGGAGCAGGAATCGGCGTACCTGGTGATGCTATCAACCGCCAACAGCATCTTCCGCTCCGGAAATCAACTCGTGATCGGCAGCGCTGGAGGCTTGCTGGTTTATTACAACCGACCGGTTCCGATCCTGCCGATCGAGCCGCCAGTCACCGCCACGCCGCCGCTGCCGCCGACCGTCACCCCGGAAGCGCCCACAGCTGTGCCCCCGACGCCTGAAGCGCCCACGCCCGAACCGCCGCCCGCGACGCCCGAACCCACGCTGGAGCCGGTGGAACCGATGCCCCCCATCGCCACCGTGCCGGCTGAAGCGCCCCAAGCGGTGATCTCCGCCCCGGCGGAGGGTCAGGTGGGCAAGGCGCTCATCTTCGACGGCGGCGATTCAACCCCGACCGGGTGGCTGGCGAGCTTTGACTGGAATTTCGGCGACGGTACCTATTCGAAGGGCGCCGTGGTCGAACACTTCTTTGCCGCCCCGGGCGTTTACACGGTTACGCTGACCGTGACGGATTTTATCGGTCAGACTTCGGTGCAAACGGTGCAGGTCGCGGTGCACTACTAAAGATCTGCGCGTAGACACATAAACGCGAGCAGCCGCCGGTATGTAAGGCGGCTGCTCTTTTTGTCATTCAGCTTTGAGCGCGCAGGGAGGGAAGGAACTCAGCGGAGCAAGCCGACGTCGCGGTTGAATTCTTCGATCAGGGCGTCGATCTGCGGCGCGTGCTTGGGAATTTCTTTCCAGTAGTTGCGGTCGTACCACTGAGCCTGAATCTCTTCGTAGGTCTTGCCCTGCTGCTCGACCCAGGTGTAATACTTGAGGTTGTGAACCCGGCGGCGGCTCTGGTAGGTCAACTCGATCAGGTTGTCGATGGTTTGACCGAGCATGCAGCGCGCAAAGTCCGCCGCGGCGTCGGTTTCGGTGTACGCCCCATGTTCGTCGTGCATCTCGCGGATGCGGCTGTCGTACAGCTCGATCGAGTCGGTCAGCAGCGTCAACACCACGTCCTGCTCGCCCAATTCGTAGTACTTGGCGAACTTGATCGCCGAAAGCAGGTTGCCGACCCCGGAGAAGCCGAACAGGTCGAGCTGTTTCACGATCGCTTCGGGGACGCCTTGTTTCAAGAGGTGCGCCTGCCCAACCGGCTCGTTGAACAGCCGGGCGAGCTTGACCACGTCGTTATCGTCAGTGGCGACCACCATGTCGGTGTTGCGCACGTTGTGGATCCAGGGGACGTGCTTATCGCCGATGCCCTCGATGCGGTGCGCGCCAAAGCCGTTTTCGAGCAGCGTCGGGCATTGCAGCGCTTCGCTGGCGACGATCTTGCTGGTGGGGAAAAGCTCCTTCAGGTAATCGCCGACGGCGATCGTGCCGGCGGACCCGGTGGCGGAGACGATGCCGCGGTACTCATCGCCCGGGCGCAGCTCCATTTCGAGCACTTCCCGCATGGCGCTCCCGGTGACCTCGTAGTGCCACAGGTAATTGCCAAATTCGTCGAACTGGTTGAAAATCATCAGGTCCTGACCCGAACGGCGCAGCTCCCAGCACTTGTCGAAGATCTCTTTGACGTTCGACTCGGTGCCAGGTGTGGCGATCACCTCGCCGGCGATGTGCTCGAGCCATTCGAAGCGTTCGCGGCTCATGCCTTCCGGCAGGATCGCGATCGATTCGCAGGCGAGCAGCGCCGAGTCGTACGCGCCGCCGCGGCAGTAATTGCCGGTGGAGGGCCAGACGGCTTTCTGGGTGGTGGGGTCGAACTGCCCGGTGATCAGGCGCGGCGCCAGGCAGCCAAACGCCGCCCCGACCTTGTGCGAACCGGTGGGAAACCATTTCCCGACCAGCGCAATGATGCGCGCCGGCACGCCGGTCAGGCTGGGGGGCAGCTCGATGTAGTTCACCTTGCCGAACCCGCCGCCTTTTGCCACCGGCTCGTTCTTCCAGGTGATGCGGAAGAGGTTGAGCGGATCGACATCCCACAGTCCCACGCTGGCAAGCTTGGTTTTGATCTGGTCGGGGATCAATTCCGGGTTTTTCATCTGGGCGATGGTCGGGATGATGATGTTCCTCTCGCGGGCGCGCTGAACGACGCGCTGGCGGCGGTCTTTTTCGATGGTCAAGTCAATTGTAGTCATGAGTCGTACCTCCAAAAAATGATATCGGATCAGATGAATTCAGTGTCGGGGCGTTCGTGGGCGAGCGTTTCCGGGTCGTCGCGCACGATGTAGAGCGGGCGGCCGCGCGCTTCGTCGTAAAGCCGTCCGATGTATTCGCCCAAAATACCGAGTGAAATAAGCTGCACGCCGCCCAGGAACAGCACCGCGATCAGCGTGGTAGCTTGACCGAAGAAAGCCTGCTCGCCGATCAGGCGCAGGATGATCACGATGGGGATCGCCAGGATGCTGACGCCAGCGGAAACGAAGCCGACGTACGTGGCAAGCTGGAGCGGGAAATAGGAGAAGCCGGTCACGGCGTCGCTGGCAAACTTGACCATCTTTTTCAGCGGGTATTTGGTCTCGCCGGCAAAGCGCGCCTGGCGTTTGTAGCTCACGCCGGTCTGGCGGAAACCGACCCACACCGACATGCCGCGCAAAAAGCGATGGCGTTCGCGCATGCGGTTGAGCACATCTACCACTTTGCGGTCCAGCAGCCGGAAATCGCCCGTGTCGAGCGGGATGTCCACGTCGGTGATGCGATAGATGATGCGGTAGAAAATCGAAGCGGTGAAGAGCTTGAACCAGGTCTCGCCTTCGCGTTCGGTGCGGATGGCGTACACCACCTCGTAGCCCTCTTCCCATTTGGCAACCATCTCTGGGATCACTTCGGGCGGGTCTTGCAGGTCGGAATCGATGATGACGACCGCCGCGCCGCGGCTGTAGTCCAGCCCGGCGGTGACGGCGAGTTGGTGCCCGAAGTTGCGCGCAAAGATCACCGGGCGGACGCGCGGGTCTTGGCGCGCCAGGTCGCGCATGATCTGCGCCGAATCGTCGCGCGAGCCGTCGTCGACCAGCACCAGCTCCCACGCATCGCCGAACGGCTGCATCGCATCGCGGACGCGGTGGTAGAACTCAGGCAGCGTGGCGGATTCGTTGAAAACCGGCGCCACGATGGATACGGTAGGGTTATGGTTTAATTTCATTCTAGATTTTTAGGTTGTATCATGTAGATTTGTCGATTGTATCATTCTTTTGAGCGCTGCCAGGCTGGGCTCGATGATAGGCGCTTCTTTGACGGCTTGCATGGCGGCGCGCACGTCCTTCAACCCGCTGCCGGTGTTCAGCACCAGCACCGGGTCGTCCGATCCGATCCAGCCCTCGCGCCGGGCTTTGACCAACCCGGCATAAGCCGCGGCGCCCGCCGGTTCGGCGAAGACCCCCGCCTTGCCGAGTTGGGCAATGCCTGCCAGGATTTCGGCGTCGCTGACCAGCACGTAACGCCCGCCGGTTTGAACCGCGGCGCGCACGGCGCGCACGCCGTCGCGCGGCAGGTCCACCGAGATGCTGTCGGCGATGGTGTGCGCTTGCACCGGCGCGATCTGCTCGGTCTGGCGCAGGTAGGCGTTGGCAATCGCGGCAGAGCCTTCTGCCTGAACGCCGATCAACTGCGGCGGGGCGGCGATCCAGCCCAGGGCTTGCAGGTCTTTGAACCCTTTGTGGATGCCGGAGATGATGTTCCCGTCGCCCACCGGCACAAACAGTTTCAGTTGGGAAAGCTCGAAGTCGGGGCTCAGGCGGCGGCGCCAGTCCCAGATCTCGAATGCGGCGGTTTTCTTGCCCTCGGCGGTGAAGGGGTTGTAGCCGGTGTTGCGGCAGTACCAGCCGAATGCCGTGGACGCCTGGAGCGACAGCTCGATGGCGTCGTCGTAATTGCCGTCCACGAGCAGCACGGTTGCGCCAAAAACCAACAGTTGGGCGACCTTTGCCGGGGGCGCCTGGCGCGGGGCAAAGATGACCGCTTTGCTGCCCAGCGCCGCCGCCATGCAGGCGAGCGCCGCCCCGGCGTTGCCGGTGGAGGCGGTCACCACGACCTCGGCTTTGATCTGGCGCGCCCGCGCCATCAGCACGGCGCTGGCGCGGTCCTTGAAAGAAGCGCTGGGGTTGCGGCTTTCGTCCTTGACCCACAAGCGCCGCAAACCCAGTTCAGCCGCCAGGCGGACGGGTTCCAGCACCGGCGTCCAGCCTGCCAGGCGCAGCGCGGTGCCGCGCCCGCCCGGGTCGTCCACCGGCAGCAGCGGCAGGTAACGCCACAGGCTGGGTTCGCCTTCCAGGGGGAGTTGATCCGCGCCAAGCTGCCGGCGCACCTGGCGCAGATCGAGCAGCACGTTCAGGTTGCCGCCGTCGGCAGGGCAGGTGTAAATCGGCTGGCGCGGGGGGTATTCCGCGCCGCACAGCGTGCATCGATAACCGCTGAATGTTCCCATCGGAAAATCCCACAGCCCGCCGTCCGGCAGCCGTTTTCGCGCGGCGCCTGACTGGCAGAGCGGGCTAATGGATCATAAGCCCCGCTCGCCGCGGATGTAGGGCGTGCCGAGCGCCGCCGGCGCGCCCAGGCGTTTGCGGATCGCCTCGCGCGAGCCGATCACCAGCACGATGATGGTGAAGGCGTAGGGCAGCATCTGCAGGAAGAAGCCCCAATAGGGGTTGTAGTAAAACGGGTTGGCAAACCCAAACAGGATCGTCGGTCCTTGAATATCCAGGATCAGCCGGCGCAGCGCCCCAAAGGCGTACGCGCCCAGGGCGGCGCGCAGCGGATCCCACTGGGCGAAGATGACCAGACCGATGGCGATCCAGCCCTGCCCGGCGGTGGTCATCTCGCTGAACCAGCCGGGCGCGACCGCCAGGCTGATGGTGGCGCCCGCCAGTCCGGCGAGCAGCCCCCCGACAAAGACGTAAAAATAGCGCAGGCGATAGACGTTGATGCCCAGCGCGTCGGCGGCGGCGGGATATTCGCCCACCGCGCGCAGGTGCATCCCCGGGCGGGTGCGGTTGATGTAAAACCAGGCGAGCGGCGTGAGCAGATAGCCAAAATAGACCAGGATGCTGTGGTTGGTGAAGAAAATCGGTCCAATCAGCGGGATCTGCGCCAGCAGCGGGATGGAGAATTTGGGCAGCATGGACACCGTGCCAGCTTTGCTCAGCCCCTCGCCCAGCACCAGACTGATGCCGGTGCCCAGGAAGGTGAGCGACAGCCCGCTGACCACCTGATCGGCTTGCAGCGTGATGGTAATGAAGGCGTGGATCTGGCTGAGCAGCGCCGCGGCGAGCATCGCCACTAGCACGCCGAGCCAGGGGTTGCCCAGGTGAACTGCAACGCTAAAGGCGCTCATCGCGCCGATGAGCATCATGCCCTCCACGCCCAGGTTCATCACGCCCGAACGCTCGGCGAACAGTTCGCCGATCGTGGCAAACAGCAGCACCGTCCCCGTGGCGACCCCAGCCTGCAAGATGATGGTCAGGTCCATGCTCAGGCCTCCTCGCGCGCCCGTTCGATGCGCACCCGATAGCGCAGCAAAAAATCGCTGGCGATCAGGCTCACCAGGATGATCCCCTGGATCATTTTGGGGATGCCGGAGGGCTGGATCTCGCGCCCCGCCAGGATCAGCGCCCCGAATAAAATCGACACGATCACCACCGCAAACGGGTTGAGCTTTGCCAGCCAGGCGACGATGATGCCGGTGAAGCCGTAACCGGGCGAGATCGCCGACTGCAGCCGGTGCACCACGCCGGTGATCTCCGACATGCCCGCCAGCCCGGCTAACGCCCCGGAGAGCATCATGACTAGCACGGTGTTGCGGGCGATGTTGATGCCAGCGTAGCGAGCGGCGCGCGGGTTGTCGCCGATCAGCCGGATTTCGTAACCCCAGCGGCTGCGGTACAGGATGAAATAGACGACGACCGCCATCACCAGGGCGAGGAGCAGCCCCATGTGGGTAGTCAGCCCGCGAAAGATGGGCGCCTGGGCGGAAAAATCGGTCAGGCGGGGCAGCCAGGCGTTGCGCGGAAACACCGCGCTCATCTGAAACCCGCGCTCGGTCCAGACCGCAAAGACGAAATAGTTGATCAGCGACAGGGCGATGTAGTTCATCATCAGAGTCGTAATGATCTCGTTGACGTTCAGGCGGGCTTTGAGAAAGCCCGGGACGAACGCCCACAATGCGCCGGCGAGCATTCCGGCGAAAATGGTGGCGGGGATGAACAACCAGGCGGGGGTGTCGGCGGGCAGCAGGGGGGTCAAGATCACCGCGCTGGCGCCGAACGCGCCCAGGAAGAACTGCCCTTCGGCGCCGATGTTCCACAGGCGCATGCTAAACGCCACCGAACACGCCAGACCGGTCAGGATGATCGGGGTGGCTTTGACGATCGTGTCGGAGAACACGCCCAGGCTGCCAAAGGAAGCCCGCGCGATGTGCGCATAGGAGCGGAAGGGGTCGCCGCCGCTCAGCGCGATCACGATCCCGCCGAGGAACAGCGCAAATACGATCGCCCCGGCTGAGATGACGGTTGGGTACCACTTCGGCGGCTGGTCGAGGCGCGGTTCCAGGATGATGCGGAACGGCAGGCGCAAACTGCGCGGGGAAGACTGAGGAGGCGAAACGGTTTCAGCCATGCTGCGTTTCTCCGTGGGGCTGGATCTGGTCGAGAGGCGTGCCGGTCATCATCATGCCCAGCGCCTCGATGTTGGGCTCTTTCATCTCGCCCATGATGCGACCCTCGTAGATCACAATGATGCGGTCGCTCAGGCTCATCAGTTCATCCAATTCTTCGGAGATGAGCAGCACCGCCGAGCCGGCTTCGCGCTGAGCCAGGAGCAGGCGCTGAACGCCTTCGATGGCGCCCACGTCCAGCCCGCGCGTCGGCTGGACCGCCAGAAGGAAGACCGGCTGCCCGGAGATTTCGCGCGCCAGGATCACGCGCTGCAGGTTGCCGCCCGAAAGCAGCCTGACCGGGGTGTCGACGCTGGGAGCGATAATCTCATACGCCTCGCGCAGCTCGTTGGCGAAGCGGTTGGCGCTCTGCATGTCGATCATCCAGCCCTTCCCGATGGGCGGCTGGCGGTATTTTTTCATGATGACGTTGTCGGTCACGCTCAGGTTGGGCGCGGTGCCGTCCCGCAGACGGTCTTCGGGGATGTACGCCAGTCCGCGCTGGATGCCGACCAGGGTAGACTGGTTGCAGATCACTTCGCCCTTCAGCGCCACGCTTCCGCCGGTGCATTTGCGCAGCCCGCTGATCACCTGCGCCAGCTCGCTCTGACCGTTGCCAGCGACCCCGGCGAGACCCACGATCTCGCCCTGGCGCACGTCAAAGGTGACGCCGTTCAGCGCCGGCAGACCCTTATCGTTTTCCGCGCGGATATCCTGCACCCGCAGCGCCACTTCGCCCGCTTCCTGCGCCTTTTTCTCCAGGCGGAAGATGACCTCACGCCCGACCATCTGGCGCGCCAGTTCGGCGCGCGAGGTCTCGCGGGTCAGCAGCCCGGCTGCCGAGACGCGCCCTTTGCGCAGCACGGTGACGCGGTCCGAAATGGCTTTAACTTCTTGCAGTTTGTGGCTGATAAAGATGACCGATTTGCCCTCGGAGACCATGGCGCGCAGCGTGGCGAACAGCGATTCGATCTCCTGGGGCGCCAGCACCGCGGTCGGTTCGTCCATCACCAGTACGTCGGCGCCGCGGTAGAGCATCTTCAGGATTTCGACGCGCTGCTGCTCGCCGACCGAAAGCTGCCAAATATGGGCGCGCGGATCCACTTTCATGCCGTAGGTTTGCCCCAGTTCGGCGACGAGGTTGTCGTAATGCGGCAGGCGCATGAAGAAGCGCGGGTCGTCCAGCCCGAGCAGGATGTTTTCGGTCACGGTCTGGGTGGGGACGAGCATGAAGTGCTGGTGGATCATCCCGATCCCGGACTGGATGGCGTCGCGCGGCGACGAAAAGCTCACCGATTTGCCGTTGACTAGGATCGAGCCAGCCTCGGCTTTGTACAGCCCAGCCAGGATGTTCATCAGGGTGCTTTTGCCCGCGCCGTTTTCACCGAGCAGGGCATGGATTTCCCCCTGGCGCAGTTGAAAGTCCACGTGGTCGTTTGCCAGCACGCCCGGGAAGCGTTTCACGATGCCGCGCATCTCGACGACCAGCGGCGCTTCATCTGAGGGCGGCGTGCGAGCGGGTGTTTGATCGGTCATGTTGCTCCGGCAGAGGCGGTTATGATGATATTTGGAAGCCGGGGAGCTTCCGGAAAGATGGCGCTCATCTTATCCGGAAGGCAGCCCGGCTTCTGGCTGTTTTATGCGCAATCGTTGCGGCAATCGCTGCGACAATGATTGCCAATGTCCATCGTTGACGGTTTCAATTCGCAGCGGCTAGGCTGGATCCCCTGAGCTACTGGGTCGGCAGCTCGGAGGTGATGCCCTCAGCCCACCAGTACATGCAGTATTTGCATTCCAGTCCGGGCGCGCCGGGCGGAACCTGGTCGAGGTCAGCCTGCACCATCCGCTCGCCAGCCGGGACGATCACGTTGCCCTGGTTGTCCTTGATCTCGCCGGCGAACACGTCAAAGCGGGTGAATTTTCCGGCGAGCATCTGCGCCAGGATATCCTTTACTTCCTGGACGACTTCTGGAGGCAGTTCCTGCACGCCTTTGGGCAGCGTCTCGCCTTCCATAAAGCCGTAAAGACCCAAACCGCCGGTGTCAGCGTCAAAGTAGTCCCAACCGACTTTGTAGGTGCCGTCGATCAGACCTTTGGTGATGCGGGTGTACTCGGGACCCCAGTTCCAATAAGGAACGGTGAGGCAGCGCTCGACTTTGCAGGAACCCCACCAGTCGTAAGGCACGCCCCATTTGCCCTTCTCCTGGGCGACATCCGCCACCGCCGGGGTGTCTGCGCCGGTGAAGACCACCTGGGCGCCGGCGTCGAACAGCGAAGCCGCAGCCTCTTTTTCAATTACCGGGTCGTGCCAGGTGTTGATCCAGCGCACGTCCATGGTGCATTCGGGGCAGGTCTTGCGCATACCCAGGGCAATCGCGTTGCCCAGGCGGATCTCCTCCGGGATGGGGAAGGTCGCCATATAACCGAGTTTGGGGTTGCCGTCCATCTTGGCGCGCGCCCCAGCCAGCATGCCCGCCAGGTACTTCATGTTTTCCATCGCGCCAAACAGGTTGCCAAAGTTCTTCTCGTTCGATTTGTAACCGCTGACGTGGATGAAGTAAATATCCGGGAATTCATCTGCGACCAGTTCCATCGGGTCCATAAAGCCAAACGAAGTGCCGTAGATCAGGTCGAAGCCTTTGCGCGCCAGGCTGCGGAAAACCTGCTCGGAGTCGGCGCCTTCAGGCACGTTTTCGATGTAGGCGGTGTGCACGTTGGGGACGTTCTTCTGAACGTATTCGAGCCCTTCGAAGTGCGCCTGGGAATAGCCGCCGTCGTCGTGGGGACCGATCAGGACCATCGCGACGTTGTACTTGCCTGCTTCGATGTCCGGGATCTGGAAGCTGCCTACCTGTTCGGGCGGTTCGGTTGCCGCGGGAGCGGGCGGTTCGGTCGCCGCGGGCTGCGGTGGCGCCGGCGTAGCCGCCGGCGCGCAGGCGGCTACCAGCAGCGCCAGCAAAACTAAGAGTGTGATTATTCGCCAAGAATTCTTGGTGTGCATTTTACTCCTCCGTTGAATGGTTGAATAAATTTCGAGCAAGTTGGCACTTACGTTTGGGAATGGGGTTTGGGTGCGCTGCCTCCTTCCCGATCCTGTGGGGGGATGCGGTATTGTATTTGATCCGGACCGGTTTCTGGTTGACGCTGACCTGAACGAAAGATTGTGAAATCTTTCATCGCTTAAGCATACAACGAGATTGGCGAAGAGTCCATAGTAATTCTTCTTAAATTATTGCGCCAATTATTGCGCCGGAAAGCGCCGAAAGGCGCGCCTTATCTTAGCGTCCCGGGCGGCGTTTCATCGATCGGGCAGAATCCAGGTGCCATTCTGACTGTCCAGCGCGGCGGCGATCGTCTCGGGGCGGGTGATGAGCGCCTTGCCCCGCGGGTTGGCTTCCAGGTAGGAGATCACGGCTTCGATCTTGGGGCCCATGCTGCCGGCGAGAAAATGACCTTCAGCGAGCAGTTTTTTAGCTTCGCTGAGGCTGATTTTGTCCAGCCAGCGCTGGTTGGGCTGGTTGAAATTGAGCGCTACTTTGTCCACCGCAGTGGAGATCAGGAAAAGGTCGGCTTTCAGGTCGGAGGCGAGCAGGCTGCTGGCGCGGTCTTTGTCGATCACCGCGTAGACCCCCTTGAGAAAACCCTGTTCGTCTTCGATGACCGGGATGCCGCCGCCGCCGACCGCCACCACCACGAAACCGGCTTGGACGAGCTGCGCGATCGCGGCGCGCTCGATGATTCTGAGCGGGATGGGCGAGGCGATCATGCGCCGCCAGCCGCGCCCGGCGTCTTCGCGCACGATCCAGCCTTCTTTGGCGAAGACCTCGGCGTGTTCTTGGGTGGTGAACCCGCCGATCCCCTTGGTGGGGTTCTTGAAACCCGGATCGGCGCGGTCGACCAGCACCTGGGTGACGACCGCCGCCGCCTGGCGGTCGATGCCGCGCCGCTTGAATTCGTTATCCAGGGCGCGGGCGATCATGTAGCCGATCGCGCCCTGGGTGTCCGCGCCGATCACGTCCAGCGGCGTGGGGTGGACTTCGGACGCCGCCAGTTCGTTGCGGCGCAGGATGAAACCCACCTGCGGTCCGTTGCCGTGGGTGACGATCACGTTCCAGCCGCGCCGGATCATCTCGGCGATGTGGCGGCAGGTTTCCTCCACGGCGAGGATCTGCGATTCGACGTCTTCGTGCTGTTTATCCTTGATCAGCGAATTGCCGCCGATGGCGACGACTGCGACAGGGCTGCTCATCTGGTCTTCTCCTAGCGCATGGTGAGCGCCATGACTGCTTTTTGGACGTGCAGGCGGTTTTCGGCTTCGTCGTAGACGACCGAGTTGGGACCGTCCAGCACGCCGTCGGTGACTTCGATGTTGCGGTCGGCGGGCAGCGGGTGCATGTAGAGCGCATCGGGTTTGGCGAGCGCCATCTTGCGCTCGTCGGTGATCCAGTCGGTGTATTTGTTGATGATCCGCGCGCCTTCGGCGGGGTCGGCGGTGTGCACCAGCGCGCCCCAGGACTTCGCATAGACAACATCGGCGTCCTGGAAGGCGGCTTCCATGTCGTTCATCACCTCGAACCCGACCCCAAACTTGCGCGCCTGTTCGCGGGCTTGATCCATGATCCCCGGCATCAGCTTGAATTCCGGCGGGTGCGCCAGAACCACGTCCATCCCGAAGCGCGGCATCTGCAGGATGAGCGACTGCGGCACCGAGAGCGGTTTCTGGTACGACGCCGCATACGCCCAGGAGACCACCATCTTCTTGCGGCGCAGGTCACGCCCCTTCTTTTCGATGATCGTCAGCAAGTCCGCCAGGCACTGGAAGGGGTGATACACGTCGCACTGCATGTTGAGCACCGGAGCGCGCGAGGCGCGGGCGACGTCGTTCAGATAGCCGTTGCCGACGCCCCAATCGCAGTGGCGGATGGCGATGCCGTCGAAATAACGCCCGTAGATTTCGCCGATCTCTTTCGGGGTGTCGCCGTGCGCGATCTGGGTGGTCGTGCTTTCGATGAAGGCGGCGTGCCCGCCCAACTGCGCCATGCCGGCTTCGAACGAGCCGCGCGTGCGCGTGCTGGAAAAGAAAAACAACATCGCCAGCACTTTGTCGCGCAGGTAAGCGTGCGGCTCGCCCAGGGCGCGCTTGCGTTTGAGATCCAGGGCAACTTCCAGGACGGTCTCCACTTCCTCTTTGCTGAAGTCCAGGTCGCCGATGAGGTCTCGGCTGCGAAGGTCAGTTTGCATGGATTGCTCTCCTTTAGTTTCGCTTATTAGCGTTGATTTCGTCAGGTTTGCCTAGCCCGGGTTGGCGTCAGCCTACTTAGTCTGCTGCTTGAGGATTTCGGGGAACAGGGCGTAAAACTCGGTGGCTTTGACCACGTCATCGAGGTGGACGTGCTCGAGCGGGGCGTGGGCGTATCTTTCGTCGCCCGGACCGAAACCGATCGAGGGGATGCCCGCTTTGCCCGCCCAATAGGTGCCGTTCGTCGAGAAATCCCACGTGCCGAGCGGAACTGGCTCGTTCCACAGCAGGCGCAGGGTGCGCTGACCGGCTTGCACGAGCGGGTGTTCTTCTGCCAGCAGCCAGGGCGGGAAATATTTGGATACCGGGAAGACGAAGCCGGTGTAAGACGGTTCATCGTAGAACAATTCTTCGACCTGGATTTCGTTCTGCAGGAAGTCGGGGATCAAGCCCTTGACCTGGGCGATGACTTCGTCGTGCGCTTCGTTTATGGTGAGGCGGCGGTCGATGTAGATGACAAACTGGTCGGGTACGGCGTTGAGCGAAGCGGTGCGCACGCTGGCGTCGGTCACCACGATCGTGGGATAGCCCTGCACCGGGTGAGACCCCAACCCGCCGCGCAGATGGTAGTCGAGTTCGCGGATGCCTTCGATGACCGGGATCATCTTGTACATGGCGTGATCGCCCACAAAGTGCGAGGCGGCGTGCGCCGACCGCCCGTGGGCGGTGACTTTTAGTTCGATGCGCCCCTTATGCCCGCGATAAACCTGCATCAGGGTTGGCTCGCCGATCACTACGAAATCCGGCTTCACCCCGGGATCGACTTCCACGAAGGCGTTGGGCGCAATGCCGTCGCACCACTCCTCCATGTTGCCAAAGTAATAGGCGGTGTAGCCGTCCAACAAGCCCAGGTCGCGCGCCATGGCTAAGCCGTAGATCATGCCCGGGGTGGAGCCTTTCTCGTCACAGGCGCCGCGCGCATAGAAGACGCCGTCCTCCACCTTGCCGATGAACGGGTCCCATTCCCAGTCGGCGGGGTCGCCCACGCCCACGGTGTCGATGTGCGAGTCGTACACCAGCACCTTCTCGCCGTTACCGATCCGCCCCACGGTGTTGCCCATCTGGTCGAAACGGGCTTCATCGAAACCGAGTTTGTTCATCTCGGCAATAATGCGCTCGCCGACGGGCCCGATCTGGCTTTCCATGCTGGGGATGGCGCAGATTTCGCGCAAAAATTGGATGAGGTCGCCTCTGGCGGCGCGCACGCGGGTTTTGATTGTTCGAATGTTATTCTCCATGACCTTTCTCACCTTTCGCTGGAAGGATTATTTTTCATGCACTTTACGGATCACGTGGAACCGGAAACAACCGGGGACGAAATAGCTGATCGAATGAGAGACGACTTCGGCGCTGGCGGTGTATAGATCGGCGGTGAAGCACAGCAAGACCACGCCGCGCTGGATCTGCAAAGCCTGCGCCACGGTGGAACTGGCTGGCGCCGCGTTGATCTCGGTCTTGGAAGACAGCAGCGGTATGTCGCCGCGCTTGAGCAGCAAGTCCAACACCGAGCCGGTGAAATCTTGGGTCAGTTCGGCGGCGGTGAGGTATTGCGCGGGGAGGATGTCGATCAGATATGCCGCCGGCTGGTCTTCCGCCAGGATGACCCGCGCCACCTGGATCACCGCCGCGGGGGATGGCATGGCAAAAATCCGTTGTTCCTCCAGTTTGGCAGCGCGGGTTTCGACCGACATCCGCTCCATCCTGACCTTGAACCCGGAGCGCTGCGCAATCGTATCGAGGCTTTCGAGCGCTTCCAGCCCGCTCTCCAGGATTTTCGACGGGTGGCTGACGTACGTCCCCGAACCTTGAATCCGGCGGATCATCCCCTGGGTCTCGAAGGTGCGCATCGCTTCGCGCAGCGTCGCGCGCGAGACGCCGAGGCGGCTGGCAAGCTCCGGTTCGGAGGGCAGGCGCGCGCCGGGCGGGTAAACGGCGATGATCTGGCTGAGCTGCGCGTGCAGGCGCTGTGAGATCGACTGTTGAACCATAGCGCTACTCGAACACCGAGATCAACTTGAACTGCTCCACGTCCACCAGACCCAGGTCGGAGATGCGCAGTTCGGGGATGACGACCAGCGCAAGCAGGCTGAGCTGCATGTTGGGGTTGTTGAGCCGGCAGCCGCACTGGCGGAAGCCTTCCAGGATGGTGGCTGCCTGATCGGCGACCAGGCGGGCGTTCTGGCTCGACATCAGACCGGCGATCGGCAGCGCCACCTGCCCGATCGTCTCGCCGCGGCGCACCACGATCTGCCCGCCGCCCAGTTCTGCCAGGCGGTTGGCGGCGAGCGCCATCTGCGCCTCGTCCGTACCCACCACGATCATCTGGTGGCTGTCGTGCGCCACGGTTGACGCGATGGCGCAGCCCGCTTGCAAGCCAAAGCCATGCACCAGCCCAACCTGCACTCCGCCGGCGCCGCGGTGGCGTTCGACCAGGGCGATTTTGGCGATATCGCGCGCGGGGTCGGGCTTCACCTCGCCCGCCGCGACCCGCACCGGCAGGCGCAGGTGGCGCGTGGGCGCCTGGTTCTCGATCACGCCGATCACGTGGGCGGTGTGCCCGCCGTCGCTTGGTCCACTCAGGCGGAAATCCTGGGCGGAAAGCGTCCGCCCCAGCCGCACGGAGTTGAGCGCCCATTCGGGGTAGCTGTAGGGGGGCAGGTCGATCAGCAGTTGTTGATCCTGCGCCAGCGGCTGCCCGCGCCCGATCACCAGCCCGGCTTTGAATTCGCTCAAATCGGCGACCAGCAGCACATCGGCGTAACGCCCCGGGGCGATCAAGCCGACCTCGCTGCTCACCCCGAAATGCTCGGCGGTGTTGAGCGTCGCCATCTGGATGGCGGTGAGCGGCGGGACGCCGTGCAAAATCGCCTGGCGCACGGCGCGGTCAACGTGCCCTTCATAGACCAGCGTTTCGGAGTGCGAATCGTCGGTGCAAAGGATGAAATGCCGCGGGTCCAGCCGCAAGTCGTTGAGGGCGCGCACGCCTTCCGCCACGTCGTGCCAGCCCGAGCCAAAGCGCAGCATCGCCTTCATGCCCTGGCGGATGCGCGCCGCGGCGTCTTCCATGCTTGTGCCTTCGTGATCGTCCTGCGGTCCGCCGGCGGCGTAGCCGTGGAAGGGCAAGCCCAGGTCGGGCGAGGCGTAGTGCCCGCCGATCACCTTGCCGGCGTGGCGCGCCTCCGCCATCTCCAGGTGCATCTTTTCGTCGCTCAGGAAAACGCCCGGGAAGTTCATCATCTCGCCCAACCCGATGATCCCGTCCCACCCCATCGCTTCCGCCACTTCAGCCGGACCGATGCTTGCGCCGGGCGTTTCCAGCCCGGGGGCGGAGGGCACGCAGGAGGGCATCTGCACCCAGACGTGGATTGGCTGGACGGCAGCCTCGTCCACCATGAGCTTGACGCCGCGCAGCCCGAACACGTTGGCGATCTCGTGCGGATCCACGAACATGCCGGTCGTGCCGTAGGGGATGACCGCCCGCACGAATTCGGTCACGGTGAGCATGCCGGATTCGACGTGCATGTGCCCGTCGAGCAAGCCGGGTACGAGGTAGCGCCCCTCGGCTTCGATCACGCGGGTTTGCGGTCCGCGGGTGTGGCTGGCGTCGCCGCCCACGTAGGCGATGCGCTCGCCCAGCACCGCGATGTCGGTATGCGGGATGATCTCGCCCGATTGAACGCAGACCCAGCGCCCATCGCGGATGAGCAGGTTGGCTGGCTGGCGCCCCATGGCGACATCGACCAGCGCCCGGGTGAGGTTGGAACGGTCAATGCTTGAACTATTGTGCATCGGTAGCATCCCTTTCAGCCCGATTAAGCCCGATCGAGCAGTTGTTTGGCAGCCCGGTTGTGGCGTTCTGCCAGGCGCGGCAGATCGAGCGTCTGGAGCTGACCGCCGCGCACGATGAATTTGCCGCCGACCACCGTGTAAGCGGCGGGCTGCGGGTCGCAGAAAACCAGCGCCGCCAGCGGGTCGTGCAGCGCTCCGGCGTAGCCAATATGGTCGAGCCGGACGGCGAAGAAATCGGCGCATTTGCCGGGCTGGAGCGAGCCCAAGTCCGGGCGCCCAAGCACGCTGGCGCCCCCCAGGGTCGCTAATTCCAGCGCCTGACGGGCGCTCATAAGCGGCGGCGCAGCCTGACCCGAAAGCGACGCGCCCGCCAGACCGGCGCGCACCCGCGCCGCCAGCAGCGCCAGGCGGGCTTCGGCGAGCAGGTTGGAGCTGTCATTGCTGGCGGAGCCGTCCACGCCCAAGCCCACGTTCACGCCGGCGGCGAGCATGTCCAAGATGGGGGCGATGCCCGAAGCCAGGCGCATGTTCGAACCCGGACAGTGCGCCACGCCGCAGCCGGTCGCGCGGTACAGCCCGATTTCAGCCGCGCTGACGTGCACCGAGTGGGCGAACCACACGTCTGCTCCCACCCAGCCCAGCGAATCCATGTACCCGACCGGGCGGTGACCGAATAGCTGCTGACAGAAGACTTCTTCGTCTTGGGTTTCAGCCAGGTGGGTGTGCAGGTGCACGCCGTAGGAGCGCGCCAGCGCGGCGCTCTGACGCATCAGGTCGCCGGTGACGCTGAACGGCGAGCAGGGCGCCAGCACAATGCGCGTCATGGCGCCCGGGTTTGGGTCGTGATAGGTTTCGATCAGGCGCTGGGAGTCTTTCAGGATCGCCTCTTCGTCTTCGACCACCCGATCCGGCGGCAAGCCGCCCTGGCTCTCGCCCAGGCTCATCGAGCCGCGCGAAGCGTGCAGGCGCAGACCGACCTCGCGGGCTGCCAGAATTTCATCGTCGAGGCGCGACCCGTTGGGGAAGAGGTACAGGTGATCGGAGGCGGTGGTGCAGCCCGAAAGCGCCAGCTCCGCCAGCGCGGTTTGGGTGGAAACCTGGATGTCTGCGGGGCGCATCTCCGCCCAGATGGGGTAAAGCGTTTTGAGCCAGTTGAACAGGTTGGCGTTCTGGGCGGCGGGGACCGCGCGCGTGAGGGTTTGGTAGAAGTGGTGGTGGGTGTTGATCAAGCCCGGCAGCAGGATGTGCCCGCGCAGATCCAGCGTTTCGTCAGCCTGGTCGGGCAGTTCGGCGGACGGACCAGCCTGGGTGATCAAGCCGTCCTGGATGAACAAGCCCCCGTCCGGGATCTCCCGGCGCTGAGCGTCCATCGTGACAAGCAGATCCGCATGGCGAACGAGCAGGGTGGACATGGTTCCCCTTTCAATTGGCAATGAAAAATGATGTTTTTTGGTTTAAAATTTGTCTGACAACTCCGAGTTTATCAAAATCGGGCGAAAAAGTCAATTGTCTGACAATTTAATGTGGGCGTTTTCCAGGAAAATTTTGGAATTATGGTACAATCAGCGCCTAGTTACCATTTATTGTTACCGACCGCTTAGTGGGTGTGAACTTCTGCTGCGGCATGTGTTCGAGTAGATCTGCGATGTTGTGTTCGAGCGCCTGGATCATTTCAATCGCCAGCCAAGGTAGTGACGCGGCGTTTGTCTGTTGCCGTTTAATCCAACCAATCCCATAATGATGACGAGGAGCGTATGAATATTTTAGGAATGGCTCGCCATGGGCTGAACGATTTTGAGCAGCTTGCAGTTATTTTTGTGCTGGTGACCGCGATCGTCAGCCTGATTTACGCTTGGTACCTGAGGGGTCTGGTGTACAAGAAGGACAAAGGCACGCAGCTCATGCAGGATGTCTGGAACGCCATCCGCATCGGCGCCGACAGCTACCTGAGCCGCCAGTTGCGCACCATCCTGCCGGTGATCGCGTTACTGACGCTGGTGCTGTTCCTCAGCGTGTACGTCGTGCCGCCCAGCCGCGAAGCGCTGCAGGAATTCCCGGTGAACACCCAGATCATCGTTGCAATCGGGCGCACGATCGCGTTCGTGATGGGCGCGACCTTTTCGCTGCTGGTGGGACAGTTGGGGATGCGCATGGCGATCCAAGCCAATGTGCGCGCCGCCTCGGCTTCGCGCCGCTCCTTTAATGAGGCGCTGTCGATCGCGTACTATTCCGGCACGGTGACGGGCATGCTGACCGACGGGCTGGGTCTGCTGGGCGGCACGCTCATCTTTGTGGTGTTCGGGCGGGCTGCGCCGGACGCGCTGCTCGGGTTTGGTTTTGGCGGCACGCTGATCGCCCTGTTTATGCGCGTCGGCGGCGGCATTTACACCAAGGCTGCGGACGTGGGAGCCGACCTGGTCGGCAAGGTGGAGAAAGACATCCCCGAGGACGACCCGCGCAACGCCGCCGTGGTGGCAGACCTGGTGGGCGACAACGTGGGCGATTGCGCCGGCATGGCAGCCGACATCTTCGAGAGCTACGAGGTGACGATCGTCTCGGCGTTGATTTTGGGCATCGCGCTGGTCGAGGTGGACCCTACGCACAGCTTGAAATGGATCGTTTACCCGTTGATCATCCGCGGCATCGGGGTGGTCAGTTCGATCATTGGGACGTTCACGGTGCCGATTTGGGAGAGCTTCCCGATCAAGTTCCTGCGGGCGCACGACGCCGAAGAAGCCATGTTCCGCTCCTACGAAGTTTCGAGCATCAACACGGTGATCTGGGCGTTTATCGTGGCGCTGCTATACGCGCATGACTGGCGCATGGCGATGTTGACCACCATCGGCGTGGGTTTGGCGGTGGCGTTCAACCCGCTCACTTCGTATTTCACTTCGGCAACCAAAGCCCCGGTGCGCGAAATCGTCGATGCGACCGAAACCGGAGCGGCGACCACGATCCTGTCTGGGCTGGCGTTGGGGATGGAATCGAGCGTGTGGGCGCTGGTAGTCATTGCCCTCACGTTCGTGTTCAGCGTGCTGCTCTACCGGGGGGATGGGGCGCTGTATGTGTTGTACGCTGTAGCGCTGGTCGGCATCGGCATGTTGAGCCACACCGGCAACAACGTCGCGATGGACTCTTATGGACCGATCTCCGACAACGCCAATGGCATCGGCGAGATGGCGTGGCAGGGCATGGACGACGAAAACACGCTCAAGGCGCGCCAGATCATGGCGGACCTGGACGCGGTGGGCAACACCACCAAGGCGATCACCAAAGGCATTGCGATTGCCTCGGCGGTCATCGCCGCGGTGAGCCTGTTCGCCTCGTATCTCACCGACGTGAGCCGGATGCAAATTTCGCTGGGGCTGCCGGCGCTCGATTCGATTCGGGTCTCCGACACCTCGGTCTTTATTGGGCTGCTGATCGGCGGGGCGCTGCCGTGGCTGTTCAGCTCGCTCTCGATCCGGGCGGTCACCCGCGCGGCGGGCGAGATCGTGCTGGAAGTGCGGCGCCAGTTCCGCATCCCCGGGCTGATGGAAGGCAAGGTCAAGCCCGATTATGCGCGCGTGGTGAGCATCTCGACTGCCTCCGCCCAAAAGGAACTGATCCCGCTGGCGACGATCGCGGTGCTGCTGCCGATCGTGGTGGGTTTGATCCTGGGCGTGGAAGCGTTGGGCGGTTTCCTGGCGGGCGTGATCCTGAGCGGTCAACTGCTGGCGGTGTTCATGGCGAACTCCGGCGGCGCCTGGGATAACGCCAAGAAGGCGATCGAAGACGAGCCGCGCGACCTGGCGAAGAACACCGGCAAGGGGTCGGAGCGCCACAAAGCCGGCGTGGTGGGCGACACGGTCGGCGACCCGCTCAAAGATACCGCGGGACCGGCGCTCAACCCGATGATTAAAGTGGTCAACCTGGTTTCACTGCTATTTGCGCCGATCCTGGTTTCCTACACCCACCTGGGGTTGGTCGGCTGGCTGGTGGTGGCGGCGCTGCTGGCGGCGATCATCTACAGCATTTCGATCAGCAAAAAGCACGCTCCGAAGCTGCAAGCCTCCGAGCCTTCGGCTGGCGACTGATGATTAGCGACCAGCCGCTGTCGATTAGCCGTTAGTGACGATTTGACCGGCAGCCCAAACTGCCGGTCTCTCATATTTATTGGCGACCCCGCCGCTATAGAACCCCGCGCGCGCCACCCCAAACTTGTTTGGATCTGGGGAGGTCCGGCGCGGGGCTGCGCGGCGCGCCGAGACCCCGCTCCGCCGGATTTTTCGATTGGATCCGCAAAATTCGCAAGATTCGGGTGGCAATCGCGCCCGCTCTTTTGTAAAATTGGCTTGAAACCCCAAAGTTGAGGAGTACGATGAGCGCCGGAACATTTGAAACGCGCCAACAAATGGCGGATGACTACCAGGTGGTCGAGCGGGCGTTGACGTTTCTCGAAGAGCATTACGCCGAGCAGCCCTCGCTGGAAGAGACCGCGGCGGTTGTGGGCTTGAGCGAATACCACTTTCAGCGCCTGTTCACGCGCTGGGTCGGGATCAGCCCCAAGCGCTTCCTGCAGTTTCTGACCAAGGAAAACGCCAGCGAACTGCTGGATCATTCCGCTTCGCTGATGGAAGCGGCTTACCAGAGCGGGCTTTCGAGCCCCAGCCGGCTGCACGATCTGTTTGTCAGCCTGGAGGCGGTGACCCCCGGTGAATATAAAACCCACGGCGCCGGGTTGGAGATCTCCTACAGCTTCCAGCCCAGCCCGTTTGGCGAATGCCTGCTCGCGTTCACCAGCCGCGGCATCTGCGGATTGGCGTTTGCTATGGCGGGCGACCGCGACGAGCCGCTGAACGATCTGCGGCGGCGCTGGTGTCGGGCGAAGCTGGTCGAAGACCCGCGGCGCGCCGCGGCGCTGGCAGATTTGATCTTTGCAAAGCTGGACCAAGGGGACGGCGAGCCGCTGCGCTTGCTGCTAAACGGCACGAATTTCCAGATCAAGGTCTGGGAGGCGCTGCTGCGCATCCCGCCGGGCAGCCTGGCGACCTATGAATCGGTTGCCGCCAGCATCGGCAAGCCCAAAGCCGCGCGGGCGGTGGGGCAGGCGGTGGGCGCCAACCCGATCGCGTTGATCATCCCCTGTCACCGCGTGATCCGCAAGATGGGTCTGATGGGGGGCTATCGCTGGGGAACCAGCCGCAAACGCGCGATCCTCGGCTGGGAACAGGCGCGCCAATCCGCCGCGCACAGTTCAACGAGCGAAACGGCTGTCGAACCGGCGGGAAGCAGGGCTGGGCTATGAAAACCAAAGTCTGGTTGGCTTTATTTGCCGTCTATCTCGTCTGGGGCTCGACCTATCTGGCGATCCGTTTTGCGGTCGCCACGCTGCCGCCGTTTCTGATGACCGGTACCCGCATCTTGATCGCCGGGAGCATCCTGTACATCTTTTTGCGGGTTTCGGGCGCGGCGCCGCGACCGACTAAGACGCAGTGGAGGGCGGCGGGGATCGTCGGGCTGTTCCTGCTGGTGGGCGGTAACGGGCTGGTGGGCTGGGCAGAGCAGCGCGTGGTTTCGAGCGTCGCCGCGCTGATCATCGCGGCGGTGCCGTTGTGGATTGTGCTCATCGATGCGATCCGCCCGGGCGGTTCAAAACCTTCGTTCCAGATCGTGCTGGGGGTGCTGATCGGTTTCGCGGGCGTGCTGGTGCTGATCGATCCGCTGAATTATGGCAAATCGGAAAGCCGGGTGGATCTGATCGGCGCGGCGGTATTGCTGGTATCCACCATATTTTGGGCGACCGGATCGATCTACGGGCGAGAACACCATCACGAAATGCCCGCGCACCCGCTGATGACCGCCGGGATGCAGATGCTGGCGGGCGGGGTCGGGCTGCTGATCCTCGCCACGTTCAGCGGCGAGTGGAGCCGGCTGGACCTCGCGAGCGTCACTCGCGAATCCTGGCTGGCGTGGGGTTATTTGATCGTGTTCGGCTCGATCGTTGCGTTTGCTTCGTATTCCTGGCTGCTCGGACACGCGCCCACGCCGCTGGTGGCGACTTACGCCTATGTCAACCCGCTGGTGGCGGTGCTGCTGGGGAGTCTGCTGGCGGGCGAACCGGTCAGCCCGCAGTTCGTATTTGCGGCAGCGTTGATCATCGGGGCGGTGGTGCTGATCACCACCGTGCGTTGGGTGCAGGCAAACAGCCGGCTGCGCGCCGTGGAAAAGCAGTCTTGAAAAGCGCTTTTTTCAAGCGCTTTTAGGGACAGGCTGCCGGTTTTTCGTAAATCTGTTGGACGCGCTCGGCGCGCCAGGCGTCAGTGAACGCCGCGACCATCTCCGGGTCGTAGCGCGCGCGCCCTAATTTAAGAATTTCATCGTAAGCTTGCTGCAAGCTGAAGCGCGGCGCATAGACGCGCTCGGAAACCATCGCGTCGAACGAATCGACCAGCGCCAGGATGCGCGCCCCCGCCGGGATGGTCGTCTCGGAAATGCCGTCGGGGTAGCCGCTGCCGTCCCAGGCTTCGTGATGGTAGCGGATGATCGGCGCGACTTCGGACAGAAAGGTGATGCCGCGCACCATCTCCGCGCCGATGACCGGGTGCTGGCGCACCAGCTCCCATTCGGCGTTGTCGAGAGGACCGGGCTTGAGCAGCGTCTCGTCGGGGACGTGGAGCTTGCCGATGTCGTGCAGGATCGCGCCAAACCGAAGCTGGTTGGTCGCCCGCTCGTTCCAGCCCAGCGCATCCGCCAGCAGCAGCGCCAGCTCGGTCATGCGGGCGACGTGCCCCTGCATGACGGCGCCATGCGCTTCGATCGCGTTTGCCAGGATGGTGAGGCTGGTCTGGTAAGCCTGCTGGATCTGCGCGATCTTGATCTGCGAGTAGCGACTCAAGCGCGAGCGGATCACGGCGATGAGTTCTTCGCGGGTCACCGGCTTGGCGAGGTAGTCATCGGCGCCCAGCCGCCGCCCGGTCATAAAGTCTGACGGGTCGGTGCGGGCGGTAAGGAAGATAAACGGGACGGAAATCATATCGCTGCGGGCGCGCACGGTGCTGTACAGGTCGAACCCGTCCATTTGGGGCATGGTCACGTCCGAAAGGATCAGGTCGGGCGTGTGACGCTGCAACAGCGCGATCGCTTCCGCGCCGTTGCAAGCGTAGATCACCGCGTAGCCCTCGAGGCTGAGCATCTCGACGATGCCCTCGCGCAGCGAATCGTTATCTTCGACGACCAGAATAGTCTCGCGGGTCATTTCGCCCCATTATATTACAGACTGGACACAGACGGCAAGCCGCCCGCCGGCTGGGCGCGGCGCACGCCGTTGAGGATCGCCTGGCTGACGACTTCCGCGGCGAGCGCGCCGACCAGGTTGACGTCGGATTTGACCTGCCCGGTCGCCAGGCTGAACAGCGTGTCGCCGTCGACCATGGTGTGGGCGGGGCGGATCGCGCGGGCGAGACCGTCGTGCGCCATTTGCGCGACCTTGTTGATCTCCTCTTTGGTGAGGTCGGCGTTGGTTGCCACCACCCCGATCACGGTGTTGGCGGACTGAGGCGGCTCGGCGGCGATACCGGCGGCGAAAGTCTTCATCACTTCGAGCGTGTCGGCAAAAAGCGCCGCGGGCGGCGCGCCGGTGGGGTGGCTGGGCAGCCGCGCGCCCGCCAGCACACGCCCGCTGGCGGGGTCGATCACGTCGCCAAAGGCGTTGACCGCGGCGACCGCCCCAACGATGAGCGCGCCGGCGGCGATGCTGGCGCTGCCGATCCCGCTCTTGGTCGCCTGGGTTGGACCGAGGATTTTGCCCACGGTCGCCCCGGCGCCGGCGCCAAAGTTCCCTTCCGCCATCTTGTCGGCGGAGGCGTTCAGGCACGCCTGGTAGCCCATTTGGGCGTCGGGGCGCACGTCCGCCCGCCCGATCGCCAGGTCGAACAGGATCGCCGCGGGGACGATGGGCACTTTGGCGACGCCCACGTCGAAGCCCGCGCCGCGCTCCTCCAGGTAGCGCACCACGCCCGAGGCGGCATCCAGCCCGAAGGCGGACCCGCCCGCCAGCACGACCGCGTGCGCTTTTTGGACCAGGTGCATCGGGTGCATGCTGTCCACTTCGCGGGTGCCGGGCGCGCCGCCGCGCTGATCCACGCCGCCCACCGCTCCCGCTTCGCACAGGATCACCGTGCAGCCGGTGAGCGCCTGGTCGTCGCTGGCGTGCCCCACCAGGATGCCCGGCACGTCGGTGATGCAGTTTTTGTAAATTGCCATGTTTTTCGCCTCCGTTAAAGTTGACAACTTATTTCTTTAGGGTATAATTTGCACTCGCAAGCGCCAGAACGACCCGGCCCCGTAGCTCAATGGTAGAGCAGTTGACTCTTAATCAATTGGTTGAGCGTTCGAGCCGCTCCGGGGTCATCCGACATTCAGGCTGTTTTTCGCTGCTACCCCCTTTGCTGCACAGGGGGTATTGTCTTTAATTCGTCCGTGGGCGCAAACGCTGGAAAAAGATATCTGGTAAAATCCAATCAACACACCCGCCATTATATCCGAAAGGTGCGAAGTGACTTCGATTATTGATGTGACAAAAAAGCTGAATATCAACCATACCCGGACCTGTTCCTGTCCTCCGACGCATATCAATTGCCTTACTGCGAAGGAATGGATTAAGAATCAATTGGGTGTTTGGCAGTTCTACTACGAAGCGCGCGATATTAGAGATAAGGCAGTCCACCCGGCAACGTTCCCGATTTCGCTGGCAAAACGGGTAATTTCGTTATTCACGCATGAGGGCGAGTTGGTTATCGATCCGTTTGTGGGCAGCGGGACAACGCTTGTCGCTGCGAGGGATTTGAATCGCAATGCGGTCGGTTTTGATTTACAAGAATCTTATATCCAGTTGTGCAAAGAGAGGCTGGCGGAAAATACCTTGTTCAATCAGGCAAGCCAACTCGCGATTAATGATGACGCTAGGAATATAGGCGACTACCTGGACGAGAATTCTGTTAGTCTGGTCTGGACTTCTCCGCCTTATGCAAATCTCCTTAATAGAAAACGGAAAAATAAATCTCGCAGAGGCGATACGCGCAAGAACGATCAATATTTGAAGGTCGAACAATATTCCCAAGATCCACGCGACCTGGGGACGATGACTTTAGAGGCTTACACGAACGCCATGGGGGATATTTTTGCGGGTCTGCTGCCATTTCTAAAAGAGAAGGCGCACTGCGTTATCAATGTCCCGGATATGTGGTGGGAGAATGAAAGAATAACGATCCACGTGGCGTTGATTCAAGAATTGCGCGAAAGGGGTTATGAGTTGCGAAATATCATTATTTGGGATCGGACCAACATTGTTAACCGCATTGGCATATTCGGCTGGCCCAGCAACTACATCACCATGGGAACTACATTCGAATATCTGCTCGACTTCTGGAAGCCGCCCGCCAATGCAAAATAAGTCAGGTCATGACATGAAAATCTTTACCAAAGAGGGGTTGATCGAAGCGCTTAAAGAAATTCGGGACAGGGGTTGGATAGAAAGCGTACGACCTGGAAATGCAGGAGGGGTGGGAAACACATTAGAAACCTTGCTCGGAATAGATGAGAACAATCTTCCCATTCCTAACGCCGCTGAATGGGAACTAAAATGTCAGCGAAAGAAAACAACTGCGCTGACCACTTTGTTTCATCTCGAACCATCGCCGCAAGCGTTGAAGTTTGTCTCGAATATTTTGTTACCAAAATACGGCTGGTCTCATAAAGAAGCGGGAAGCAGATACACATCCCAAGAAAAGAGTTTCCGCCAGACAATCAACGCGCTCGCTCGGAGCGATCGGGGTTTTGGGGTCATCGTAGATCGCCCAACCAAAAGGGTGCTTGTGTCATTCGACGCGAATGCTGCAGCGCCAAGGCATGACGAATGGCTGTCTTCGGTACAAAGGTTAGCCGGATCAGGGGAAATTGATCCTGCACCGTATTGGGGTTTTGATGACCTGTTTCACAAAGCGGGAACAAAACTGCTTAACTGTTTTTATGTACGAGCGCAGGTAAAACGAGAACGGGGAAAAGAATTTTTTTGGTATTCAGACATCATGATTCTTCAGGGGTTAAGCATTGATAAATTTCTGGAGGCTATAGAAAACGGTTACCTGCTTGTTGATTTTGACGCGCGAACGGGTCATAACCACGGCACAAAATTTCGCCTGCGCCAGGATATGCTGCCAACCCTATACGATCATGTCGTTGAGGTCTAGTTGAAGCACGGGCGCGCAGACGCTGCGTCCGGTTTACGTTTGAAGTCGGGGGAATTGCCGGTTAGCAGGGGAGGTGCGCGGCGGCTGAACCTAGAAAGGCGAAGAGCCGCAGGCGTAGCAGGCGTTCTGGCAGACGGGCAAACGGTCGCTGCAGACGTTCTGGGGCAGCCCGCTCGTCAGGCAGCGGTTGAACTCCTGGGCGCAATACCCCATACAGCCCTGAAAACCGCCGCTGTGCAGATCGCTGCGCACCCTTAAACCCGAAAACCCAGGCTGTGAGCCCGGGTTCGCGGCGCAATGAGAGAATGAAAGATGGCGGGTTTTACGCATTTGCAGCCGGCAGGTAGTTTATAAACGATTTCAGCGCGTCGGGATCGGTCAGCGCGTTGTTCGCAACCTGGGCGGCTGTCTGGCACAGATCGACTGCGCTGCCCAGCGCGGCGACCGGGTTGTTCAGGTTCAGTTCCGCCGATTCGCCGGCGCGCAGGTCTGTCCGAACGTGTAAGGCTGTGGCTTTCGTTTGAGTGTCCATGCGCATATTTTAATCGGCTTGTTTCGGATGGCAATACGTCTTTTGACCCGTTTCCGCGCCGCAGCGCCGCGGCGGGTTCAGGTATAATTCTAACCACATCCGGTCGTGGAGCGCCTGTATGGATCTCAAGCTTTATCACCAGTACTTAAATGAATATGTGCGCGAGGCGGTGGCGCAGAGCGACGGAAGCGTGCGCAGCGTTACCGAGCTGCTGCACGAGCGCAGCGTGAGCGGGTTGTTCGTGTCGCATCGCGAGGAGAAAAAGCGCGCCCTGCTCGACGCCCAGCATGCGTTCGCCGAGCACCGCCACTGGCCGCTCGACATCATTCTGAGCCACCTGGGCGTGGCGCTGGAGTGACGCTTTTGGGGCGGCGCAGGGCGGTCAGGTCCAGGCGCTGAAGTCCCAATCTGCCATGATCATGCGCAGTTCGTCCTTGCTGTGCAGGTCGAATTTTCGCAGCACCCTTTTCATATGCGATTTGACGGTTTCGGGAGAGATAAACAGCCGGGCGGCAATCTGGCGGTTGGTGTAGCCCAGGCAAACCAGGGCAGCCACTTCCTGCTCGCGCGGCGTGAGCGAACGCCAGCGCTGATAGGAGTCCAGCGCCAGGTCGCGCTGAGCCGCGCCGCTGGCGAGCAGTTCGGCGGCGACGTCTGCCGGCGGGCGCTGCTCGTGCTCCGCCAGCGCTTCCACGTACTCGACCAGCGGACCGTCCAGGTTGTAGCGGCGGCGTTCGATGCGGCGCAGCCCCAGCCATTTAAGTAAAGCATCCAGAAACGGCATGCTGCGCCTGCCTCATGTGCGTCTCGAGCGGGTTGGGTGGGCGGGTGGAAGCGCTTTCATCTCTAAAAAGATTATAATTAGAACAAATGTTCTTGTCAAGTAAACGCCCCGTAAATAATTCCGATCACCGCCGCTGCCGCGCGGTGGGGGTTTTGATAAAATCCGTCGGGATTTGGGAAAGTAAGCCGCGGTAAGCGCCCCGTCTTTGTGCTAGAATCAGGGGAGCATATTCGGAGGAACGGGATATGGATCAAGAACCAACTCAGGAGACGATCGAAGAGTGGCACCGCTGGTTCGCGGTTACCTGCAATAACCGCGCCTGGGACTTGATCGACCGGTCGGTGCGGACGGATAGGGACAACCGCGAGATGCTGCTAAACGCCTTTGCGGCGACTTACCACTGGTCCAAGGCGGGCACGCTGGTGCACATGGCGCGGGCAGACCTGCTGCTAGCGCGGGTCTTCAGCCTGCTCAAAAAGCCGGCGGATGCGCTGAGCTATGCGCGCGGCTGCCTGGCGTTCTTCGAGAAGGGTCAGGGGGAGGATTGGGACCTGGCGTACGCCCACGCGGAGATGGCGCTGGCAGCCTGGACGGCGGGCGACAAACCGCTGTACATCCGCCATTACTACGCCGCCCGCGAGCTGGGGACGGTGATCAAAGACGAAGAAGACCGTCTCATTTTCCAGGAAGAATTCAAACGCATACCCAAGCCGCACGAGTAAAACCCGGCTGGCTGAGATGAACCCGTGAGTGGACCTGCGCGACGCTGGGTAGAGCCGGACGACCCGCCCGTGACGCCGGAACTGCTGGCGCTGGCTGGCGGAGAGCGGCTCACGGCGCAGGCGCTGGCGCGGCGCGGCTTTAGCGACCCGCAGCACGCGGCGGGCTTCCTCGACCCGCGCCGCTACCCGCAAACCTCGCCCTTTGTGCTGCCGGGGATGGACGCCGCGGTCGCACGGCTGGTTCGGGCGCTCGACCGCGGCGAGCCGATCCTGGTCTGGGGGGATTTTGACGTGGACGGGCAGACCTCCACGGCGCTGCTGGTGGACGCGCTGACCGAACTGGGCGGCGCGGTGCGTTATCACATCCCGGTGCGGGCGCAGGAATCGCACGGCGTGGGGCGCGGGGTGCTGCAGCGGCTGGTCGAAGGACCCCTCGGCGCGCCGCGCGTGCTGTTGACTTGCGATACCGGGATCGCTGCCTTCGATGCGCTGGAATACGCCCAGGAACGCGGCGTGGACGTGATCGTGACCGACCATCACGAGCTGCGGCGGGCGGGCGACCCGCCCCAGATCGAACTGCCGCCGGCGTTGGCGGTGGTGACGCCGCGCCGGCTTCCCGAAAACCACGCGCTGAGCGGACTGCCCGGCGTGGGGGTGGCGTACAAGCTGGCTGAAGCGCTGTACGACGCCCGCGGCATGCCGGACGGGGCGCTGCGCCACCTGGACCTGGCGGCGCTCGGGATTGTGGCGGACGTGGCGCAGCAGACCGGCGACACGCGCTGTCTGCTGCAACTGGGGCTGGAGCAATTGCGCCGCGCCGAACGCATCGGGCTGCAAGCGGTCTACGAGCGGGCTGAAATTCCCCCGGAGCGGATCACCGAGGAGCAGATCGGTTTCACCCTGGGACCGCGCTTCAACGCGCTGGGGCGGCTGGCGGACGCCAACCCGGCGGTCGAACTGCTGACCACCGCCGACCTGAGCCGGGCGCGCCTGCTCGCGCTCGAACTGGAAGGCTTGAACAGCCGCCGGCAACTGCTTACCAGCCAGGTGCTGCAAGGGGCGCTGGCGCACGTCGAGCGCGAGCCGGGGCTGCTGGCGGATGAAGCGTTGATTTTGGGGCATCCGGGCTGGCACGCCGGCGTGGTGGGGATCGTCGCCAGCCGGCTGGTGGAGCTTTACGGCAAGCCGGCGGCGCTGATCAGCGCGCCGGAGGGGGAACCGGCGCGCGGCTCGGCGCGCTCGGTCGCCGGGGTGGACATCACCGCGGCGCTGGCAGCCGTGGACGCCGCCCGCCCGGGGCTGCTGCTGGGTTTTGGCGGGCACGCCATGGCGGCGGGTTTTTCGCTCGATCCAGAGAACCTGCCGGAATTGCGCGCCCGGCTGGCGGGCGCGGTCGCGGCGCAAATGGCAGAGAAGGGTGTGGCGCCCGCTGGGCTGCAAATCGAGGCGTTTGTCGAGTGGGGGGCGCTGAGCCTGGAACTGGCGCAATCGCTCGCGCAGTTGGCGCCGTTCGGCGCGGGCAACCCCGCGCCGAAGCTGGCGACGCGCGGTCTGCGCTTGTCGCACGCGGCGGCGTTTGGACGGCAGAAGGATCATCTGCAGCTCATGCTGGAGGACGAAAACGGCGCGGCGCGGCGGGTGATCTGGTGGGGGGGCGGCGCGCAGGCGGAGAACCTGCCCCAGAGCGCGTTCGACCTGGCGTACACCGTGCGCGCGGCAGACTTCCGCGGCGAACCGGAACTCACCATTTTGTTCGAGGATATTCGCATCGACGACCGCGCGGTTGAGCTGGTTGCGCCCAAGCCGGCTCTGGAACTGCTGGACTGGCGCGAACTCCCGCATCCGCTGCGCGAGGCGCAGGCGCTCCTGAACGCCGCCGGCGCGGAAACCCAGATTTGGGCGGAGGGCGCGCACGCCGCCTGGCTGCGCGAGCAGTTGGGCGCGGGGGCGCCGGTGCGCCGGCGCGATCAGCTGCGCCAGAGCCGCACGCTGATCGTGTGGAGCGCCCCGCCCGGGCGGGCGGAACTGCACGCGGCAGCCGCCGGAACAAACGCGCAGCGGCTGATCCTGGTCTGCCGCGACCCCGAACTGGATCAGGTCGACCGCTTTCTGGAACGGCTGACCGGGCTGGTGAAGTTTGCGTTGGCGCAGCGCGGCGGGCAAGCCGAACTGGCGGCGCTGGCGGGCGGCGCTGCCCAAAGTGAGCTAGCGGTGCGCCTGGGTCTGGAATGGCTGAAAGCCTCGGGACGCATCGATTTCACCGTCGCAGAGCCGGCTGATCCTCCGCCCGATGATGAAACGCCGGTCGAGCCGCTGGTCCAGCTTCGAACGGGGGGCGCGCCCGACCCCGCCGCGGCGGAAGACTGGCTGGAGCAATTGCGTTACGTGCTGAGCGAAACGCAGGCGTATCGCCGTTATCTGCGGCGCGCCGCACTGGATGAACAAGGGATATTTATTTAGCCGCGAGGGGCCAAAAAATGGGCAGCACGCCCAGCGTCACCACGAAGAGCAGCACGGTGAGCGGCAAGCCCACCTTGAAGAAATCGCGAAAAGTGTAGCCGCCAGGTCCCAGCATCAGGATGTTCACCGGGTGCCCCAGCGGGGTGATAAACGCCATCGAGGTTGCCAGCGCGACGCCCATGCACAGCGCGCGCGGGTCGAGCCCGGCTTTGAGCGCCGCTTGAATGGCGATGGGGGCGACCACCGCCGAGACGGCAGCGCCTTTCATCGCCTGGGAAAGCAGCACGGTCAGCGCCAGCAGGCTGAGCAGCAATACATGCGCACCGTACCTTCCGGCGCTGCCGACCAGCGCCTGCGCAAACAGGTCGGTCGCCCCGGTCTTGGTCATCGCCAGCCCCAGCGGCAGCATCCCGGCGACCAGAAACACGATGCGCCAATCGATCACGCGGTAGGCTTGCTCCATGGTCATGACGTTCAATATGATCATCACCAGCGCGCCGGTGAGCATCACCTCGCCGACCGGGAGCACTCCCAGCGCCGCGACGAGCAGCGTCAACCCGAAGATGGTCAACGCCAGGGAGGATTTGTGCACCAGCTTTTCGACTGGCTCTTCATCCTGGCTCAGCACGATCAGGTCGGACGAGGCGCGCAGCAAGGGCAGCCGGTCGAGCGGACCTTGCAGTAGCAGCGCGTCGCCAAACGACAGCCTCAGGTCGGACAAACCGGTGCGGATCACCCGCTCGCCGTTCCACACCGCCAGCACAACCATGCCGAATTTTTCGCGGAATTGCGCCTCTTTTAGCGTGGAGCTGATGAACTGCGAGCGCGGCGAGAGCACAGCTTCCAGGATCACCATGCCCGGCGGTTCCAGGTCGCTCTCTTTGTAGGCGGGCGCTGGCTGGATCTCGAGATACGGCTCGGTGTCGAGCTGCTGGAACTCCTCGAGCCGCCCTTCCAGAAGCATCACGTCGCCGGGCTGCAATACGAAATCCGGCAGCGGGGAGATGAGCGTCTCCTCGCCGCGCTCGACCGCCACCACGTTCAAGCGATATTTTTCGCGCAGGGTGCTGGCAGACAGCGTGCGCCCGGTGAGGAGCGAGCCGGTTGGGATGCGCGCCCGGAACAGCCGCTCGCCCAGCTTATACGTGCTGAGCAAGTCCAGCTCCGCCTGGCGCAGCACCTCGCTGCGTTCGGTGGGCTTTTCCGTGGGGAGCAGGCGCCGCCCAATCAACACCATGTAGGCGATGCCAATCACCGCGATCGGCAAACCAACCGGCAGGAAGTCGAACACCCCGAAACCCGCATAGCCGCTGTTTTTAAGCACTCCACTGACCACGATGTTCGTGGTGGTGAAGAGCGTGGCAGAACCGCCGAGCAGCGACCCAAACGCCAGCGGGATCAGCAGCCGGTAGATCTTGATCCCCGAGCGGCGTGAGATGGTCGAGGCAGCCGGTAAAAGGGTGGACGCCACCGCAATGTTGTTCATGAAGAACGACATGAGCGCGGCGGTGGTCATCAGCGCGGCAATCAGGCGCGCTTCGCTTTTGCCCGCCAGGCGCGCCACCAGGACCCCCATCTGATCGGCGACTCCGGTGATCTCCAGGGTGTGCGCCAGCACAAACACCGCGATGATCGTGATCACCGCCGGATCGGCGAACCCCGAAAAGACCTCCTGCGGCGACAGCACCCGGGTGAGCCCCAGCGCCACCAGCACTAACATGGCGATCAGATCGACCGAAAGCCGCTCGCTGAGGAACAAAACCAGCGCGATCCCCAAGATCGCTAGCGTGATCGCCAGGCTGGGGTTCAAGGGAGCGCCTTCAACCGGTTCACCGCCGGCGCGCGGGATTTTATAAACGAGGGGCTGTCTTTCACAACGGGGAAATTATAACCGACTACTTCGGACGGCTGGTTGAAATTTCGGCTGAGCGCCGGCGGGGAATGTTTTGGATTTACGCCGCTTGCAGCGCGCGCAGCAGCGCCTGGTACTCTTCCTGGCAGTCGCGGCAGCGTTCCAGGTGCAGCCGGATGAGCGGGTAGATTCGAGCCGCGTCCTCGCCGTCCAAGTCGAGCTCGGCATAGTGGTCGATCAGTTCGAACACCTCGTCGCAGGGCAGTTCGTCGGCGTGGGTGTCCGCGAGCATGTTCAGCAGGATGCGCACCAACGGATCGACCTGAGCCGAGGAATCGTTTTCAGGCGGCGGCTCGGCGCTCGAGGTAGGTGTCGGGAGGTCTTTTTCTTCAGCCATTGCGTCTCAATACGTTGACAGCGCAGCCGGGGAATTTCTTACCTGCCCTCCAGCGCGGCGAGCACATCCGCGGGGGTCAGGCTGTGCTCTGCCAGGCGCGCTTTGAGCCGCAGGCGTGCGTCGTGCAGCAGCTTGTACAGCGCGTTGCGGTTGGTGTCGAGCTGGCGCGAGGCTTCGTCCATCGGCATTTCGTGATAGATCAGCGCCAGGATCGCCTGACGCTGCTTTTCGGTCAGCTCTTCGGCGATGATCTGCTCGACCTGACGCACCATTTCCGCCGCTTCCGTTTGGCGTTCGGGCGTCAGCTCGGGGTCGGCTTGCAGGTAGAGCGGAGGGGGTTTCTCGGGGTCTTCGAGCAGGCTTTCCAGCGACACGTTTTCCCAGCGTTTGCGGCGCAGCTCGGTGAACGCCAGCCGGACGGCGATCTTCTGCGCCCAGGTGGTGAACTGGCTGCGCCCTTCGAACGTGTCCAGCCGGTCCAGCGCGCGCAGCAGCGCCGCCTGGGAAACGTCCTCGATCAGCGCGGGGAAGCGCGGGTCGCTTGGCGAGAGGTACGGGCTCAGCGCGTAGGGCAGCCCGTGTTCGATGACCGTTTTAAGGTCGCTCAACGCCTGGGCTTGGGTTGGACCGCTCGATTTGAGTTGGGCGAGCCATTGCTCGTTAGTGCGCTGGATCATCAGGGGTGAATTATACCGAAGTAATCCCCACTCGTGGCGCAAGACGACCCCCCTCGGTCCCCCCAAATCCGGGACGGATAAAACTCGTGCGGATTTGGGGGGAGGCAGAGCAAACTGTGGATTATTGGGAGGGCCGGGGTGGGGTAGAATTTGGTCGCAACATTGACCCCCCTCGGTCCCCCCAAATACAGGACGGATGAAACTCGTCCGGATTTGGGGGGTAGAGACGCAAAATGCGGATTATTGGGAGGGCCGGGGTGGGGTAGAATTTGGTCGCAAGACGACCCCCCTCGGTCCCCCCAAATCCGGACGGATGAAACTCGTGCGGATTTGTGGTGAAGAAGAACAAGTCAAGGATTGACGGAATGCCGGTCACCCTCCCCAAATCCGTGCGTTCATTCCGCACGGATTTGGGGAGGGCCGGGGTGGGGTCGAATTTGGGGGGAAGAGAGGCAAACTGCGGATTTTGGGGGTGTGTAAAATGGTAAAATCCAGGGATATGGCTCATACATACATTTATTTCGCATGGATCGCAGACCGTCGGCGCCTCACGCACCGCAGCACCGGAGGCGCAAGATGTATTTTGCGCTGATCATGGCGGGCGGTTCGGGGACGCGCTTGTGGCCCATGAGCCGCGATCAGGAGCCCAAACAGTCGCTGCGGTTGGTGGGCGAGCGCAGCATGTTCCAACACGCCTACGACCGCATCACGCCGCTCTTCCCGCCCGAAAACATCTGGGTGGTCACGCGCGCCGAACACGCCGCCGACCTGCAAAGCCAGGCGCCCGCACTCCCGCCCGGCTGTTTCATTCTGGAGCCGGAGGGGCGCGGCACTGCGCCGGCGATCGGGCTGGCGGCGATCCACCTGCACCGCCGCGACCCCGAATCGGTGATGGCGGTGCTGACCGCCGACCACTACATCGCCGACCAGGAACGTTTCCGGCGGGCGCTGACCGCGGCGGAGCAGCTCGCCTGCGAGGGGCATCTGGTCACGCTGGGCATCCACCCCAGCGCGCCGGCGACCGCCTACGGCTACATCGAACAGGGGGCGCGCCGCCCGCCGGTCGACGGCTTCGACGTCTTCCGCGTGCGGGCGTTCACCGAGAAACCCAACCGGGAAACCGCCATGCGCATGATCTCGAGCGGGATTTACAGTTGGAACAGCGGGATGTTCATCTGGCAGACCCGCCGCATCCTGGAAGAGCTGCGCCGTCAGATGCCCAAGTTTTACGACCAGCTTATGGAAGTTGACGCGGCGCTCGGAAGCGCGCGCTATCCGCAGACGCTGGCGCAGGTCTGGTCGCAGGTCGAGAAGCAGACGATCGATTACGGCGTGATGGAGCACGCTGAAGACGTGGTGGTGATCCCGGTCGAGATCGGCTGGACGGACATCGGCAGTTGGAGCAGCCTGTTTGGCTTGCTGGAGGCGGACGCGCAGGGCAACCTGGTGCGCGCCGATCACATTGGGCTGGACACGCAGCGCTCGCTGATCGTGGGCGAGGAGCGGCTGATCGCGACGATCGGCGTGGAGGACCTGGTGGTGATCGACACCCCCGGCGCGCTGCTGATCTGCCGGCGGGGCAGCGAGGAACGGGTCAAGGAAATGGTGGACAGGTTGAAAGCCGTCGGCAGGACCGACCTGCTCTGACCCCCTGCGAAAGGCGATGTACGCGATGCAAGTGGACGAAAGCATTTTCAAGGCATACGACATCCGCGGCGTGTATCCGGAGCAGTTGGACGAGCGCGTCGCCTACCGCATCGGGCGGGCGTTTGCCGCGCTGCTCGCAGCGCCGCGGGTGATCGTCGGGCGAGATATGCGGCTAAGCGGCGCCGCCCTCCAACGGGCGCTGGTGCAGGGGCTGGCTGACCAGGGCGCAGACGTGTACGACATCGGGATGGTGAGCACCGACCAGTATTACTTTGCCTGCGGGCGGTGGCAGCTCCCCGGCGTGATGGTGACCGCCTCGCACAACCCCAAGGAATACAACGGTTTTAAGCTGGTGCGGCGCATGCCCTATCTGCTCAGCGGCGACGAGGGCATCCAGGACATCCGGCGGCTGGTGCAGGCGGACGAGTTTCCGCCAGCTGCACGCTCCGGGCGGGTGGAGCGGGTGGACATTCGGGACGAATTTAGCGCGGAGATTCTCGCGCTTGTGGATGTGGCGGCGCTTAAGCCGCTCAAAGTGGTGGCGGACACGGCAAACGGGATGGTCGGACCGATTTTGCAACAGATCTACGCCAAGCTGCCGGTCGAGTTGGTGGGGCTGTACCTGGAGCCGGACGGCAGCCTGCCCAATCACGGGCTCGATCCGCTCCAACTGTGGAACCGGGCGGAGCTGCAGCGGCGGGTGATCGAGGCAAGGGCGGATGTGGGCTTCGCCTTCGACGGCGACGGCGACCGGTTTTTTGCCATCGATAACCGCGGGCTGTTCGTGGCGGGCGACTATTTGACCGCCATCCTGGCGCGCTACCTGCTCGAAAAGCGCCCCGGCGCGAAGATCATCTACGATGTGCGCGCCTCCTGGGCGGTGCCGGACGAGATCCGCGCGGCGGGCGGCGTCCCCGTGATGGAGCGCGTCGGGCATGCGTTCATCAAGCGGCGCATGGCGGACGAGGGGGCGCTTTTTGCGGGCGAAGTGACCGGGCATTATTACTTTCAGGATTTCTTCAGCGCCGATTCGGGCATCCTGCCGTCGTTGATCCTGCTCGAACTGCTTTCCAGACGCGGGGTGAAGCTCTCGCAGATTTTGAAGCCGCTCGAAGACCGCTATTTCATCACCGGCGAGATCAACACGCGCGTGGACAACGTTCAGCGGCGCATCGAAATGCTCGCCGAGCGCTTCCAGGACGGCGAACAATCGCAGATGGACGGCATTTCCGTCCGCTACCCGACCTGGCATTTCAACGTGCGCCCTTCCAACACCGAACCGCTGCTGCGGCTCAACCTAGAATCGATCCAGTCGCCCTACGAGATGACGCAGCGCCGCACGGAAGTGCTCGACCTGATCCGCGGCAAGCTGCGCTGAGCGCAGGGCGGGCAATTCGATATTGAAAATCAACTGGCAGACAACTGTCTGAACCATACGTAGAAGGAGAAATTAGCGCTATGAAAAGAGCCTTGGTGTGCGGAGCGGGCGGGTTTATCGGGGGACATCTAGTCAAGAAGCTGCAGCGGGAGGGCTATTGGGTGCGCGGCGTGGACATCAAGGCGCACGAGTGGTCGCCCGACCAGGCGGACGAGTTTCAACTGCGCGACCTGCGCGAGCCGGAGAACTGCCGGCGGGCGCTCGCCGTGGACGGCGGGACGTTCGACGAGGTGTACCAGCTCGCGGCGGACATGGGCGGCATGGGCTTCATCCACGCGGCGGAGTGCGAGATCATGCACAACAGCGCGCTGATCAACATCCATATGATCCACGAAGCTTCGCAACTGGGCGCGCCGCGCTATTTCTTCTCGTCCTCGGTGTGCGTGTACCGCGATATGCTGCCGGGCGAGCCCGAGATGAGCGAAGCCGAGGCAATCCCCGCCAACCCGGACAACGAATACGGCTGGGAGAAGCTCTACGCCGAGCGCATGGCGCAGGCGTATGCGCGCAACCGCGGCATCCAGGTGCGCATCGCGCGTTTCCAAAACTGCTACGGTCCCGAAGGCACCTGGACCGGCGGGCGGGAGAAGGCGCCCGCGGCGATCTGCCGCAAGGTGGCTATGGCGGAGGACGGGGGCGAGATCGAGGTGTGGGGCGACGGCTCGGCGATCCGCTCGTACACTTACGTGGACGACATGGTGGACGGCATTTTCCTGCTGATGCACTCCGACCTGGAGGGCGCGGTGAACATCGGCTGCCCTGAATATGTGAGCGTGGACGAACTGGTGCAGACGGTGGCGGACGTCGCCGGTAAAAAGGTGCGCATCCGGCACGTGGAAGGACCGGTGGGGGTGCATTCGCGCAACTTCAGCAATACGCGCATTTATTCGCTGGGCTGGCGGGCGCGGTATTACTTGAAAGACGGGATCGCCGGCACCTACCCCTGGATCGCCGAACAGGCGCGGCTGGCGCAAACGCAGGCGTAATTTTCGCGGGCGCGCCGGCGGCGCGTTAGCGCAGCGCGCCCCAGCGCCCAAACCCGGCGCGGCGCTTTTCTTCGCGGCGCGTGTGCTGCTCGTGGATTTCCGCCACGTGGGCGCATTTTTCTTCGATGGCGGCGGCGAGCCACAGGCTGCCTTTCTCGGTTGTGCCCAGCGTGCCGGCGCCGTATGCTCCGGTGGCGGAATCGTCGTCCCAGGGCGGGTTGGCGATCAACGACCCGCCTTCGACCCAGTCCATGTAGTAATTGGGCGTGCTGACGAAGTCGATCTCATCCACCGCTTTTTCGAGATGAACCAAATCGGGGCGCAGGTGCAGGATCAGGGAGGTTTCGAGTTCCCCCGCGTGACCCATCCCGCCGATTTTGGATTGGCGGTGGGCGCTCAGCGTCTGAACCCACGGCTCGCTCGACAGGTAGAGCCAGGCTGTGGCGCAGAAGACCCGCCGGTGACGCTCGCCGGCATATTTGACCACGTTGACCAGAAAGGAATGGTTACCGCCGTGCCCGTTGATCAGATAGAAGCGGTCAAACCCGCGCCCGGCGAGCAGGTCGATCAGCGCAACCCAGAAATCTTCGAAAGCCCGCCCGCCGCAGTTGAGCGTGCCGGCGAACGCCTGGCGGTGGGTGCTCACGCCGTAGGGCATGACCGGCAGCGTGAACGCCGCGTCGGGGAGCGTCTGCGCCACGCCGCGCCCGATGGCGTCGATGATCAGCGTGTCGGTGCTCATGGGCAGGTGGTAGGCGTGCTGTTCGGTGTGCCCGACCGGGATCACGATCACCTTGCCGCGCGCCGCGTCGGGCGGGAGCAGCGCCGGTTCGGCGTACTGGCTGGGATGGGCGAGGCGCAGGCTTGCCAGCCCCAGCTCCAGCCCCGCGTCCTGCGGCGTCAAGATGAACACCTGCGAGAAGCCGTCTTCGCGCAGGCTGTCCACCAGGTTGAGCAGCAGCGGGCGCAGCTTTTCCTGGGGGACCGCCAGACCGCTGCCATGCCAGCCGTAAGGGATGGCGGGCAGCAGCCCGGCGCGCGGCGGATCGCCCAGGGCGCTCGCCAGCCGCGCTAGATCGTAGCCCGCGCCCAGCGGGATCACCAGCGGGGTGTGGCGCGGCAGCGCGGCGACCTCGGGAAACGTCAGCCGGTCGTAATCGAAGAAATCGGTCATCGCAGACCCCTTTTACATGCGGGCTAAAATTTGAGCTTTCTTCTCGGCGAACTCCGCCTCGGTCAGGATGCCCTGGCGGCGCAGCGAATCGAGCTGCGCCAGCATCACGGCGGGCGTTTGGGCTTCGCTGGCGGCGGCGATTTCAGCCGGCGTGTGCTCGAACGATTCCAACTGCTGTTTGGCGTCGAGCATCGCTTTTTTGAAGCGCAGCGGGTGCTCGATGTGATGGAAGCGGTTGACGCCGAGCTCGCTGGCGGTCAGGATCTCGATATCGCCAAAATCGAACATGCGCCCAAAGGCAGCCTGGTGCATTTTGATGTCGTTGACTTTTTCGAGCGACGAATCGGTCACCGTCTTGTCGAAAAAGCCGGCGATCTGGATCACGCGGCGGTTGGTGATGATGTACTGGTGATTCGCCCAGCTCAGCACGTCGCGGGTGAGCGTAGCGATGGGGACCAGGATCAGCGCAAAACCCACGACGGCGATGATCAGCGCAAAAGCTGGAAAGATCAACGCCAGGGTGACCGTCGCGGCGAAGAGGATCAGGATCAGGATGATTTCAAGGAGGATGGAACTCACGAGCAGGAACCAGTGCTGCCGGGCGAGATATAGAACCTGCTCGCGTTCGCTAAGCATGCTTTCGAGGTACGAATGAGCCATCGGGTTGCCTCCGTGGGTTAGACACAGGGTTGGAGAAGGAATGCGAACGAATCGAATATAACAAAGCGGCTGATTTTCGTCAAGGAACGCGCGGGGCGCGCACCCTGAAGTGCAAAACGGACACGGCGAGCAGCGCCCCGGCGGCGCTGGCGGCAAAGGCAGCCGCGTAACCGAACGAGTTTGCCAGCCAGCCGCCCAGGAAAGGCGCCAGGATGTTGGCGGGCGCGACCAGCGTGTTCGCCATGCCGATGTACGCCGGGCGCTCTTCTTCGCTCCCAAATTCGAGCGTCATAGACATCGCGACCGTCCAGGTGGCGACGTAGCCCAGCGCCGCGAGCGCAAACACCAGATAGAACCAGGCGGGGGCGGGCGCCCACCAGGCGAGCAGGGCGCTCAACCCCATCGCCGCCAGCCCGACCTCCATCATCAGCCGGTGCGACAAGCGGTCGCCCAGCCAGCCCATCGAGATGTTCGCTACGATCTGAACGCCCATCAACAGCCCGGTCATCAAGCCAGCTTCGACCTTGCTCACGCCGTGATGCTGCACGGCATAGACGGTGTAAAAGGCGTAGCCGATGGTCGCGAACATCGACCCGATGCGCGCCAGCAAAAACCAGCGAAAGGCGCGGTCTTTCTCGAGCACCTGTTTGAGGCGGGTGAACAGCTCCGGCTGGGCGGAGGCGTCTTCGAGCATCCAGGACGGTGTGCGCGGTTCGCGCGTCCAAGCCAGGAACCCCCACGAAACCGCCATCAAGAGCGAAGCCAGCACGAAGCAAATCACAAATCCGGCGTAGCCGCTAAAGCCCCCCAGGATCAGCCCGGCTGCGACCGCGCTCAGGCTGCCGAGCATGCTCGAAAGCCCGGCTTGTAAACCGAAGAACGTGCCGCGCCGGTTGCCCGGGACGATCTTGCCTATCAGGTTTTGCCAGGGGTTGGCGGCGAAACCCGCGCCCAGCCCCTGGACGATCAGCAAGCCGAACACGGCGACCAGCCCCGCCTGCGCGCCGAGGCGCGGCAACAGGAACGCCACCAACGCCAGCCCCAGATACGGCAGCCGCTCGAACGTGGTGACGCCCAACAGCAGCGGCTTGATGCGCGCCTGCCGCGCGATTCGCCCGGCGATGAACAACTGTGGCAGCTGCCAGCCCGCATTGTGAATAGCGGGGATCAGCCCGATGAGTAAGAGCGAGTCGGTCATCGAGCTGACGAACAGCGGTATGATCGTGACGAAGGAGGCAAACCCCTGACCGAAGCCGAAAAACGCCCCGTCCAGCAGGTTGACCGTCACGTTATGGCGCAGGTCGCGTGGGAGTTCGGAGTTCATGACGAGCTGCCCAATTTCTTGAGCAGCCGGTTCAGGCGGTGCTGCAGCTCAGCCAGGCGCTGGCGCTTTTGAAATGCGTATAGTTGATCGATGGGTGCTGGGTCTGTGGTCTCGCTTTCGGTCAAGGCGATGGCGGATCGGGTCCAACGCAGCGCCTGGTTGAGGTCTTTAAACTGGTGTTCATGGCATTTTGCCAGCTCGACCTGGGCTTCCAGGCAGCCGAAGCGCGCCGCCTGCTCCCAAACCTGGACAGCGCGCGGCAGGTCGGTGCGGCGCTTGTAGATGAGCGCCAGGTGCAGCAGCGCCTGGAGCAGCGCGGCGCGCGGGACCTGCTCGCTCTGCGCTTCTGCATGCTCCAAGCCGTGGATGTACAGCTCGACCGCGCGGTCGGGTTCGCCCAGGTTTTCGAAGAGGCGCGCCAGGGCGAGCAGGTCGAAGGCGGACCCCGCGCCGCAGGTCAGCGGGTCGTTGATCAAGCCCGCCATGTGATCGAGCAGCGCTGCCAGCGAAACCACGTCCATCGCGTTGTGGTAAATCACCCCTTTGAGCGGCTGCGGGTCGCCGGTCTGCAGGAAGTCGAAGTAGATCTGAGGGATCATCCAGCCGGGCAGGTCGAGCTCGCTGCGGCTGGCGCCCAGGATGTGCGTTTCGAGGTTCGCCAGCGTGCGGCTGGGCAGGCGGTCGCGCCACAGCCGGCGCGCCAGGTGCAGCAGATCGATGTGCGCCAGGTCTTTGAGCGGCGGGCGCAGCCCCTGGATGGTGTAGCGGGTGAACAGGAGCGGAGCGTCGAACGTCTTGCCGTTGAAGGTTGCCAGCGCGCGGCAGGGCGCCAGGAAAGCCTCCAGTGCGGCGAGCTGCGCCGGTTCTGCCAGCGGGTCGCTGAGCAGGTATTGGTGCAGGACAAACTCCGCCGCGTCGAAGCGCCCCACGCCGATCAGAAAGGCATACGTACCGGTTCCGCCGGACAGCCCGGTGGTTTCAGTGTCGAGGAAGACGATCTCCTCGGGCGAGATTTGGTTGATCAGCGCCTGACCGGTGGCGCGCGATAAACCCTCTAACGACGCCGCCAGCTCCAGTTTTACGCGCCCGTGCGGCTGCCCCAGCGGATAGCGCGTCTCGACCACGAACGCCTCGCCCAGTGGGGTCGCTAGCGGACGCCCTCCCAGCGCTTCGGCGAGCGCCTGGGTCCCCGCCGGGCGGCGCGGCGCGGGGCGATTAATGCCCTGGGCGCCGGTGCGCACGCCCAGGGCTTTCAAGCGGTCAGAGATCGAAGAACTCATTCAGAATATCATTCAGTGAGGAAGGTGATCACCACGGTCATGCCCCAGCGCAGACGCGGGTCGGTCTCGTCCAGCTTGATGCGCACGGTGTAGGTGATGTCGCCGCGCTTGACTTCGGAAATGTCGCTGATTTTGGTCACCTCGCCTTTGAACTCCAGGTCGGGGAGCGAGTCGGCGGCGATGTTAACCGGCTGACCGAGCGCCACGTCCACCACTTCGATCTCGGTCAGGTCGTCCGTTTCGGCGTACAGTTCGGAAAAATCGGCGATCGTCAGCACCGGCGCGCCGGGCGTGACGGTTTGCCCCACGATGAGATCGTTTTTCACCACCGTGCCGTTGATCGTCGCTTTGAGCTCCAGGTTCTTTAGGTTGGCGTTGGCGGCGACCAGGTTGGCTTCCGCGGCGGAGATGCGCGCCTTGACGGATTCGAGCGCGTCGGCATCCGGACCTTCCTGCAGGTTCTGGTAGTCCTCCATCGACTTGTCGAGGCGGGTTTCGGCGGCGTGCAGGTTGGTTTCGAGCTGCAGCCAGCGCACGGCGGTGTTGTAATCGCTCTGGGCGGTGTCGAGGTCTTCTTTCTTTTTCTTGCGGGTTTCGTTGCCCGATTCCCAGTAGCGGTAAGGCTCGAACGCGTCGCGCTGGCGGTTCAGGCGCGCCTTCATCGCCGCAACCGCCTCGAGCGGGGTCGTCCCTTTCAGGTTCTGCGGGACGGTGAAATTGTCCAGCGCGTACTGGGCGTCTTTGAGGATTTTATTCGCGGCGGACATCGCCGCCGCGGCGTCGGCTTGCGCCAGCGTCAGGTTGTCGTCGAGCTGTTTGCGCGCCTGGCGCGCCGCGGTGAGCTCGGCTTCCGCCGCGGCGATCGCGGCTTCGAGCTGTTCGCGGTCGCCCAGGCGGGCGACCACCTCGCCGGCTTTGACCTGGTCGCCTTCGTCAACGAGCACCTCGGCGACCTGCCCGCTGGTGAAGAACGCCAGGGTGGCGCTTTCCTTCGGGACGATGTTGCCTTCGGCGACGATTTGCGCGTCGATCGCGACCACCGGTAGGGGGGTCTCGGTCGGTGCGGCGCCCGGCGCGCCCGGCAGCGCGCCGCAGGCGCTCAGCAGCAGGCTGGTCAGCAGGACGGAAGCGATGAGGGGGAAGATTTTTGATTTCATGGTCGGTTTCTCCAACGATTTTACCGCATGTTCGTAACGGTTTTATTTTTATGTCTGAACCCCGGTCGAGCCGGCGGGCGGCAGGCGGTTGGTAAGCGATCATTGGTAAGCCAGGCTCTCATGCACGCTGATGCGGGTGGCGCCGCGCGCCGGCAGCCAGCTCGCCAGGATGGACAGGATGGTGATGATTGCCAGCCAGAGGATCGGACCGGCGGGCTGGAATTTGTAGAGAATATCCAACTTGAAGGCGTTCCCCAGCGCCGCGACCATAACCTGGCTGGCGGGGACGGTGACCGCCAGGGCGACCAGCCAGCTCAGCCAGCCCAGGATCAAGCCTTCGCCGATAAACATGCGAAAGATCGTCCAGGACGAGGCGCCGATGGCGCGCATCACGCCGATCTCGCGGCGGCGCTCCATGACGCTCAAGGACAGCGCGCCGCTCAAGGCGATGCTGCCAACCGCCCCGATTACCACCGCCATGATGCCCAGCAGCACGATCAGGAAGTTGAATTGATCGACAAACGCCTGGGCGGTAGCGGCGGTGCTGTCGCTGCCCAAACCGAACACCCCGCGCTGGGCGCTCACGCCGATGTTGTGACTGGCGTAATAACTGCGCAGCCCCTTAGCGATGGCTTCCTCCGCCGCGACGCCCGTCTGATCCGTCTGGATCCAGATCGACTGGGCGCGCCCGTAGCTGCCGATATCGTGCAGCAACGCCTCGCGGTTGACCAGCGAAAAGGTGGTCAGAATCGGGTCGAACAACAGCCCGACAATTTGGAAATCGCGCTCGTTCTTTTCGTCGTAGCGGATCGTGATCCAATCGCCGACGCCGATCTTCTGTTCGGCGGGCAGGTCGGTGTTGAGCTCGTCAACGAGCTTGACGTTCAACACGATGGCGGAGGTGTCCGCCGGGTCGAGCCAGCGCCCGCCGCGTAGTTGATAACCGTAGAGCCGGGTGGGCAGCGGCACGCCCAACACCACGGTATCCGGATCGTCCTTCGAGTATTTCTGCGCTTGCGGACGGATGCCCGCGCTGGCGAGCCCCCACATTTCAACCGCTTTGATCCCCGGATAGTCCAGGGTCAGTTTTTCAAGGCGGTCGATCCGCTCGGGGTTTTCAAAAACCAGGGTGACGTTGGTGTCGAGGATCGAAAAGAGCACGTCGCGAATGGTGTACACCACCGAGTCGCGCACGCTGACGACCATCATGAACACCAGCCCGCTCAGCACGAGCGCCAGTTGCAGCAGAAAGACGCGCCCTTTGTGTCTGAACGCGCTGCTGACGGTGAGCATCGCCAGCCGCGAGATGAATTTCAGTTTGGTCAGCCCGCGTTCCAGCAGACCGGCGCCGGCGGTGAGCCCATACGTGCTGAGCGCCTCGCGCACGGTGATGCGGGCAGCCCGAAAGATCGGCGCCAGCGCCACCAGCAGCGGGGCGAACAGCGCAATGGCGCATTGGAGGATGAGCGCCGTTTGATCCACCTCGAAAGCGCCTGGTTCTGCCCCAAAACCGCGGATCAGCCAGAGCGTGACCGACCAGGCGCCCAAGATACCCAACGGGAGCGAGACCAGCAGCGCCAGCACGCCATAGATGAGCACCACGGACAGATAGAAACGCGTGACCTGCCCGGTGCGCGCGCCAATCGCTTTCATAACGCCGATCTGATCGGTTTGCGATTCGATGATGCCGGTGATGGTGTTATAGACCAGCAGCAAACCCAGGATGAGCGAGAGCGCTCCCAGCACGCCCATCAAAAAGAACAAACCGTCAATTTGATCTTGAAAGAAGTGTTTGTTGGGGTCAGCAATTAAACGCCCCGATTCCGAACCCATCTTGAGCAGGCGGTCTTCGAGCTGGTCTGCCAGTTGAGTGACCGCGGTTTTGTCCCACACGGGCGCTTTGACCAGCAGCCGCCCATAACCTGTTTCGCCGGTCAGGTATTCATAATAATCGCGGCTGACGTAGAATTGAGCGGTTCCGCCAAAAGTGGCGGGGTTGGTGAGTTGGTCGTAGACCTTGCCGCGGGTCTGAACTCGGTATTCGCGGTGGTTTACCCGCAGCGTCACCACGGCGCCGTCGGGGATGCCATAGGCGAGCGCGTCCTGCCCGTTGGCGGCGACGCGGGCTTCGGGCCAGCCGCCTTCCAGAAGCTCGAGCTTGTTCATGTTTTGGTCGCGGTAATCGTTGCGGGCGGTCAACCCGCCGGTGCGCCATTCGTCTTCCGGTTTCAGCTTCCATTCGATGGAGGCGCTGCTAAAGCCTTCGATCTCCGCCACGCCGGGGGTGTGCGCCAGCGTGATCAGATCGTCCTCGGAGATCGGCGGGTAGACGAAGATGTTGATCATCGCCGGGTTCATGCGCATCCAGATCTCCTGCATGCCCGGCACGATCAGGTTGCGGGTGCCGAGGATCATCCCGATCGCGGCAGAGCCAATCCCAATGATCAGCATCACCTGCAGCGTGCGGACTTTGTTCACCCACAGATCGCGCAAGATTTTGTACTTCAGACTGCCCATAAGCTGCTCGATTCCCAGCCGGCGCGGAAACGCGCGTTTAGTAACCCGTCCAGGTGATTTCGCCCACGAATTCATCGCGGGCGATGCGCCCGTCCACGATCTCCACCACGCGCGGCACCCGGCGCGCAAGCTCTTTGTCGTGCGTCACGATCAGGAGCGTTTTTCCCGCTTCGACCAACTGCTCGAACAGGTCGAAAACGTCCATGGCGGTGCGCTGGTCCAGGTTGCCGGTCGGCTCGTCCGCCACCAGCAGGTCTGGGTCGTTTGCCAGGGCGCGGGCGATAGCAGCGCGCTGCTGCTGTCCGCCGGAGACCATGCCCGGCAGTTTGTTTGCCTGGTCGTCCAAACCGACGGTTGCCAGCAGGCTCATGGCGCGCTCTTTGCGCTCGCGCGGCGCGTATTTGCGGGCAAAATCCATCGGCAGCATGACGTTTTGCAGCAGCGTTAGCGCCGGCAGCATCTGGAAGAACTGAAAGACGATCCCCACGTGCTGACCGCGCCAGGCGGCAAGCTGGTTCTCGCTCATACGGTGCACTTCCCGCCCGGTGACGATCACCTCTCCGCGGGTGGGGCGGTCGATGCCGGTGATCATGTTGAGCAGGGTCGATTTTCCGTTGCCGGAGGGACCGACAATCGTGACGAACTCGCCGTTGGCGATCTCGAACGAGACGCCCTTCAACACGGTTACCTCGCCGCCGCCCACCGGGAAGGTTTTGACGACCTCCTTCACCTGGACGACAGGCGGGTTGCCGTTTTTTCCGTTTCCACCATGTTCGTTTGGCATGGTTTACTCCTTGCGCTGACCGTTCGATTCGCCGGCTGGGTCAGCTTTGCGAGCGCGGCCGGTTGATCGACCAGATCAGTTCGAGCTGGGGTTGATAAGTCTGGCGGTCGTACATCCCCTCGACATCGACGGTCTTGATGCCGGCGGCTGCGGCTTGCAGATCCACGTCGCACCACATCTTGTCCTGCACGAAAGCGGCAAGCCGCCCGGTTTTGCCTTCGGCAAGCAGGCGGGCGGCGGTGAGGGCAAAGTTGGCTGCGCCAAGCAGGTCCTGCCCATCGGGCGGACCGGTGCGCAGCAGGTAGGTGAGCGATTGCAGGAAGACTTCCTCGCCGGTGATGTGCGCCATGAGCTGTGCGGCGATCATCCCGCTGCCCACCAGGCTGTGATAGCCGTCCAGCGCCTCCTGGGTCAGTTTTCCGGACGGCTCGGCGGGGGGCGTCTCGCCCTCGGGCAGCTGGGCGAGTTCGGGGAGGCTGTCGGGCGCCAGCAAGCGCGCGTATCGCTGAACTGGCTCCAGGGCGGGACGCGCGCCGTTGCAGACCAGCAAGACCGCGTAATTGGCGGGCGTTTGGCGCTTATCCTGTGTGAGCAGGTAAGCCAACTGATCGGGGATGTACTCGACTTCGGGGATCAGCACGCGGTCCACGCCCGAAAGCAAGCCCATCAGCAGGGCGCTGTAACCGGATTTGGCGGCGAACGTCTCCAGCACCACGAGCTGTTCGCGCGACCCCGCCAGCGCCCGCAGTTCATGGATGAACGCCACGCCGCGCATCAAGCCCGTGCTGAACCCGAGCGTGTAATCCGTCCCAAGGATGTTGTTGTGGATGGTCTTTGGGATGGCGATGATTGGCACGCCCAAACGGCTGAGGTGCGCCGCAAAATGGAGCGTGTCGTCGTCGCCGATCACGATGAGCGCCTGGTAGCCCAGCCGCTCGATCGCCTGCGCGATGTGCCCGGTCAGGTCAAGGGGTTCGGGCGTTTTTGCGCGCAGATATTCTGGCGCGAGCGCCCGCGGCGTGCGGCGCGGATCCAGGCGGGAGGAATGCAGGAAAGAGCCGGGGGTGCGGTCGATCGGGCGGACGGTGTTTTTAGTCAGCTCGATAAAACGGTCGCTGTAGGTTGACGGGCTGGCGGGGTTGTAGTGGATCAGCCCTTCCCAGCCCTTGCGAATGCCGATCGGCTCGAAGCCCAGGTCAATGGAGCGATAGACCAGGCTTTTCAAGCACATGTTTAAACCCGGGACATCGCCTCCGCCGATCAAAATTCCAACGCGTTTGGTGGCAGCCATAGGATTCTCCTCACGACCTATATCTGTTATACGAAAAAAGAGCAAACAAGTTTCCCGCGGCAATCCCGCGGCAATCTAATTGGCGAACCTAAAAACCGCCGAGCTAATACAGGCTGACGCCGATCCAGCTCATCAGGCTGATGAGCGCAATCAGGATGGCGATATAAGCCGCGAGCCGGCGCAGCACTTCGCCTTCTTTGCCGGTCATGCCGGCGGTCGAGCAGCCCACGACCACCTTGGCTGGCGCGGCGGTCGAAGCCAGCGCTCCGCCGGAGGATTGGGCTGCCAGAATGATCGCCGGCGGCAGGCTCAGCAGCAAGGCGGTCTTGAGCTGGAGCGCCCCAAAGACCACGTTCGAGTTGGTGTTGCTGCCGGTCATGATCGCCCCGATTGCGCCGATCCAGGGGGCGACGAGCGGGAAAACCGCGCCAAAACTGTCTGCCAAACCGCGCGCCAGGGTGAAGGTCATGCCGGTCAATTCCATCACTTGCGAGAGGGCGATCATCGACACGATGCTCACGCTGGAGGTCATCACCCGCTGCAGCGTGCCGCCCAGCACCCGCCGGAGCGACCCGGGCTGGTAGCAGCCAAACCTCAGGTAGACCAGGTAGGAGATCGCGGCGGCGTAAAACAGCAAACTGCCGGTATGGGCGAAAAGGTTGATCGAGCGCCCCGCGCCGGGGGGCGTGATAAAGCCGGTCGCGCTGCGAATCTCGGGGAAGTCGAAGTGCAGGATGACCGGGCTCAAGAACGCTTTCAAAGCCGGGATGAGCTGGACGCTCAGCGTGACAATAATAATGATGACGTAGCTGGAAACCGCGATGAGCACCCGGCGCCACTCGACTTGGGCTTCCGGCGCGGGATCGGTTTCAGCCGCGGCGCGGCGGGAGGCGCGCGGCGCGACCAGCCTGAGGACCAGCGGCGTGACCAGCAGACCCGCCAGCCCTGCCACAAAAGTGGCGATGTTCCAGGCGCCCGCCAGCACCACCAGAAATTGGACCGTTCCCATGACGACTCCCCAGATCAACGACGGCAGCCACAGGCGGCGCACGCCCGCCCAGCCCTCCATCGAATGGGCTGCCATCACGCCGATGAGCGGGCAAGTCAGGCTCAAGAAGAGCGAGGCGGGCGGTCCGAGCGTTTCTGCCGGCAGGCTCGTCGCCGCCATGAGCGCCTGGAAGGACGAACCCATCGAGCCGAGCGTGACGCCCCAACTGTGACCCAACGAGGGCACCACCACGGCGGCGAGCGGCGGCAGCCCGATGCCGATCAGCAGCGGGGCGGTGACTGCCACCGGCACGCCGAACCCGCCCACGCCTTGCAGGAAGGAGGCAAACACCCAGCCGATGATGAGGGCTTGCATGCCGCGGTCGAGGGTGAGGCGCGGCAAAGCCTGTCCGATGATGCGGATCGCGCCGGCTTCATCGGCGACGCGGTACAGCAGGAAAGCCGCCCAGATGATCAACAGCACGTCGAGCGAGAAGAGCAGCGCCCTGGCATGCGCATAGGCAAGCAGTTCGGGCGTCGCGCCAAAAAAGAGCCAGGCGATGACCACGCCCGCCAGATAACCCGCCGCGCCCGCCTGCGCCGCGCTCCAGCGCCGCCCGACCATCAGGTACAAAATCAGCAAGATAGGCGATAGCGCCAAAAAGAAATTCATGATGAACTCCGCGTGATGGATTCCCCGGCGATTTTCCGGGGGCGCGTGAAAAGGTAAACGCCCAGCGCGCCGAGGGCGAGGGCGGGCAGCAGCGCCAAACCCGCCTCCGGACCAAATGCGCCGCCCGTGAACAGTTCGGGTCCGTTCACCTGGGGATGGATCAGCCGCAGGGTTTCCATCCCGCTGACCGGGAAACCGAAGACCGCTCCTTCGAAGAAGTTCCACCCGATGTGCAGCCCGATCGCCAGCCAGAGCCGCCCGCTGCGCAGATAGGCGTAGGCAAACAACAAACCCGCCAGCAAAATGCCCAGCAGCGCTATCGCCGAAGCGTGGGGGTTGGCGAAGTGCGCCAGGCTGAACGCCGCGGTCGAAAGAGCCACGCCCCAACCCAGGTTCAGCCCGGCGCGCAGGTTTTGCAGCAGGTAGCCGCGGAAATACAGCTCCTCCTGCCAGCCGGTGGCGGTAAACCCCGCCAGCAGCGCCAGCGTGGTCAGCAGCGGGCGCCAGCCGAGCGCCTCATTCGCCTGAGTCGGGCGGAGGCTGAGCCAGCCCGCCCCCCATTCGATGACGAAAACCAGCAGCAGCATCGCCCCGGCGAGCAGAAAGCCCGCCAGCAGGTCCGCGCCGGCGCGCCGGTCGAGCTGCAAGCCCAGGCTGCGGATCGAGCGCCGGTCGAGCCAGCGCCGGCAAACAAACACCGCCGCGGTCACCGCGATCAGCGCGGCGAAACCCGCTGCAATCATCTGGTTCGCGCCAAATGCGGTGTTTGGCGCTTCGATCAGCAGCAGCAAGAGGACGATCGGCAGGCTGATCGCCTGGATCAGCAGCGCATTGATCAACACCCGCCAGCCCGCCCGCAGGCGCGCTTCGTTGGGAGAGATCAGGATGTGGGCGAGCAGGCTGCGGTTTTGGTTCATGACGAATGCGGCTATCCCGTTCCTTTTTAGCGGACGGCGAACCGGGTATGATGAGCGAGCGGATCGGGCGAACCCCTGCGGGTCTACCAGGGCGGGTTGAGCAGGAAGACGGCTGCCAGCGCCGTGCAGGAGCAAATGCACGCGAGCAGCACCATAAAGACGCCGATCACGCTGATATAGGCGAGCCGCTCATACTGGCGCGCCGGCTCGGGCGCGAAGGCGGATCGCTCGGTTTCATGCGCCGCCGCGATCATCTCTTGCGCATGATCTGCTTGGGGATCGGATGTGGAAGAGCTGGTTTTAGCCATGGTTCTCTCCTATTTCCGAAATATTATACCCCACCCGTTGCCCTCCCCAAATCGAGCGGGCAAAACTCGCTCGATTTGGGGAGGGGTAGCCCGTATTTTCACCGCTCCTACCGCGTCAGAGATTTTTATTTGGCTTCTTTTCCGCCCGTCGTTCCTATGGTAGACTGAATGCCGGAAACGGATGACCGTCCGGACGCTGTGAACGCCCGGGCGGGTTCTCGCATGGACGAAAAAACCTTAGCCACGCTCGAATTTCCGAAAATCCTGGACCGCCTGGCGGGTTACTGCGCGTTTCCCGCCTCGGTCGAAAAGGCGCGCCTGCTGCGCCCTTCAGACGACGCTTTCGAAGTGCGCCGGCGGCTGGCGGAGACGAGCGAGGCGGTGCGTCTGCTCACCACCCATCCCGACCTCAGCGTGGGCGGAGTGCGCGATGTGCGCCAGCAGGTCGATCTGGCGCGCCACGCTGGGGTGTTGGCGCCAAACGAACTGCTGGATGTCAAGTCCACGCTGGCGGCAGCCCGCACGTTGAGCCGCACCTTTGCGCGGTTGGAGTATCAACACCCGCTGCTGTTCGAACTCATCCAGCAGTTGCCGGCGCCCACCGGGCTGGTGGATGCGATTTCGCGCGTGCTTTCCGACCACGGCGAGATCCTGGACGGCGCCTCCGAGCGGCTGCGCGCGGTGCGCGGCGAGCTGCGCGTGGTGCACGACCGCTTGGTGGGGCGGCTGCAGAAAATGGTCGGCGACCCAAAAAACGCCCCCTACCTGCAGGAAGCGCTGATCACCCAGCGCGACGGGCGTTACGTGCTGCCGCTGCGGGCGGAATTCAAGGGGCGCATCCGCTCGATTGTCCACGACCAGTCATCGTCCGGCGCGACGCTGTTCGTAGAGCCGCTGGCGGTGGTGGAAATGAACAACCAGTACCGCGAACTGCAGCTCGAGGAGCGCGATGAAGAGCGGCGCATCCTGGCTGAGCTGTCTTTGCGGGTGGCTGAGCACGGTGAAGCGATTCTGGGGGTGGTCGAAGTGGTCGCCGCGCTCGACCTGATCCTGGCGCGGGCGAAGTACGCCGAGGACCTGCGCGCCAGCCAGCCGAACGCGCTGGCGTTCAACCCAGCGAGCCAAACGGCGGGGCGGGCAGGGCGTGAAAACGCGGTCATCCGGCTGATCCAGGCGCGCCACCCGCTGCTCGACCCGCAAACGGTGACGCCGATCGACGTCGAACTGGATGCGGACACGTTTGCGCTGGTGATCACCGGTCCAAACACCGGCGGCAAGACCGTCGCGCTCAAAACGGTGGGCTTGCTGGCGCTCATGGCGCAAGCCGGGCTGCACATTCCAGCGCACAGCGGGTCGGAACTCAGCGTTTTTGCCAAGATCTACGCCGATATCGGCGACGAGCAGTCGATCGAGCAGTCGCTTTCGACCTTTTCGGGGCACGTGAACAACATCGTGCGCATCTTGGATGAGGCGGACGAGCGCGCGCTGGTCATCCTCGACGAACTGGGCGCCGGCACTGACCCGCAGGAGGGTTCGGCGCTGGCGCGCGCCATCTTGAGCCACCTGGTCGAGCGCCACATCACCACGCTGGTGACCACCCATCACCCCGAACTCAAAGCGTTTGCGCACGCCACCCCGGGCGTGGTGAACGCCAGCGTCGAATTCGACATCGAGACGCTGCGCCCGACCTACCGGCTGACGATCGGGCTGCCGGGGCGTTCGAACGCGCTGGCGATTGCCAGCCGGCTGGGCATGCCGGAGGCGATCATCGCCGCGGCGCGCGCGGAAATCGCCCCCGACGATCTGCGCGCTGGGGGTCTGCTGGATGAGATCCACCGTCAGCGCGACCTGGCGCGTCAGAGCCGGGCTGAAGCCGAGCGGGCGCGCCAACAGGCGGAGGAGTTGCACCGCGAGTTGGCGGACCGCCTGGATCGAATTGAAGACGAACGCCGTCAGGCGCTGGAGCAAGCCCGCCAGGAGGCGCAGCGGCAGCTCGAGGATTTGAAGGGGGAGCTGGCGGAGCTGCGACGCAAGCTGCGGCAAGCCCGCCAGCCGCTCGAGGCGCTCAAAGAAGTCGAACAAGAAATCGAACGGCTCGCGGAAGACGTGGAAGCGCCAGTCGAACCGGCGCAGCCGAAGCACGGTCCAGGGATGCGCAAGCTCGAAGCGCAGCGGCGCCGGGCGATCCGCGCCGGGGATCGGGTGGTGGTGCGCAGCCTGGGCGCCCAGGGCGTGGTCGTTTCGCTCGGGAGGGACGAAGCCGAGGTGTCGGTGGGGATGCTGCGGCTGCGCGCCGCGCTCTCCGACTTGCAGCTTGCCGACCAGAAGGAAAGCCTTGAGCCTACCAGGGAGGGGGCGCGCAACGCCGCGGATCTGACCCAACCCCGCGCCAGCGGTAAAAAAGCAGGGCGCGCGCCCGAGGCGGCGCCGCGGATGGAACTGGATTTGCGCGGACTGCGCGCCGACGAAGCCGAGCAGGCGCTGGAGCGTTACCTCGATGCGGCGTATTTTGCGGGGATGCCGTTTGTGCGCATCATCCACGGCAAAGGCACTGGCAAGCTGCGCGACACCGTCCGGCGAGCGCTCAAATCTCATCCGCAGGTGCTGTCCTTCGAGGGCGGCGAAGAGCTAGAAGGCGGCGAGGGCGTCACCGTCGTCAAGTTCTAAATTTAGCCGCTCCCTCCTGTTGTCCCTCAACCGATATTGTGCTAAGATTCTGAGGGGAAGCGCCCCCACGCGGGTTTTCGGCGTTTTCTCAAAGGAGCGAAGCGATGTTCAAACGACCCAGTCAGATCTATGCGGGAATGTGGTTTTTGATTTTTCTGCTTGCGCCGGTTCTGAGCGCTTGCAACTTTTCGCCCTCCGGGGCAGCCGAGGACGAGAACGCGATCCAGACCGCCGCCGCGGCGACGATCGCAGCCGCCGGACAGCAGCAAACGATCGACGCGCTGCAAGCCAAGTTAACCAGCCAGGAACTCACGCTGCAAGCGCCCAGCGTCACGCCGGCGCCTTCGGATACGCCCCCGCCCACCGAAGCGCCGCCTCCGCCGACAGCGCCTCCGGCGACGCTGGAACCGCTTCCGACCCAACCGCTTGAACCGCCGCCTCCCCCGCCGCCGCCTGCGGCGCTGATGCTCACCGCCAACGTCGAGACTCGCTGCCGTCAGGGACCCAGCACGGCGTTCCAGGTCGTCAGCTTCATTCTGGTCGGTCAGCAGGCGGAGATCATTGGCAGGAACCCCGAAGCCACCTGGTGGCTGATCCGCGACCCGCAGGGCAAATTCGGCAACTGCTGGGTGTGGGGCGAAACGACCCAACCGCTGGGCGATCCCAGCGGCGTGCCGGTCGTCCAGCCGCCGCCGCCGCCCACCACCCCGCCGCAAACGAGCTTTTCGGCGGCTTTTGACAACCTGCACATCTGCGGCGGCGTTGCCCACCTGACGTTCGCCGTGAGCAACCTGGGCAACCTGCCGTTCCAATCGTCCAACATCACGATTATGGACGTGACCAACGGGGTCGGCTTGGCTGGACCAGAAAGCAGCAACAATCCGTTTGTGACCAGTCCAAACGGCTGCCCGCCCGGTTTGACAGCGCTGCCGGGGGGCGCCACCGCCTGGGTCACCAAAGGGATCGGGATGCTGCCAGCTTCTGGGACGCGCGGGCGCGGCATCATCGTGCTTTGCACGCTGCCCAACCTGGCGGGCGTGTGCGTGGAGCAGCGCGCCAACTTTAGATTTCCGTAGAAAGAGAGAAACGTGACAAATGTTCTGATTCTCCCCCGATATTTGGCACATGACAGGCGTCAGGCGGATGAGTAGAATGGATTTATGAAGAAGCAGATTCGCCTGCTGATTTTCCGTCTTGCGGGTGCATAGCGCGCCGCCCATTCTGTGCGTCAGAATGGGCGGTTTTTGTCTATACGTCCCGGGATGAACGGGCAACCGCCCAAAAAGGAGGCCACGAGAATGACAGGACAACCGACAATTTCCATCGAGGAGCTGCTGGCGAAGGCGAAGAAACCATCCGCCGACGCCATGCGGCTGCATCCGTTCTACCGGGGGAAGGTTGAAACGGCGCTCAAGTGCTGCGTGCGCTCGTTCAACGACTTTGCCATCTGGTACACACCGGGGGTGGCTGCGCCGTGCCGCGCGATCGAAGCCGACCCTGAACTGATCTACGAATACACCAATAAGTGGAACACGGTCGCAGTGGTGAGCGACGGCACGCGCGTGCTTGGGTTGGGCGACATTGGTCCCAAGGCGGGCATGCCCGTCATGGAGGGCAAGGCGCTGCTGTACAAGTATCTGGGGGGCGTGGACGGCGTCGCGGTGATGGTTGGCACCAAGGACCCGGACGCGATTATCAACCTGGTGCTCAATCTGCAGCCGGGCTGGGGCGGCGTCAACCTGGAAGACATTTCGAACCCGAAATGCTTCTACATCCTCGACACGCTGCGCGAAAAAGCCGAGATCCCGATCTGGCACGACGACCAGCAAGGCACCGCGACCGTGACGCTGGCGGGGCTGCTCAATGCGCTCAAGGTCGTGGGCAAGAAACTGGACGAGGTCAGCATTGCGTTTATCGGCAGCGGCGCGTCCAACGTGGCGTGCTCACGGCTAATCTTTAGCTGGGGGGCGGACCCGGCGCGCTGCTTCATGGTGGATAGCAAGGGGATCATGGGGAAGCACCGCAAAGACCTGGAGATGCGCAAGGCGGAGTACGTCGATAAATGGCGGTTGTGCCAGATCACGAACGCCGAGGGACGCCAAGGCGGGATCGCCGAGGCGCTGCGCGGCACCGACGTGGTAGTCGCGCTCTCTCAGCCCGGACCGGGCGTGATCCTGCCGGATTGGGTGCGCGGGATGGCGAAAGACGCGATCGTGTTTGCCTGCGCTAATCCGGTGCCGGAGATCTGGCCCTGGGAAGCCAAAGAAGCCGGCGCAGCCGTGGTGGCAACCGGGCGGTCGGATTTCGAGAACCAGGTCAACAACTCGCTCGGCTTTCCGGGCATCTTCCGCGGCGCGCTCGACGTGCGCGCCCGCACGATCACCGACGAGATGTGTTTCGCAGCCGCCCAGGCTTTAGCCGACCACGTCGGCGACCGGCTGTCGGCGGATTTTATCCTGCCCGATATGGACGACTGGGAGGTCTTTCCGCGCGAGGCGGCAGCCGTGGGCGCCAAAGCCATCGAACAGGGGCTGGCGCGGGTGGAACACAGCTATGACGAGCTTTACCAGACGGCGCACAAAATCATCTCGCGCTCACGTCAACTGACCCAGATGATGATGAAAGAAGGTTTCATCGATGTACCGGAGGAGGAATAGACAATGTATGACCTGATCGTGATCGGCGGCGGACCCGCCGGGTTGACTGCCACGGTTTACGCCCTCCGCAAGCGCCTGAACGTGCTCATGGTCAGCCGCGACCTGGGGGGAAAGACCCAATACCGGCTGGAGCTGCCCTGGGTGCAGGATTACCAGGTGATCCGCGGCTTGGAAGTCGTCAACAAGTTCAAGAGCGAGCTCGAATACCTGGATTTCGCGCGGCACATGGAAGCTGTGGACAAGGTCGAACGCGACGGCGAGAACTTCGTCGTTCACACCGCCGGCGGTGGGGAGTTAAAAACCCGGGCGGTGATCGTCGCTTCCGGCACGAAGCAATTGCGCATGAAAGTGCCGGGCGAAAAAGAATTTATGATGAAAGGGCTGTGCTATTCCGCGCTGAGCTATGCGCCGCTTTTCATCGAGCGGACCACGGTCGTGGTCGGCGGACGGGACCTGGCGCTGCGCTCCGCGGCGGAGCTGGCGACCATTGCGGACCGGGTGTACGTGGTATGCCCGGCGGATCAACTGCCCGATACGGAGATGCGCCGCAAAGTCGAAACAGCCCCGAATGTGACCGTGCTGAAGAACCATGAAGTGCTCGAGGTCAAGGGGGACGATTACGCCCGGGCGGTGATGCTCAAGGAGCCGGGCGGGTCGGTCAAGGAGCTGGCGGCGGATGCGATTTTTGTCGAAATGGCGCTGATCCCGAATTCGCAAATGGTCGCTGGGCTGGTCGATCTCGACGAAGAGGGGCGGATCAAGGTGGATTGCGCGGCGCGCTCCAGCCTGCCGGGCATCTTTGCGGCGGGCGACGTGGCGAGCGGGTTCGCCGAGCAAGTGTTAATTGCGGTCGGCGAGGGCGCCAAGGCGTTGCTGAGTGCTTACGAATACCTGCTGCCCCGGCTGTGAGGCGGAGTTATGGCTTTGAGTACGATCCGGGCAGGCTGGCAAGCGCTGCCCGGATTTTTTCATTTTGATTTCAGGGGCGCGGTTACCCCGGAGGGGATGACAAACTTCGGGTCGAACAGCGTGAAATAGAACGCCGCGCCCTGATCCGGTTCGCTTTCCGCCCACACCTGTCCCGAATGGCGCTGGATGACGCGCTGCACGGTCGCCAGACCGATGCCGGTGCCTTCGAAGTCGCTCGAATCGTGCAGGCGCTGGAAAGCCCGAAAGAGCTTATCATGGTATTTCATGTCGAACCCCACCCCGTTGTCGCGCACAAAGTAGATCGGGTTGCCTTTTTGGTGGGTGGCGCCGATTTCGATGCGCGGCTCGGCGGCGCGGCGCGTGAACTTCCAGGCGTTGTTCACCAGGTTTTCGAGCGCCAGCTTGAGCAGGTGAGGGTCGCCATAGACTTGCAATTCGGGTTGAATGCTGATTTCGACCGCGCGCCTGGGTTCGCGGCGGCGGCAATCCGCCGCGATTTGTTCAGCGATCGCGGTCAGGTCGACCACCTGGCGGTGCATTTCCACCCGCGTGACCCGCGAGAGCTTGAGCAGGTCGTCGATTAGATCGCTCATCTGGGAGGCAGCCTGGCGAATGTTGTTCAAGTAGGCTTTGCCCTGCTCGTCCAAAGCCGCGTGATAATCCTCGACGAGCAGCCCGCTGTACCCGTCGATGCCGCGCAGCGGGGCGCGCAGGTCGTGCGAGACCGAATAGGCAAACGACTCAAGTTCTTGATTGGCGAGCTGCAGCTCGATGGTGCGCTCGGTCACGCGCCGTTCCAGTTCGAGATTGAGTTTGCGCACCGCCTCGTCGGCGCGCTGCCGCTGGATCGCGGCGCCCAGCACGCTGGCGGCGACTTTGAGGCTGTCCACCTCGGTTTCGCTCCACAGGCGTTCGTGGAGCGCATTTTCGAAACCGATCACGCCCCAGAACTCGCTCCCGACCGTCACGGGCAGGTCCAGGAAGGAGAGCGCCCCGCGGCGGTTGGCGAACTCCCCCTCGTCCTGCGGCTGGGTCGAAACGGCGCTGAGATAAGGCGCGCCGCGCAGCATGGAATACAACCAGCGCTTTGAGCCCATTTTTTCAGCCGAGGTTTGAACCCCTATCTGCGGATTGATCGGGCTGCCCACGCTGCCGTCGGTCAGATGCTCGTAGCGCAGCGCGAAAAGCAGGCGTCCCGCCTCGCCGCGCTCGGCGTCGTAGATATAGGCATGGGTGGCGTCGATCTCGGCGCACAGCCGTTGGAGGACGCCGTCGATCACATTGCGCCAGTCGGAGGCTTTCAAGAAGGTTTCGGCGGCGAAAGCCACCGCTTCGTGCACGCGGTCGCGCTGCTGCAAGGCTTCCTCCATGCGCTGCCGCTCGCCGAGCTGCTGCTCCAGGGCGGTGTACAGGCGGGCGCTGTCGATGGCGACCGAGGCCTGGGCGGTGATCGTTTCCAGCAAACGCAACTGGTCGCTGATGTAGGCGTGGGGCTGCTGGCTTTGGACGGACAGCACGCCGAAAATCTCGCCATGCAGCCGCAGCGGCAGACCCACGTAGGAGCGCGTTTCGCCGGGTCCGACCGTGCGCAGCTTGTGTTTCCGCTGGACACCCGAGGCGTTTACGTCGGGGATATAGAGGGTTTTTTGGGTGCGGATCACCTCGCCCGCAAGACCGCTGCTACCTTCGAGGTTTTCGGCGGGGACTTCGATGCGAATTCCCGTACTGTAGAAGAGCGGAAAGGTGACCAGTTCCTGTTTTTGATCGATCAGCGCCACGTAGAACGAGTCGAGCGGCAGCACCTGCTTGAATTGCAGATACAGCTCTTCGAGGATGCGGTCGAGGTCCAAACCCGAAGCGATGGTGTTGCTGACCTGGTTGAGGATGCGCAATTGTTCCGCCTGGGCGCGCGATTCGATGATCAACCCTGCCTGGCGCTGGGAAAACTGGCGCGTGGTTTGCAGGCTGCTGAACATGTAATCCGCCAACAGGCGGATGATGACCACCGTGGCGATCAGAATTGCCGATACGATGAGCAACTCGGAATAGGTCGCCTGGTGTTGATTTTCGAAACCCAGCCAGCCGTAGATTTCGGAAAGGATAACCAACATAACCGCGCTGAACGCCAAACCCGCCAGGACGAAATAGGCTCTGCGGCTCAACATCAGCCCCGCCATCACCAGAACCATCGGGAGCGCGATAATCGTAACGTCATGGACCCCCTGCCCGACCAGCATGAAATAGGTCAGCAGCAGGATGCCCGCCGTGGTGAAAAAAAGGCTGGCAAGCCGCAGGCGTCGGAATTTTAGCAGCAGCCAGGTGATCAGGATGCCCCCCAGCCCGTAAAAACTGCCGATCAGGGCGAGGAGGCGCTGCTGGATGATCAGCAGCGGCGCGCTGACCAGCAGGACGATCAGTAAAACCAGCAGGATGCCCTTGAGCGCCCGCGCAGTGCGGTCCTGGTCCTCGTCACTGTAGACCGGCAGCTTGAACCAGCTTTCCACGAATTTGCCCTCCACAGTGATTTTACACCCGCGTTGCCCAAAAACCGGCGCGATCCCCCGCGCCTTACGGAGGTGTAAACTGCGTCCCCGCTTTAATCCTTCTATTGTGATGATTTTCATTAATTATTTGCGCGGATTATTGATAAAATTCGAGGATATCGCTACTGAGCCTTGATCGTTATTTCAGCTAAACAGGAGACTAAATATGAAGATCGTCACCGACTGCGCCGCAGACCTCACCGCGGAGGACATCGCCGAACATGGGATCACGGTTGCGCCGCTTTTTATTCAATTCCCAAACCAGGAAATCAGCGCAACCGAAATCGCGCCGGACGAATTCTACGACCGTTTGCGGCAGATGTCGCCGGAAATCCCCACCACCGCGCAGCCGTCCGCCGAGCTATTTACGCGCCTTTACGAGCAATTGAGCCAATCTGGAGAAGAAGTCTGTTCGATCCACATTTCCTCGGGGTTGAGCGGCACGGTGGATTCGGCGCGTTTGGGCGCCAATCACGTTCGCGATGGGCGGGTGCACGTTTTCGACAGCCTGACGCTTTCGGGCGGACAGCGCTTTCAGGTGCTGGCTGCAGCCAAGGCTTTTCAAGCTGGCTGGAGTCTCGAGGCGGTGACGCGCCGGCTGGAGCAATTGCGCGAAAGCACCGAGGTGATTTTTACGCTGGAAACGCTCACGTATCTGGCGCGCGGCGGCAGGATCGGGCGGGTGCAGGCGCTGGCGGGCGCGCTGCTCAACATCAAGCCCCTGATCCGGGTGGAGCATACGGATGGGAAGTACAGCACGGTTGGCAAAACGCGCACGATCGCCAAGTCGCTCGAAGCGATCGCCGCGCATCTTGCCGAGGAATACCAACAGACGCCGTTATGGGTGGCGGTGATGCACGGGCAATTCGCCGAACAGGCGCAGCAACTGGCGGGGCTGCTGCAAGACCGGCTGAACGTGGGGCGGTTGGAGATTTTGCGCATCTCGCCGGTGCTGGGCGTGCATACCGGTCCGGGCGTGGTGGGGGCGGCGGTCGCGCCGCTGCGGCTGCTGGAGGACCTCGTATGAGTTGACAATCCGCGCGACTCCGGTATAATCGGTATAGATGTCAATACATCTGTCTTTTTGTTCAGTGGAATAGCGAACGTTTCCGGGCGCCGAACGAACTCAGATGAACGCATTCGACCGTAGCAAACCCCCCGAAATCTTCAAAATCGACCGGCAGGATAAGCTGCCGCTTTACGAACAAATTGAGCGCAATCTGCGCGACCTGATTCTGAGCAACCTGCTGGCGCACGACGACGCGATCCCGCCCGAATGGGAGCTTGCCAGCCTGTATGGCGTTAGCCGGCTCACGGTGCGGCGCGCTTTGGACGAGTTGGTGCGCCAGGACTGGCTCACCCGCCGGCAGGGGGTGGGCACGTTTGTCTCGCGCCCAACGGTCGCGGCGATTTCACCCAGCCAGCTCAGTTTTACAAAGGCGATGATCGAGATCGGGCGCTACCCAACCAGCCGGCTCCTGAGAAGCGGGGTGGCGCCGGCGGACGCGCGGCTGGCTCAACGGCTGACGTTGGAGAAGGGCGCGCTGGTGGTGAAAATCGTACGGCTGCGGCTGGCGGACGGTCAGCCGCTGCTGTATGAAACGGCTTACCTGCCGAGCCGGCGCTTTCCGGGGCTGGAGAACAACCAGACGTTAGAACACGGTTCGTTGTACGATTGTCTCCAAACTGAGTATGGGGTGGTTATCGCCAGGATCGACGAGACGCTCTCGGCGGTCTTGTTGGACGCCGAGCAGGCGGAGCTTTTAGGCGCCCCAGCCGGTTCGCCGGCTATCTTGAGCGAATCATCGGCGTTCACCGCCAAGGGGGTGGTGGTGGAGTACTCGACCTCGGTGGCGCAAAACAAAACCAGTCAATTCTATTTCTCGTTTCGCCGGACGGATTTCTAATCTGGGGACCCGGCGTGAAAGGAGGCTTTTGAACAGGAGTCTTGCCCGCTTCGCTGAGCGATTGACTTGCGAGGCGGTCGAAGTGGAATTTGCACACAATTGACGAATTCAGTCTCACCAGGTTAATCAAAATTCTATGTTGGAGGAGAACATGAAACCCATTTTTCGCTTGCTCGCAGTTTTTTTGGCGCTGACGTTTGTGCTGGCAGCCTGCGCCCCGGCGGCGCCTCAGCAGCCTCAACAACCCCAGCAAACCCAGGCGCCGGAAGCGCCAAAACCGGCGCAGCCGGTCACGATCCGCGTGCTTTCGATGGAACAGGCGGGACCCACCGTCGAAGAGATGAACCAGATTGTGGCGGAATTCAACAAGGACAACCCGGACGTCAACGTTCAGATTGACTACGTGTCCTACGATGCGCTGCACGACAAAATCGTCACGTCCATGGCTTCCACCCCGCCAGCCTATGATGTTTTTCTGGTGGACGACATCTGGTACGCCGAGTTCGCCGATAAGGGCTATCTGATGGACGCCACCGCCAAGCTGACCCCCGCCATGAAATCGGGCGTTTTCGCAGCTGCCTGGGACATCACCACGGTGAGCGGCAAGACGTATGGCATGCCCTGGCTGCTGGATCAGAAGTATTTCTATTACAACGAGGAAATCCTGAAAAAAGCCGGGTTCACCGCCCCGCCAGCCACCTGGGAGGAGCTGGTCGAGCAGTCCAAGGTGATTAAAGATAAGGGGCTGGTCGAATACCCGATCGTCTGGTCGTGGGGGCAATACGAAGCCGCCATCTGCGATTGGGTCACGCTGTTATACGGCAACGGGGGTTCGCTGGTAGACGCAGCGGGCAAGCCCACCTTCAACGATGAAAAGGGCGTCAAGACGCTGGAGTGGATGCTGAAGACGATCGAGGACGGCATCACCAACCCGGCGTCGGTCTCGTACGTGGAAGAGGACGTGCGCAACGTCTTCTCGCAGGGCAACGCCGCGTTTGCGACCAACTGGAACTACATGTTCGACCTGGTGAACTTCCAGGCGGACCAATCGCAGGTGACCGGGCAGGTCAAGATGGCGCTGATGCCCGCCTTTGCCGGTTCGGGGGTGAAGAGCTCCTCGATCAACGGCTCGATGGGCTTTTCGGTCGCGGCGACTTCGGCGAACGCCGAAGCCGCCTGGAACTATGTGGTGTTCCTGACCTCTGAGGACGTGCAGAACCGCTACTCGGCGCACATGCTGCCGATCTGGCAGACCAGCTTTGAAGGCGCGGCGGGCGAGAAGCTGGCGGCGATGAGCGAAGTGACCGCGGTGACCGTGCCGATGTTCAAGGAACAATTCCCGTTTGCCCACGTGCGCCCCAAGGTGCCGTTCTATCCGGAGGCTTCCAAGACGCTGCAACTGGCGCTGCAGGAAGCCCTCACCAAACAGAAGACCCCGCAACAGGCGCTGGACGACGCCGCAGCTAAGTGGCTCGACCTCATGAAATAAGTCCGTTGTGGCTGGACTGGGGGCTGCTTGAAGCCCCCAGTCCAATTTTGGGTCATTTCCCAACCACTTTTGGAAGAGAGATTTGCTAAAGTAAGCCTCAAACACATCCAATGAAGATGACCTTTAGCCGCCGTGAAGCTTTGACGGGGCTGCTAATCCTGCTGCCCGCGTTGGTGATTATCCTGGGCATTACATTGCAGCCGGTGCTCACTACTTTTTATCTGAGCTTCTTCAAAGCCAGCCTGAGCAGGACGACCGAAAACGTTTTCATTGGGCTGGAGAACTACGTCAACCTGCTGCGCGACCCGGTTTTCTGGCGAACCATTCAGCGCACGCTTTATTTCACGTTCGTTTCGGTCGGGCTGGAACTGCTGCTGGGGCTGGCGATTGCCCAGTTGATCCACGCCAAGCCTTTCGGCTGGAAGTTCCTGCGTGTGAGCCTGATCATCCCCTGGGCGGTGCCGACCATCGTGAACGGGACGCTGTGGCGCTGGATTTACAACGCCGATTACGGCGCCTTGAACGGGCTGCTGTATCAACTGGGTCTCATTGATCGTTACATCCCCTGGCTGACCGAGCCGCGCACCGCGATGAACCTGGTGATCCTGGCGGATGTGTGGCACAGCGTGCCGTTTATCGCGCTGATCCTGCAAGCCGCGCTGGCGACCCTGCCGATCGAACTGGACGAAGCCGCCGCGGTGGACGGGGCGAGCGCCTTGCAGCGCTTCTTTCTGGTGCGGCTGCCGCTGCTGCGCTCGGCGATCCTGGTCGCGCTGGTGATCCGCACCGTGGAAGCCTTCCGGGTGTTCGACGTGATTTACGTGATCACCAACGGCGGTCCGGCGTTCGGCACGATGACGATCTCGTTCATGACCTATCTGGAGACGTTCAGTTTTGGGCACATCGGGCGCGGCGCGGCGCTCTCGTTCCTCATCTCGCTGTTCACGTTGATGATGGCGATTATGTACATCCGCTTCTTGTACCGTCCGGAGGACCGCGCGATATGAAACGCCAATTCAACCGCCTGCTGCTGTTCCTTCTGACGATCCCGGTGCTGTTGTTCATTTATCTGCCGGTGTTCTACATGGTGCTGTCTTCGATTTCGACCCGGTCAGAGCTGCTTTCGACGCCGATCCATTGGATCCCGCAGAACCCGACCTTGAAGAACTACATCGACATCCTGACGCCCGGCACGGCTACGTCGGAGGTCGCCAAGACCTTCAAGCTGACCCTGCGCAACTCGCTGCTCGTTGCCACGTCGGTCACGATCATCTCGCTGACGCTGGGCTCGATGGCGGCGTACGCCCTATCGCGGATGCGCATCCCCTTTCGCAGCGGGATTCTGATCGGCATCATGGGGACGCGCATGATCCCTGAGGTTTCACTGGTGATCCCGCTGTACATCATCGCGGTGCGCGTCGGGCTGTACAACCGTCCGCTGGTGTTGATTTTGACCTACCTGAGTTTCGCCCTGCCGTTTGCGATTTGGCTCATGGCGGCGTTCTTCGACACCATCCCGATCGAACTGGAGGACGCGGCGCGCATCGACGGGGCTTCCCACCTGCGCACGCTGACTTCGATCATCCTGCCGATCTCCGCGCCCGGGCTGGTCTCGACCGCGCTATTCGTGTTCTTGACCGCCTGGGACGAGTTCTTTTTTGCGCTGCTCTTCACAAGCACTACGGCGGCGAAGACCGTGCCGGTTGCCATTGCCGAATTTACCGGGCGCTACGTGGTGGACGTGGGCGGGATGATGACCGGCGGGGTGATAGCCGCGATCCCGCCGGTGCTGCTTTCGCTCGTTTTTGCGCGCTACATCGTCAGCGGGTTGACTGCCGGCGCGGTGAAGGGCTAAACTGCCGCGGGCGATGTACGCTGTCTTTTCAATTCATACGCACAGGAGAAGCTGATTTGGCTGAACGGGCGGTGATCGGCATCGATCTCGGCGCGACCACGGTGCGGCTGGGGGCGTTCGATGCGCGCGGGACGCTCATCCAGAACTGGCAGGCGGAAATCCACGCCCGCCAGGGTCCCGAAGCCGGTTTGGAACGGATCTCCGGGCTGGTGGAGGGCTTACAAGCCCGGCTGCCCGGGTACGAGCTCGCCGGCATTGGGGTCGGGTCGACCGGTCCCACCGACCCGCAGCGCGGCGTGATTCTGAACCCGCTCACGATGCCGGGCTGGATCGACGTGCCGATCGCGGCGCACCTGAAAGGGCGTTTTCGCGTGCCGGTCTGCCTGGAGAACGACGCCGACGCCGCGGCGCTGGGCGAATTTTGGCGCGGCGCAGCGCAGCGCCGCCCGGATGAACCGCCGGTGCGGGTGCTTTACGCGGTCACCGTAGGCACCGGCATCGGCACGGCGTGCATCATCGAGGGCGAGGTCTATCGCGGCGCGGAGGGCTTTCACCCCGAAGGCGGGCACCAGATTGTGGATCCGAGCGGTCCTGCCTGTTACTGCGGGGCGCACGGCTGCTGGGAGAGCCTGAGCAGCGGCTCCGCTATCGCGCGATCAGCCCGCAGCGCGCTCAAAGCCGCGGCAGGCGGGAAAGGCGCGACGGGTTCGCTCTTGCTGGGCAGCGTGGAAGGGCGGCTCGAGAAGATCGACGCGCGCACGGTGATCGAGGCGGCGCGCCAGGGCGACGCGCTGGCGCTGGCGGTGGTGCAGCGCGCCGCGCAGGCATTTGCCGCGGGGATTTTCAACGTGATGATGCTGTTTCACCCCGAGATGATCGTGCTGAGCGGCGGCGTGATGCGCAGCCTGGACATGTTCCAGCCGGCGATCGATCAGGTGGTGCAGAACGCCAGCGGTTACGTTCCCGCCAGGCGCATCGCCATCCGCCCTGCCAGCCTGGGGTATCTGGCGGGGATTTACGGAGCTGCGTATGCGATCCTGCACAAAATCGAGCAAAAAACCATAAACAGGTGACAAAAGCGAATGAACCTTTTTCTTGAAGACATCTTGAGCCAACCTGCCGCGCTGCGCGGCGCGCTAAAAAAAACCGACCTGGAAGTGATCAAACCGCTGCGCGAACTCATCGAAACCGGGCGCGTCCAGCGCGTGATCCTGACCGGCATGGGTGCGTCGTTTTATGGGCTTTACCCGGCGTGGCTGCGGCTGGGGGGCGCCGGTCTTTCCGCCATCTGGGTGGATGCGGCAGAGCTGATCCACAACGCCGCGGCGCTGATCGACGCGCATACGCTGGTGTGGGTCGCCTCGCAGTCCGGGTGCAGCGCCGAGGTGATCGGGCTGCTGGAACTGTGTCAGGAGCGCGCGCCCGCCGCGCTGCTCGCCCTGACCAACGACCCGCACAGCCCGCTGGGAGAGGCAGGAGCGGCAAGCCCGAGGGCGCTGCTGCTGCTCATCCAGGCTGAAGCGGAGCACACGCCCTCCACGCGCACCTACTCGAACACCCTGGCGCTCAGCCAGTTAGCCGCCGCGGCGCTGATCCCAGCTTCCGGCGCGGCGCCCGACCTGCACGCTGAATGGGCGGAGCTAGAGCGCACCGCCGACGCGATCGAGGCTTATCTGGAGGACTGGCAGGGGGTCTTGAGCAGAATCGCTGGCGCCGCCGCGGCGGGTAAGCCCCCGGATGGCGCAAGCCGCCCCGCCTGGGCGCTGATCGGGCGCGGGGTTTCGCTGGCGAGCGCGCTGGCGGGCGCGCTAGGGCTGCAGGAAGCCGCGCGCATCCCCGCGCTGGGGATGCAGGCGGCGCAATTCCGGCACGGTCCGCTGGAGATGAGCGGGGCGGGGCTGTCGGTCTGGGTTTTCGAGGGGCAGGAAAACTCGCCCGAGGCGCGGCTGAACCGCAAGCTGTGGAGCGAGCTGCGCGACCTGGGGGCGAACGCTTGGCTGCTGGCGAACCCGTCCTCGATCGGAGACGGCGGCGCGGCGCTGGCGCACCCCTCCGCCCGCGGGATCGGGCTGCCGCTCGCCCAGGTCGTCCCGCTGCAATTGTTGAGTTATCACCTGGCGGAGCAAGCCGGGTTCGAGCCGGGGACGTTTCGCGCCGTCAGCAAAGTGACCGAAATAGAGTGAAACCTCCGCGGGCGTAAACCGCAAGTCTGGCTCAGCCCTGCCAGTTTTTGAGCATCATGCGCACCGAGCGGGTCATTTCCTGCGAGGAAATCCAAAGACAGTAGAGGATTTTAACCCCTACCGTCTTTGGGTTGAACATAACTTGAAAACGAAGGCTTAAATCAACAACAATCAAGGAGCGGGATAAGGAGCTGGATACGCCTGCGGCTGATCGTACCCACCCGATTCCATCGGCGCTGGATAAGGATTAGTCTCCACATCCTGTAAGTATCCTGAAGAATCCTTAATAGCTACTGGGATATACACTTTGAAATAACCATCTATTCTATCGATACTGACGAATCGCCTGCTTTGATAGATAATACTATCCAGAGGATAATCATCGATATCATCGCTGTGACCAGCTACCCAGTAGAGGTAGCCATACTCGCCGCTTCCCCTTAGCACGATGATTACACTATGATCCCACGCTGGACCTGGATCATCCTGCCACTCAAACTGGACCAGGTCTCCCGGTAACGCGTTGTATTGATCTGTCTCGCATCCCTCCGGCCCCTTGTCCCAAACATAATATTGGGAAATAAATTCGTATAACTTTCCGACGTCAGTCCAGGAGGCCGAATAATCGTTGTCGAGATAGTTGTTATAGTAATTGTAATACCATCCAAAAGTATTGCTTCCCACCTCCTCAGCGTTGCTGCCATGATGAATCGCCTGGTTCACAAAGTTCGTACAGTCATTATCAGGAAAATAGTAATATGCAGGGTTAGGATCATACGCATACTGGTGAGCATATGCAACGGCTCCACTCCTGTTATACGGATGTGTGGACTCGTCAGCCGGCAAGTTACACGTAGATGTCACGCTTTCCACCCCTGCAATCGTAGAGACCTGATCCTGGGCCTCATCGATAGAGCGCGACAATTCATCCTTGGAAAGGTTCGTGGCTCTCAGCATGCGCCACAAATAGTCCTCATAATCATCCGTGACGATCTTCCAGCCGTTTTGCGTATTCTTGAGCAGAATCGTATGCTCGAGATTTCGCATTTTCGAGACGATTGGTTCATTCTTGGAGACCATCTCGGATATCTCAAATACCACGTCGTGTCCTTCGGTAACCGAGACAGTCGCCGTTTGATTGTCTCGATCAATCCAAATATCGTTGAAATTAAGGGTGAATCTGTATTGGGTGTAGCCCAGATAGTGCAACTTTGCGTTATGGATTTCGATCTCCAGCTTATCAGTCTCGGATTTGAGAAAGGATTCCGCTTGAGCGGACCCGTCCGTAAGCCCACGGAAATCTTTGATCTGATTCACCGCCCTTGAACTGTAACGCTGATTAAAGTAGTTTTGAACCACTTCCCGGATCGCGTTCTCTTCAGCAAGGTCAACCTTCTTCTCTCGTCCAGCGCTGGCATTTACAGTAACGATACCGAGAATTGCAAGGACCAGGATTATGACGATAGCTAAAGACAGGCGTGTTATTTTCATCGGAATGTTCCTTTCAGGAGCGGTTTTGATTGGAGTTTTTGTTGAGAAGAGTTCGTGTAGAACTATTCCGAATCGGGCGTTCGAGAAACTTTTAGTTCACAAGCACTTCACGAGAAGCAAGGCATCCATAGATCACTCTTCATTGCTGCCGAAAGCAGATCAAATTGCACGCTAAGCTTACCCAAGCTATGGTTGTTGAAACCACGGTGATGAATTGAATTCATTGAGTTTCCATTCGCCGTCTTCTAGGATAAGAGATACAAAACGTGTTTGTTCATCTGGCGTGGGAGTTTCTCCCTCATTCCAGGCCGGTGCCTTATGAAACACGATCGTTCCAACAATATAACGGATTTCATTCTCTGGGGTCGGTTGGGGTGGCAGACCTTGTTGGGCGCGCCAGTAATCATATGGGCGAATAGATATTACTTTGACAGATTTCAGATCAGATTCAAAATTTCCTCCCCCGCTTTTTCTAAGTAAAGATGAACTGTATAAGGGAAGTACTTCTTCGAAAAGACCATGATCTAGGAGAGTGTAGTACCGAGTCAGAACGATGAAACCATCGAAATAGGCGGGGTCCATGTGAAAAGAGGATGAACCCGCTTGTATGGTAATTGAGAGCGGAGTAACGGTCGGCTCTGTAGAACCGATCTTGGCCTCGTTTTCCGGTGTGATGGTTGGCTGTTGAACGATCCGGGTAACTTCGATTGTTTGGGGTACGATCCGGGTTACTTCTACAGTTTGGGGGACACATGGCGTTTCTTTGCTACTTGGAGTAATCGCACCCTGGCACGCAGTTAGAACAAGTGCAAACAAAACTCCTGTTGCAGTCAGAAAATGCCTGGTAGTCATCGATAATCCTTTCATTACGAAACCAAGATGGTCGATAGAAGCGCGGCGACGGTCCGCCGGGCGGGGTGCGGCTGGCGCGCCCAAAGCAGATCAACACGGCGGGAAAGGTGTAGCGCGGCAGGTCGAACAGCGCCTGGTGCGTCTCCCAGTTCTTGATGATGTCGCCGATGTAACACGAGCCGATCCCGAGCGATTCGGCGGCGATCACCGCGGTTTGCGCGGCGATCAGCGCGTCCATGAATGCCAGCATGAGGTCGCCTTCAGCGGGATTGCGGGTCGGCAAGCCGAGTTCGGCGGCGCGGCGCTGGCGCACCCCTCCGCCCGCGGGATCGGGCTGCCGCTCGCCCAGGTCGTCCCGCTGCAATTGTTGAGTTATCACCTGGCGGAGCAAGCCGGGTTCGAGCCGGGCGCGTTTCGCGCCGTCAGCAAAGTGACCGAAATAGAGTGAAACCTCCGCGGGCGTAAACCGCAAGTCTGGCTCAGCCCTGCCAGTTTTTGAGCATCACGCGCACCGAGCGGGTCATTTCCTGCGAGAAATCCGAAATAAATTTGCGGATGTAGTTCGCCTGCACGATGTTCTGCGCGCCGCTGGGGTACTCTTTGAGCGCCAGCGATTCAGCGCCGTATGGCAGGTGCATCTCGTTGAGTTCGGCGGTCGAGAAGCGCCGGTAACCGTCCTGGTGGACGATGAAGCGGCGCTCGAAGCGCGGCGACGGTCCGCCGGGCGGGGTGCGGCTGGCGCGCCCAAAGCAGATCAACACGGCGGGAAAGGTGTAGCGCGGCAGGTCGAACAGCGCCTGGTGCGTCTCCCAGTTCTCGATGATGTCGCCGATGTAACACGAGCCGATCCCGAGCGATTCGGCGGCGATCACCGCGGTTTGCGCGGCGATCAGCGCGTCCATGAATGCCAGCATGAGGTCGCCTTCAGCGGGATTGCGGGGCGGCAAGCCGAGTTCGGCGGCGCGGGCGGCGCAGCCGGCAGCTTCGTACAGGTCGCTCCAGCGCTGATAGTCCGCCAGGAAGAGCAGCAGGTAGGGCGCCGCAGCGATGAACGCCTGATGATCGCAGCTCTCGGCGAGGGCGGCTTTTTTGAGCGGGTCGTTGACTTCGATGATGGTGTAGAGCATCATCGCCCCGGCGGTGGGGGCGCGCATCGCCGCGTGCAGGATGGCGTCTTTTTCAGCCTGGGTCAGCGGCGTAGGGTCGTACAGCCGGATCGAACGGCGTTTTTCGAGCAATTCGAGCGTGGAATTCAACAGTCTCTCCTGAGCATGGGGTGGTTGCATCATCAGAGTGACCCGTCACTTGACGATCAACACCGAGCAGTTGGCGTAATGTACGAGCTTGCGCGACAGGCTGCCCAGCAGCCAGCCGCTGATGGCGCTCAGCCCGCGCGAGCCGCACACCACCAAGTCGATTTGCTGGTCTTTGATCGTTTTGAGCGCTTCTTCGGCGGCGTCGCCGCGCACAATCAAGCGCTGGGAGGCAAAACCACTTTCGCCGAGCAGGGCTTGCGTCTCGTCCAGCAGTTTATCCGCCATTTTCTGCTCGCCCGCTTCGATCGCCTCTTTGTTCAGCGGCGGCAGCGTGACCGGGTAGATCGCCTCCGGTCCAAGCGCCCAGGCGCGCGGGAAAGGCTCCTCCTCGATGGGCGGGGGCAGGACGTGCATGGCGGTCAACTCCGCGCTCAGGGGCAGCCAGGAGCAGCGCCGCCCAGAGTCGTCGGGGCATTCGCGCCCCAGGTACTCGACCGCGTCGCGGCTGGAGGGCGAGCCGTCCACCATCACCAGCACGCGCTGGATGGGGTGGTAGGGGGCGCGCACCACCAGCACCGGGCGGCGCGAGTATTCGACCACCTGCTGCGCAACCCCGCCGAGCAAAATCCCCAGCACGGCGCTCAGCCCTTTTGCCCCAATCAGGATGAGGTCGGCTTGGATTTCATCGGCGTACTCGTTGAGCGTGGCGGCGGGGTTGCCGGCTTTGATGATCGCCTGGGTTTCGAAACCCGCCTCGGTCATGCGCTTCTGCGCCTGGTCCAGCGCCGCCTGCAGGAATTCGTGCGCGCCGATCGATTGCGTGGGCAGCACGGTCATCAGCGTCAACGTGCAGTTCTGGCGGGGGATGCCGCTGCGCTCCGGAAGGTCGAGCAGCAGCTCCAGCGCCGCCAGGGAATGGGGCGAACCGTCGAACGCCAGCAGATAGTTGAAGTGCGTCTTCTTTGGCTGGGTCTGCGGGGTCGCACCCGTATCGGTTGTACTCATAATCCACCTCCTGATATTCATAATATGACGGAAATGGCGGGCGTTGTCAAGTTAATCTGCGCTCAGATTGTTTTCATTGCACCGTGCCCTCGTCGAATTCGGGACGTGGTCTCATCCCATCCTAGTGGAAGGGTGTTGTAAAAAGACCGTCCACGAATAATCCACGAATATGCGAATGGTCTGTGCGGCATTCGTGTTTTCGTGGTTTTACGTTCGTGGACGGCGACCCGGGCGGCGCGGTCTTCTCCCGTTTCCTATGCTAAAATACCTCATTACGCCGGGGTTTAGCGCAAACCGGGCGCAATTTGGAGGTCTTCATTGGCGAGTGAAAACGAAGGGGGCTCAACCGGCGCAGCCCGCGAGCTCTTTGTGGGCGTGGACGGCGGCAAGACCGAGACGCTCTGCCTGCTGGCGACGCGCGATGGGGAGGCGCTCGGCTGGGGCAAGAGCGGCTGGAGCGATAAGCAGTCGCGCCCGTTGGAAGATGTGCTGGATGAAATCCAATGGGCGGTCGAGCGCGCCTGCCAGACGGCTGGGGTCGCGCTGCAAGATGTGAGTTACGGCGCGTTTGGTCTGGCGGGGGCGGACTGGCACGAGGATTTCGTCGAGCTGCAAGCCGGGCTGGAGCGGCGCGGGCTGGCGCGCACGATCCTGGTCAAGAACGATATGCACATCGCGCTGCGCGCTAACGTGCCCACCGGCGCGGGCGTGCTGATCTCGGGCGGCACCCATCTCGCCGCGGCGATTCGCCTGCCGGACGGGCGCGAGTATTTTTCGGGGATGTACAGCGTGGACGGGATGGGCGGACTGGAAATCGGGAAGCGCACCTTCTGGGCAGTGATGCGCGCCGAGGATGGGCGCGGTCCCCAAACCGCGCTGACCGATCTGCTGCTCCAATATAGCGGAATGCAGCACCCGGACGAGTTACTGCGCGCTTTTACGTTTGGGGAAATAGACGATGCGTTTTTCGCCACGCTCCCGCGGCTGCTTTTTCAGGCGCACCTGCATACGGGCGACCCGGTTGCCGCGGGGATCATTTTGCACACCGCCTGGGATATGAGCCTGTGGGCGACCGGTTTGCTGGTGAAGAACGGGCTGGCTGAAGCGGAGATTCCCGTGGTGATCACGGGGGGGCTGTTCAAGACCGAGGATCCCTTGCTGGTCGAGGCGTTCACTACCAACGTGCTGCAGCGCGCCCCGCGGGCGCAGGTGCAGCGCGCCCGTTACGAGCCGGTGATCGGAGCGCTGCTCTATGCGTATGAATTGGGCGAGACGCCGATCACGCCGGCGCTGGTCGAGCGCGCGGCGCGCAGCGCAAATTCACTTCAAAACCCACATCTTTGAGCCGCCGCCCGGCGCGCAGAGATCGCTGAACGAACAGTGCGAGCAAGCCGTCTGCTGGCAGACGTCGATTGACTGGAGGTAACCCATGCGCTCCAGGTCTGCGAGCATGGCTTGAACCATGCCGAGGCTGATGTTCAACCGTGAAGCCAGCACGGCGGGATGGGTAGTGCCGCTGGAACGGATTTCGGCGAGCAGTTTTTCGAGCATCGGCTTACAACCCCAAACCCGTCGCCAGGTGAAAGACCAGGATGCCCGCCGCGACCGAGACCAGGAGCATCACCCCGATGTTGAGCAGCGTCCAGCCCCAGGAGTTGGTCTCCTGCCGGATGACCGCCACCGTCGCCGCGCAGGGGATGAACAGCAGCGAAACCGTGAGGAAAGCCAAACCGGTCGCCGGGGTGTAGATCGACGCGAGCGTTGCGGCGAGCCCAGTATCGGCAGTGCTGCCGAACATGATCCCCAGCGTGGCAATCGAGTTCTCTTTGGCGAGGAAGCTGGTCAGCAGCGCAACCGTGAGCTTCCAATCCAGCCCCATCCAGGCGCCCACCGGGGCAAACAGCATCCCCAGGCGTGCCAGGAAGCTGGTTTGCATTTCGCCGTAGGGGAAATAACTCAGCGCCCAGACGATCACCGAGAAAGCCAGGATGATCGTGCCGGCTTTTTTCAAAAAGGAGCGCGAACGGTGCCAGACCAGCAGCCCGATCGTGCGGGCGCTGGGCAAATGGTAGAGCGGCATCTCCATGATAAACGCCGACTGTTCGCCTTTGAAGAGCAGCCGGTTGAGCACGATGCCTGTCACTACCAAAACGACCAGCGAGAGCAGGATCAACCCCCAGGAGACCAGCGCGGCGCGCGGACCGAAGAACGCCGGCGCCAGAAAAGCCACCACTCCCATGCGCGCCATGCAGGGGATGAACGGGGCGATCAGGATGGTCAGCAGGCGCCCCGGGGCGGAATCGATCACGCGCGTCCCCATCACCGCCGGCACGTTGCAGCCAAACCCCAGGAAGAGCGGCAAGAAAGACTTGCCGTGCAGCCCCATCATGTGCATAAAATTGTCCATCACAAAGGCGGCGCGCGCCATGTAGCCGATGTCTTCGAGCAGCCCGAAGGTCAAGAAGAAGATCACCATGATCGGCAGAAAGGTCAGGATGGAGCCGACCCCGCCGATCACGCCGTCCACGATCAGCCCGCTCAGCCAGGCGGGCGCGCCAGCCAGCGCCGCGGATGCCAAACCCGCCACGCGCGAAATGACCTGGGTGTCCATCCATTCCTGCGCCGGGGTGCCCAGCGCGAAGGTCAGCCAAAACACGATCCCGAGGATGCCCGCCAGGACGAGCAAACCCAGGCGCGGGTGGGTCGCCCAGCGGTCGAGCCGGTCGGTGATACTGATCTGCCCCAGGCGCGGGTGGATGACGGCAACGCGCATCATGCGCCCGATCCAATCGTAGCGCCCGGAGGCGATCGCCAGCATGGCGTCGTCGTGGTTTTCGAGGATGGCTTCCAGCCGCTTCAGGTTTTCCGGCGGGAGCGCCCCCTGCATCATCGCGGTCACTTCGGTATCGCCTTCCAGCAGTTTCATGGCGATCCAGTCGATCGGATAAGGGGCGGGGACGTAGTCCTGGATCTGGACGGTGACCTGTTCCAGCACTTCGCGATGGTCGGCGCGGATTTCCGGGCGGCTGGGGACGCTGCAGGTTGCGCCGGAGAGGGTTTCTTCGACTTTAATGAGCAGCTCGCGCACGCCAACCGCGCGCGAGGCGATCAGCGGCACGACCGGAACGCCCAGCGCGGCTTCGAGCACTTGCGGTTCGAGCTGGATGCCTTCGCCTTGGGCGACATCCACCATGTTCAGCGCAATGACCAGCGGGGCGGGCAGACAAACCAGCTCGGAAACCAGGTACAGGCTGTGTTCCAGGTTGGCGGCGCTGACCACGGCGATCACCAGGTCGGGCTGCTCGTGCAGGATGTACTCGCGCGCCACCACTTCTTCGGGTGAGTTTGCGGTCAGGCTGTAAGTGCCCGGGAGATCCACCAGTAAGTAATCTTGATCGTGATGATGAAAGACGCCCTGGCGAAATTCGACCGTTTTGCCGGGCCAGTTGCCGACGTGCTGATTGAGACCGGTAAGCAGGTTGAACAGCGTCGATTTGCCGATGTTTGGCTGCCCGGCGAGCGCAATTGTCGCCGTACGTTCGGCGATGACGACCGAGGTGCGGGCGGAGGGGGTGGAGTGGCAGTCGCTCATTTTAGCCTTTTTGGACGATGGTTTTTGCCGCTTCGCGGCGCCCCAGGGCGACCCTGCCGCCGCGCACGCTGGCGATAATCGGACCCCAGCCGCTGTTTTGAATCACCGTGACCTCGACGCCCGGCGTGAAACCCAGCGCGGCCATCCGGGCGATCAACCGGTGTCCGCCGCTCAACGAAACGACGTAGGCGCTCTCGCCGGTGCGGATATCGCTCAGGGTTACGATTTCAGGGTTAGCGGAGGTTAGTTTGGTTTGGGATTCTGAGGTGAGTGTCAGCATGTTTTTTCCCTCGAGTTTGATCTCTCTGACAATCGGCGCAATATCCGCTGACGATCAGGTGGGCTTCGGTGACTTTAAGACCTTGAGCTTCGATTTGCGGGATGATTTTTTGTTCGATTTCGGGCGCGTTGAATTCGATCACTTTGCGGCAGGCGAGGCAGGTGAAATGGTAATGCGGTTCGTCTTGGGCGGTCTCAAAACGGCGGTAGTCTTCGCCGAGATTGCGTTCGTCGACCAAACCGAGGTTTTTGAAAAGGGTGAGTGAACGGTAGACCGTTGCGAGGCTGACGCGCGCGTCTTTCTGGCGCACGCGGTCGTAGATCGCCTCTGCGTCCAGGTGTTCGTCGCTCTCTTGCAGCACCTGCAAGATCTGGCGGCGCTGGTTGGTCATGCGCAGATTGCGCGCTTTGATTACCGATTGAAAACCTGACTGGTTGGGCAAATCCAACGATCCCTATTGATAATTATTCTCATTATCAATAATACTCGTTTTCTGATCATTCGTACAGTGACAAAAGTCACAAAGTTGGCTTGAAAATGAACCGCAATCAAAAAGCCCCCCGGCGTCTGAACTTGCGCTCTGCGCCGGGGGGCGGGGTGAGATTTATCTGCGTCTGGCGTAATCGGCTTACTCAAACGCCATCTTCGGCTGCCATTGCTGCCAGACCTTGCCGACCAGGTCAGGACCCGGCGTGAGCGTGGGCTTGCCGGGCTGCCAGCCGGAGGGGGTGACTTCGCCCGTCGCCTGAACGTGCTGGTACGCCTGGATCTGGCGGAACAATTCCGAGACATTGCGCCCAACTTCGGGGGTCAGGACTTCCATTCCGAGGATGACCCCGTTCGGATCGATGATGAAACGGCCGCGGATGTCCACGCCTGCCGCTTCTTCGTACACTCCGTACACCGCGCCGATGCGCCCGCCCCCATCGGACAGCAGCGGGAACGGCACTCCACCTTCCACCATCTTAGAAAGCTCATGCTCCTGCCACATTTTGTGGGTGAAGCGGCTGTCGGTGCTGACTGCCAGCACTTCGACGTTCAACTTCTGCAGCTCCGGATATTTGACGGCGACCGCCGCCAGTTCGGTAGGTCAGACGAAGGTGAAGTCGCCTGGATAGAAGCACAGCGCGACCCACTTGCCGCGGTAATCCGAAAGTTTGACGTTCTTAAAACCCACGTCCTTGACGTAGGCGGAGGCTTCAAAGTCTGGCGCTTCATGCCCGACGCGTGCAATGTTCATTCTGGGCTCCTCTTGTACGGTGGTTTTTGGTTGGCTTTCTGCGGTCTTGGGTGCAATTGGACCGCCCGCCGGCTGAACGCATGAATCTTTTTCTTTTGCCATATCTTTTCTCCTTGTAACCGGGTAATTAGTGGAGCTTATCCGTCCGATCGATAATCTTGCCCTCGATATAGGCTTGCGCAGCCTCGTCTACCATTTTGATGTCGGTCACAATGGGGGTGATCCCCAGTTGGATCATGCTCGTGTACGCGCCGCGGCCCATCCCCCCGCAGAGCAGCGCCTGACAGTCGGAGATGGTGTTTGCCATTTCGGTGTGTTTTCTGTGCGAGCCTTCGTCCTGACCGTGGCGGTGCCGGTGTTCGTGCGGTTCGTCCGCATGCAGATGCTGACCTGAAAAATGACTGTGGTTCGGTTTTTCACGCAGTTCCTGGTTAACGACCTTGCCCTCCTCGATGGTAAGCACCGAAAAGTAGAGCGATCGACCGAAGTGTTGGCTGACCCGCGTTCCGTCATCCGTAATGACTGCTATTTTCATTATGTCTCCTTATTAAAGTGTAGTTTTTAGGTCTCGTTGGCTTGTTGGACCTGGTGGTTTTTATTGTTGGCGTTTATCCGGGTTAGCAGAAGCAACAGCAGCAGAAAGACGATCAGGATGGATAGACCTGCCAGAAGCCCGATCCAGGCTGGTTGATTGGCTGCATAGCTGGACGCCGGTGGTTGAAGGACGAGCGGCTGCCCGTTTGTCATTATAGCAGGATGCGCGGTAGGGGTGGGTCGGCTTTCGGGCGTGACCCCCAGCAGCACCGCAAACTTATCGGCGCGTTCCTGGTAGTCGCCCGGGTGACAGGCGTAGCAGTCGGTGTAGATGTCCGCCAGCGGGTTAGTCAACATGCCGGTGTGCGCCAGGTCGGCGTCGTTGCTCAGGGCGTTGCCGCCGTGGCAGTTCCAGCAGCAATCCTTGACGGCGTGAACGTCGTGCCAGTCGCCCTTGCCATAGACCGGAAACGCCCCCTGTTCTTGGTGGCAGTGATAGCACGAGGAGCTTTCCGGGATGTCGCCGCACTGAGCCTGCGCCAGCTTGGGCGTCAGCATCCAGCAAACGGCGAACAACAACAGCAGCGCGCCCACGCCCGTCACACTGATCTGCATGTTCCATTTCTTTTTCATGCCAAGCCTCCTCCAACCCGGACTTATTCCCGGTCCAATGACGAGAAATGCCGCGTGATCGGTTGATCGTTTTCGTTGCTGGGACAAAAAACCAGAAGCGAACGGGAAACGCAGCCGCTGACGTTTTGCCAGCGGTGAGGCAGGTGCGCTTCGAAAAGCAGGCTGTCGCCGGCGGCGAGCAGATAATCCTGCTCCTCGATCGTGTATTTCAACTCGCCCTCCAGGCAATAGACGAACTCCAGCCCGGTGTGCACCACCGGCGTTTCTCCGCTTTCTGCCTGCGGCTGAAGTTCGACCAGGAAAGGTTCGGCGCCTTGTTTTGCCAACCCCGAGCCAAGCTCTTCCAGCACGCCCATCGCAAAGCTGAGTTTTGGGCGCTGGTTGGCTTTGTAGAATACGATGCTTTGTTTGGTTTGGGGCGTCTCGAAGAAGCTCGTGATGGGGGCGTTCAGCGCATAGGCGAGCTGCTGCAAGGTGGACACGCTGGGGGAGGTGCGCGCGTTTTCGATCATGCTGAGCGTGTTGACGTTTAAGCCGCTCAACTTGGACAAGGAGCGCAAGGTCAGCCCGCGCTCCGCGCGCAGAGCGCGCAGCTTTTGTCCGACATCGACCGCAGCAAAGCGCGATGCGCCCGCGGCTGTCCGCAGCGCTTCGTGGAAGCTTTGCCGCCGGCGCCGGAGGGGTTTACCGTCGCGCCTGGGTGGGGTTTTCGCAATTGGTTCGGGCATTTTTTCACTCAACCAATAGTTATACCAAAATTATAGTACAAATACAGGATAATAGCAAGGGCAATACCAAAGGAATAGTACGAGATTACCAGAAAAACCTCCCTAACTCTCCTCAAATTCACCAGGGTCAGAGGACGGGGGAAGCGGTAAGAAAGGCTACCCCTCCCCAACCCTCCCCAAGACGGCAGGGACAGACGAACTCGCCGATTAGATGTTATGATAATATTAGAGCGCGCATTACGAGGCAGTCTCGACCGTTCAACCGTGCAAGGAGCGCCGGATGTACCCCTTAACCCCAGATGACCTGATCAAAGTCTTGTTGGCGCTTGCGGTTGGCGGGTGGATCGGACTGGAGCGCGAGTTCCGCGACAAAGCCGCGGGTTTGCGCACGATGATCTTTATCTGCCTGGGCGCGGCGCTGTTCACGATCTTCTCGGTGCGCATGGCGGGCGACCGTGAACCCACCCGCATCGCCGCCAACATCGTGGTCGGCGTGGGCTTTCTGGGGGCGGGCGTCATCATGCGCCAGTCCGGCGGGCGGCTGACCGGGCTGACCACCGCGGCAACCATCTGGCTGGTGGCAGCTTTGGGCGCCGGGATCGGCAGCGGAAATTATGCGCTGTCGGTCATCGTTGCGGCAATCGCTTTTATGGTCTTGTGGCTCTTTCCCGGGTTCGAGCGGATCGTCAATGCAATTTACACCGAACGCGCCTATCACGTGGTTACGCCGATCCGGGATGGCAAGCTGGCAGAGTTAGACGAACTTTTTCGCGCCCACCACCTGCGCGTGCTGCGGTTTCATCAGGAAAAAAAGGACGGCTGCATCGTGAGCTTTTGGTACGCCGCCGGGAGGGAACAGGCGCACGAACGCCTTCGGGAGCGCCTGGCGCATGATCCGGACGTGCTCGAGTTCCAGATCTGAGGGCGGGGGGGAGCGGAGCGGGCGGTGCATACCATTTTCGTGGTTTCCGGCGGGGTCGGTTCGAGCGGTGAGCAGCTTGTGCGCACCATCATGGCGCAATTCCCCGCCGCCGAGTTAGAGCTGGTCGTCGTACCCCACGTACTTTTTGAGCCCCAGCTCGAGGAGGTGGTCGCGCGGGCGGCTGACCGAAATGCCACGCTCGTGCACACCATGGTCGATCCGGTTCTGCGGGCGCGGCTGACCGAGCTCTGCCGGCAGCGCGGCGTGTTCGTTCTGGATTTCATGGGAGGGTTGATCGAACGCCTGGAGGAAAAATCGAGTACCAAAGCGATGGGGCAGCCGGGGCTGTACCGCAAGTTGAACAAAGACTATTTCGAAAGAGTGGCGGCGATCGAATACGCCATCGCGCACGACGACGGGGGACACCCCGAAACCTGGCGCCTGGCGGACATCATGATCGTGGGCGTCTCGCGGGTGGGCAAGACGCCGCTCAGCCTGCTGCTCTCGGTGCTCGGATGGAAGACCGCCAATTACCCGATCGTGACGGAGATCAAACCGCCGGATGAGTTGTTATCGAAGCTCGATCCGCGGCGGGTGATCGGACTGACGATCGAACCGGGGCAGTTGATCCAATTGCGGTGGGAGCGCCAGCGGCGGATCGGCGCAGTCGGCGCCGGCAGCTACACCGATCCGGAAGCGGTGTATCAAGAAGTGGAGATGGCGCGCCGGTTCTGCCGGCAATACGGCTTTAGCGTGCTGGATGTAACCGACAAACCGCTGGAAACGACCGCCGACGAAGTCATCCGCCTGATCGCCAGCCGCTTCAAAGCCCACAATCGCATCGATTAAGCCGAAATTTTCTGGAGCAAGCCGGGCAGTTCGCCTAGGTGTTGGATGGTGAACATCCGGCGGTGGTTCATGGTGGGCGGCTCGGCGTGTTCGTGCGCCCAGGTCAGCTCGTTGGGGACGTAGACCGCCCAACTGCCCAGACCCAGCACGGGCAGGATGTCCGAGCGCATTGAATTGCCGACCATCAGGAAGCGTTCCGGCTGAAGGCGGTGTTTGTCCAGCACCGCGGTGTACACCGCCGGGCTTTTGTCATGCACAACTTCGATGTGTTGGAAGTAATTTGCGATCCCCGAACGATTGATCTTGGACCACTGGTTGGTCGGCTCGCCCTTGGTGATCAGCATGAGGGGGTATCTGGGCTGCAATGCGGCGAGGGCTTCCACGACGTGCGCGTAAACCTCCACGTCTGCGCTCAGCATTTCCTTGCCCAACTCGAGCAGGCGGCGGACATCGCCGGGGCGGAAACGACCATCGGTGAGTTCGATGCCCGATTCGATCAGCGAGAGGATGAAGCTCATCATTCCATAGCCATAGTAGGGCAGGTTGCGCACCTCGATTGCATCGAGGCGCGCGTCGCTGGCGCTGTCCACCCCGTAAACCGCCAGCATCTGGCGGAAACGCTCGCGCCCCATGCGGTAGAAGCGCTCGTTGTGCCAGAGCGTATCGTCGGCGTCAAAGGCGATTAAATCGAACAAGGCTGAATTCATCCTGACCGGGTCAGGTTGCTGCTAAGTCCATTCGCGCGGGCGTGGGTTTCAGGAGCGCACGGGCAGTTCGACCGCCAGGACGTCGTAATATGAACCGGCGCCAAAGCCATCGATCATGATGTGGTCGCCCGGTTTGAGCAGCGGCAGTTCGCGCAGAAATGCGATCATGTTCGAAGCGGCGCTGACGTTGCCAAACTCTTTGATCAGCCAGGGCATTGGAATTTGAATGCCTTCGCGCTGCAGGTGCTTCGCTTTTAGCTGGTTGATTTTCAGGTTGGCGTGGTGCACAATCGAGACAGCGAGCTCTTTGCCGGGGATGCCAAGCTCGTTCAGTTTTTCCTGATAAGCGGCATAAGCTTCTTTAACCGTGTCGACGCCGTTGCGCACAAAGAGCTTGACCATGCCCATGGGACCCGCCATGACCACCGGCTCGCCTTGATGCGGTTCGTGCATCAGCCCGGAAACGATAAAATGACCCGGTTCGAGCTCGGAGATTTCGGTCAATGGGCGGTCTGGCAGGCGCTCGCGCGAGTGCGGGTACATCATGCGCACCTGGAGCATGCCTTCTTCGTCGTACACTTCCTGAGAAGCGCCGGCGATGAACTTCATTGTCGAGCCCGGGATCACGCCGATCACGCCCGCGCCGTTGCCAAAAAGCTGGGCGGCGTTGCTGTCGTTCGACATCAGCACGTAGCGCCCCAGGGCTTCGATGCCGCCGATCAGCACTTTCTTGCCCTTGAGCTGCTCCGCCAGGTTGATGCCAAGCCGCTGGTGAATGGCGAGGTTGGGGTTAAGCACCATGTTCAACGCAGCGACCGAACTGTCGCAGGCTTTGTGAATGCTCAACTTGTACGCCTGCTCTGGGATGCCCGCCATGCGCGCGATCTGGACGGTGTAGTCGTTGCTGACGGGGCTGCTGATGCCGACCAAAACCGCCTCGATCTCTGCGGGTTCCCAGCCGCACGCCTGGATGGCTTCGCGCAGGAAGCGCGCCCCGACCTCCAACTCCAGATCGTAATATTCCTTAGTCGAAAGCAGGGGCGAATGATGGCGGTACATAAACCCCAATTCGCCCAGGTTAAGTTTTTCCTCGCTGGCAAGGCTGCGCCCCCAGCGTTCTTCGATCAACGCGGCAAGCGTCTCGTTGCTGTAACACTCTCCCCAAGTGCCGTAAGCGCCGCCGATGCCGAGCTGCGAATTGGCGATAGTTTCAACCCCGAATGGAATCCCGCCCGCGATCGGCAGGGTGTCGCGCCGCACGTTTGGGCGGTCGAAGAACGACAGATCGACGTTCTTTAATGTTTCAGAAATGCTCATTTTCCAAGTCCTATTCTAAGACAAATATTCTTTCCTATTTTAACCCATCCTGATGGTTTTAGTTTCGCTGTTTTTCATTCTGGCGCACCCCAGGCTGGGTCGGGGAGCATTTCGCCGGCGCGGATCGGCAGCTTGAGGCGGTTTTCGAAGGGGGTGAGCGGGCAGGACCAGTGCGGGCTGTAGGCGCAATAGGGGTTGTACGCCAGGTTGAAATCGACCAGCAGTTGACCGTCGTCGAGCGCCTGCGGCTCCAGGTAACGTCCGGCGGGGTAGGTTTCCGTCCCCGCCAGGCTGTCGACAAAGGGCAGGAAAAGCCCATGCTCGTTGGAGTACACGGTGAGTTGGGCGGGCTGCCCATCGACGGTGAATTGGATCTTGCCGTGGCGTTGAAAATGCTGCACGTCGCCGGTGGAGGTCTGCAGCTCGACTTCGACGTATTCGGGGAACGGCTCCAGCTTTAACTCGAGGCGCAGCGCCAGGTTGGGCGGGAAATAATGCAAACCTTTGAAGGCGCTTTTTTGCTTCTTCGAGAACGGGCTTTGCGGGTCGCTGGCATAGAATTCGTCTTTCATGCGCCGAAAATTTTCCAGTTCGGTCTGGTATTGCGCTACCTGTTGTTGATCCATCGTGTTCTTCCTCTCTAACTCTTAGAGAGCCTGACGCGCCGATTTCTTACCGCGCGGCGAGGACTCAGGCGGGTGGGGTGAGAATAAATGGGCGGCGGATTCTGTGGTAAATTATGCCCATCACAGAAGTGAGGATTCATTGTGACGAGCGAACCATCATTCTTACTTTCGGGCGATATCGGCGGAACCAAGACCGAGCTGGCGCTTTACAGCACGCAGGGGACGCCTCACGATCCGGAGCGCAAGGTGCGGTATGCCAGCCAACAATACGGCGCGCTGGAAGAGATCCTGCGCGACTTTTTGGAGGGCGAGCAGAGCCGCCTGGCGCGCGCCTGTTTCGGCGTTGCGGGTCCGGTCGTGCGCGGACAGGCGCACGTCACCAACCTGTCCTGGACGCTCGAAACCGCGGCGCTCGAAGCGCGGCTGGGAATTCCGGTCACGCTGATCAACGACATGGACGCGATCGGCAGTATGGTGGCGCACATCGACGCGCGCGATTGCGCCACGCTCCACCCGGGAGAGCCGGTCGAGCACGGGCCGCGCGGCGTTATCGCGCCCGGAACCGGGCTGGGCGAGGGTTTTCTGATCTGGGAAGAAGGGCGTTACAGTTCGCACGGCACGGAGGGCGGGCACACTGATTTCGGACCGCGCGGCGCCTTACAGATCGCCCTGCTCGAATACCTGCAAACGCGCTACCGCCACGTGAGTTATGAACGAGTGTGCTCGGGGATCGGCATCCCGAACCTGTACGCTTTTTTGAAGGATAGCGGGCGTCATCGCGAGCCGGATTGGCTGCGCGAGGCGCTCGAACAGGTCGAAGACTCAACCCCGGTGATCGTCGAGGCGGCGCTGAATGGCAAGAGCAAGCTGTGCGAGGCGACGCTGGATCTCTTCGTAGCGATTTTGGGGAGCGAAGCGGGCAACCTGGCGCTCAAGCTGCTGGCAACCGGAGGGGTGTACCTGGCGGGCGGCATCCCGCGGCGCATTCTGCCGCGGCTGCGCCAGCCCGATTTCTTTGAGGCGTTCATCAACAAGGGGCGCTTTGCGGAAATTCTGAGCCGCATTCCGCTGCACGTCGTCACACACCCCGACGCGGGGCTGATCGGCGCAGCCTGGAACGCCTTCGAAGCGCAGCGGTCAGGGTGAGGCTGGCGGGGCGACCGGGAAGCAGGTCACCACGCCGCGGTTGAGGCGCTCCTCGCCGGAGACGATTTCATACAGACCCACCGCGCACCAGGTTTCCGGCTCGGCGCGGGGCAATTCTTCCACCGCCGCGCTCCAAATTGATTCGCTGGTGGTCTGACCCGGCTCGGCGGTCAGGGACTGGATCGAAGCGCTCGCCGGGATTAACACGCCCCATTGACCATCGCGATACACCTGCAAATAAGCCGGATAGCGGGTGCGCAGGGTGAGGGCGGCGCTGCTGGTGTTCCAAATGCTGGTTTGTAACGCCGGTTCTTGCGGCTCGGCGGGATCGCCCACCGGCGCGGCGAGCGCTTTGATGATGATCTGACCCAACAGGAAGTCTGCCGGCTGACCTGGCTCTACGGCAAAGACCCCGGCGGGCGGATCCGCCGCAAAAGCCTCCCAGCTTTCGTTGACAAACATGGTCGGCGAGCCGGGAACCACCTGCGCGGCGTCGATCGCAAACGTGCCTTCTCCGGACGACACCAACCCGTTATTGAGGTTGAGCAGGCTGGCGCGAAACGGCACGCGCAGCAGGTAGTCTCCGCTCTCGGTAGGCACGTCCAGCTCGAGGCGCAGTTGGCGATTTGCGTCCACGGAGTGCAGCCGGGTGCCCGCCAGAATGAGCATTTTGGCTTCATAACCGAAATCGACCGCGTACTCTTTCCCGTCGCCGTCGATCAGCGTGCCTTTTTGGGCGATGGTGACCGCGCCCAGAAAACGGCTGTAGTTTGCCAGCGCCAGATCGACGACCAGCCGGCTTTGCCCGTTGCCAAGGTCGGTGCGTTCGTATTTCACCGGTTCTAGCGCCCAGTCATCCGCCTCGAAAAGCGGCACGTCGGGCGTGCTGGCGGGGGTTTCGCCGGGCGCTCCGGCGGCGGGCTGCTGGGTCGAATCCGCCGGTCCGCGGATGAACGTCTGGGGGCTGATGGTCGCTAGGAGCGGGACCAGCGATTCATAGCTGGGCAGCCGGACGTACGTCGCGAATGCATAACCGATGACCAGGAGCAGCAGCAAAGCCAGCAGGCTGAACATCCAGAACCAGACGCCGCGCCGCCTTTTTGGGGCTGGTTTTTCCGCCTCCATGCCCAGCGGCTCCAGTTCAGCCAGCGCATCCAGGCGCTGCTCGTGCGAACCTTCGGCTGCAATTGCGGGGGCGGGTTCAGCGTCGCGCAGGGAAGCCGGCGAGGCGATAGACCCGCGGGGATAGGGCCAGATAGACGCACCCCGGATGGGGCGCGCTGCTGCGGGCGGCGGGCTGGCTGGCTCGTCCATGCCGCGATTTTCGAGGGTCTCCGTTGCAGGGGCGGCGCCGGGCGGGGCTGGCTCAGGGGCAGCCGATTCCGCGGCGGGGGCGGGGGTTGGCGGCGTTTCGGGGGCGTCCAGCGCCGCCAGGGCGTCCCGCACCGGCTGGTAATTCGGGTCGAGTTGTAAGGCGCGCTCCAATGAATCGCGCTGTTTCGCCGGCGAATCGACCACGCGGCTGAGCCAGTACCACGCCGCGGCGTTCTCTGGATTTTCCTGGATCGCCTGGCGGAACAGTAGGAACGCTGCGCCGGGTTCGCCGGCTCCGAAAGCCTGGATGCCTTGCTCGAGATGGTCGGTCATATCCCCTCCGCGCGGGTGATTGGGCGCCCCGGGCTGTTTCGATGCAGCGCGCCGGCGCTCACAGGTGAAATTGTATCCTGAAGCCGCCTCAGGGTCAACGAATTTGCCCTCCCTCAAGCTGCCCGAAAACTGGGCAGCCCTTTCTGTGTAATTCATGTGCTAATTGAATCTCGTTTGGATTGACTTTTGTCAATAGACCTCTTGCAAAAGTCATGATTTTGCATGAAGTTCCAGATTGTAAATAGCAGCAATCAGATTGAAGCGTAAACTGAAGCGTTTACGTCGATTACGATAACGGTCACTCAAGATATGGAAGA
>WBZO01000450.1_pt1 | contig 88148 bp, 69 predicted proteins | sample 5204261 | NCBI WGS metagenome assembly WBZO01 (sample SAMN12412400, study PRJNA552823) | activated sludge metagenome | isolation source: activated sludge from anammox sidestream of wastewater treatment plant... | place: USA: North Carolina | collected 2017-09 | reverse complement strand
TGGACGGCGGGCCGGTTGTATCACAGGGCGCTGCTCACAGTGCGCCCAGCGATCCGGCGATTCCTCACCGGAACAATCAGAGAAGAAGCGTCAGGGGAATCGCGGAACTACGTGATTGCCAACAGTGGGCCGGAGGACGCGGACGTACAGCTTGCTGTAGAAGTACGCGACCTTCAGTCCATAGGTCGTGGTCGTGTAGCGGTGGGTGTTCGGAATCCGGTGAATGAGGCCCTTGAGCCGTAGGCGGCGGAGGTCGTAGGTCATCTGGGCGGCGGAGTACGGCCGGCCGAGCAGCGCGGCGACGTGGGGGCGCAGGTCGCGGTTGTGAAAGCCGCGGGGCAGATGCGTGAAGCCGGTGAGCGCCTGCAGGACCGCCATCACGCGTGGGTCGCCGAAGCGCAGGGCCGCGACGCGTTGCCCGGCCTCGAGCGTCGGCTGCTGGAGGCGGTCGAGGGCGTCTTGCGTCAGGACACAGGTGTGGGAGACGCGCTCCACCTCGAGGAGGCGGCGATTGACGCCGTCGCCGAGGTCGCGCAGATACCCCAGTTGCTCGACGCCCTTGGTGACGGAGAAGTCCTTCGGGTTGTTGATCGTGGTCTCGGTGCGGAGCGCGTGTGGCTCCTTGAAGTACTGCTTGACGTGCGAGGCCTTGTATTCGACGCCCTCGGTGATCACGCGCGTCCGGTAGCCGAAGGTCGGGGCGGGGGTGGTGCGGATGCGGCGCAGCGGGAAGAGCAGGCTCACCCGGTCTGGCCGGCCGAGGTCGAGGTTCTCGCGAATGACCGCTTCGAAGAAGTGCCGGCCCTGGACGGGGCGATCGAAGACGTGCGTGAGGCTCACTTCGAGTTGGCAGAGGGCGAGGCGGTGGTCGTAGCCGGCGGCGCGATCGCGCTCCAAGAGCGGCCACGGCAGACGATGCGACCAGCGATCGAAGAAGGCTTGGACGTCGGCGGCGGCCAGGGCATCGCAGGTGGCCTGCAGGGCCGACGGGTTGGCACACGTGAGGAAGCCGTTATCGAGGCTCTCAAACCGAATGCGCTGGCGACGGAGCGGCTGCTTCACCCATTCGTGGCCGTTGAGACAGAGCTTCACGGGGTACGGCAGGTAGGTCCCGATCTTGAGAAATGCGGGGCCCCAGTCCCGGTCGTGCACATAGAAGTAGTAGTGGTTGACGGCGACGGCCTGACGGGAGAAGTCGAAGCTCACCGCGGGCCCGCGGTCCGCTCGCTTGTGAGCTTTGAGCGCCCGCATCTTCTCCTGGGCGACCCCGATGACGACCACGCCCTCACGGCCCGTGAAGGCGCGCCGATAGTCGGCGACGATATCGTCCTTCCGTTGCTTGGGCTCGAACGTGATGAGCGGCACGTCGTGGCGCTGCGCGAAGGCCTGCACGGCCGTGACGAAGCGATCATGGAGCGGTCGGAACAAGGCGGGGGACGGAATCGGATAACCCAGATGCTCGGTCAGGAAGTAGCAGAGCCCCCCGGAGGTCTGCAGCTTCGGCAGGTAGGCGTGGAGGTACAGCCGGTCGAGACAGCGCACTTCGAGCGACACGTGCTGGCGCATAATGGCGGCGATGTTGGGCGTCATCAGACCCTCCTTGGCGGGATGGCTGATGCTGGTACTCCTTCGGGGGCACCCCGGCGTTCGCGTTGGGCCCAGCATCCTCGCGCTCTCATTCCCAGTGAAGCTGCGCCTCAACCGCCTATCCTCGCGATGTGTTCCTCGTCGGTTTGAGGCGCAGCTTCACTGGTGTCCTGGAACCGTGATTCCTCACACAATTCCCGGGCGGGGCATCCCGGCCAGCGGCGTGGCTCCTCCCTCGAAGATCGGCCGTAATCTCGGTCGCCGCGCCCGTCTTGCTGCCACGCGGCAGGTCCACTACGGACCCGCGGGTTATTCATGAGCTGAGTCGCGCCGGCCGATTGTCCAGGTGTCATGCGGAGCGTCGCGCACGCCTCGGATCTCGAGCGGCCGGCGAGCCCGCCCGTGGAGCGCTCATCCGATCTGCCGGCGCACCTGGCGAAGGATCTGGTCACGCGGCTCGGGCGGGCCGTCCAGCGGGCGACGATCTATCCCGCCGGCCATCCCAGCATCCGGCTGGCCACCACGCCGCTCGTCGAGAGCCTGCACGAGCTGGACCTGCCGGAAGTGCTCGTCGGCTTCACCTCCGAACGGGTGTTCGCGGGGATTCACCACCGCGATGCGCATCCCTTCGAACTTCCGTGGTTGTCCTCCCGGCTCAGCGCGCGCGGCCTGTCCTCGGTCCGCCTGTCGTCGCGCCTCGCGCTGGAGGAAGCCGAACGGCTCGTGGCCTGGCTGGCCGGCAGCGACGACCTGCTCGACCTCGACACGCTGCCCGTGTTCGAAGGCGCCACCGTCGCCAGGGTCGACTTCGCGGCCGTGCGCTTCCGCGAACGCCGGCCCGATGAGCCGGCGGTCGGATCGCCGGAGGACCTGGCCTGGCGTGCCGCCGCGCTGGAGCTCGCGGGTGACTGGGCGCCGCCGGGCTTCGGCGCCAGCCAGATCGACCCGACGGAACTGGCAGCCCTGGTTCGCGATGCCATCGAGCGCTTCGAGGGCACCGGCGTGGCCGAGCTCAGCGACCGCCTGACGTCGACCGGCGCGTCGGTCGCCACGCTGTCCGGCGAACTGCAGACGGTGGTGAAGGCGCGCCTGGGCCTGTTCGTCGCCGCGCTGCCCGCCGGGTTGCGCGGCCAGTTGCTGGCCGCCTCGGCCGCCGACGACCCCACCAGGCTGTCGATGCTCACCGATCTCGTGGAGCACCTCCCGAGCGCGGTCGTGCTGGAGGCGATCGAGGGCGTCGAACTCACGCACGGCAGCGACTCCCGCCAGTTCGTGTCGTTCATGCTCAGGCTCGCGGGCCTGGCCGCCGACGATCCCCGGCTCGTCGAGGCGTACGAGGGCCGGTGCGCGGCCGCCGGCCTGTCGCGTGACGTCGCGCACCTCGAGACGCCTGAACTGCGCCGCGTGCTCGAGGATCTCCTCCGGTCGCGCCCCGGCGATGCGCCGGGGATTACGCCCGAGCCGTACGAACAACGGCTGAACGAGCTCGGGGCCACACGCCTGGCCGTGCGCGCGCCCTGCGACTGCTCGGCCCACGCGCCGCCCGGGGATGCGGCGGTGCTCGCGCGACAGACCGCCCGCATCGCATTGCTGCTGGTTGCGGGCGCCGCAGGCGACGCGACGGATCGTGAGCCGTGCGTGGACCGCCTGGCGGCCGCGCTGGCGCCGGCACAGGCTGCCTGGGACGTCGAGTTGCTGGCGGGCATCGCCCAGGCGACGTCACGGCTCCCGGCCGCGGGCACCCCATCCGACTCCCTCGCGCGAAAGGCGGCGGAGCTGGCGGCCTGGTTCGAACGGCCGTCGATGATGGAGCCGGTTCTCGCCCGGCTGGAGGCGGCCGACCACGAGCCCGCGGCCGAACTGATCGTGCTGGCCAGGGCCGGAGGCGTCACCCTGGCCGAGACCGTGCTCGTCCGGCTGGTCCAGACGCCGGACCAGGGCGCGCGGCGACGGCTCTCGAGGGTGCTGGCGTGGCTGGATCCGGTGACGGTGCGGGCGGGGCTGTCCGACTTGCTCCGCAAGGCGCCGCGCGGCGCGCGCGCGCTGCTGGCCGCGCTCGTGGGCAGCGGCGCCGCGGGACCGGCCGCCGAGGCGGCGCGGCTCTGCCTGGCCGACGACGATCCGGCGCTCCGGCTCGACGCGCTCCGGGCGCTGCTCGCCTTCGAGACCAATCCGACGCGCTGGGAGGCGATCGCGCGCCGCGGCCTGGAGGACTCGGATCCGCGGGTGCTGCACCTCGCCGTCGACGAGGCGGCCCGTCGTCCACGGCCTGGCGTGCGGTTGCTCATCGACTTCCTCGATCACCGGACCTCGCCGGCGGCCGTCTCCGCGCAGCATCACGCGATTCGCGTGCTGGCCGCGGCCGGGGGACGCGAAGCCCGCGAGGGGCTGCGCGCCCTGCTCGTCGCGCACCGCACGAGGTTCGACGCGGCCTCGCGTGACGTGGCCGCGGCCATCGCCGCCGCGCTCGTGGTCGAGGGCGGTCCTGACGACGTCGCGGCCGCGCGCGCGTGGCGCCGCTCTCCGGCAGGTTGGGTGGCGTGGCTCGCCGGCGCCCGGAGGGCCGCATGAACGAACGGGTGGACGCCCTGCTGCGCGACATTCAGAGCGCGGTGTCGGCGCGCAACCTCTACACGGCCGACCATCCACGCGTCGCCGATTCCGTGTGCCGCGTGATCGCCGCCGTGCAGGCGCTCACCAGCGACGGGGACATCTCGGTGCACGCCTTCGACCAGCGAGTCGTCTTCCACGGGATGCCCCTGCCGTCGAGCGACGCGCTGTCACGCGGCCTGTTCGGCTGGCTCGCCGCCCGCGGGTACCATCGCCTCACCCTGCGACCCGGCATCACGCCCGGCGAACTGTCGGCCTTCGTGACGGCGCTGTCCGATCTCTCGCGCGGCGGCGGCACATCGCCGCTCGACTCGTCGCCGAACCTGCGGCTGTCGGTGATGCACGTGGGCGAACAGGGCGGCGCCGAGGCGCTGGCGGCCGGCGCGTCGATTCCCGAGGCGGGCACCGCGCTGGGCACCGTCTGGCGCCAGGTGATGGAGCACCGGACGCTGGCCCTCGACGCGCTGGATGCCACCGTGCTCGCCCTCATCCAGACGGTGGAGCGGCACCAGGGTGCGATGCTGCCGCTGGCGAGCCTGCGCAACCACGACGACTACACCGTGGTGCACATCGTGAACGTGGCCATGCTGGCGGTAGCCTTCTCCGAGGTGCTGGGCATGCACGGGGCCCTGGTGTGCGAGGTGGGGATCGCCGCCCTGCTGCACGACATCGGGAAGCTGCGGGTGCCCCCCGAGGTCCTCAACGCGCCGGGGCGGCTGACCGAGGCGCAGCAGGCACTGGTGCGGCGTCACCCGGCCGACGGTGCCCGCATCCTGATCGCCACGCCGGGCGTGCCGGAGGTGGCCGTGACGGTGGCCTTCGAACATCACCTGCACTTCGCGGGCGGGGGCTACCCCGAGGTGCCGAAGGGCTGGCGCACGAACCTCGCGAGCGAGATCGTCCACATCGCCGACGTCTACGACGCGCTGCGCAGCAACCGGCCCTATCGCGCGGGGCTCGCCCACGGGGCGATCGCCCGGATCATGGAACGCGATGCGGGGACGGTGTTCTCGCCGCCGCTGCTGCGCACGTTCTTCGATGCGGTGATGCCCGGGCCGGCGGTCGCCCACTGACGCCGGGCGCCGGGGGCCGTCTCGCTGCCGCGCGCGCCTCAGCAGGCCGACGGCGCCAGCGCGACGAACCACCCCTCGAACCGCGCCGCCACCGCACCGTCGTACTCAAGGACCGACGATACCGCGATGCGCGCCTTGCCACGCCGCGAGAAGGTGCGCAGGAACGTCTCCCACATGCCGTCAACCGGGGCCGATGCCGTCGCCGTGAACGTGCCGGTGATCGGCAGGTCGTAGTGCACCGTGTTGCGCTGGATGACGAGGCGGGCGTCGACACCCGCCTCGCGCAGGCGCGTGTGCAGCAGCGCCCAGGCGCTGAGGATGGCCATCGCCGACACGCTGCCGCCGAAGGCGGTCCGACGGTGATTGATATTGGGCGCCAGCGGCGCGCTCAACACGAGGCGCGCCTCCGAGACGTCGATCACGGAGATCTGCATCGCGCGCGACACGGGGATGTGCGCGTGAAGGTAGCGCTGGAGGGAGGCCGCGGTCACGGGATGTGCGTATTCTACCGCCTGGCGCGGCGCCGGAGGCGGCGTGCGGACCTGGCCGTCCCCGTCCGCCCGGCGCCCGGGTTACCATACGGCGCCCATGCCTGATCCCGCGCCGCTGCTGCAGATGCGGGGCATCTGCAAACGCTTCCCGGGCGTCGTCGCCCTCGACCGCGTCGACCTCGACGTGCGGGCCGGCGAGGTGCTCGTCCTCATGGGCGAGAACGGGGCGGGCAAGTCGACGCTGATGAAGGTGCTCGCGGGCGCCGAGCGGCCGGATGCCGGCGATGTGGTCGTCGACGGCCGCCCCGTGTCGCTCGCCAGCCCGCGCGTGGCGCGCCGCCTCGGCATCAGCGTCATCCACCAGGAGCTCACCCTGGTGCCGCACCTGTCGGTGGCCGAGAACGTGTTCCTCGGCAGGGCGCCGCGGCGCGCGCCGGGCCTCGTCGACTGGCGGCGCATGCGGGCGCTCGCCGACAGCCTGCTGCGCGGGCTCGGCACGACGCTCGATGTCCGCGCGCCGGTGAGCCGTCTCGGCATCGCACACCAGCAGATGGTGGAGGTGGCGCGCGCGCTGTCGGACGAGGCGCGCGTGCTCGTGATGGACGAACCGACCTCCGCGCTCAGCGCCGCCGAGGTCGACCAGCTCTTCGCGGCCATCGAACGGCTCGTCGCGCGCGGCGTCGCCGTCGTCTACATCTCGCACCGCATGGACGAGGTGTTCCGCATCGGCCACCGCGTGAGCGTGCTCCGCGACGGGCGCCACGTCGCGACGCGCGCCATCGGCGAGACGTCCCCGGCCGAACTCGTGAAGCTGATGGCCGATCGCGAGATCGCGGAGCAGTACCCCGTGCGCCGCGGACGGCCCGGGTCGCCGCTGCTCGAGGTGCGGCACCTCGCGCGGCGCGGGGTGCTCCACGACGTGAGCTTCACGCTGCATCGTGGGGAGATCCTCGGCGTCGCCGGCCTCGTGGGCGCCGGGCGCACCGAGCTGGCGCGGGCCATCGCGGGCGCGGATCCCGTGGAGGCCGGCGAGGTGGTGGTCGAGGGCCGGGTGGTGCGATGCCGCTCGCCGCGCGAGGCGATTGCCGGCGGCGTGGCGCTGCTGCCCGAGGATCGCAAGCAGCAGGGCCTGGTGCTTGGCATGAGCGTGCAGGCCAACATCACGCTGCCCACCCTGGCCGCCTTTGCCCGCTGCGGCCTCGTGAAGCGGCGGGCCGAGACCAGCGAGGCCCAGCGACAGATCGCCGGCCTGCGCGTCCGGACACCGTCGCCGCACACGCCGGCAGGCTCGCTCAGCGGCGGCAACCAGCAGAAGGTCGTCCTCGCCAAGTGGCTGCTGAGCCACGCCAGGGTGCTGCTCTTCGACGAGCCGACGCGCGGGATCGACGTGGCAGCGCGCCGCGACATCTATGACCTCATGGTGGCGCTGGTCGCCGGCGGGGCCGGCATCCTGATGATCTCCTCGGATCTGCCCGAGGTGCTGGGGATGAGCGATCGGGTGCTGGTGATGCGCGGCGGGCGGGTGCAGGCCGTCTTCGATGCGGGCCGCACCGACGCACAGGTGCTGCAGGCCGCGCTGGGGATCGCCTCGTGAGCCGGCTGCGCGTCCCGGCGCGACAGCTCGGCACGCTGGCCGGACTGGCGGGGCTGTGCGTCCTGCTGACGATCCTCACGCCGCACTTCCTCACGGTGTCGAACCTGCTCAACGTCCTCGAGCAGACCTCGATCAACGCAATCGTCGCCGTCGGGATGACCTTCGTGATCGTCTCGGGCGGCATCGACCTGTCGGTGGGCTCGATTGTCGCGCTGGCCGGCGTGGTGCTCGCCAGCGCGCTGCGGCACGACTGGCCCGTGGCCGCGGCCGTGCCGGTGGCGCTCGCCGTGGGATCGGCGTGCGGGCTGGCCAACGGCCTGCTCGTCACCGCCGGCCGCCTGCCGCCGTTCATCGCGACGCTGGGGATGATGAGCGTGGCGCGCGGTCTCGCGCTGATGTGGGCCGAGGGGCGTCCCATCTCCGGCTTCGACGAAGGGTTCCGCGTCATCGCCACCGGCAGGATCGCGATGGTGCCCGCCTCCGCGCTCGTGATGCTCGGCGTCTACGCGATCGGGCAGGTGGTGCTCTCCCGCACGGTGTTCGGCCGCCACGTCTACGCCATCGGCGGCAACGAGGAAGCGAGCCGGCTGTCCGGCGTGCCGGTGTACCGTGAGAAGGCCGCCGTCTACGCGCTCTCGGGGGCGTGCGCGGGGCTGGCGTCAATCGTGCTCACGGCACGGCTCAACTCCGCGCAGCCGACCGCCGGCGTGATGTACGAACTGGACGCGATTGCCGCGACCGTGATCGGCGGCACGAGCCTGCTCGGCGGGCAGGGGACGCTCGGCGGGGCACTGATCGGCGCGCTCATCATGGGCGTGCTGCGCAACGGGCTGAACCTGCTGAACGTGTCGGCGTTCTTCCAGCAGGTGGTGATCGGCGCGGTGATCATCGTGGCGGTGCTCGTCGACACCGCGCTCAAGCGCCGGCGGGGATGACCGGTTCCGGCCTGGCCGCCTGGGCCTGGCCCTGGACGAGGAGTCCGAGGATGCGACGTGTGATTGCGGGAATCCTGATGGCCACGCTGGTGGCGGCGGCGGGCTGCAACCGCCAGACCGCCCCGGCCGGCGAGGCGCGGCCGCGCGTCGCGCTGGTGCTCAAGACGCTCAACCACCCGTACTTCCTCGACATGCAGCGCGGCGCCCGCGAGGCGGCCGGACGACTGGGCGTCGAACTGGTGGTGCAGGCGGCCGAGCGCGAGCTCGATGTCGAGAAGCAGGTGCAGATCATCGAGAACCTGGTCCAGGCGGGCGTGTCGGCGCTGTGCGTCGCGCCGAGCGGATCGCGCGAGGTGGTCTCGGCCATCGCGAAGGCCAACCAGGCCGGCATCCCGGTCGTGGTCGTCGACACGCGCGTGGACGCGGACGCCGCGGCGGCGGCCGGCCTGAAGCTGGTGAGCTTCATCGGATCCGACAACTACCAGGGCGGGCGCATCGCCGGCGAGTTCCTGGTGAGGGAGTCCGGCGGAACCGCGAAGGTCGCCATCCTCGAAGGGATTCCGGGCCACGAGACCGGCGACTCGCGGCTGCGCGGGTTCCGGGACGCCATCGCGGCCTCGCCGGGCATCCGGGTGCTGGCGTCGCAGCCGGCCAACTGGGAGCGCGATCAGGGGTTCACGGTCTTCCAGAACCTGCTGCAGGCACACCGCGATCTCGACACGGTGTTTGCCTGCAACGACCTGATGGCGCTTGGCGCGCTCGAGGCCATTGCCGCGGCGGGCCGCGACGGCCACATCCGCGTGATCGGCTACGATGCGCTGGACGATGCGCGGAAGGCGATTGCCGAGGGGCGCATGGACGCGTCGGTGGCGCAGTCGCCGGAGGAGATGGGGCGGCTCGCCATCGAGACCGCGGTGAAGGCGATCCGCGGGGAAGCCGTCCCCGCAGAGCAGATGGTGGCCATCACGCTGGTCACCCGAGAGGCCGCCGGCGCGGCACCCGCCCGATAGTCCGTGCGTGCCGGCCACGAAGGAGAATCTTCAGCATGTCAGCGTCATCCCGTCTCAACATCGGACTCATCGGCCTCGGCAGGCTCGGGCAGGTCTACGCGCGCGACCTGTCATCCCGGATCGCGTGCACGCGGCTGGCGGCCGTAGCCGACGTCGACGCGGCGGCGGTGGACGCCGCCACGCGCCAGTTCGGCGTGCGCGGCTACACCGATCTCGCCGGCCTGCTCGCCGACGGCGGCGTGGACGCCTTCGTCATCGTCAGCCCGACGCACCTGCACGCGTCGCAGACCGCCGAGTGCGCGAAGACCGGCAAGCCCGTGTTCTGCGAGAAGCCGCCGTCGATCTCGCTCGACCAGGCGCTGTTCATGAAGCGGGCGGTGGAGGAGAGCGGCATCTTCTTCCAGCTCGGGTTCATGCGCCGGTTCGACGCCGGCTACGCCGCCGCGAAGGCGCGCATCGCCGAGGGCGTCATCGGCGAGCCGGTGGTGTTCAAGGCGACCTCGCGCGATCCGTTCCGGCCCTCGGTCGAGTACGCGAACCCGAAGAGCAGCGGCGGCATGATCGTCGACATGGGCATCCACGACTTCGATCTCGCCCGCTGGTTCATGGGCGAGGTGCGGCGCGTGACGGCCATCGGCGGCGTGCTCGCGTATCCGGAGCTGGGGGAGGTGGGCGACATCGACAACGCCGTGATCACCCTCGAGTTCGAGAGCGGCAGGCTGGGCGTCGTCGATCTCACGCGCAACGGCATCTACGGCTACGACATCACCACCGAGCTGCTCGGCACGGGCGGCACGCTGCGCGTCGGCTACCTGCGCGAGACGCCGCTGATGGTGATGACCAGGAACGCCGTCACCCACGACACCGTGCCCTACTTCATGGAGCGGTTCCGCGACGCCTACACCGTGCAGCTCGAGAACTTCGCGGAGAACGTGCTGAACGGTCGCCCTGCGCCCATCACGGTCGACGATGGGGTGGAGGCGCTGCGGGTGGCGCTGGCGGCCACGCGCGCGCGGGAGACGGGACAGCCTGTCGAAGTGGCCACCGTCCGGGGGTGAGGTGCGCGGCGCCCGGAGCCGGGGTGCCGGCGCCTGACGTCGTCTACGCTCCTGGCGCGCCGAACCGGATCCAGCGCACCGCGTGGCCCGTCGACGCGAGGAAGCGCTCGAAGTCGGCTGAGGACAGCACCAGGGTGGCCGTGTTGACGTTGGGGTGGAACGCGACCCTGACGGCATCCCGCAGCGTGAGGTCCACGGCCACCTGCACGTGTCCGGCCCGATCGTTGATCAACCCGAACGGTGACACGCTGCCCGGCGTGAGGCCGAGGTGCTTCGCCAGCCGTTCGGGCGAGGCGAAGCTCAGGCGGTCGTCGCCCAGTTGCGCGGCGAGCCGCCTGAGGTCCACGGCCGCGTGCCGCTCGGCGATCACCAGGTAGTGGCGTGTGCCCTTCTGGTTGCGCAGGAACAGGTTCTTGCCGTGCGTGGCGTCGATCCCGCGCCAGTGCGCCTCGGCCTGCTCGACGGTGAACACCGGCGGGTGATCGTAGCGTGTGAAGGCGATGCCGAGCGCGTCGAGCGCGGCGTACACGGCGGCCTCCGGGGCGGGCGGGAGCGGGGCGGCGGGCGGGGTGGTCACACCCGCATTCTACGCGTGGGCGGCGGACGTCGCCGGGGCCTCCGTGGCCACGGGCTGCGGAGGTCCCCGGCGCCGACTACCGCGGGCCGTCGGGGCGGGCGACAGCCGGGGCCGCCAGCCCTGCGCCCGCGCCGCGACGCTCGATCTCGAGTTCGGGATCGACTTCCACGAGTGGACCGGCGGTGTTCTTCACACGTGCGGCGACGGCGTAACGGTAGATTTCGTGCTCCCCTGCCCCCGGCGGAGGCCCAGAGATCCCGCAGTCGACGCCACGCGTGGTCTGGGCGCTCACGTCCACGGGGATCTTGTTGTTCGCGTCCGCCGTTGGTACGCAGTGTGGCAGCACCGCTCCCGCCGGTGTCGTAGGCAACGGACCAATTTCGACCGTGACATCGACGTCGCAGGCGTTGCAGATGTCCCATCCCGCCCACGCTTCCCAGTAGGTGCGCAAGGGCAGGGGCTTCCATTGCCACCAGCAGTTCACGTATTCGGTGCCCTTCCTCAGTTGGTACATCTTTCCCCTGTCGTTCTTGGACAGTTGCAGACTCGTCTTGAACCAGCCGACGTCCGGAGAGCAGATCCCCGGCGCATTCGCCTGGGCGCGAGGAAGCTTGCCATCGTCAGGTGCCGGAACGCTGTCACGTCGTCCGCAGCTTGCGGTCGCCGTCGCGACGAGAGCCAGGGCGAGCGATGTCGAGATGAGCCGTGGCGCATGCATGCGGGTGCCTCCTCTCAGGGGTGCGGAGGTGCGAGGTTCGACGAGCCGGCAAGTCCAGGCGATCGCCTGACCGCCTCCCATCGGAGCAGGGGTTCCAGGTCTTCGTCCTCGTGAAGGATGTTGCGTGAGGCGCCGAGGCTGACCGCCTGCTGCACGGCGGCGAGCGCCTCGTCCGGCCGCCCGGTGATGGCCAGCACTGCGGCGCGCTTGTGCCACGCGTCGATCGACCTGGACGCCACGGCCACGGCCTCGGCGCTGCGGCGCCGGGCCTCGCCGGCACGCCCACCTTCGCCAGGCACAGCGCCGACAGCGCCAGCATCCGCGCGTGCTTCGGGTTCACCGAGAGCACCTCGTCGGCCAACAGCACCGCGCGCAGGTACGCCTCGCGTGATCGACGCCGGTCACCGAGCTTCCCATAGGCGTCGCCCAGGTTCCGGTGCGTGACGGCGTTCTGGGGGAAGAGATGGATCGCCTTGAGGTACGCCTCCGCGGCGGCGTGGTACTCGTGACGCGCGTAGTGAATGGAACCGATGTTGGACCAGGCGGCAGGAGAGGGACTGATGCGGTTCGCGCGCTCGTACCCGTCGAGCGCGACATCGAGGTGCCCCTGTGCGTGGCGCACCGTGGCAAGCTGCTGGTACCCCCACGCATTGTCCGGCTGCAGTTGCGTGATGCGTTCGAAGGCCGCCGCGGCTTCGTCGAGCCGGTCCGCGTCGAAGTACGCCAGCCCGAGCGCCCGGTAGTTTTCCCAGAACAGTGGACGAATGGACAGGGCGGTCTTGAACTCGCGTTCGGCTTCATCCATCCGGCCGCTCTCCGCCAGCAGCCGTCCCAGCAGGCGGTGTGGCAGGTCGGCGTTGGGATAGCTGCCGATTTCGCGACGCAGCTCCTCGATGGCCACGTCATTTCGGCCGCTCGCCGACTCGATCAACGCCAGCGTCGCTCGCACTCCGGGAGTCGTGGCGTCGAGCCTGAGCGCATCGGTGACGGCTCGGCGCGCCGCCGCGAGCGCCTCCGCATCATTGGTGAGTTCGTACTGGAGCCAGTGTGCGCGCGCGAGACCTGCCTGTGCGGCCACGAAGCCGGGGTCGCGTGCGAGCGCGGTGTCGAACAGCATGATGGCGCGTGTGGTGTTGCCCGGCACGTCGGCGCGTTCGAGGAAGCTGATGGCCTCACCGTAGGCTCGGAAGGCCTCTGCGTCACGCGTCGGCAACTGGCGTGAGGCCGTCAGCGAGGAGACGACGGCCGGAACTCCGCGAGTTCGGAATACGCGAACGACGCCATCCCGAATCGGCCGAACCACGGCGAAGGCCGACTCCCGTGGTGTCTCGACCGACTCGCTCCAGAGCACTCGCCCCGTGGCGCCCTCGACGAGCATCGCGGTCACCGCGACAAGGGGACCGGCCGGCTGGATGGATCCCTTGACGAGAAAGGCCTGGTCGTTCGCGTCGCCGACGGCGGCTGCCTCGCCGGGCGTGGGCAGCAGGACCGTGAGGTTGGGTTCGCGAGCCAGCTCGCCGGCCAGCAGGTCGGCGAGGCCGCTTGCCAGCCCGGTGTCCTGCTGGGCGCCTTGCGGGAACCAGACCCTCACCACCGCTGACCCCGCCGCGCCGGTTTTCGCACTGGGCTGAGCGAAGGTCCCCGGCTGGTGTGTGATCCCGATTGAGGCGGCCACGATGAGGCTCAGCGGTGCGCCGGTGGCCATCAGAACCTTGTACCGGCCCAGTCCACCGGCCTGAATCCGGCGCAACGCACGTTCCACGGCGTCGGCCGACTGGTACCGCTGCCGCGAGTCGAGCGCGATGGCTTTGGCGATGACCGGGCGCAGGGCGTGCGGGACCGCGGGATCGATGCGCGCGGCGGCGTTGTCCGGGCCTGTTGTCTCGTCGCTCGCCGGCGGAGCCGGCCGACGGCCGGTGGCCATCTCGTGGATCAGGATCCCCAGGCTGAAGACATCCGTGCGAGGGTCCAGCGGCCGGCCGAGCCACTGCTCTGGGGCCATGTAGGCGGGCGTGCCCGCCCGGCGGTCCACCAGCGTCGGCGATGCCCCAATGCCCTCTGACGGCGCTTCCTTGCCGCGGCCGGCGAGCCGCGCCAGGCCGAAGTCGAGGAGCTTCACCTGTCCACCGCGGGCCAGAAACACGTTGGCCGGCTTCATGTCGCAGTGCAGCACCTCGTGCCCGTGCGCGTGCGCAAGGCCCTGTGCGATCGCCGACCCAAGCCGGCACACTTCCGCGACCGGCAGGGCTCCCCGTGCGAGGCGCTGCGCCAGCGTCTCGCCTTCGAGGTATTCCATGACGATGACGCTGCGTGACTGCGACTCGAGCACGTCGTAGACGGCTGCGATGTTGGGGTGATTGAGCCGTGCGACGGCTCTTGCCTCACGCAGCAGGAGCCTGGCGTGCGCCGGGTTCGAAGACAGGCGCTCTCCCAGGACCTTGATTGCCACGTGTCGTCCGAGCCGGGTGTCGTAGGCTTTGAAGACCTCCCCCATGCCGCCGTGGCCCAGCGGCGCCTCCAACCGGTACGGGCCTATCTCCAGGAACGGCAACGGGTGCTCGTCCAACTCCGTCGTTGAGATGGCGCTCGCACGGTTCACATCTGGCAGGCCGCAGGGGAACAACGGCGAGTCGAGCAGTGGATCGGAGCAGGTCGCCTGGGCGAGCAGGTCCTCCACGTCGTTGCGCAGCGGCTGGTTGCCGCGATCCGGCACGTCGAGCAGCCCCGGCTGAACGCGGGAAGGCGCACTGAACGCGGCTTCAAGCACGCGGCGAACCTGCTGCCAGCGACCTGGCGTCACGCGCTCCTCCGACCCGCCAGGGTGCTGGGCCGGGCGGGTGCCGTCGCCCGACCGCGCGTCGTGGACTGCGGGGACAGGCCTGCCACGCCGGCGGCATCCTCGATGGGCAGGCAGTCGAAGCCGCGCGATCCGGCCATCGACCACCGCCTGCAGGCGCGGCGCTCCCCACCGAGGCGGTGGAAGCTCACGGCGCGCAATCCGGTGTGCAACGCGATTCGAAGCGCGCTCAACGCGTTGGCGTCGTTGCGGTCCCAGCGCAGCAGGAATTCCGTCGCGTGAGCGGTTGGGTTGACAGACACCTGCGCCTCCGTGGAGAGCGGTAGCCCAGAGCTGCCCGATAGAAGCTGTGATAGAGAGCCCAGTTATAGCTGAGTCGACGCTCCTGAGCAAGAGGCGATGGACACTGTCCATTGCGGCGCCGGGCGCCAGGAACGCGGCCGGCAGGATTCTCCCGGTCCTTCGGCAGGACCGTACGCGCAGACCCTCCGTGTCGAGCGAAGGCGGGGCGTCCGATCCGTCGCCTCGAGGTGCGGTTGAGCGGCCCGGATCGTCCAGCCCGGGGCTACGCCCCTTCCTCCGCCCGCGCGATTGCCTGGCTGGCCAGCACGCCAATCGAGAACGGCTCGGCGCTGACGAGATCGGGCTCGTCGGGGAAGAACTCCTGCAGCCGGTCGACGAGCACGAGGGTCTCCGGCGGCATGCCGGTCGCGACCAGCGCCCGCGCCACGCGGATGTACTCGTCGTGGACCATGCGGGCGAACGTGACGCCGCTGCGCCGGTCGTCGGCAACGTCCTTCGACTCGAAGTACTCACGGATGCTCTGGGGCGCCTTCAGCGTGATGACGGGCCTGCGCTGCTCATCGGGCTCCATGCGTCCGCGGACGGCCACCTCGTAGAACATGGGCGAGAGCTTCGCGTGCTCGGTGGCTCCGTAGCGTTCGTAGGGCGCGTGCGAGAAGAAGTCCACCTCGTCGCGGTCGGTGACCGACATCGCGAAGATGGCGCCGGGGTACTGCGCCTCGCAGCTCTCGTAGTCGTGGCAGACGATGCGGCCGTACTGCCTGGGGCCAGGCGTGCCGGCCTCCGCGGCGGGGCGATCCGTCGTCGCCCCCGGCGGACGAGCCGCGGTCGTGGGTCGGTCGCGCAGGCGCGGGAACCGGATCGTGATGGTGGTGCCGCGGCCCACCTCGCTGTCGATGGCGAGTTCGGCGCCGAACTCGCGGACCGTCTGCCGCACGAACACGAACCCCAGCGAGTGGAGTTCGCCGTCGAGCGTTTCGCGGTCGGTCAGCAGCTGCGCGATCTTCTCGGGCGGCATGCCCACGCCGTTGTCGCGCGTCGTCAGCACGACATGATCGCCGTCGGCCTCCACGCTCACCGACACGAGGCCCGCATCGCGGGCGCGCAGGGCGTCGACGGCGTTCATCACGAGGTTGAACAGCATGCGCCGGAAGCGCGCGAGGTTGCCCCCCACCGTGGCGCGGTCGAGCTGGTCCAGTTCGACCTGGACGCGGCCGCTGCCGTGCTCCATCACGTAGCCGTGGAGCGCGTCGCGCACCGTCTCCTCCACCTCGGCCGCCATGTCGAACTCCTGGTAGAGGTTCCGGGAATCCTGTTCGTCGAGGAACTGACGGATGCGCTGGTGGACGCCGCGAATGAAGCGGATGCAGTTGTGGTAGTGCGTGCGCCCCCGGCTCGAGCGCGAGTCGGGCGGCAGGAAGACCAGCACCTTGTCGACGCGCCCCCACAGCGGACTGAGGATCAGGGCGCACAGGCTGTCGAGCGTGCCGATGTACTGCCGGGCCACGACCAGCACCGTGCGGTCGGGCGAGAAGTTCCTGACGGCGTTCGAGTAGTCCTGGAACGCCTTGCGGAGGCCGACCGCCCGCTCCTTGAGCGCCTGCAGGTCGTGGCCGTGGAGCACCTGCGCCTGCTCGACCCCGTAGAGCTCGAGGTCGGTGTTCAGCGTGACGTGGAAGTGGACGACCTCGTTGATGAACCGCTCCACGCGGAGGTCGTGGATGAGGAACTTGATCTCGACGACCTCCTTCTTGACGCCTTCGGCGTAGTCGGGCATGACCGGCATCGGCAGGCTCCGGCGACAGTGACTCGCTCGATCCCGCGGCGCGCAGCCCCGGGGTTTCCGGAAGTGCAGCCTCCCGCGTGGCCGCGTCCACGGAGGCTGAGGTCAGCCCCCGTGGCCCGGCGGCCATCGCCACTCACATCGCGGCGCCGGCGGCCTTCGCCGCCTCACCCTGCAGCCACCGCGTCGTCACCGACTTGGGCCGCGTGATCGGCAGGCCCATGGCGCGCGCCATCACGGCCTGCGCGCAGACGCCGAGCGCCCGCGACACGCTGAACAGCACCGTGTAGTACGGGAACTCGGTGAGGCCGTAGTGATACAGCAGGGCGCCCGACCCCGCATCCACGTTCGGCCAGGGATCCTTGATCTTCTGGATGGTCTTGAGGATGTCAGGCACCGTCTCGAAGACGTGGACGACGGTCTGGAACACCGGGTCGTCGGCGCAGTGCTGCTTGCCGAAGGCGAGCAGTGCGTCGAAGCGGGGATCGGTGATGCGCAGTACGGCGTGGCCGTACCCGGGGATGACGCGGCCGGCCGACAGCGTCTCCTGCGCGTAGGCCTGAATCTGCTCCTTCGTCGGACTGCCGCCGAACTTCCGGTTCGTCTCGAGCACCCAGCCCAGGCACTCCTGGTTCGCCAGGCCGTGCAGCGGTCCGGCGAGGCCGTTCAGTCCGGACGACAGCGCGTAGTAGAGGTCGGAGAGCGCCGAGTTGACGGTGGCCGTGGTGAGCGCGCTGACGTTGCCGCTCTCGTGATCGCAGTGCAGCACCATGTAGAGGCGCATCAGCCTGGCGAAATCGCCCGTGGGATCCGGGATGCCGAGCATCGCGGCGAAGTTGGCGGCCCAGTCGAGTTCCGGCCTGCCCGCGATCCGCGATCCCTTGCCGAATCGCATCCGGTAGAGGCCGGCCGCAATCTCGGGCAGCACCGCGACGATGGTGAGCGCGTCCTCGAGCGTGGCCAGCCAGTATTCGTCCTTCTTCATGCCGCCGTCGTAGCGCTGCCGGAAGATCGACTCCCGTTCCATCACCAGGATGGCGGTGTTGAGCATCGCCATCGGATGGGAGTCGGCGGGCATGGCGCCGAGCACGGCCCACACATAGTCGGGCACCCTCGCGCGTGCGCGCAGGTCGGCCTGCAGGTCGGCGAGCTCGGCCGCCGAGGGCTCCTCGCCGGTGAGCAGCAGCCAGAGCGTTTCCTCGGGAAGCTGGCGGGTGAGCTGGCCGACCGGGCGGCCCCGGATGATGAGGCCCTTGTCGGGCGGCACCTCGGAGGTGTCGCACACCAGCGACTTCACGCCGCGCATGCCCCCATAGGCCTGCTCGAGGGTGACGTCCGACACCTTGATGGCCCCAGATTCCTTGGTGAGCTTCTTGACCGCATCGCGCAGCGCCGGGATCTGCTGGGCCAGTTTCTCGTGAAGCAGTGCCATGATGAGTTCTCCTCGAAACCCGCCGCGACGAAGGTGGTCACCGTGAGACCCGCACCGCGCGCATCGTCAGGCCGTCACGCCAGCCGGCACACCCGGCCCGCCGCCACCGTTGGAGCCGACTACGGGCGACCGGGACGTGATGATCGCATCGCCCCGTCCCGTCCCGCAGATGTTATCGCTTGCGGGTGAGGACCGCGACACGTCGCCGGCCGTCATGGCGCGGGCAGCCGGAAATCCGGCAATCCGAGAGCAACGCGCGTCAACAAGCAAACGACGGGCCAGCATCGGTTCCCCCTGCAACGGTCACGAAGACCGTGGCTGATCCCGGCGGGAGGCCGGCGTGTTCGCGCCGCCAGCCCGGCCACCGCGGAGATGCGTCCCTGGTCTTTCGTGGCGGCCAGCGCGGCCGTGGCAGTAGGATGTTGTCGCAATCCCGGCGCCGAATGCAGGAGCAAGCGCCGCTGGCTTCAGCCGAGAGGAGGCACGATGTTGCTCAGGACCCACTGGATGCGCCGGTTGAGCTGCACGTTCGTGGCGGGCGTCCTGCTGCTGGGCGCGCCGGCCGCGCGCGCGCAGCAGGCGATCGACAAGGAGTACACCGCGAAGATCAAGGAGAACCTGCAGGATCCGCGCATCACCACGGAACTCGTCGATCACCTGCCGGCCTCGAGCACCGTTCCGACGCCGCTCGCCGTGCTCGGGCACATCGTCGGGCAGACGGGCGAGGTGGATCGGTCGGCGGACATCTACCGCTATTTCGACGCCGTGGCGAAGGCGTCGCCGCGCGTGAAGGTGTGGCGCACGGGCAAGACCGAGGAAGGCCGCGACATGATCGTCGCCGCGGTGGCTGACGAGGCGACGATCAAGCAGCTCGACAAGTACCGCGGCATGCTCGCCGCCCTGCAGGATCCGCGGAAGACCAGTCCGGCCGAGGCGCAGAAACTCATCCAGACCGCCAAGCCGATTTACTACATCACGAGCGGCATCCACTCGCCCGAGTTCGGCGGTCCCGAGATGCTGATGGAGCTCCTCTACAGGCTCGCCGTGCAGGAGACGCCGTTCGTCCAGGACATCCGCAACAACGTGATTACGCTCATCACGCCGCTGATCGAGCCCGACGGCCGTGACAAGGCAGTCGACACGTACTACTTCAACAAGGCGCTTCCGACCGGGGCTCAGCGGCTGCCGCTGATGTACTGGGGCAAGTACGTCCAGCACGACAACAACCGCGACGCCCTCGGCCAGTTCCTGGCGCTCACCAAGACCACCACGAAGGTCGTCCTCGACTGGCACCCGACCATCCTGCACGACCTGCACGAGGCGCAGACCTACCTCTACGCGTCGACCGGGACCGGCCCCTACAACGAGCAGGTGGACGCGATCACCGTCAACGAATGGTGGACGCTGGCCCAGGCCGAGGTGCTGGAGATGACAAAGCGCGGCGTTCCGGGCGTGTGGACCTACGGGTTCTACGACGGGTGGACGCCCAACTACCTCTTCTTCATCGCGCACGCCCATAACCAGGTGGGTCGCTTCTACGAGGTACAGAGCTACGGCCCGGATCCCTACGTCGTGCGCCCGGGGCCGACGGTGACGAGCCGCGAGTGGTTCCGGCCGAACCCGCCGCTGCCGGAGATCAAGTGGGGCCCGCGCAACAACACCAACATCCAGCAGTCGGCCATCCTCTTCGCGCTGCGTCACGTGGCGAGGAACAAGGACATCTACCTGGACAATTTCTGGCAGAAGAACGTCCGGGCCGTGAACAAGGGGAAGAACGGCCCAATCTACGGCTGGGTGGTCCCGGCCGCACAGCGCCGCAAGGCGGACGCGGCCGATGCCGTCAACACGCTCCGCGAGCAGGGGCTCGAAGTGCACGTGGCGACGTCGGCGTTCAGGTCGGGTGACGTCGAGGTGAAGGCCGGCGACTGGATCATCCGCGGCGATCAGCCGTACCGCACGCTGGCCGACATGTACTTCGCCGTCCAGAACTTCTCGCCGGCCAACCCGGCGCCGTACGACGACACGGGCTGGACGTTCCAGCTCATGCGCGACGTGACGCTCATGCCGGTCACCGACAAGGCGCTGCTCGATCAGCCGATGACGCTGCTGGCCGACGCCGCGCGCGCCGCTGGCGGCGTCTCGGGCAGCGGCAGCGTCATCGTCGTGGACAACACGGCCGACAACAACATCGTCACGTTCCGGTTCAAGCTGGCGTCGACGAGGATGGAGGCCGCCGAGGACGACTTCGACGCCGGCGGGCACCGCTTCCGCGCCGGTGCCATCATCATCCCCAACGCCGACCGCGCCGCCGTCGAGCCGCTGCTGGTCTCGCTCGGCCTGTCGGGCTACGCGATGGCCTCGGCCCCGGCGGTGAAGACCCATTCGCTCGACGTGCCGCGCATCGGCTACGTGCACAGCTGGGCGCGCACGCAGGACGAGGGCTGGGTGAGGGCGGCGCTCGACGCCTACGGCGTGCCCTATACCTACTTCGGCGACGTGAAGCTGCGCGAGGGCCACCTGCGCGCGAACTACGACGTGATCATCATCCCGCACATCGGCGGCACCGCGCAGTCGATGGTGAATGGCGTGCCGAAGACCGACGATCGGCCGCTGCCGTATCGCCGCAGCGAGCAGTTCCAGGCGCTCGGCACGCCCGACTCGGCCGACGACATCCGCGGCGGCATGGGCCTGGAAGGCCTGGTGAACCTGCACGAGTTCGTGCGGGAGGGCGGCACGCTGATCACCGAGGGCGCGACGGTCACGATCTTTCCGGAGTACTCGCTGACGCCGAGGGTGACCGTGCAGTCTCCGGAGGGGCTGTTCGCGCAGGGCAGCATCATGCGCGGCCTGATCGCCGACATGAAGAGCCCGATCGTGTACGGCTACGGCCGGAACCAGGTGCCGGTGTACTTCAACCAGGCGCCGGTACTGTCGGTCGCAGGCGCCGGCGGCGGCTTCTTCGGCTTCAGGCGGGGCGGGTCCGCGAGTCAGAACACCACGCCGATGGCCACGCGCCTGACGCTGTCTCCCTGGGAGCCCGATGCGACGACGCCTCCCGGCGGCGCCCGCCAGGACGGCAGGGCCGCGGCCGCACCGGCCGCGGGCGGCTTCGGCGGGTTCGGAGCCGCCGCGCCGGCCGGCGAGCCGCCCCGCGTGATCATGCAGTTCCCGCAGAATCCGGCCGACATGTTGCTCTCGGGCGTGCTCACCGGCGGCGACGCCCTCGCGGGCCGGGCGCAGGTGGTGGACCAGCCGATCGGCAAGGGCCACATCGTGATGTTCGCGATTCGTCCCTTCTGGCGCTGGCAGACGCAGGGCACCTACATGCTGGGGTTCAACGCGATCATGCACTGGAACCACCTCGACGCCGGGAAGGCCGCCGAGGCTGGGACACGCTGAGGATGCCCCGGCCCCTGACCGGGGCACGGCAGGGGTCGGGTTGAGGTGAACGACGCCAGGGTGGCACGTGCCGTCCTGGCGTCGTCGGTATCGGGGCACGCCGGCGGTGACGCGTGATGCCGGCCGGATCGCGCCATGCGGGTACGGCCACGAACCACTGGCGTCGGTCTCGACGAGTCGTTCTCGGCGGCGACCGCCGCCGACTGGTGCCATGATGAATCCAGCCACGGTGTCGCGGAGCGCCGGGTGCCTCGCGGGCAGACGCCTCGGTCCGGCTGCCGCCCGCGTCGCTCGCGGTGCCCTCATCCCGAGGTGTCGTGTGGGGTTGAGACAGTCGTTCGCAATGGTTCTGATGCTGGGGCTGGGCGCGTCATCCGCGCAGGCGCAGGCGCAGGCGCCGGTCCCGGTCCCGGCTCAGGCACCTTCCATTCCGCCTGCGTTATCCAGGCCCGTGACGGCGTTCTGGACCGCGTGGAAGAACCGGGATCTCGGGTCGATGTATGGCCTGTATTGCCGCGACTACCAGGCGAAGGTCCCGCGTGAGGAGTACATGAAGCTGCAGCGGCTGCTGCGGTATCCGCTCGTGGAGTTCACGCTGACGGGCGCCGAGGTACTCGACGGGCGCGCGACCGTGCGCATCCGGGCGCGCAACGACGTGCCGGCCCATCCCCTGGGCTCGATCGACGCCGAGACGACGCAGGTGTGGCTGCAGCAGGCTGATGGCGCGTGGTGCAAGGAAGACGAGCCGTTGCTGCTGCCGTTTCCCATCGGGGCGGCGCATTGAGCGACGGCGTTCGCCATCACGCTCTGGCATAGAGCGCGGGTTGCGTCGAGCGTGAACGCGCGGCAACGCGCAGGTTGCTCGTGTTGGTCCGCGCAACCCGCGCTCTACAACGTATGGAAGGTGGCGCGCCCGGAGGGACTCGAACCCCCGACCTGCGGCTTCGAAGGCCGACGCTCTATCCAGCTGAGCTACGGGCGCGCGCGCTGGCTCCCGCGACCGGTGCGGGCCAGGCGAGTGTACGACAACGCGTGACCACGCTCAACGCGACGGGCGCGACCGCCAGGGGGCACGCCGGCCTGGCAACGACGAGCCGGCACGGGTGACCCCCGCGCTCACCGCACCACGTGCCAGCGCGTCTGCCGGCCGGCCAGGTAGATCACCTTCGCACCGTCGAACACCGCGCTCTGCTCCAGCTTGATCTGCACGGTCTGGCCGTCCCACTCCGGCACGGCCACCCTCACGTTGCCCTCGATGGCATACGCGGTGTTCGCCGACATCTTCCACTCGCCGGTCACCGGCACGGAGCCCTGCTGATCCCACATGCCGACGGACGTGCCAGCGGCGTGGCCGTGGAAGCCGATGGGATGCGAGTAGGTGGCGTGCTGGATCCCCTCGCGGCGGCACGCCGCGTCGGCGGCCGCGAACACCTCGTTTCCGGTGCGTCCCACGGCGAACTCGCCGGTGAGCAGATCCTGCCACCGGTTGCCCACCGCCAGCGCCCGCTGCAGCCCCTCGGGCACGGCGGTTTCGCCGGCGCGCAGCACGTAGCCCATCTCCTGCGTGTCGGTGTTCATGCGGAGGTAGGTGATGCCCACGTCGGTGTGCAGCACGTCGCCGCGCTGGATGATGCCGCCGGCGCCGCAGAACGGCGTGTCGGCGCCGCACGCCAGCCCGCGCCGCTGGAGGTTCACCGTCGGCATGAACCAGATGGGCAGACCGAGATCGGCGTAACGCTGCCGGATGTACCACGCCACATCGTCGGTGGTGGTGACGCCGGGCGTGATCACGCGCTCGGAGAACGCCTCGGCGATCACCCCACGCGCCAGCGAGACGACGTGCGGAAAGACCTCGAGCTCCAGCGCCGTGCGCGTCTCGAGCCAGCGCACGCAGAGCGTCTCGGCCGAGGTGACGCGCGCCTGCAGCTCGGGGCCGATTGCCTGGAACAGCCGATCGCGCAGGCCGGCCGTGAGGCCGTCGCCGAACGACCACCGCGCGCTGGTATCGATGCCGATGCGCGTCGGGTTGCGCTCGCGAATCACCTCCGCGAGCCGCGCCCACTGATCGCCGTCGCCGCCGCCCTTCCACGCCGCGGTGTAGAAGCCCTCCATGCCGTAGCGGCTCACCGTCAGCCGCTCCACGCCCTTCTCCGGGCCGCGATCGAAGAACACCAGCATGGTGGTCCGTCGCGCGGAGAAGACGGGCTCGGGCACCAGCGTCAGGTAGACGGGATCCTCGACGTACTCGCGGTTGATCACGAGCCACAAGTCGATGCCGGCCTCGCGCATGAGCGCCGGCAGCAGCGTATCGAGCCGATCCTTCAGCAGGCGGTTGACGGCCGCCGGCCGCTCGCGCTCGGGCAGCACGTGCTGCACGGCACCGGACACCTGCCGGCCCTGCGCCGGCGAAACGGGCGGCGGCGCGGACTGGGCGAGGGCGGTGGAAGCGGCGAAGACGAGCGAGGCAAACGCGATCGCGCAGCGACGGGACACGTGACACCTCATGAGGATGGCGACGCCAGCCGGAGCGCGCCCACTCGGCGCGCGCCGGGATGCGCCGCGAGTATAGCCCGCGGCCCGGCTGGCTCCGCGGCCCAGCGCCACGGGCCAGCTATACTCACGGGACCGGCCGCCGCCAGGGCGGCGGCCCCGGCGGCCCCCACCGCACGGAGGCTCCATGACCGACAACCACACCCCCCCTGTCGGCTCGATCATCTGGGCCGATCTCACGGTGCAGGACGCCCCACGGGCGCGCGACTTCTACAGAGCGGTGGTCGGCTGGACGACGAGCGACGTGGACATGGGCGGCTACCACGACTTCTGCATGAACCAGCCCGAAGACGCCGGAACGGTGGCCGGGGTCTGTCACGCCAGGGGCAGCAACGCGCACCTGCCGCCACAGTGGCTCATCTACGTGGTCGTCGAAGACCTGGACGCATCGATCCGGCAGTGCGTGGCGCTCGGCGGGGAGGTGGTGGCGCCCGCCCGCGACTACGGCGCCACCGGCCGTTACGCCGTGCTGCGCGACCCGGTGGGGGCGCCCTTCGCCGTATTCGAACCCGCGCCACCGGCCGCCTGAGGCCCGGGGATCCGATCATGACCGACCTGCAGCCTGCGCACGAACGCGTGCTGGTGGCCGACGACGGCCAGCGCATCCACTACGAGTACTTCGGCCACGGCACCCGGGAGACGGTCTGCCTCTTCAACGGCCTGGCGATGCACACCAAGGCCTGGTACCCGTTCCTCCCGCACCTGCTCGGCGACTTCGACGTGCTGCTCTACGACTATCCGGGGCAGGGCGACTCCTCGAGCGACGACGTTCCGGTCACGATTCCCGGAATGGCCGGCTACCTGGCGGCCATCCTCGACGAGATGAACGTGGCCAGCGTCCACGTCGCGGGCATCTCCTACGGCGGGTTCGTGGCGGCCGAGTTCGCACGGCTGTACCACGTGCGGCTCCACACCCTCACGCTCTCGGGCATCCTGCTCACCCAGGAAACGCTCTTCCAGATGTACGAGGCGCTGTCGCTGCGCTTCTACCGCGACGGACCGGAGGCCTTCGATCTCTACACGCATTACATGTACGAGAAGATCTTCGGTGAGCGTTTCGTGACGGCCTTCGCCGACCGCCTCGAGGCGATGCGCCAGCGCTTCTACGAACGGTACGTGAACAGCGTGCACGCGCTGGTGCGGCTCACCGAAGCGCAGGATCCGTTCTTCGCCGCGCTCGAGGCCAACAGCGGCGGCTACCGGGCCGTGGAAACGCCCACGCTGGTGATGCCCGGCGCCGAGGATCGCGTGATGCTGCCGGCGGTGCAGCGCAAGCTCTGCGACCTGTTCACGAACTCACGCTGGCTGCCGGTGCCGGAGTCGGGGCACGTCGTCTACCTGGAGCGCCCGGACGTGTTCTGGCCCGCGCTCAAGGCGTTCATGAAGGCGAAGTCGGTGGATTTCGAGGCCTGAGGCAGAGCGGCACCGGATCGCCGGCGGCTCAGATGTCGGCGCGTTCGAGCTGGCGCCACGCGACGAGCGGCGGCAGCACGACCCAGGCAACGACCGAGGCCGCCAGCCACGCATAGGCCTTGAACGATCCCCCGAGGATGCGGAAGAAGGCGAGCGAGGCGGCACCGAACGCGGCATCGCCCTCGATGGCCAGCATCGTCGCCGTGCGTACGGCGTCGGCCGGGTTCACGAGCACCGACACGATCAGCAGCCGCGAAGCGGTTCCCGATCGGAGCCACGACGCGACGCCGAGCACCGTCACGTCGAAGATCACCACCGAGACGAACCAGACCACCAGCGCGAGCGCGAGGGCGCGCGATCGGCGGCCGACGCTGGTGGCGGCCAGCACCGCCGCGAAACCGAGGAACACGGCGGTGAGCAGCAGCGCGCCGCCGACGAGGGCGAGGAACGCGCTCAGTCCCTCGAGGCCTGACTGCGAGTGGATGGCGAGGCCCGCCGCGCCGAATCCGATCAGCTGCGCGGCGGCCAGCGCCTCGAAGAGTCCGAGGAGCTTGCCGGCGAGCACCGTGCCCCTGGCCACGGGCTGCGCAAACAGCAGTTCGGCGCCCCCACGCTCGGGCGTGAGCGCCATCACGCCGATGACGAGGCTGGTGAGCGGGACGAGCAGCAGCACCAGCTGCACCAGCGACACCGCCGTCCGCGCGAAGTCCTGCACGCCCCGGCCGCCGGTGAGGATGTAGCCGGCGCCGCCGACGGCGAGCGCCAGCACGGCGAACAGCACCGCGAAGACGATGGTCCAGCGCGAGCGCACGGCGAGCTGCCGCTCCTGCGTCGCGCACGCGCGCAACTGGCGCCACCAGCGGGGAGCCGTCATCGCCGGTCTCCGCCCCGAGCGGCCGACGGGACGACGTCGGCGTAGTCGACGGTCACGCCCTCTCGCGCGACCGGGTCGGCGTCGCGCGCCGCGGCGTCACGGTGCGCGATGAGGCCCGACCCCATGGGGGTGTCGAGCTTCTCGACCTTCGTGAAGACCGCCTGGTCGGCCCGCACCCACGCGCGCGCCGCGTGGTCGGCCACGTAGACGACCGCGCCCGGCGCCAGCCCCTCGGCCTGCACGAAGTGCGTGAGGCAGCCGATGTCGTCGAAGAACACCGGCTCCTCGCCGGGGGCGACGATCTGGGCGGCAAACCGCATGTCGCCCACCGACATGCGGCAGAAGCGGCACTGATCGTTCCGCGGGTCGAGCTGTGCGGGTTCGAGCGTGTCGGATCCGCAGCCTGCGGTCGCGATCGCGGCCGTCAGGATCGCGGCGGCCAGCCGCCTGCCTGTCCTCATGAGTGTTCTCCCACCAGCTCGCGGTAGAAGGCGTCGAGCCGGCCCTCTTCCGCGAGCAGCGACTGCACGTCGGCGCCACTGGCCTGCACCAGCGCCAGCACGCCGGCGCGCGCCGTCGCCGGCCCGGGCACGATCAGGTCGACGCCCGTCCAGCGGGTGCCCGGCGCGATGGCCGCCACGCGCTCGACCAGTCCCTCCGGACACGACGCGAGCCGCAGCCGCATCAGCCCGCGGTCGGCCAGCCGCTGCACCAGGTCGGCCTGCGTCAGGTCGGCGACCAGCCGCCCGTTGACGAGGATGGCGATGCGGTCGGCCAGCCGCTCGACGTCGCCCAACTGGTGCGAGGTGAACACCAGCGTCCGGCCGTCGGCCCGGTGCCGGTCCACCAGCGCGTAGAAGGCGTTGAGCCCGTCGGGATCCAGCGCGGCCGTCGGCTCGTCGAGCAGCATCAGCGGCGCGTCTGGCAGCATCGCCACGGCCAGCCCGAGCCGCTGCACCATCCCGCCGGAGTAGGTGCCGACCGCGCGCTGCCCGGCGCCGTTGAGGGCCACGGCCTCCAGCGCCTCGGCCGTGCGCGCGCGAGGCACACCGCGGAGCGCGCCGTAGAAGTCGGCGACCTCGACCCCCGTCAGCGCCTCTGGGAACGTCACCTTCTGCGGCAGGAACGTGGTGTCGCGCCGGGCCTCGGGCTCGCGCACGTCACGCGGCGGCTGGCCTGTCAGCACGCGGCCGGCGGTGGGACGCACCAGGCCGGCGGCCATCTTCAGCGTGGTCGTCTTGCCCGAGCCGTTGGGCCCGAGCAGCGCCAGGGCGGTACCGGCCGGGACGTCGAGCGACAGCGACTCGACGGCCACGTGCGCGCCGTAGCGCTTGGAGAGGCGTTGGAAGCGGATCATGATCGGCCCCTCGCCGCGCGTCCGCGCAACAGCGTCATCGCCCCGAGCAGCACCGCGGCGGCGTAGACGGCCAGCGACGGCAGGTGGCGATCCGGCGCCGCGTCGCCGGAGGTCGGGACGTCGCCGAGGACGGGCGGTTTCGAGAGCGGCGCACGGTCGACCACCTCCACGGGCGCCAGCACGGGGAAGGCCCGTTCGGCCGCCGAGAGCGCCAGCGCGGCGAAGCCCACCGAGAACAGGTCGGCCGCGGTGAGGTTGCCGCGGAAGTGGTCGAACACGCTGTCGAGGCGGTAGGGCCGGTCGCTGCGGCCGTCGCCGTCGAGGTCCGGCTCCACGTTATCGGACCAGTAGTTGCCGTCGACGTCGAGGTCGGCGCGCTTGCCGATCAGGTTCAGGGGCGACATGTTGCCGATGAAGGTATTGCTCTCGAAGCGCGTGCCCAGGGCCGAGGCGAACAGGACGATGGCGGCGTCGGACTGCGCCACGACGTTGCGGCGGAAGACGACGCGGTTGGTCCCCTCGAGGAACACGCCGCGCGCGTTGTCGGCGATCAGGTTGTCCTCGGCGAGCACGTCGTCGCACTGCTGGAGCAGCAGGCCGACGGAGGCGAACCCGCGGTTGCGCACGAAGCGGTTGCGCCGGAACACGATGCGCTCCGAATACATGATGGCGCTGCCGGCGGCGCCGCGCTCGAACACGTTGTCCTCGAAGAGGTTGTCGTCCGAGAACATGTAGTGCAGGCCGTAGCGGACGTCGCGCACGCGGTTGCCGCGCACGACGCCGTTCGAGGAGTTCTGCAGGTAGAGGCCGTCGCGCGCCTCGGTCACGTCGTTGTCCAGGAAGGCGAAGCCGAGCGTGTTGTAGGCGTGGATGCCCGAGCCCTTCTCGCCGGGGTCGAGTCCCGGGATGCCGCGAACCGTGCAGCGCTCCACGCGCGCGCCGTCGGCCTCGCGCAGGTAGATGCCGAACAGCGCTTCCTCGACGCGGCAGTCGCGGATGGTGACGCGATGGGCGGCGACGTGGATGCCCGAGGAGTCGCGCCCCAGATCGCCGCCGCGCCGGCCGTCGATGTCGAATCCCTCGATGATGACATCGTCGGCGCGCACGCGGATCACGCTGCCGGTGCCCGAGCCCACGAGCCGCGGCCGGCCGACGCCGGCGAGCGTGAGGGGCTTGTCGACGATCAGGTCGCCGACGTAGGTGCCGGCGGGCACTTCGAGGCGGCCGCCTGCCGGCGCGCTGTCGATGAGCGTCTGCAGCGACGAGAGGGTTGCCGCGGCCGGGCGGCCCTCGAGGGCGCCGGGCGTGGAGAGGTGTTCCTGCTGCGCCGAGGCCGCGCCCGCCGCCAGGACGACGGACGCGATGACCGCGGCCGCCAGGCGCGTCATGGCACGCCCTGGACGTTCGCGCGGCGTGCGGCGCGCCAGGCGAGGACCATGGCGACCAGCACGAGCACCGTCGACAGCCCCATCGCGTAGGAGGCCGGCGCCGGGTACGAGTAGACCTCGAAGTTGGCGAGCTGCTTGTAGCCGAACATCGGCGGCATGAACGGATCGACCTTCACCGCGGCGGTCGAATCGAGGTTGTGCCCGTAGGAATAGAGCTTGAAGCCGAAGGACCAGAGGGAGAACACGGAGAAGTAGGCGTTGAGGACGAAGACGTCGAACAGGTGTCCGACCGTGCCGAGCACCGCGGCCCGCAGGTAGAGCAGGCCGATGATGCCGACGGCGAACGGCAGCCACTTGAACTCGGTGAAGTCCTCGGCGGCCAGGTCGCGCATCCCGATGTAGTGGTTGAGGACGTTGATTTCCTTGATGTCCTGGTCGTTGTTGCCGCCCTCGAGCTTGTAGCTGTAGATGTCGAGCGTCAGCCCGTCCGGGTACTGCGGCGCGAACATCGTCATGTTCCAGAGCGGAAGGACGTAGATCGCCACCAGCAGGAGGGCGGCGGCGACCAGCAGCAGTCGTGGACGGACACCGAGCGGCGAGGCGAGCAGGCGGGTGAAACGCGCGAAGGACGCGTGCATGGTGGGCCTCCGAGACGGGCGGGCGCGGCGGTGGCCGCGCCCGCCCGTCGTCGTGCTAACGGACGATCATGTAGCCCTGCATCTCCTGGTGCAGCGCCGAGCAGAAGTTCGTGCAGTAGTAGGGGTAGACGCCCTTCTTGTTCGCCTTGAACGTGACCTGCTTGGTCTCGCCGGGATCGACCACGATGTTGATGTTGTAGTCGAGCAGGCCGAAGCCGTGCAGCTCGTCGGTGGTCTGCTCGATGTTGGTGATGGCCACCGTCACCTCGTCGCCGTCGCGGATCTCGAAGTCGGTCGGCGTCAGGGTGGAGCGCACCGCCACCATCTTCACCAGCACCTTGTTGCCGTTGCGCGTGACGCCGGCGTCCTTCACGTCCCAGATGGCGTGCGGGTGGTGGTTCTCTTCCTTGGGGTAGACCTCGATCGGCTTGATCTTGTCGGCCTTGACGATCTGCGCGTAGTGCGGCTCGGGCTCGGTGAAGGCGTCGTAGATCAGCTTCATCTTCTCCTCGGAGATGTCGACGAGCTGGCTCGACTCCGGCTGCGAGGGGCCCACCGAGAGATGGCGTCCGTGCGAGAGCTTGTTGAGGCCCACCAGGTACTTGCCGTCGGGGCTCACCGTATCGCCCTCGGCCGCCGTCAGGTGGCCGATCGAGTACGACATGGGGATCTTGTCGACCACTTCCCACGTGCCGAGCTTCCACTTCGCGATCGCGCTGTCGACGAACAGCGACGTGTAGGCGTAGCCGTCGGGGCCGAACTGGGTGTGCAGCGGCCCGAGCCCGACCGGCACCTCGGCGTCCTTGATCGACTCGTACTTGAGGACCGGGATGCCGTCCTCGTCGCCCGAGAAGTCCTTGTTGCGCATCGCGGTCTCCACCTTCTCCCAGTTGAAGGCGGTGGTGACGCCCTGCAGCTTGCCCGAGCCGACGATGTACTTGCCGTCGGGGGAGACGTCCACGCCGTGCGGCGACTTGCCGCAGGGCAGGAAGTAGACGAGGCCCGGCACCTTCGCCGGGTCGATCACGCGCACGCCGCCGATCATCTCGCCCGCACCGGCGGCCGCGGCCTTCTCGGCCTCGCGCCAGTTGATCGCGGCGATGTAGTCGCGGTCGCGCTGCGAGGCGGTCACCTCCAGCTTGCCGATGGCGCGCTCGGTGTTGTAGGAGGTGAAGAAGAACCAGCCGTCGGACACCTTCTTGCCGGCATCGCCCAGGTCGTAGTCGAAGGGGGGCAGCGCGATCTGCCAGGCCACCGACATCTCGCCGCTCTTGGGATCGATCTTGATGCCCGTCACCACGCCCTTGTAGTCGGTCGCGTACTTCGCCACCTCGACTGCCGTCCCCTTCGGGATCGGGATCGAAAACCGCGAGGCCATCACGGTGTACTCGGTGTTGGGCGTCACGAACGACGATCCGTGGTTGCCCGACACGTTGGGCACCGGCCCGATGATCTGCTTCGTCTTGAAGTCGCGCAGGTCGATGCGCGCGATGCGGCCGTTCATCTCGTTGACGAAGAGCCAGCGGCCGTCGTAGTCGCCGTTGGTCTCCGAGAGCGACGGATGGTGCACGTCACCCCACGTGAGGTCGCCGAGCATCGCCTTGCTCTCGTCGTCGAACCCGTAGCCGGTGGCGGGATACGGCGTGAAGACCGGGATCGTCGAGATGTGACGCATCGACGGCAGGCCGTACACGTAGACCTGGCCCGAGTGTCCGCCGGAGGCGAACATGTAGTACTCGTCGAGATCGCCCGGGGCGACGTAGGTCTTCATCGCGGCGACGGCCGCATCGGAGGTGGCGGCGGCGCGTTCCTGGCGGCCCTTCGGGGTGCTCGGCGCGCACTGGCTCACCAGCACCGCCAGCAGCAGCACCCCACCGCTCCACAGCACGGTCTTCGGCAGACGTCTCAGGATCATCGAGAACTCCTTGTTGGTCACCGGCCGCGAGCGGACCGGGACGCGGGAGGGCCGGGCTTCCCGCGTCCGCGCCGTGGGGCCCGCTCCGGCGGGCCCCGTCATCGGGTCAGGCGTCCGGGGCGTCAGCGGACGCGATCGGCCCCCTGGGCCGGGGCAGAGGCCGTGTTGGCCGCCTTCTGCTGCTGATGGGCGGCAAAGGCCTCCCGCAGGTGTTCGATGGCGACCTTCCGCTGCTCGGTGTCGAGCACGATCTGGCGCGAGAGCACCACCGACATCGTGCCCGTGGGGTTCATCATGAAGTCGTCGACCGTCATCCCGAAGCGGCTCTGCGTGTCCTCGACGGCCGTGGAGAGGTCGGGGCCGATCTGCGCCGGGCTCTTCACGCCGAGTGAGGAGACGGAGTGGCACACGAAGCAGCCGGTCTGCACGAAATAGGCGCCCGGGCCGGTGCGCATCTCCAGTTCCGCCCGCCGCTCCTCGGGCGTCTGCGGGTCGCTGCGCGGCACGCCCGCCAGGAAGTCGGCGCTCATCTCCGCCGGACGCCATGAGAGCATCAGCATCGCCAGCGCCTGGGCTTCGGTCGTCGACAGGTGGAAGTTCGGCATGACGCTGTCCTGCACGAGGGCGCGCGGATCCTTGAAGTGCGCCACGTGCCAGGCGAAGGCCGACTGTTGTCCCGACAGGCGGCCGTACTCGTACTGCTCGGGGGCCTTCTCGCCGACGGCGGTGAGGTCGGGGCCGATCGTGCCGCCGCGGCCGTTGATGACGTGGCAGGCGCGGCAGCCCTTCTCGTCGACGACCTTCTTGGCGAGGTTGATCATGTCGGCGCCGGGCGTCTCGCGCTCGTAGCGGTGGCAGCTGTTGCAGTTCATCTGCAGCAGGGCGCGCTTGTGGTCGCCCAGCCCGTACTCATCGCCCAGCCACGAACTCAGCAGGGGTTCCTCCCAGTGCGCGATCTCGCCGTGCGCGGCATCGGTGTCGATGGCCCACCCCTGCCCGCCGTGGCACGCCGTGCACCCGAAGCGCTCCGGCGGGTGCGTGGCGAGGATCTCGGGCGGATGCGTCCGCCACGGCTGATCGGCCGTCTCGAACCCCTTCCACGTGATCGCCTGGTGGCAGGTGGTGCAGCGATCGGCCCGCCGCAGGCCGGGCACCCACACCTGCTCGATGCCCGAGGGCACGGTGGCCGCGCGCTCGGCGCCGAGCTTCTCGGCCACCTGTTCGCGGAACTGCGCCTGGTACCACTTGTAGTCGTGCTGCCGATCGCTGTAGGCGAAGAAGACCGTGGCGCCGACGAGCACGGCGCCGATGATCGCCAGGATCGGCCGATCGAGCTTCGGATATGGAGAATTGGTCCGCTGTTCCACGACGCGTCCTCGCTAGATCCTCGACGGGATGGTCGGCCAGGTCTCCCACGGCCAGTAGAACTGCCACGACGGCCCGCGCAGGTACATCCCGATGAAGGTGAAGCACAGGATGACGAGGGCGATCGCCAGGAACACCAGGTTCTGCGTCCGGCGATCGGCCGGCAGCCAGCGGCCCGCCAGCGTGGCGGGGCTGCGGTCGAGCCAGGGCCAGAGCGTCATCAGCGTCACGATCAGGCCGGGCAGCACCACGCCGCCGAGGAACGCGCCGTTGATGGTGAAGCCGCCGATGCGGACCGTGGTGATGGTGACGATTTCCTGCAGCCACAGGAAGTACCAGGGCGCCTTGGCGGGGTTGGGCGTCACCAGGGCGTTGGCCGGCTCCTCGAGCGGTGACTGGATGGCGCTGGCGAGGATGCTCACCAGCGCGAAGGTGCCCAGCGTGACGATCAGCACGCGCCGCGTCAGGTCGGGCACGGCGTTGACGGTGGTTCCGGGCGCCTCGATCGTGCTGGCGCGCACGGTGGGTGCCGTCCCCCGGGCGACACCGAGCAGCGTGTAGGTCTTGGTGGGCGTCGGCGCCTCCTCGCGCGGCCTGTCGAGCACGCTGGCCGCGTCGGCGCGCGCGAGGCCGCCGTCCTTCCGGACCCGCCACATGTGGTAGGCGAAGAGCACGCCCAGCGCGCCGGGCAGCATGATGACGTGCAGCACGTAGAAGCGGATCAACGTGGCCTGCTCGATGGCCCGGCCGCCGATCATCAGCTCGCGCACCTCCGGGCCCACGAACGGCACCGACGAGGCGATGTTGGTGCCGACGGTGACGGCCCAGAACGCCAGCTGGTCCCACGGCAGCAGGTAGCCGGTGAAGGAGAGGAACAGCGTCAGCATCAGCATGAGGACGCCGAGCACCCAGTTCCACTCGCGCTTCTGGTTCTGGCCGACGCCGTTCTTGTACGCGCCGGTGAGGAAGACGCGCACCAGGTGGAGCACCACCGCCACCACCATCAGGTGGGCCGAGATGCGGTGCACCGCGCGGATCCACCAGCCGAAGGTGACGACGTACTCGATGTCCTTCACCGACTGGTAGGCGCGCTCCACCGACGGAACGTAGAGGAACAGCAGCGGCAGGCCCGACACGATCAGCAGCAGGAAGAGCGCGGCCGAGATCGTCCCGAGCCAGAAGGAATAGTTCCAGTCGAGCGACGGCTTGAAAACCTTCGACGGAAACCAGTGCAGCGCGAAGTTGGCGACGATGGCGTCACCCGACTCGCGATCCGATCGCGGCCGGAAGCTCCAGAACGGCACGGGACGGACCCCGGGCGCCGAAGGGGCGTCGGCGTCGCGACCAATCAGAGGCAGTTTCACGGGTCACCCTCCTCAGGCGATCGTCAGCCGGAAATCGTGCTCCACCTCGCGCGCCAGGTCCACGACCAGGGTGCCGTCATCGGGCGAAACCGACAGGTGGTACCACGCCAGGGGCTTGGGCGCCGGACCGTCGATGTTGCTGCCGTCGCCGTTGTAATGGGAGCCGTGGCAGGGGCACCCGAACCTGTGCGTCAGCCGGGTCTTCTTGCCGCCGATCTCCGCTTCCTCCGGCTGCGACAGCGCCTCGGCGCGCACCGTGCAGCCCAGGTGCGTGCACACCGCGGAGATCGCGTGGAAGGTCTTGCCCTCGCGGAACACGAACAGGCGTTCGTCGGGCAGGAACTTCAGGCCGTCGGGGAAGTCGGTCGGCTGGCCGAGCTTCACCGTCGTCGGGGCGTCGTAGGAGACGTTGGGCACCAGCGATCGCAGGGACGCGGCCGACTGGGCGCCGATGGCCACGCCGCCCGCGCCGATGCCGAGCTTGATGAGGAAGTCGCGGCGGCCGCCCGCGGCCTGGGCATCGGGCGGCACCTGGGATGAAGGGGCCTTCTGGTCGCTCATCTCGTTCCTTCGTGGGGCGGGCGCGGCCTCAGCGGCCGGCCGCGACGAACCGTTCCGTGATGGTGAAACGCTCCATCGTCATGGCGTCGGTGGGGCAGCGCACCGCGCAGAGACCGCAGCGGATGCACCGCTCGTCGTCCTTGATCATCGCCGACAGCGGCAGGCCCTGGCCGTCGGCGGCCGTGGCCAGCGCCGCGCGCTCCTCGGCCGGCAGTTCGAGCTGGTCGAACGGGACCAGGGCGAGGCAGTGCTCGGGACAGACGTCCACGCAGCGGTTGCAGAGCACGCACTTCTCGGGGTCGTAGATCGTCTGCACGTGGCAGACCAGGCAGCGGGCCCCCTGCTGGCGCGCCGCCTCGGCGTCGTAGCCCGTCTCCACTTCGGCGATGCCCGTGCGGCGGCCGAGATCGAGGGTGGGCGGCGGTTCGCGATCGAGGATCTCGAAGCCCGCGATCATCCGGTAGCGCGGCGTGGGGATCTTCTCGATCTCGAGCGTCGACTCGAGCTGTGCCGACTCGGGCGACAGCAACTGGTGGATGGAGCGGGCCGCGCGCTTGCCATTGGCGATCGCCTCGATCAGGTTGCGCGGGCCGAAGGCGACGTCGCCGCCGGCGAACACGCCGGGGGCGCTGGTGGCGAGCGTGGCCGCGTCAACCCGGATCGTGCCGCCCGGGGTGAGCGCCACGCCGTCCTCGGGCCGCAGGAACGCCAGGTCGGGCTTCTGGCCGATGGCGAGCACGCAGGCGTCGGCCTCGAGGCGCTCGACGTCGGTGTCGTCGTAGCGTGGCGCGAAGCGGCCGTGCTCGTCGAAGACCGACAGCACGCGCCGCAGTTCGATGGCCTCCAGCTGGCGGCTGCCGAGGAAGCGCATCGGGCCGCGCCGCGTGATGAAGCGGATGCCTTCGCGGCGCGCCTCGTCGAATTCCTCGTGACCCTGCGCCGACCGCAGCACGGGCATCTCGTCGAAGGTCTCGAGCGAGACGATCGACACCTCGGAGGCCCCGCCGCGCAGCGCCGCCCGCGCCGAATCGAACGCCTCCTTCACCCGCGCGTCGGTCTCGCTGGCGAGGTCGCGCTCGAGCGCGGCGACGTCGGCCTCGCGCGAGAGCCGCAGCGCCGTGCGCGCCGCGTCGAAGGCGACGAAGCCGCCGCCGATCACCACCACGCGGCGCCCGAGGTCCACGCGGTAGCCGCGGTTCACGTTCAGCAGGTAGTCGACGGCCTTCACCACCCCGTCGAGCTCGACGCCGGGCACCTGGAGATCGCGCCCCGCCGAGACGCCAATCGAGAGGAACACGGCCTCGAAGCCGTCGCGCCGCAGCTCGGGCAGGCCGAATTCCGGCGTGAGCGGGGTCCCCAGGCGCAGCGTGACGCCGAGGGCGAGGATCTTGTCGATTTCGGCGCGAATCAACGTGCGCGGGAGGCGGTATTCGGGGATGCCGAAGCGCATCATGCCGCCAGGCTCACCCGCACCCTCGAACACGGTGACCGCGTAGCCGCGCAGCGCGAGGTCGTGCGCCGCCGACAGGCCGGCCGGACCCGCGCCGATGACCGCAACCTTGCGGCCCGACGCCGCCACCTTGCCCGCGCGCGGATACACGGTGATGGGCAGGTGGTCGACGTACCGATTGCCCTCGGCGATGCCGCGCTCGCGCAGCACGTCCTGGGTGTCGGGGTGCACCGATTCGACCCCGTACTTCTCGGTGACGAAGCGTTTGAGCGCGCGGATGGCCACCGGCGCGTCGATCGAGCCCCGGCGGCACGCGTCCTCGCACGGGGCGGCACAGACGCGGCCGCACACCGACGCGAACGGGTTGGGCGCGCGGGCGACGAGATAGGCCTCTTCGTCGCGGCCCTCCGCAATGAGCTGCACGTAGCGCCCCGCATCGGTCGTCACGGGGCAGCCAACCTGGCACTTGACCTGAGCCTTCCAGTCCTCCAGGACGGGAAGACGAACTGCTATGGGCATGGGGCGAACCCCTTTCCTGTTGTCGTCGCTGTCATACGACCAGACGTGGCGGAGTGTGCGGCAGCAGGGGGCACGCCGGTATGATCGATGTCATATCGGCCCGGCCTGCTGGCCGGCCCCGCTCGATGGCGCGAGCGGCGCCACGCCGTCCTGTCGCCGTGTTCCTCTGTCGAAGCGCGCGGGGGCCCGCATCGCGGTCCCTCCGAGGGCGGCCGCGATGCCACTCGCGCCCGGCAAGTATACCCGCTGGGTCGGCCAGCGCAGCCGATCGCGCGCCGGCGCCCCTCCGGAAGGTGTCAGAAGACCGTCATCGGCTTGCAATCGGCCGTCGCCGGCACCCGCGGCGGCATGCGGGACCGCGCCGCGCCTGGGACCGGCGACGCCAGCGAGAGCCGCTTCGCTCCAGCCACGGCCCCTCCAGGGCACCACGTCCCGCGCCCCCTGCGCCGCCTTCCGGTGTGAGACGGGCGGCAACCCACGACGATCAGCTGTAGCGCGCCGTCTCCACCGCCTCGAGCGGGTACTCGCGCGCGAAGATCTCGTGCGCCCGGTGGATGGCGGCCTCCACGTGCGGCAGCAGGTTCTCGCCTCCGATCACCGCCGCGAGCCCGGCCTTCTCGAGCACTGCGGCCGGCTGCCGGCGCGCGCCGCACACCAGCAGGTGTCGTCCCGACGCCTGCAGCTTGCGGGCCACTTCCTCGATCGCCTGCACGCCGGTCGCGTCGATCGCCGTCATGTTCCGCAGGCGCAGGACGACGATGGGCGGCAGGCGCGGCAGGGCGTGCAGCACCTGTTCGAGCTTGTCGGTGGTGCCGAAGAGAAACGGCCCGTGGATGCGGTAGATCGCCACGTAGTCGGGGATGTCCTTGTCCTGCAGCACGTGCGGCCGCGACTGCTCCACGTACCCTTCGGTCACCAGTTCCACGGTCGTCGTGTCGGCCACGCGCCGGATGAAGAGCAGCGCCGCCAGGATCATCCCGATCTCGACGGCGACCGTGAGGTCGGCGAACACGGTCAGCGCGAAGGTCACCAGCCACACGAGGATGTCGGTCCTGGTCAGCCGCAGCAGGGCGGGGATCTCGCTCCACTCGCCCATGTTCCAGGCGACGACGAAGAGGATGGCCGCCAGCACGGCCAGCGGCACGCGTTCGGCCAGTGGCGCCGCCACGAGCAGCACCGCCAGCAGCACCAGCGCGTGGACCATCCCGGCGACGGGCGTGCGCGCCCCCGACCGGATGTTGGTGGCCGTGCGCGCGATGGCGCCGGTGGCCGGCAGGCCGCCGAACATCGGCGAGACGAAGTTGGCCACGCCCTGCGCCATCAACTCCACGTTCGGGTTGTGCCGGTCGCCGGTCATCCTGTCGGAGACCACCGCCGAGAGCAGCGACTCGATGGCGCCAAGCAGCGCCACGGTGAAGGCGGGCGACACGAGCCCGAGCATCAGGTCGGGGCGGAACGTGGGGATGTGCAGCGAGGGCAGGCCGGCGGGAATGCCGCCGAAGCGCGACCCGACGGTCTCCACGTCGAGGCCGGTGACCCACACCGCCACGGTGCCCAGCACGAGCGCGACCACGGTGCCTGGCACGCGGGTGGTGCGGCGGGCGACGAACACGATCGCGGCCAGCGTGGCCACGGCCACCGCCGTCGCGGCCGGCGACCAGGTGCCCGCATGCCGCGCCAGCGTCTCCAGGCGCGGCAGGAACTCGCCCGGCACCTCGGCCACCCGCAGCCCGAAGAAGTCCTTGATCTGCGTGCTCGCGATCAGCACGGCGATGCCGTTGGTGAAGCCGATGACCACCGGGCGCGGGATGAACCGCACCGCCGTCCCCATGCCGGAGGCGCCGAGCGCCACCAGCAGCACGCCGGCCATCATCGTGCACATGAACAGGCCGTCCACGCCGTGCGTGGCGACGATGCCCGACACGACGACGACGAAGGCGCCGGTGGGGCCGCCCACCTGGCAGCGGGAGCCGCCGAGCAGCGAGATCAGGAACCCGGTGAAGATGGCGCAGTAGATCCCGGCCTGCGGCGGCAGCCCGGACGAGATGGCGAAGGCCATCGCCAGCGGCAGCGCGACCAGGCCGACGGTGAGCCCCGCGACCAGATCGGCGGCCAGCGTTGCGAACGTATAGGTCGGCAGCGCCAGCAGCGACTTGGGCGCCCAGGGGCCGAGGGTGTCAATCAGGCGGGTGAGGGGCGAAACGGACGGCGCTGCTGAGACGGTGGACATCGTGCGCCGCACTGGCGCGAGTGGCGCACCAGCGGCCGGTGACCGGATTATAGTGGCCCGGCCCCGGGCGCGGGGCGCCTTTCATGGAGTCGAGGCGCCCGGAAGGCGTCAGGATAGAATCTTCAGCCTCCTGCCGCGACCTGGCGGCCCGTGGAGGAATCTGACGCATGCCCGATTTCCTGCTGTCCATGCTGCCTCCGCTGGTGGCGCTCGCCTCGCCCGAAGGGGCGGCCGTCGCCCTCGCCTCCCACGGTCTCTTCAGCGTCCAGAGCGCCATCGCGCTGGCGACGCTGACGGCGCTCGAGATCGTGCTGGGCATCGACAACATCGTCTTCATCGCGATCCTGTCGGGCCGGCTGCCGCACGCCCAGCAGGCACCGGCGCGCCGCCTCGGCATCGCGGCGGCCGTCGTCACGCGCGTCCTGCTGCTGCTCTCGATCTCCTGGGTGATGGGCCTGACGAGGCCGTTCACGTCGGTCCTGGGTTACAGCATCAGCGGCAAGCAGGCGATCCTGGCCCTCGGCGGACTGTTCCTGATCGCGAAGGCGACCCACGAGATCCACGACAACCTCGAGGGCGGCGGGCACGCCGCCGGCGCGGGGCGGGCCGCGGCCACGGTCGGCGCCGTCGTCGCGCAGATCATGCTGCTCGACGTGGTGTTCTCGCTCGATTCCGTGATCACCGCCGTCGGCATGGCGCAGCACGTTCCAGTGATGGTGGCGGCCATCCTGCTGGCGGCGGGCGTGATGATCGTGTTCGCCGACCCGGTGAGCGACTTCGTGCACCGCCATCCGACGATGAAGATGCTGGCGCTGGCGTTCCTGATCCTGATTGGCGTGATGCTGGTGGTGGAGGCGTCGGGCGAGCACATCGACCGCGGATACATCTACTTCGCGATGGCCTTCTCGCTGGCTGTCGAGCTGCTGAACATGCGCGCCAGGCGCCGGCTGGACGTGGCGCCGGTGGAGCTGCGCCGGCTGAGGCTGCCGGCAGGAGGGCAGACGTGAGCAGGAAGCCGCAGACCTGCGCGAACCACGCGCACCATCCGCGCCTGTGGACGGCAGGGCTTCTCGGGTGGCTGGTGGCCGTCTTCGCCTACGGCGGCACCTGGTTCTTCGGCCGTCCGTGGCGGACGGCTGCCGAGATGGGTCTGCTCCTGGCGGTCACCTCGGCGCTGCTCATCGGCCGCGTCTACGTCACGGCGCTGCAGGACCGCATCATTCGTGCCGAGATGCGCGCGCGGTGCGGCGCGCTGCTGCCGCCGGTCGGGATGGCGCTGTTCGGCGAGCTGACGATGAAGCAGATCGTGGCGCTGCGCTTCGCGTCCGACGCGGAGCTGCCGGCGCTGCTCGAGCGTGCGGCGCGGGAGCGGCTGGCCCCCGACACCATCAAGCGCGCGGTGCGCGACTGGGTGCCCGATTACGATCGGACGTGACGGGGCGGCTGACGGCGGCCTCCCGCAGCACCTCGAGCGTCTGCCGCGCGGCCTCGTGCCACGAGAAGCGCGCCGCGTGCGCCAGCCCCGCCTCGACGCGCGTCCGGCGGACGGCCGCATCGTCGATCACGATCCACGCGGCCTCGGCCACCTCGCGCCAGTCGCCGCCATCCACCTGCACCGCCGCGCCGCCGCACACCTCGTCGAGCGAGGATCCGCGGCTGCACACCACGGGGCAGCCGCAGGCCATGGCCTCGAGCGGCGGCAGGCCGAAGCCTTCGTAGGCGCTCGGAAACAGCAGGCACGCCGCACCGGTGTAGAGCGCCCGCAGCCGCGCATCCTCGACGTAGCCCAGGCGCACCGAGCCCTCGGGATCGGCGGCCGGCCGCGCGCCGCCCTCGCCGACGATGGCCAGTTGCAGCGTGGTGTCGCGTTGCCTGAGCCACTGGAAGGCCGCGGCGGCCACGTCGAACCGCTTGTGGGCCGCGCGATCGCCCATCGACAGCACGTACCGGTGCAGGCCGTACTGCGCCCGCACGGCCTCCACCTCGCCGGCGTCCGCCGGCCGGAACCGCGACGAGACGCCCTCGCCGATGATCGCGGCGCGGGCCGCGGCGCCGGGGACCACGGCGTCGAGGTCCCGCCGTGTGCACTGGCTCACGCAGATCACGCGCGCCGCCCTCGTGACGGCGCGCGCCAGCACGTGCCGGGCGAGCGCCACCCTGGCGGCGCCGAACTCGTGCGGGAACCTGAAGTGGATGAGGTCGTGCACCGTGACGACGAAGGGCTGCGGCGCCCACCAGGGCACGGCGTAGTGCGGGTAGTGGCACACGTCGGCCCCCGCGCGCCGCATGGCGCGCCCGCCCAGCAGTTGCTCGCGCGGGGAGTAGAGGGCCGCGGGGAAGGGCCGCCACGAGGCGCCGAGCCGCGCGGCCTCGGCTGGCGGACCGCCCACCAGGCGCAGCGTCACCTCGGGCGCCAGCTCGCGCAGGTGCCGGTAGAGTTCCGACTGGTAGCGCCCCAGGCCGGTGCGGCCCCAGCGGCGCGCGTCGAGCGCGATCGACAGCGGCGGCGACACGGTGACGCTCATCGGACCTGAACACAGCAGACGGGCGCCACCGTGATCATCGGCCAGTTCGCCTCAGCGTGTCCCGCTCGTGGGCGTGCCCGCCTTGCCCAGCAGTTCGTCGACCAGCGGCGCCGCGTCGTACACCTTGCGCAGCGCCTCGATGATGCCGCGGGAGTCGACCGACACCGCGCGGCTCACCCCGCCGTCGTAGACGTAGTAGCCCGGCAGCATCTGGATGTTGCCATCGAAGACCAGGCCGACGATCTCCGCCTTCCGGTTGATCACCGGCGATCCGCTGTTGCCGCCCACGATGTCGTTGGTGGTGACGAGGTTCAGCGCAATCCGCGGGTCGAGCGCCGCCCGGCGGTCGAGCCAGCGCCGTGGCAGGTCGTACGGCGGCTTGCCGCCGAACTGGCGTTCGCGCACGTAGAGGCCCGCGAAGTCGGTGAAGGGCGCGACGGCGCGGCCGTCTTCCTGGTAGCCCTTCACCGTGCCGAACGACAGCCGCAGCGTGCCGGTCCCGTCCGGGTAGGCGCCGGTGCCCTGCGTGGCGAACACGGCCTGCGCGATGCGCGCGTAGGCGTCGCGCTCGACGCTCGACACGCGGTCCTCCACCTGCCGGCGAACCTCGCGGCTGCGCGCGTCGATGGCGCGGGCGAGCGCGATCATCGCGTCGGTGGATGCGGCGACGGCTGCCCTGCCGCCGTCCACGAGCGCCCTGCGGGCGGCGACGTCGGCCAGCGCCGTGCCGCCGACGAGTTCTGCCGCCCGCGCCTCCGGCGTGCGACCGCCGAGCACCTGCGTCACGATGGGATGGTTCGGGCCGAGTTCTTCCACCATGGAGGCCAGCGAGTCGGCCAGCTTGGCCCGTTCGGCGTCAGGGTAGATCGGGGACGGTGAGTAGAGCTGGCGCTCGAAGGACGCCAGCCGCGCCTCGGTGTACTCGGGCAGGCGATCCGCGTTCGGCTTCTCCCGCTCGTCGACGAAGCGGACGATGCTCCGGGCGATGGTGAAGAGGCGGGTGTCGAGGCCCTGCGCCCCTTCGAGGAACGACTGATCGACGCGCAGGTCGCGGGCGGCGCGCTGCGCGGCCGCCACTTCGTCCCATGCCGCGGCGAACCTCGCGCTGAGCTTCGCATCGGCGCCCACGGCCGCGCGCAGCGTCGTCTCCTGCCGCTGCTTGACGGTCATCAGGGCCGGGTCGCCCAGGCCCTTCAGTTGCCCCCGCATCGACTTCAGGCTGTTCTCGATGCCGAAGATCTCGGAGCGCACCTGGCGCGCCTGCTCGGTGCCGAGCGCGCCGTACCGGTTGCGCGCCGCGAGCATCCGCTCGAGGCGCGCGATGGTGGCGGGCAGGCTGATGTCGCGCACGTACTCGAGGTGCGCCACCGTGTAGAGCCGCTGCGTGCCGCCGGGATGGCCCGAGGTGAAGACCAGTTCGCCGTCGCTGGCGCCCGCCGGCGACCACTTCAGGTAGTGAGCGACCTTCGCGGGCCGGTCGTCCTCGTAGACCCGGAACAGCGTGATGTCGAGGTCGTAGCGCGGGTAGGTGAAGTTGTCGGGGTCGCCGCCGAAGAACGCGATGGCGTTCTCGGGGGCGAACACCAGACGTACGTCGGTGTACTTCTTGTAGCGGTAGAGGTGGTAGAGGCCACCCTGGTAGAGCGTGACCACGTCGCTGCGCAGGCCCGTGGCGTCGGTGGAGGCCTTCTCGATCTGCGCGATCGCGGCGCGGCGCGCCGCAAACGCCTCGGCGTGCGACATGCCGTCGCTCACGGCGGCATTGACCTGCGCGGTGACGTCCTCGAGGCTCTGCAGGACGTTGAGCTCCATGGCCGGCACCTTGAGTTCGTCGGCGCGGGTCCTGGCGTAGAAGCCGTCCCTGATCAGGTCGCGTTCCGGCGTGCTCAGCTGCTGGATGGCGCCGCGGCCGACGTGATGGTTGGTGAGGACGAGGCCATCGGGCGAGACGAACGAGCCCGAGGCGCCGCCGAAGCGGACCGAGGCGAGCTGCACGTGCCGCAGCCAGTCGTCGCCGATCGCGAACCCGTGGGTCTTCTCGATGACGGCGCGAGGGACGGCGTTGAAGGGCCAGAAGCCCTCGTCGGCGTGCAGGGCCGCCCCGGCGGCCACGCACGCCAGCAGCGCGGCGCCGGCCAGGCGGACGCGAGTGCGTGAGGTCATGGAACTCCTCCCGGCAGGAAAGGAAAGAGGACTGGAAGATGACAGCGAGTGGGGTGGATGACGGGGTTCGAACCCGCGACTTCCGGAGCCACAGTCCGGCGCTCTACCGCTGAGCTACACCCACCACATGGCAGGCCCCGCGCCGGGACGCGCGGGTGCTCAAGGATAGCATCGCCGCCGCACGACGTAAACGTCGGTACGCCGCCGCGCGTATGGAGTTCGCATCATCGATCAGGCCGGTCGAGGGGCATCGGCGATCTTCCGGGGCGCGGTCGTTCGTGGATCCCGGAGGCACTGCTTCCGCACCGATGGGTCGGAACGGGCGCTGGCAGTCGCTGTAGTAAGCTGGCCGTTCCGGATTCAATCGAGGTTCGCCGTTGCGCACGCTGGTGTTGGGGAAGACGGATCGGTCGACCGGCCGTTTCGCGGCGATGGCTGCGGGACTGGCGCTCGCCTGGGGCTGCGGTGGGGCCGCGGCGCCCCGCGATCGGGGCGCGGCGGCGGACGGGCCGCGCGAGGTGCAGGTGGTCGCCGCCCGCGAGGAGGCGCTCATGCGGAGCATCACGGTGAGCGGCACCCTCGCGGCCGAGGAGCAGGTGGTGCTCAGCTTCAAGGTGCCGGGTCGTCTCGAGGCGCTGCTGGTCGACCTCGGCTCCAGTGTCGCGGCCGGCCAGCCGCTGGCGCGGCTCGCGCTGGCCGACTTCGCGCTGCGCGTGTCGCAGGCCGAGGCGGCGCTGCAGCAGGCGCGCGTGCGGCTCGGGCTCGACCCGCTCGGCGCCTCCGATGCCGTCGATGCCGAGCGCACGGCGGTGGTTCGCGAGGCGCGGGCGGTGCTCGACGAGGCCCAGTTGCGGCGCAACCGCGTGGCGACCTTCGTCGAGCGCGAGATCTCGTCACGGGCCGAACTCGACTCGGCCGAGGCCGCGCTGAAGGTGGCCGACAGCCGGTATCACGACGCGCTCGACGAGGTGCGATCCCGCCAGGCCGTGCTCGAGCAGCGGCGGGTGGAGCTCGCGATTGCCCGGCAGCAGCAGGAGGACGCGACGCTGGAGGCGCCCTTCGCGGGGATGATCCGCGAGCGGACGGCCGCCCTCGGGCAGTTCCTCGCGGCCGGCACGCCGGTGACCACCCTGGTGCGGGTCGATCCGCTGCGCCTGCGCCTCGAGGTCCCCGAGCGCGAGGCCGCGCGCGTGCGCGCCGGACAGGCGGTGAGGGTGCACGTGGAGGGCGACGACACCGAGCACCCCGGCCGCGTGGCGCGCCTGAGCCCGGCCATCACCGAGGACAGCCGCACGCTGCTCGTCGAGGTGGAGGTGGCCAACCGCACGGGACGCCTGCGGCCCGGCGCCTTCGCCACCGGCGAGATCGTCATCGATCGCGACGACCCGGCGATCATCATCCCCGCCTCGGCCATCGTCACATTCGCCGGCATCGACAAGGTGGTGACGATCGACGACGGGAAGGCCGTCGAACGGCGGGTCGATCTGGGACGGCGCGAGGGCGATCGCGTCGAGGTGGTGGAGGGGCTGCGCGCGGGCGAGCGGGTGATCGTCGAGCCCGGCAACCTGGTGTCGGGCGATGCCGTGACCGTGCGCTGAAGGACCCGCCCGCGCCCGCGCGGGCGGCACCCCGGGAACTCCGCCGTTCGAGGCCCGCATGAAGCAACTCGCCGATCTCTGCATCCGTCGTCCCGTGTTCGCCAGCATGCTGATCCTCGCCCTGGTGGTGGTGGGCGTGGCCAGCTGGTTCCAGCTCGGCGTGGATCGCTTCCCCTCGGTCGATCTGCCCACCGTGCGGGTGCGCACCGTGCTGCCCGGCGCCGCGCCCGAGGAGGTGGAGGTCCAGGTCTCCCAGCGGATCGAGGAAGCGGTGAACACCGTGGAGGGCGTCACCGAGCTGCGTTCGATCTCGGGCCCGGGGACCTCGCTGGTGATCGCCACCTTCGCGCTCAGCCGCGAGATCGACAGCGCCGCGCAGGACGTGCGCGACCGTGTGGCGACGGTTTTGAACCAGCTGCCCGACGATGCCGAGCCGCCGATCGTCCAGAAGGTCGACAACGACTCGTCGCCGGTGCTGGCGGTGGCCGTCAGCGCGAGCCGTCCGCTGCGCGAACTCACCGAAATCGCCGACAAGGTGGTGAAGGTGCAGCTCGAGCGGTCGCGCGGCGTCGGCGAGGTGACGATCGTCGGCGGCCTGCAGCGCGCGATCAACGTGTGGGTGGACGCCGATCGGCTGGCGGCCTACCGGCTGCCGATCACCGCCGTGCGCGCCGCGCTCACGCGGCAGAACGCCGACCTGCCGGGCGGCAACGTCACGGCGACGGCAACCGAGCGGACGCTGCGCACGATGGGCCGGCTCACGGATCCGCGCGCCTTCAACGACCTGGTCATCCAGACGGTGAACGGCTCGCCGATCCGCGTGCGCGACGTCGGCTGGGCCGAGGACGGCACCAAGGAGCAGCGATCGCTGGCGCGGCTCAACGGCGTGCCGACGGTGGTGCTCGAGGTGCGCCGCCAGTCGGGGGCGAACACCGTGGAGGTGATCGAGGCGTCGAAGGCCAACCTGGCGCGCATCCAGGCGCAGCTGCCGGCCGACGTGTCGCTCGAGGTGATCCGCGACCAGTCGCGGTACATCTACGCGGCGCTGCACGAGATCAACGTACACCTGATCGCCGGCAGCATCTTCGCCTGCCTCGTCGTGCTGCTCTTCATGCGCAACTGGCGCGCGACGGTGATCGCCGGCGTGGCGATTCCCGCCTCGGTGGTGTCGACCTTCGGCATGATGGCGGCGCTCCACTTCACGCTCAACAGCGTGACGATGCTCGCCCTGGTGCTGATGGTGGGCATCGTCATCGACGACGCGATCGTGGTGCTGGAGAACATCTTCCGGTTCGTGGAGGAGAAGGGGCTCGGCCCGTTCGCGGCGGCCAGGGAGGCGACGGCCGAGATCGCGCTGCCGGTGATGGCCACCACGCTGAGCCTGGTGGTGATCTTCGTGCCGGTGTCGTTCATGTCGAGCGTGTCGGGGCGGTTCCTCTACCAGTTCGGCCTGACGGCGGCCGTCGCCATCCTGGTGAGCCTGCTGGTGTCCTTCACCCTGACGCCGATGATGAGCGCGCGGCTGCTGAACCGGCACGATGCGCTCGGCCACGGCGAGGCGGCCGGCTCGCGCCAGGGCTTCTACGCCACGATCGATCGGGTCTACGCCTGGCTGCTCGGCTGGTCGATGCGGCACCGCGCCACCGTCTGCGTGCTCGCGGCGTGCGTGATGCTCTCGGCCGTGGCGCTCTACGGCCTGGTGCGGCAGGAATACGTGCCGAGCGACGTGGACGAGGCCGAGTTCGAGATGACGGTGCTGGCGCCCGAGGGCACCAGCATCACGGCGATGGACGAGGTGATGCGCACCGTGGAGCGCGAACTGCGCGCGGTCCAGGGCGTGCGGACGGTGCTGGTCGGGGCGGGCGGCAGCTTCCTGGGCTCGGTGAACCAGGGCCAGGCCTTCGTGCGGATCGCGCCCCACGGCGAGCGCGTCTTCTCGTTCCCGCGCCTGACGGCGGCCCTGCTGCGGCTCGATCCGATGGCCGCCTTCCGCGGCAACTACTCGCAGCGTCAGGTGATGCAGCAGGTGCGCGCGCGGCTGCAGAAGTACAGCGACCTGCGGGTGTCGGTCCGCAACGCCCAGTCCTTCAGTCTGGGCGGCGCGCCGGTGGACATCGACTTCTCGATTCGCGGGCCGGAACTCGAGCAGCTGGCGAAGTACGGCGAGCACCTGCGCTCGCGTGCTCCCGAACTGGGCCTGATCGACGCCGACACGACGTTGAAGCTCGACAAGCCGGAGCTGCGGGTGGAGATCGATCGCGCCCGGGCCGCCGACCTCGGCGTCAGCGTCCAGGACATCGCCACCGCCCTGCGCGTGATGGTGGGCGGCGATCAGGAAGTGACGCGCTTCCGCGACCAGGCCGTCAACGACGACTACGACGTGCAGCTGCGGCTCGCGGAACGGGACCGGGTGGACGCCGGCGTGATCTCGCGCCTGTACGTGCCGCGCGCCGGCGGCGGGCTGGTCCGGCTCGACAACGTGGTGCGCATCGATCGCGCGCGCAGCCCGTCGCGCATCGACCGGCTCGATCGCCAGCGCGTGGTCAGCCTGCGCTCCGGCGTCGCGCCGGGGTTCGCGCTGGCCGACCGCATCGCCGCGCTGCGCGAGGAGTTCCGCCGGATCAACACCAACCCGGCCTACACCTCGACGGTGTCGGGCCGCAGCCGCGAGCTCGAGCAGACCGGACGCGAGTTCCTGTGGGCGTTCATGCTGTCGATCGCGTTCATGTACATGATCCTCGCCGCGCAGTTCGAGAGCCTGGTGCACCCGCTCACGATCCTGCTCTCGCTGCCGGTCGCCGTCCCCTTCGCGCTGCTCTCGCTCTGGGCGACGGGCAACACGCTCAACCTGTACTCGGCGCTCGGCATGCTCGTGCTGTTCGGCGTCGTGAAGAAGAACGCAATCCTCCAGATCGACTACATGAACACGCTGCGGCAGCGCGGCCTGGCGCGCGCCGAGGCCATCATGCAGGCCAACCGCGCGCGGCTCCGGCCCATCCTGATGACGACGCTGTCGCTGGTGGCCGGCATGCTGCCGCTGGCGCTCGGCACGGGGCCGGGCGCCGAGGAGCGGCGCACGATTGCCGTGGTGGTGATCGGCGGCCAGTTGCTCGCGCTCGGCCTGACGCTGGTGCTCACGCCGGTGGCCTACTCGCTGTTCGACGACGTGGCGCACACGGTCGGCTGGCAGCGGCTGGCCGCGCGTGTGGTGCGCTCGGTCTCCTTCCGGCGGCCGAAGCCGTCGGAGGGGTAGGCTGGGCCGCGCGGCAGCCGGCAGGAGTCGCCGGCGGCGGACGCCGTGACGCTCCGCCGGCGCCTCAGCCGTGGTGATGGTGCGCGGGCGCGCCGGCGCCGGCCGGCGCCAGCGCGCGCTTCCGGCCCTCGAGCCACTCGGCCCACAGACTGATCCCCTGGCCCGTCTTCGCCGACACCACGAAGGCCAGCGGCTCGGGCATCACCCTCGCCAGGTTCGCCTGGATCGCGTCGAGATCCACGTCGAGATGGGGCACCAGGTCGGCCTTGGTCAGCAGCACCAGGTCGGCCTTGCGGAACATCACCGGGTACTTCAACGGCTTGTCCTCGCCCTCGGTGACGGCCAGCGCCACGACGTTGAACGCCTGGCCGAGATCGTAGACGGCCGGGCAGACGAGGTTGCCGACGTTCTCGATGAAGAGGTAGTCGACGGTCGCCAGATCGACGTGGTGCAGGGCGCGGTGCACGAGGTCGGCGTCGAGATGGCACGCCGACCCCGTGGTGATCGATTGCGAGGGGATGCCGGCGGCGCGCAGCCGCGCGGCGTCGTGGTCGGTGGCGAGGTCGCCGGCGATCGCGGCCAGCCGGCGCCCGGCCAGCGCGCGGGCGGTGGCCTCGAGCACGGCGGTCTTGCCGGCCCCTGGGCTGCCCATCAGGTTGATCGCGAGCACGCCGTGCCCGGCCAGGTGCTCGCGGTTGTGCGCCGCCTGCCGTTCGTTGCCCGACAGGATTCGCTCCTGCACGTCGATCGGCACCCTGGCGGGATCGCCGCAGCCGCACGTCTCACACATTCGCCACCTCCAGCTCCAGTTGCGCCAGCAGGATTTCGTCGCCCTCGATCAGCCGGGCCGGGGCGCCGCACGCGCCGCAGCGCAGCGCCCCGCCGTCCTGGATCGCCCGCCCGCAGTCGCCGCACGCCCAGCGCGCGCCGATGCGCTCCACCTCGAGCGCGGCGGCGTCGCAGATGGTCCGCTCGCGCACCAGCTCGAACGCCGTCCGCAGCAGGTCGGGCTCGACGCCTGACAGCTCGCCGATGCGCACCACCACGCGGGACACGGCCGTGGCGCCGTGGGCCCGCGCCTGCTCCCCGATGTGCGTCATCAGCGCCTCGACGATCGAATACTCGTGCATGCGCGCGTCCTGGGCCCCTCGCCTCCGGCGCGCCGCGCGCCGCGGCCCGTGGCCGGCGCGTGTGCGTGCCCGCGGCTCCCTAACAGATCCTCGGCAGCGGCTCGCCCTCGGGCTCGGCCACCAGGCGCCGGCCGATTCCGGTGTCGAGCACCACCACCCCGACGTGATCCGCCACGGCGCGGCCGATGATGGCGGCCGCGCGTCCCAGCGGGTGCGCGTGCAGCGCCGCCAGCACGCGCGGGGCGGCCTCGGGGCGCACGCCGATGACGGCCTTGCCCTCGTTGGCGATGTGCAGCGGATCGAGGCCCAGCAGTTCCGCCGCCGCCCGCACCTCGTCGCGCACCGGCACGGCGCGCTCGTCGATCGCGATGCCGACGCCGCTCTTCTCGGCCATCTCGTGCAGCGCGCTGGCCAGGCCGCCGCGCGTCGGGTCCTTCATCGCGGCCAGGTCGTCGCCGCCGGCGGTCATCGCGGCGCGCACGAGGCCGTTGAGCGGCGCCACGTCGGAGCGCAGGTCGCCCTCGAGGGCCAGATCGTGACGCCGCGCCATGATCGCCAGCCCGTGGTCGCCGAGCGTGCCCGTCACGATCACGAGGTCGCCCGGCCGCAGCCCGTTGTCGCGGACCAGGTGCCGGGTCCGGCCCAGGCCGGTGGTGTTGAGCACGATGCCGTCGAGTTCGCCGCGCCCCATCACCTTCGTGTCGCCGGTGACGATGGTGGCGCCGGCCTCGGCGCAGGCCTCGCGCATCGACGCGTGCAGCCGTTCGAGCGTCGCGCGTGCGAAGCCTTCCTCGACGATGACGGCGCAGGTGAGCCCCATCACGTCGGTGGCGCCCATCATCGCCAGGTCGTTGACGGTGCCGCACACCGACAGGCGGCCGATGTCGCCGCCCGGGAACTCGATCGGGTGCACGACGTGGGAATCGGTGGTGAGGACGAACCATTCCTCGCCTACGCGGAACGCCGCCCCGTCGTCGTAGGCCGAGAGGCCGACGGTGTCGGCCGTCGCCGGCGCGGCGGCGAACCCTTCGGCGAGCACGCCCTCGATGAGCGCGCGCATGGCGCGGCCGCCGGCGCCGTAGCGCATCCCGATGCGATCCTCGACGCGCGGCAGCGGCGGGCGCCGCAGGCCGGTCATGGCGCGGCCTCCGCGAAATCGGGCCGCCCGCCGTACTGGTGCCAGATGCGGCAGGTGCCTTCGCTGCTCACCATGCAGGCCCCGACGGGCGAGTCGGGAACGCAGGCGGCGCCAAACAGCGGGCAGTCGAGCGGCGTGGCGCGGCCGATCATGATCTCGCCGCAGATGCACTCGGTGGCCACGGCCGGATGCGATGCCTCGCGCACGCCGGACAGAGAGAAGCGTGCGCGCGCGTTCACGTGGGCGAACTCGGGCCGCAGCTCGATGTTGCCGTCGGGCACCCACGCGATGCCGCGCCAGTGGCCGCCGGTGAGCGCGAACACCCGCCAGAGCTGATCGCGCGCGTTCCGGTTGCCGTCGGGGGTCACGCAGCGCGGGTACATGTTGACGACGGCCGGCGCGCGATCGCGGATGAGCTCCACGAGCCTGACGAGCGCCGCCAGGATGTCGAGCGGCTCGAAGCCCGCGACGACGATCGGCAGCGCGTGCCGGCGGGCCATCGGCTCGAAGAGCTTCCAGCCGGTGATCACCGCGGCGTGACCCGCGGCGAGGAAGCCTTCGATCCGCGTGTCGGGCAGCGCGGCGACCAGCTCCATCGCCGGCGGGACGTACTTGTGCGCCGAGAGGATCGAGAAGTTCGGCGGCGTGCCGCCGAGCACCGCGGCGGCCGTCGCCACCGCGGTGGTCTCGAAGCCGGTGGCGAAGAACACCACGTCGCCGGCGGTCTCCCGCGCCAGATCGACGGCCTGCGACACGCTGTAGACGACGCGCACGCGACCGCCCTCGGCCTGCACGTCGGCGAGGCTCCTGTGTGTGCCCGGCACGCGCAGCATGTCGCCGTAGGTGCACACGAGGGCGCCGCGGCCGGCCAGCGCCACCGCCTCGTCCACCTCCGGCATGTCGGTGATGCAGACCGGACAGCCCGGTCCCATGATGAGGTCGAGCGAGCGTGGCAGCACGGCGCGCAGCCCGAACTTCGCGATGGCCTGCTCGTGGCTGCCGCACACGTGCATCACCGTGACCGGGCGCCCGATCTCGCGCATGGCCGCATCGAGCGCGCGCGCGAGCGCCGCGGCGCGATCCGGGTTGCGGAACTTCAGTTGCCGGACGGCGGCGTCCGGCTCAGCGCGGGCCATGGTCCCCGGCCCCGGCGGCGTCCACCTCGCCACGCACGTCGTCGGCCATCAGGTCGCCGGTCCCGGCGTCCTTCATCAGCTCCTCGTAGAGCTCGAGGGTGCCCTCGATGTCCTCTTCCGGGATGCGGCGGATGGCGAAGCCCACGTGGTTGAGGACGTAGTCGCCCGGCGCGACGGGCTCATCGACGAGTTCGAGGCGCACCTCGCGCTTGACGCCGAAGAAATCGACGGTGGCGAGCATGCCGTCGATGGTGAGGATGCGGCCGGGAACGCCAAGGCACATGAAGGCCCCTCCGGACCGCAGCTTACCCCGCCGGCCGGCAGGGCACAACCGCGCCTTGGCTACGCGGGCGGCTGCGCGCCCGGCGGGCCGCTGGTGGCCGAACGCACCGCGTCGACGAACGCCTGCAGCGCGTCGAGGTAGCGATCGAGCGCGCGGCGGCCGGCCGGCGACAGCCGGTACTCGGTGTGGGTGGCACGGCGGCGCGCCTCCTTCACCACCAGCACGTAGCCCGCCTCCTCGAGCCGGCGCGCGTGCACGCTGAGGTTGCCGTCGGTGAGGCGCAGGCGGCGGCGCATCTCCGTGAACGCGATGCCGGGGACCGTCGCCAGCGCCGCGACCATCGCCAGCCGCACGGGGTTGTGCAGCACGCGGTCGATGGCGCTCGGGTGCGTCACCTCCGTCGCCGTCGGGGTTCGATGGGCTGGCAGCCGCGCGTCGCCCGGATTGTCCATCGCGCCGTCGATTCTACGCCGCCTGCCCGGCGCAGACCCCGCCCGTGGCGACGGCGCGTCAATCCACGATGAAGAGGGTGGCGCCGGTGACCGTCGACGAGCGGTGCGGCTCGGCGTCGTCGGCCACCTGGTAGCTGGTGCCCGGCGTGAGCACGAAGGTGCGGCCGTCGCGCAGCTCGGTCCGCAGTTCGCCTGCCAGGCAGAGCAGCACGTGCCCCTTCGCGCACCAGTGGTCGGCGACGTAGCCGGGAGAGTATTCGACCATGCGGACGCGAAGATCACCGAACTGGCGGGTGCGCCAGCGCGCCATGCCCCGTTCGCCCGCGTGCTCGGTGGGTTCGATCGCCTGCCAGGCGGTGACGCCGAACGGGATGCCGGTGATGCGCATGGGCGTATCCTGCCACGGGTGGCGCGGGCCGTCACGCGCGGTGCGAGGAGCGCGGCGTGGAGCCGGCTATCTCGGCGGCGGGCTGACCGTGAGCCGCTCGGCGTCCCACAGCACGCTGGGCTGGAGCAGGGCCGGCCTGGCGTGGCCCACGCGCGGTGACATCGCCACCACGACGCGGGGCGCCGCGAAGTAGACGACGGGCAGCGCCGCGTCGAACTCCCGCTCCACCTCGCGGAACAGGCGCACCCGTTCGGCCTCGTTGGCCGAGGCCACCATCCGCTTCATGCCGTCGTCGATGCGGCGCTCCCACTCGGTGGCCGGTGCCGGCTGGTCGGGGTACCACACGTGGAAGCTGCCCGAGCTGAGCCAGAAATCCTGGTGCACGCCGGGATCGCTGTCGCTCGACACGACGCCGAACCAGGCGGCGTCGTAGTCGCCCCTCGTGATGCGGTCGACCAGCGCGCCCACCTCGAGCTGCACGAGGTCGACGCCGACGCCCATCGTTCCGATTGCCTGTTGCAGGAAGGCGGCCGAGCGCTCGCGGACCGCGTTGCCCTTCTGCGTGAGCAGGGTGAAGCGCGCGGGCGCGCCAGCCGGCGTCTCGCGCCGCCCGTCGCCGTCGCGGTCGAGGAGGCCGATGGCGTCCAGCAGGCGGCCCGCCCCGGCCGGGTCGTGGCGCGGCGGCGGCCGCGTGGCGTCGTACCACTTCTGGTGGCCCGGGGTGATGGGGCCGTCCACCGGCGCGCCGGCGCCGAGGTAGACCACATCGACGAAGGCCTGACGATCGACGGCGAGCGAGATCGCGCGGCGAAGTTCGGGTGCCGCCATCCACGCCGAATCCTTCGGCCGCGGGACGTCGGGACGCAGGTTGAACCAGAACATGTCGGGATCGAGGCCGATGCCGGCATCCACCACCTGGAGGCGGCCCGCGTCGGCCGCGCGGCGCAGCGCGGCGATGTCCTCGGCGCGCGCCTCGCTCGAGACCAGGTCGGTCTCGCCGCTCTCGAGCCGCAGCATCTCGGCGTTCTGATCGGGCACCACGAGCAGCGTCAGCCCGTCGAGCCGCGGCAGCGGCACGCCCTGCTCGTCGCGCTTCCAGTAGCGCGGGTTGCGCACGAACTCGAGGCGCTGCCCCGGCACGTACTCGCGCAGGAGGAACGGGCCGAGCCCCACCAGCTCCGACGGCGGCGTCGTCACGGTCCAGGCGTCGCGGAACGTGCCGGCCGCCAGCGCCTCGCCGAGCGTGTGGGCCGGCAGGATCGGGATCGCGTCGAGCGCACGCACCGCGGGGGCGAACGGTTCGGCAAACGCGAGGCGCAGGGTGTGGTCGTCGATGACCGACACGGCAGGCGGGGCGCCGCCCACCGTCAGCACGCTCGCCAGCGGACTGCCCACCTTCGCGTCGAACAGCGCCTCGAGCGTGAAGACGACGTCGCGCGCGGTGAACGGTACGCCGTCGGAGAAGGTGACCCCCTTGCGCAGGTGGAACGTGTAGGTGCGTTGGTCGGAGGCCAGCTCCCAGCGCTCGGCCAGCGACGGCTCGACCTCCTGGGTCGACAGATTGATGCGGACCAGCCGCGGCTGCCAGATCTGCGACACGAGCTGGGAGGCGCGGTCCCGGGCGATGAGGCGGTTGAGCGACCGCGGTTCCGATCGGATCGTCGCCACCAGCGTCCCGCCGGCCGGCGTGGCCTGAGGGGGCGTTGTCGGGGCAGGGCGCCAGAGGTAGGCGCCGAGCACCACGACGGCGATGGCGAGGACAACCAGCAGCGCGCGGACGCGGATCTTGGTCACGGCAGGGTCCAGCCGGTCGCGAATCCGACTCGCGGAGCGGCCGCGGGGGCGTGGCGATCGCAGGCGCCGGCATCCGCCTTATCGGCCGGAGGTGACGCCGGCCGCAGTCAGCGAGACGCCCCGGCGCCGCCAGGCGCCGGGGCGCGGGCCGGGGAGCCGTTGGCCGCGCGCCGCCATTCGGCCGCCAGCAGCGAATGGAGGGCATCGTCGTAGTACTGGCCGCCGATCAGGAACGAGCGGCGCAGCGTGCCCTCGAAGACCGCACCGAGCCGGCGAAGGGCGTGCGTGGCGGCGTGATTGGCGATCACGCTGCGGGCCTCGAGCCGGTGCACGCCCATGGGGCCGAAGGCGAAGTCGAGCGCCAGGCGCGCGGCCGCGTGGAAGACCCCGGTGCCCCAGAACGGGCGGCCCAGTGCGAAGCCCCATTCTCCCGTCTGAAACGACGGATCCAGGGCCCGCAACTGAACGAGCCCGGCCGCCCGGCCGTGGGCGCGCGGCACGATGACGAAGCCGGCGTGCCGGCCGTACCGGCGCTGCTCGATCGACCACGCGATGAACCTGGCGAAGGCCTCGGCCGTGGACGGCGCCGGAGAGGCGTATCGCCGTACTTCGGGGTCTCGCAGCATCGGCAGGAGATCGCCCACGTCAGCGGGCTCGATCTCGCGAACCACGCATTCGGGCGCATCGAGCACCGGAAGCCGTTCGCACCACGGTGGCCGCGCGACGGCGGCGCGCGGCGGCGGCGCTTCGCGGGCCGTCGACGCGCCCGAGGGGAGTTCGACGCGGTAGGCCACCGGTCCGGTCGCCCGGCGCCAGTCCTCGTCGAGCATCGCCCAGAGCACCTGGTCGACCCGCTGTTCGCCCTGCAGCAGCGATTCCCGGAGCACGCCTTCGGGCACCGCGCCGAGCTTGCGCAACACGCCGTTGCCGCGCCCGTTGACCACCGAGGCGCGCGCCTCGAGCCGGCGCACGCCGATGGCGCGAAACACGAGATCGACGGCCATGCGCGCCGCCTGCATGAAGATCCCGGTGCCCCAGTAGGCCGGGCCGAGGGCGAATCCCCACTCCGCGACACCCAGTCCCGGTTCCACGGTGCGGAACTGGATCAGCCCCACGGCGCGTCGAGTGTCGTGCGGCAGCAGGGCGTAGCAGTAACACCGTCCAGCCTGCCGCTCGGCCCGCACCCACGTGATGAACCGGCTGAAGCCCGCGATTGTGTCCGGTGGCCGCGACATGAAGCGGCCCACCTCGTCGTTGGCGAGCGCCGCGACGAGATCCGCTTCGTCGCCAGGCCGCGGCTCGCGGAGCGTGATCTCGTCGTCGGCCAGTACGGGCAGGCCGAGGCGCCACCAGTTGGGACCGGCTCGTCCGGCCATCAGCCCGGCGAGTTCGTCTGGCGCGAGGCGCTCCGGAACGGCGGGCGAATGGCGCGGCACGGGGCTCACGCGGCGTCGCGACCTGCCGGCATCCGGCGCGGGTCCCTGCGCCGGGCCTTGTCGACGTACATGCGCTCGTCGGCGAGCGCCACCAACGCGTCCGGGGTCCAGCCATCCTCCGGGAACGCCGCCGCGCCGACGCTGATGGACAGGCGCACGCGCCGGCCCGCGCCCCCGTCGATTTCCACCGATCCCACCGCCGATTGCAGCCTCGTCGCGCGCGTGACGGCTTCGCTCCAGTCGCAGCCGGGGAGGACGACGACGTACTCGTCGCCGGCGTAGCGGGCGCAGAGGTCGTCGCGTCGCAGGTTCGCGCGCAGCGTGCCCGCGACCTCGCGGATCGCGCGGTCGCCCACGTGATGGCCGTAGCTGTCGTTGATCGCCTTGAGGCCGTCGAGGTCCAGCAGCAGGACGGCCAGCGGCGACGAGACGTGCCGCACCGGCGTGAAGGCGTCGGCTAGCACCTGCTGCAGCGCCCGGCGGTTGGCCAGGCCGGTGAGCGGATCGGTGAGCGACGCTTCCTGGGTGCGCTCGAAGACGATCGAGTTGTGGAGGACCGGCGCCGCGTGCTGCGCGATGAGGTCGAGCAGTCGACGGTGCTCGGCCCCGTACGGCTCGGGCGCGGTGTGGTAGATCGCGATGGCGCCGATCGGCTGGTTGGCGTGCGCGAGCGGCGCGGCCAGCGCGTCGGTGAAGTGCGCGGGCGTCGCCTGCGCGGCATGCGCCGGCAGGCCCGCGGCCGTCAACTCGATGCGCATGGGGGGCAGGCCCGGCATCTCGCCTGGCGCGAGCCCTTGGGCACGCCGGCAGATCAGGGCGCCCGTCTCGTCGTGAGGCAGGTACAGGGCGCAGGCGGTGAACGGCACGAGCGCCTTCAGCTTGTCGGCCAGGAGCCGGAAGGTGTCGTCGAGTCCCAGGCTCGAACCCAGCGCCTGGGCGATCTCGTAGAGGGCCTTGGCCTCGCGATGGGTGCTGGCGATGTCCTCGAGCGCGGTCTCGGACAGGTCGCCCGCCCGGCCGCTCGCCTGGCGCAGCGCCAGCAGGTCGGCGTGAGCCACGCTCACGCGCTGCTCCAGCTCGGGCAGGATCGCGAGGAAGGTTTCCACCAGCGAGGGATCGAGCGTCGTTCCCGCGTGTTGCCGCGTCATCGCGATGACATCGCCGATGGCGCGCGCCGGTCGGTAGGGGCGGTTGGCGAGCTGGGCCGTGAAGAAGTCGACGGTCGTCAGGATGCGCGCGCCGATCGGGATCTCGTCGCCGGCCAGCCCGTGCGGGTAGCCGGACCCATCCCAGTGTTCGTGGTGCGAGAGGATCAGCGGCGACACCGGATAGGGAAACGGGACCGAGCTGACGATGTCGGCGCCCACGCGCGGGTGCACCTGCAGGCGCAGGAACTCTTCCGTGGACAGATCGCCCGGCTTGCCCAGGATGTGCTCGGGCACCGCGAGGTTCCCGATGTCGTGCAGCAGCGCCGCCGTCTTGATGGCCCGCACGTCGTCGTCATCGAGGCGGAGCGCGCGCGCGAGCCCCTCGGCGTAGATCTGGAAGCGCTGGATGTGGCTTTGCGAGGTGTGGTCCTTCACCTCGACGGCGAGCGCGAGGGCCTCGATCGTCGCCAGCTGCACGTCGGAGAGCAGCCGCACCTGGGCCCGTTCGTCCTCGATGCGCGCGATGAAGGAGCGGTAGCTGCGGTAGGTGAGGTAGAGCGGCACCGCGAGCAGCACGCCCCAGGCCTGACTGAGGCGATCGGCATGGAGCACGCCGTAGCCGGCGAAGGCCGCGACGAAGTAGCCGGGGGCGCTCCACAGGTACCCGTCCAGCCAGACGCGGTGGATCGGCTGATTGCCGGTGAGCGCCACGGCGGTGGCCACCAGCATCGAGTTGACGATGAAGTAGAGCAGCGCGCTGACCAGCACGGCCCGCAGCAGCGCGCTGGCGGTACCCGCCGCGAGGAGCAGGGGGGGCGAGGGCGAGGCGGCCGTCAGTGCGGCCGCGTCCATCACCCAGTCGATCGCGTGGGCCGCCGTCCAGGCCGAGATCCCAACCGTCGCCATGCTGAAGAGCGTGCGGTGCAGGGGGTTGCGCGAGCGCATGCGGAAGGTGCACTGGCTCCAGGCGCTCATCACCCCGATCGTCACGCCGCTGGGCGCGCCCAGCAGCAGCAGCGCCGCAAACGTCAGGGCGTTGGAGACCGAGAGCGTCGACACGTCGCGCCGCAGCGGCAGGCGCAGCTTCACGGTGGAGGTGAGCGGCGCCAGGGCGGCCATCAGGATGAAGAGCGACGGCCGCGGTACGGCGAACCGCAGCACGCACGCCGCCAGCACCGCCGCGCCGATCGCGGTGACGAGGCCGACGAAGATCCGGGCCCGGGGCGGGAGGTCGGCGAAGCGATCGCCACCCGAGGGCGCCCGTGGCCGACCGGCAGCCGGGGAGGAGGGCTTCACGACGCCAGCGACTCCCGGGTGACGCCTGGAAGGCTGACGAGCCCGACTACGCTGGAAGCGGTCGACTCCGCCGGCGGCGGGAGGAGCGCGTCCGGACCCGGCTCGTACGTGCATCGGCGCAACTGTTCGGCAACGGTTCGCGCCAGCGCCGGCACTTCTTCCGCAAACGGCGTGTCGTCGCCGTAGAGCGTGAGGGCGCCGGTGGCTCCGTCCTGGAAGTCCACGGGCACGCTCACGGTGTGGCGCGGCAGCCCGGTGGGATCCGTCGCGTCCTGGAACTCGAGGTCGGCGCTGGTGTTGCACAGGGCGACGCGATGCGCGGCCACCCAGCCGCTCAAGCCGCGCCCGATCTCGGGAACCAGGATGCGCGCCTGCGCGGCGGCGCGGCCGGCCGTCCAGGCCGGGCGCAGCAGCCCGCTGGTTCCCGCCGGCACGAACAACGCGAGGGTCGAGGCCCCGGTCGAGGCCATCAGCCGATCCGTAAGGCGTGCCATCACGCCGCGACAGTCCTCCGCGGGCGTGCGGGTCGCGGTCGCCGTGAGAGACGCGGCCTGGACACTCGTGATGCGTTCGTCTGGCGGCAGCAGCCGGGCTGGAGGCCCAGCGCGTCGATCCACGGCTGGCGCCGGGGCCGCATCGAGGCCGCCCTGGCCGGCGAGATCCACGAGCGCGTCCACCACCGCGGGGGCGTACATCGAGCCACGCCGCTCGAGGACGATGCGCAGGGCGTCGCCGGCGGACATCGCGCGGCGGTACGGCCGGTCCGACGTGAGGGCGTCGTAGCAGTCGACGACCGCGAGGATGCGTGCGCCGAGGGGGATGGCCTCGCCCCTCAGGCCGTCGGGGTATCCGGTGCCGTCCCAGTTCTCGTGGTGGTGGCGTACCACGGGCGCCACGGGGTAGGGGTAGCTGACACGCGACACGATCTCCGCGCCGATGACCGCGTGGCGCTTGACCTGCTCGTACTCGTCGGGCGTCAGCCGGCCGGGCTTGTTGAGGATGTGGTCGGGCACGCCCAGCTTGCCGACGTCGTGCAGCAGCGCCCCCGCCTCGAGCGCCTTGATCGTCGCCTCGTCGCAGACCCCCAGCCGATCCGCGAGCCGGAGGGCGAACCTCCGCACGCGGTTGATGTGGCCGTGGGTGACGTGGTCCTTGGCGTCGATCGCCGTGGCGAGGCTCTCCACCGTGTCCAGGTAGAGGCGGTTGAGCCGCTCCGAGTAGTTGAGGGCCTCCTCCGCGCGCTTGACCGAACTGCGGAACGCCACGTAGAGGGCGCCAAGCAGCGGGAGCGCCACGAGCAGGCCACGCGCGTCGGAGCCGCGAAGGCCGGCGACCACCAGCAGCGCGAGCGAGGTCGCCCCCATGTGATCGAGCAGCAGCCACCTCACCTGGCGTCGCCAGGTGGCGAGGATGGCAGACCGGCTCTCGAGCGCCACCACGACCGACATCAGGCAGGAGTTCAGGAACAGGTAAGTGGAGGTCGCCGCGAAGGCGGGGACGATCAGGTTGACGAGCGTGGCGTTCACCCGTTGCGCCGGCGGGAGGCCCGACACCCAGTCGAGCACGAACCCGGCGGCGGCCATCGACAGCGCCGGTTCGGCGACGTTGAACGCGGTGCGATCGAGCCGGACCGACCGCTGGCGCAGCGACGTGACGAAGCCATCGACCGCCACCGTGATCGCGGCCGGCTGCCAGCCGAAGACGATCGCCGTGATGAAGACCAGCGTCTCCGACACGGTGATCGTGATTGGCGCGCCGGGGACGCGCAGGGCGAGCGACGAACTGAGCCAGACGGCGACGGAGATGGCGAGCCAGTGGGGCCATGGCGTCGAGGCAGGCCATTCCGAGGCGGCCGCCACGAGGGTGCCGATGCCGACGGCGACCACGACGCCGACATACAGGACGCTGGCACGCATCACGGGCCCTCGCTCCCGGGGTGGCCGTGGCGGGGCGGTGCGACGGCGAGGGTGTGATGACCGAGACTCGAGACGACGCCCGACGACCTGCGAGGAGGCTCTATCGGAATCATGATGCCAGCGCAGCGCGAAGCGGGAGGCCCCGGCGGCTCCCCGCAGGCACGGCCAGGGACCAGGGGCGGACGCCGTGGTAATCGGCGGATACGGCTGAGGCATGAGTCCCGCCAGGGGTCGCCACCGGCGTTCAGGACGGCCCCTCTCGCGGTGCGAACCGGGCGCCGCTCTGGACACCCGGCTCGGGGATGGGCGAGGGCGGCGCGCCGGTGAGCCGGGCGCCGGCCCTGGTGGTGAGGTGCAGGGGATCTCTCAGGGCTGGATCACGGTGTCGCCCCAGACGATGCGGTCGCCCCAGACGATGCGGTCGCCCCAGACGATGGTGTCGCCCCAGACGATGCGCTGGGCCCAGGCCGGCTCGTTGGTGGCGCTGGCGTCGCCCCAGACGATGCGGTCGCCCCAGACGATGGTGTCGCCCCAGACGATGCGCTGGGCCCAGGCCGGCTCGTTGGTGGCGATGGCGTCGCCCCAGACGATGCGGTCGCCCCAGACGATGCGGTCGCTCCAGACGAGGGTGTCCTCGCCGATCGTCGTGGCATGGGGCACCGATCGCGTCAGCCAGTAGGCGCCGGCGGGCATCGTGGGATCGATGGCGGCGGCCAGCGTGGCGGCGCCCGCCGCGTTGAGGGCGCCGGCGCCCTGCGTGAGCAGATCGACGCCGGGCAGGTCGAAGGCCGTGGCCTGCAGGATGGCTTTCACCGTGTTGGGGGTCAGGCGTCGGGTCGAGGTCCTGAAGGGCCGGGCGGCATCGAGCACCAGCGCGACGGCGCCGCTGGTCACCGCGGTGGCCATGCTGGTGCCGCTCAGCCGCAGGAACCCGCCGTTGGCCGGGAAGTACTGAAACCAGGACGATGGCTGGGGCGCGGAGATGTAACGGTCGGCGAGCGTGGTCGCCAGCGTGCTGTCGCCGGTGGCGTCTGAGGTGAGGCGGTGGCCGGGGGCGACCAGGTCGGGCTTGGCCAGCCCGTCGTACCAGGTCGGTCCGCGCGAGCTGTAGGCCGTCACCTCGTCGTCCAGGCGCGTGAGCGTCTGCTTGGTGTCCAGCGCGCCGACGGTGAGGGCCGACGGGGCGTTGCCGGGCGAGGTGATGCCGGCGTATCCGATCTCGCGGGTGTCGGGGTTGGCGCCGTGGTTGCCGGCCGAGACGACCACGACGATGCCGGCGGCGACGGCGCGCTCGACGGCCTGCACCAGCGGGTCGGTGGCGGCCGGTTCGTCGATGACGTGGCCCAGCGAGAGGTTGATGACGTCGATGCCCAGCGTCTTCCTGTTGGTGATGGCGTAGTCGAGGGCGGCGAGCACGTCGCTGGTGAAACCGCGGCCGTCGGCGTCGAGGACCTTGAGGCCGACGAGGCGGACGCCGGGGGCGACGCCGCGGTAGGTGCCGTTGGAGCGGACGCCACTGCTGGCGATGAGCCCGGCGACGTGGGTGCCGTGTCCGAAGTCGTCGTAGGGGCCGCTGGTGCGGTCGTTGACGAAGTCCACGAACTTCGTGATGGTGTAGTCGCCGGTGGGGCTGATGCCCGAGTCGATGACGGCGACGGTGATGGAGTCGCCCTGGATCGTGCGGCCGTTGAGTTCGAGCGCCTCGACGCCGAGCGTAGTGGCGAGGTGGCTGGGGGCCGGCGCCGCCGGCTCGGTGTAAGTGGGTGATGTGAGCGAGGCGACCAGCGTCCTGGCCGCCGTGGCCAGCGCCGTCAGCGAACTGGTCTTCGACTGGGTCGCCGTGCTGAGGACCGGGAGGTCGGCGGAGATGCCGAGCACGTCGGCGTCGTCGAGCAGGGCGTCGAGTCCGGCGCGGTCGACGGTGAGCGCCAGGGTGTCGAGCGCGGGTTGCTTGGTACGCGCCTGCCGGCCGCGGGCGACCAGGCGGGCGTGGACGGTGCTGGCGGCGCCGGCGCGGGTCCGCACGATGACGCGAGGCGTGCCCTGAGGGGCGGTCGCCTGGGCGCGCCACGCGGCGAGCGAGCGATCCAGCGTCTTGGGAGGCGCGGCCGCTGCCGTCCCCGTCGTTGCGGCCATGAGCCCTGCCGCTGCGAGCAGCGACAGGAACAGACGCCGGGCGGGCGGTGCGGTGGCCGTGCGGATCTCGAGAGTGGTCGTCATGATGAGGACTCGTCCATGGATGGTGAATCGTGTGAGCACGCTGGCACGTCACACATGCGCTCAGGGAGTCCTCGGCTCGATGTTGCGGCCGGTGGTCGTCGTCACCGCTGGCGACGGGGCCTGCCCGGCGGCCGGCACCTTCGCGCCGTCACCGTCCGGATCCTGGACGAGGCTGTCGCCCCAGACGATGTTGCGAACATCAGGGAGGCTGGGCGTGAGGCTGTCGCCCCAGACGATGTTGCGAACATCAGGGAGGCTGGGCTGGGTGGGGTCGCTCGTGTCCGTCCAGAGGATGTTGTCGCCCCAGACGATGTTGTCACCCCAGACGATGTTGAGCGCGTCACCCCAGACGATGTTGTCGCCCCAGACGATGTTGTCACCCCAGACGATGTTGAGCGCGTCACCCCAGACGATGTTGGAGGCGCTGGTGAGGGTGCTGAGGGTGTCGGCCCAGACGATGTTGTCGCCCCAGACGATGTTGCTGGCCCACGACGTCTTGTTGGTGTCCAGCGCGTCGCCCCAGACGATGTTGTCGCCCCAGACGATGTTGTCGCCCCAGACGATGTTCTGGCCGTCGATGGTCGTCGTGGTGACGACGCTCGGCGACATCCAGTAACTGTCGAGGGGCAGCGACGGGTTGGTTGCCGAGGCGAGGGTGAGCGCGCCGAGCGTGTTGAGGGCGCCGGCGCCCTGCGTCAGCACGTCGTAGGGTTGCCCGGTGACATCGCTCAGCGGGAAGGCGCTGCGCATCAGCATCGCCTTGACGGTGTTCGCGGTCGGCCTCGCTCCACCGAAGGCCCTCTTGGTCGCCTCGACCATCAACGCAACGGTGCCGCTCACGACCGGCGTCGCCATGCTCGTGCCGCTGAGCCTGAGGTAGGTCCGGCCGTCACTGCCGGGCACCTGGAGGTCGGGCAGTGCGGAGTACAGCGCCTGCCCGCTGACGCCTCTGCCCACCATGCGGTGGCCAGGGGCGACGACGTCGGGCTTGACGAAGGCATCGTACCAGGTCGGCCCACGGGAGCTGTACTCGGCTACCAGGTCGTCGGCGCGCGTCGTCGTGTCGGCGGTGCGTACGGCGCCCACCGTGATGGCCGACGGCGCGTTGCCCGGCGAGGACACGCCGGCATAGCCAACCTGGCCCGTCGCGGGATTGATGCCGTAGTTGCCGGCGGAAGCCACCACCACGATGCCCTGACTTGCCGCGTATTCGACGGCCTGAACCAGCGGGTCGGTCCCGGCCGGCTCGTAGATCGGGTGGCCGAGCGACAGGTTGATCACGTCGATGCCGTAAGTGGCTCTGTTGGCCACGGCCCACTGGATGGCGTTGATGACGTGGCTCGTGAGGCCGGCGCCCTGGGCGTCGAGGACGCGCAGGTTCACCAGGTTCACAGACGGCGCCACGCCCTGCAGCTCGGGCTGGTTGGCGGCGAGCAGGCTTGCGACGTGCGTGCCGTGGCCGTAAGGATCGACCGGATTCGAAGGCTGGGGATTGGCGTTGCCGGTTGTGAAGTCGCGGCTCGTGAGCAGGCGCCTCGCGTCACTCGAATCGAGCGTCATCCCGGAGTCGATCACGGCCACGGTCACGCCCGCACCGGTGACCCCGGTGGTGTTCTGGGGCGGTTGGTAGGTCACGGTCAGCAGTGGCCGGTTGCTGAACGGAGCCTCGGAGGTTCGCACCGTGGTGTAGTTGCTGCTGCTCTGCCAGATCATCCAACCGTTGTTCGGTGCGCCGTCGACCCAGGACTGCATGGCGGTCACGAGCCCGGCGCCGCTGAAGGTCATGGTGCCGGCCGATCCCGGGATCGTGGTGGTGGCATCGGGCGCGGCCATCGCCTCGACGTTGTTGCGCTGGAGGCCGGCGCCGGACACCGTCATCGAGTTCCACGTGCTCGCGGCCGTCCAGGGCACCAGCATGCGGTGCATCCGCGCCAGGGCGCCGCCCGCCTGCGACGCGTCCAGCGTGAGGCGCAGCGACACCGACGTGATTCGCGAGCCGTAGGGAATCTGGTTCGTCCCGTTGCCGAACAGCCCGTCGAACCGGATCATCGGGTATGCCGGATGCACGCCCTCGCCCTCGAGCCTGAGCGGGGTGACTTGCCCGAAGGAGGAGGCTGGCAACCACTGATCGACCCCGGCGTCGATCGCCCCTTCGTAACCGTTGGCCCCCTGCCGGAACGTCCGCGTGACGCTCGCGGTGGCCGGCTGCACCAGGCCCAGCGTCGCGCGCAGGCTGTAGGGCTCACCGCTCGCGTTGCCGCTCACGTTGGTCGCGAGCCCCGCGGGGCCTATTGGCGCGTCCAGCGAGATGGCGGCGACATCCGGATCGTTTGTCAGGATCCTGAGCATCCCGGCGGGGACGCGCGCCGTGACGGCGTCGACGATCGAATGGTCGGTCCGCACGAGCGCGCCCTGCGCGCGGAGTGCGCCAACCAGACCCCGCCGCTTCGCACCGGGCCTGGCTGTGATGATGACATCGACGAGGTCGCTGTCGGCGGTCCGATCGGCCACGCGGGCCGAGAGGAAACGGTCCAGCTTGCCGACCTTCCTGACCTTCTGGGGCCGGGGCCCGGCGAGGCCGGTCGTGGCAAATGCCGCCACGAGTGCGGCGGCCAGGGCCACGTGCCAGCGACGGAAGCGGTTGGGAGACGAGGTGTGGGTCATGGCGTATCCAGTCCGATCAGCAACTCCGACCCTTCTCTCAGCAATCGCGGGACCAGCCTGGGCCAGGGACGACGCAGAGTCGGCAAGTGCCTGATTCAAAAGGACGTGCGACTGACTGCGCTGCTGCTGGCACGGCTCGGTTCAACCTCGCCCGCCCCACTTTCACGGGGCCTGCCCCGAAATTCCGGGGCTCGTCCGAACGAAATGGGGGAACCGAGTTGGAACCAGCCGGCGTGGAGCGCCTGGCGGGAGTGCGGATTCGCGAAGGGGTTCAGCAGACGACGGCAGCCGTCAGAAGGCGGCGCTTGAAGGTGGGCACCGAGATCCCGAGCAGCGCGGCTCCCGCACGCGAGTCGTCAGGGTGACGGCGCTCGATCTGTTCGACCAGCACCGACTCGGCGAAGTCGAGGAGGCTGGCCTCGCGCGCCGAGCGGGGCAGCGGCGAGCGCACGAGGTCGGCCGCGGCCGCGTTCACTGCCGCCCAGTAGGCAGGGCGTGCGCCGTGCGTCGCCTCGCGCTGGGCACGCTGCAGGCGCCTGACATAGGTGGTTTCGGGCAGGCCGAGCACGGCCGCCGCCCGTCGTCCCACGCCCTGGCAGGCGTCGAAGGCGAGCAGCACGAGGTCGTCGGCGAGCCACCGGCCCAGCGGCGGACGCAGGTGCGGCGGGGCATCGGCGGCAGCGTCCACGGCGGCGGCGAGCGCCCGCCCCAGCGGCAGTCCGCCGGGAACCACGCCGTGCGGGCCGCTGCCCGCCTGCGTCGAGGATGGTCGTTCGGGCGACGCGGCCTCGGCCGCGGGATCCAGCGGCATCTGCGACGGCGTGAGCGTGTCGCCGTCGGAGAGGATCACGGCGCGAAGGAGGCGATTCTGCAGTTCGCGCACGTTGCCGGGCCACGTGTGGCTCAGGATGCGCTCCTGCAACTCCGGCGAGATGCGGCGTACGCGCTTCTGGTACTTCGCGGCATAGGACGCCAGGTAATGGTGCGCCAGCAGCAACACATCGTCCTGGCGTGCACGCAGCGGCGGCAGTTCGAGCGGCACCACGCTCAGGCGATGGTAGAGGTCGAGGCGGAAGCGGCCGGCCGTCACCTCTTCCGCGAGATCCCGGTTGGTGGCCGCCAGGATCCGCACGTCCACGCGGCGCGGCTGGTGCGAACCGATGGCCGTGAACTGCTTCTCTTCGACGAAGCGCAGCAGCTTGGCCTGCACCTCGAGCGGCACTTCACCCACCTCGTCGAGCATCAGCGTGCCGCCGTCGGCCTGGAGGATGCGGCCGGGGTTGCGGGCGATCGCCCCGGTGAAGGCGCCGCGCTCGTGGCCGAACAGTTCGCTCTCGATCAGGCTCGACGGGATGGCGCCGCAGTCGACGACCACCAGTGGCTTGTGACGGCGGCGGCTCACCTGGTGGATGGTCTGGGCCAGCAGCCCCTTGCCCGTGCCGCTCTCGCCGGTGATGAGCACCGTGGCGTCGGTGTCGGCCACGCGCCGCGCGTTGAACACCACGTCCTCCACCGCGGGCGATTCGTAGACGAGCTTCACCTGGTCGAGCGCCGAGCGCAGTTGTCTGACCTCGCTGGTGAGCCGGCAGCGCTCCTGGTCGAGCCGTTCGCGCTCCCGGGCGGCGAGCCGCGCGCGATCGATGGCGACGCCCATGCCGCCGGCGAAGCCCTCGAGAAACGTGAGGTCGGATTCGTCCACGCGCAGTCGCGGGGCCGGGCCGGCGAGGAGGAGGCCGCCGACCGTCGACGTGGCGGCGCGGATCGGCACCGCCACGACCCGCTGGTTGCCAGAAGTGACGACGTGACGGGGCTCGCTTGCGGCGCAGGCGTGACGGAGCAGTTCGAGGTTGGCCGGGCCCGGCCACACGGCGCGTGGGCCGGGCGCGGTCTCTCCGGGAGCGGGTTCGGCGGCCGTCGCCAGGGCATCGCCGAGCACGCCGCCGGAGACCTCGTAGATGCCCACGAAGGACGGGCGCAGCGTGGCGAGCAGTTGCCCCGCGAAGCTGGCAGCCACGTCGGCGGGCGATCCCTTGGACCAGGCCGCGGCCAGCGCGTCCCAGAGCAGGGCGAGGTTGCGGTAGTCCTTGTTCTGGTCGCCCGTGAAGACGCCGCCGAGGCGATCCAGGCGCGGCGCCGACCTGAGATCCGATTCGGGCGCCCACGCCTCGGTGCGACCTCCGCCCGCGCGCCTGGCCAGCGCGAGCGCGCTGTCGGCGCGCTGGACGAACTCGACGGCATCGCGCGGCGCCGTGTGGCCGGGCTGCCAGGTGGCGGCGCCGGCACTGAAGGCGAGGCGGGCCTCGCCCGCCACGTAGTGATCCGACGAGAGCGCGCGTCGCGCCTTCTCAGCCACGGCTGCGGTGTGATCGACGCTCGTGCCGGGCAGCACGATAGCGAAGGTGGCCGCGCCGTACCGGGCCACGAGGTCGTTGGCCCGCAGCGTCGCGAGCAGCCGAACCGCGGCCTCACGCAGCGCATGGTCACCGCCGAGCTGTCCGAAGCGTTCGTTGAGCCGCTCGAAGTCGTCGGGGTTCAGCAGCACGAGCGAGAACGGGTGTCCCCGTTCGCGGGCGTACCGCAGGCCGTCTCCCACGAAGCCGTGCAGCGCGGCACGGCCCGGCAGGCCGGTGAGCGGATCGCCGCGCAGCGAGTGGAGCGTGAGGAACGTGTGCGCGAGCGAGTTGGCCAGGCCCAGCGCGTCGGGCAGCGGGAATTGCCCGGTCCCGCTGGCGTCAGCCCCTGCCGCGAACACCAGGCCCACCCATCCGGCCACGGCCGCGGCCTCACGGTCGCTGAAGCGCCGGCCGGCGGCCACCGAGGCGACCGGGCCGCCTGCGATGTGGACCGAGTCTGGCACGGCGAGCAGGACCGCGCCGGAAGTCGCGCTCGTGACGACGCGGAACAGCGCCGACGCGGCCTCGGGCCCAGACGAGGCGCAGTGACGCTGGTGGAATTCCCTGGCGCGGTCGAGGTCGCGCAGTTCCGCGATCTCCCGGTCGGCTCCGGTGTGCAGCAGCAGCGGACGATCGGCGCCGGGCCAGGGTGCCGGCAGGAAGGCGGTCGCCGTCATCGCGCCGCTGACGACGCGGAGTCGCTCGAGGCGGAGGAGGACGTGAGCGGCGAGGGGATCCATGACGGGACCGGCACGATGGGGCGCGCCGACAGGGGAATCGGCTGGGGTAGCCGGAACTTGATCGGGAGGCGCGGCGACGGACCGCCGCCGCGGATCGTGGCGGGGCGTCGTGCCGGCAGGGAGCCCGGTTCGTGCTGGTTCCGCCCGTTGTCGAAGACGCGGCCAGGATGCTACGCTGCGCGGATGTCCCTGGCCGCCCTGCGCGGCTCGATCGCGCTCCGCCTGCTGGTGGCGCTCTTCGTCTGCCTGATCGTGGCCGATGGCGCGATGGAGGGGCACTGCGACAGCCCGCGCACGTCGTCCGCCACCGCGTCGGCGATCGCGGGCGACGCCGGCGCCGGCCGATCCCCGGATGCCTGCGCGACGATGTGCGTGCCCGACTGCTACTGCTGCGCGCGCGGCGTCGAGCCGTCGATCGTGATGGCGTTCCCCGAAGCGGAACCCGCCGGCCCCGTGCCGGATGCCGTGCGGCCCGCCGCACCCGAGGGCGTTCGCCCTCTCCCCTACCGGCCGCCCCTTCCCCCCGCCTGAACTGCCGCAGGACTCGGTGAGCGTCGCGTGACGGGCAGCGCCCGTCGCGTGACCGGTGGTTTCCATCTCGTGTTCCGTCCGGAGGTGCCGGTGGCGGCTCTGTGGTCGCGTGCCGTCGTGTGCGTCGTCGTGGGAGGCTTCGTCTGCTCCGCAGGCGACAGGAGGGCCATCGCGCAGGAGGCGCTGGATGCCGGCGCTTATGTCGCGATCGTCCTTGCGTCGCACCCGGCCGCCGTGCAGGGGAAGGAACTGGCCGCGGCTTCGGCCGCCGAACGATTGGCGGTCCGGCTGTGGCCCGACCCTGTCGTCTCGTTGTCGGCCGGTCACGGCCGCGCCGCCGACGCCCTTGGGGGCGGCGGTGCGGAGACGGCCGTGTCGGTCTCACAGACCATCCCCTGGCCGGCGGCCTTCAGGGCGGGCGTGCGCGCGGGTGATGCCGCGGCGCTGGCCTACGAGGCCAACGCCGATGCGCTCCGGTGGGAGCTGGCGGCCGCCGCCCGGCAGGCGTTCGCCCGCCTTGTGGCCGCGCGCGATGTCGCAGCGATTGCGCGGGCCGCCGAGGAGGACGCGCGATCGCTGCGCGATCTGGTGACGCGGCGGGCTGATCTCGGTGAGACACGCGAGGCCGACCGCATCAAGGCCACGGTGGAGTGGCTGCGCCAGCAGCGCGCGCTGGCCTCGGCCGAGCGTGAGGCCGCCTCCGCCGAAGCCGTCCTCCGGATGCTTGCCGTCCAGCCGTTGCCGCGGCCGCTGGCCGTGATCGCGCCCCCGGTCCCGTCCGCCGTGCCGGCGCCGCGGCCCGATCTCGCGGCCGGCGAGCTGATCGCCGCCAACCCTCGCGTGCGGGCCGCGCACGCCGAAGCCGAACGACAGCGCGCCCTGCGCGACGAGGCCGCCGCTGGTCGTGTCCCCGCGCTCGACCTCGGCGTGTTCCGCAACGGCGAGATCGACAAGGCGTCGGCTGGCGTGTCAGTGGGCTTTCGCGTGCCGTTGTGGAACGCCAATCGTGGCGAGATCGCGCGGGCCGCGGCCGCGGCGGCGCTGGCTGGCGCCGAAGAGGCGCGTCTGCGGCTGGATCTGGCCGCCGATCTCGAGACCCGCCTGAAGGACGTGCAGGTCGCCGCCGGGCAGGTGGTCCTCCTGCAGGCCGACATCCTGCCGTCCGCCCGGCGCAGCGTCGACCTGGCACGCTTCAGTTACGAGGAAGGCGAGACGTCCCTGCTGGACCTGCTCGACGCCCAGCGCACGCTGCGCGACGCGCAGCGGGAACTGGCCGACGCCCGCCTCGCGCTGGCGCTGGCCCTGGCCGACGCGCAGCGGATTGCCGGACCCGAATTCACGCCCTGGAAGTGACCTCATGACACGTCATCTGCCTGCCCTGTCCCTGATTGCAGCGCTGCTGGCGGCTCCCGGAGCGGGCTGCCGGAAGACGATCGCGCCGGAATCACGCGACGCACCGGCGCCGCACGAACCCGCGGCTGCCGACGAGGCGCTGCCCGAGCGCGTCACGCTGACGCCGGCGGCCATGGCCGAGGCCGGCATCGAGACATGGGAGGTACGGCCCGTGGACGTCACCCACCGGCTCGTGCTGAACGGCGAGGTGAGCTACGACGAGAACCGCATCGTGTCGGTGGCGGCCAACGTGCAGGGGCGCGTCACGCGGATGCCCGTCGACCTCGGGGAGCCGGTGGCCCGCGGACAGGCGGTGGCGGAGATCGAGAGCGTGGACCTCGGACGCGCGCGCGAGGAGTTCGTCAGGGAACTGGTGGCCCTGCGTGCCGCGGCGCGCGTCTACGAGCGCGCGAAGCTGCTCGTGACCAGCAAGGCCATCAGCGCCAGCGAATTCCAGGCCCGCGAGAGCGACTACCTGGCGCGGCTGGCGACATCGCAGGCGGCCGGGCGCGCCCTCCGGCTGATGGGCGATGCCGAGACCGAGGTGGCGCGCATCCGCGCCGCGGTCGAGGCCGGCGGCGCCCTGCCGGCGGGAGACGCGCCGACGCTGCTGCTGCGCGCCCCGTTCGGCGGGCGCGTGGTGGAGCGCAAGGTGACCATCGGGACGCTGGTCGGCGCCCTGCAGCCCGTCGTGACCCTTGCCGACCTGTCGCGGGTGTGGGTGTTCCTGAACGTCTACGAGAAGGATCTCGCGCTGGTGACGCTCGGTCTGCCCGTCACCATCCTCGCCGACGCCTACCCCGAGGAGTCCTTCAGCGGCCGCCTCGACTTCCTCGACGGCGCCGTCGAGTCCTCCACGCGCGCGCTGCGCGTGCGCGCCGTCGTCGCCAACCCCTCGGAACGCCTGCGCCCGGGCCTGTTCGTCAAGGGGCAGATCGACGTGCCGCGGCCGCAGTCCGAACCGCACCTGACGCTGGCGGTGCCGCAATCGGCGCTGCAGACGCTCGATGGCCACCAGACCGTCTTCGTGCAGGCCTCGCCCGGTCTCTTCCTCCGCCGCCGGGTCGAGACGGGCCACACCTTCGAGCGGATGACGGAGATCCTCGGCGGCGTGAAGGCCGGCGACGTCATCGTCACCGAGGGCAGCTTCGTGCTGAAGTCGGAGTTCGCCAAGGCCCTGCTGGTCGAGGAGCACTGAGATGCTGCGCAGGGTGATCGACTTCAGCCTCGGGCACCGGCCGCTGGTCCTGCTGCTGGCCGTGCTGGCGGTGCTCGGCGGCGCCTACGCCGCCACGCGCCTGCCGATCGATGCCGTGCCCGACATCACCAACGTGCAGGTGCAGGTGCTGACGAAGGCGCCGGCGCTCGGCCCCGTGGAGATGGAGCAGTTCGTCACCTATCCGATCGAGGCCGCGATGAACGGCCTGCCGCGGCTCGTGCAGATCCGATCCATCTCGCGCTACGGGCTGTCGGCCGTCACCATTGTCTTCGAGGATGGCGTGGACGTGTACTTCGCGCGCCAACTGGTGGCCGAGCGGCTGGTGGCGGCGCGCGAAGCCATTCCCGCGGGCATGGGAAACCCGGAGATGGGTCCCGTGACGACCGGGCTCGGCGACGTCTTCCAGTTCACCGTCGAGGGCGACGGGCAGTCGGCGATGGAGCGGCGGACGATCCTCGACTGGACGATCGCGCCGCGGCTGCGCGCCGTCCCGGGCGTGACCGAGGTGAACGCGTGGGGCGGGCTGCCCAAGCAGTACCAGGTGGTGATCGATCCCGCCAGGCTCGTCGCGCACCGGCTGGCGCTGAAGGACGTGTTCGAGGCCGTCGGGCGCGGCAGCATGAACGCCGGCGGCGGCTACATCGAGCACAACCGCGAGCAGTACGTCCTGCGCGGGGAAGGCCTGGTCGGCTCGTTTGCCGACATCGAGAAGATCGTGCTGAAGACCGGCGCCGACGGCACGCCGGTCACCATCGGCCAGGTGGCCACCGTACGCGAGGGCGCGATGCTGCGCATCGGGGTGGCGACGGCCGACGGCAAGGGCGAGACCGTGATCGGGCTCGTGCAGATGCTGGCCGGCGAGAACGCGCTGGAGGTGGCCACGCGCGTGCGCGCGGCCGTCGACGCCCTGCAGCCGACGCTGCCCGGCGGCGTGCGCATCGTGCCCTACTACGACCGCGCCGAGTTCGTGCGCCGGGTCATCCGCACCGTCGAGACGAACCTGCTCGAGGGCAGCCTGCTCGTGGTGGCGGTGCTGTTTGCCTTCCTCGGCAACTTCAGGGCGGGCCTGATCGTGGCCTCCGCCATCCCGCTGTCGATGCTGCTGGCCTTCGAGGGCATGGTGCAGGCGCGCATCTCGGCCAACCTCATGAGCCTCGGGGCGATCGACTTCGGCCTGATCGTCGACGGCGCCGTCGTGCTGGTCGAGAACGTCGTGCGGCGGCTGTCCGAGCCGGGGGCGCGCGGGCGGGCCGTGCGCGAAGTCACGGCGGAAGCCGCCCACGAGGTGCTCCGGCCGATCGCCTTCGGCGTCGGCATCATCGTGATCGTGTACCTGCCCATCCTCACGCTTGGCGGCATCGAGGGGAAGATGTTCCGGCCGATGGCGTGGACCGTGGTGCTCGCGCTGGCCGGATCGCTGCTGCTCGCCCTCACGCTGGTCCCCGTGCTCGCGTCGCTGTTCCTGCGTGGCGGCGCGCACGGTCACGAGCCGCGGTTCGTGGGCTGGCTGCGGCGGCGCTACCTGCGGGCGCTCGACGCGTGCCTGCGCGCGCCGCTGGCGCCAGGCGGCCTCGCCCTGCTCGCCGTGCTCGCCGGCGGCCTCGCGGCGACGACGCTCGGCGGCGAGTTCCTGCCGCGCCTGGACGAGGGCGACCTGGCGATCAGCGCCATCCGGCCCGCCTCGGTCGGCATCTCCGAGGTGGCCGCCAGCACCGGCCGGATCGAGCGCGTGTTGATGCGGTTCCCCGAGGTGGTGACCGTCGTCAGCCGTTCGGGGAGCCCCGAACTGGCGACCGACGTCATGGGCATCGAGGCGGGCGACGTGTTCGTCATCCTGAAGCCGCGCGCGACCTGGCCGGCGGGGAAGACGAAGGGCGAACTGGTGGAGGAGATGAACGCGGCGCTCTCGGCGGCCGTGCCGGGAGTGGGGTACTCGTTCCTCCAGCCCATCGAGATGCGCTTCAACGAGCTGATCGCCGGCGTGCGGTCCGACATCGGCATCAAGCTGTTCGGCGACGATCTCGAGGTGCTGGAGCAGACCGGCGGCGAGATCGCGCGGGTGGTGGCCGGGGTGCCCGGCGCCGAGGACGTCAAGCTGGAGCAGACCGGGGGCCTGCCGGTGGTGCGCATCCGCGTGGACCGCGACCGGTGCGCCCGCTACGGGGTGTCGGTGGGCGACGTGCTCGACACGATCGAGGCGTCGCGCGCCGGCAAGGTGGTGGGGACGGTCTTCGAGGGCCAGCGGCGCTTCTCGCTCGCCGTGCGATTCGAGGATGGGGCGGCGCGGACGCTGGACGCGCTGGCGGACGTGCCGGTGGCCGCGCCCTCCGGGGCGCTGGTGCCGCTCGGGCAGCTCGCCGCGATCTCGCTCGACACCGGCCCCGCGCAGATCTCGCGCGAAGCCGTGCGCCGGCGGACCGTCGTGGAGCTCAACGTGCGCGGGCGCGATGTCGCCTCGTTCGCCAGGGAGGCGCAGGCCGCTCTCGCGCGCGAGGTGACGCTGCCCCCCGGCTACCACGTCTCCTGGGGCGGACAGTTCGAGAACCTGGAGGCGGCCAGCCGGCGCCTGGCGTTGGCCGTGCCGCTCGCGCTCGCCCTCATCTTCGCCATGCTCTACTTCACCTTCGGCGCGGCGATGCCCGCCGTGCTGATCTACCTGAACGTGCCGCTGGCGGCCACCGGCGGCATCGCGGCGCTCGTGCTGCGCGGCCTGCCGTTCTCGATCTCGGCCGGCGTCGGGTTCATCGCGCTGTTCGGCGTCGCGGTGCTCAACGGGGTCGTGCTGATCACGCAGGTGCGGGCGTCGGAACGCCGCAACGGCCTGCCGGTGCGCGAGGTCGTGCGCGAGGCCTGCGGCCTGCGGATGCGCCCGGTGCTGATGACGGCGCTGGTGGCCTCGCTGGGGTTCGTGCCGATGGCGCTGGCCACGGGGCCCGGCGCCGAGGTGCAGCGGCCGCTGGCCACGGTGGTCATCGGCGGCCTCCTCACCTCGACGCTGCTCACGCTCTTCGTGCTGCCCGCCATCTACGCGTTCGTGCGCGAACGACAGGTGCGGCGCGGGTGAGCTGGCAGGGCGGGCATGGCGCCGGGCCGGCGGTGTCGCGCGTGGGTCGTCCGGCGCGCGGGCGGTGACTGACGGAGGATGGGCATGGACAGCGTTCGGATCGAGCTGCCGCTGCTGCTGCCGGAGGTGCCCGACGCGCACGACGCGTGCGTCGGCCGCCTCCAGTCGCTGCTGGAGGGACGCCCGGGCATCACCCGGACGCACGTCGTCGACACGCCGGCAGCGGCCGCGCTTTGCCTGCACTACGACCCGGGCGCCATCACCCTGCAGCAGGTGGAGGCGCTGGCGAAGGCCGCGGGCGCCGACGTGCAGGAACGCTACGGGCACCGCGTCTGGCCGATTCGCGCGATCGCTGCCGAGGACGCGAGTCGCCGCATCGAGGATGCGGCGCGAGCCGTGGACGGCGTCCTCGCCGTGGCGGTGAACCTGCCGGGACAGGTCGTGCGCGTCGAGTTCGAGCGGGCGCGATTCCGGCCGGCCGACCTCGACGAGGTGCTGCGGCGCAACGGGGTGGCCGCCGTTGCGGAGCCCGGGGAGGTCCGTTCGTGGTACGCGCGCCACCGCGAGCTGGCGTGGAGCCTGACGGCGGGCGTCCTGCTCGCCGCGGCATGGCTCGCTGCGCGCGGCGGCGCCCCGGCGCCCGTCGCGGTGGCGCTCTATCTCGCCTCCTACGCATTCGGCGCCTTCGACCTGCTGCGCCACGCGGCGGTGAACCTGAGGCGCGGCCGCTTCACCTTCGACATCGACCTGCTCATGCTGCTGGCGGCAGGCGGGGCCGCGGTGCTCGGCGACTGGGCCGAGGGCGCGTTCCTGCTGTTCCTCTTCTCGCTGGCGCACGCCCTCGAACACTACGCGCTGGGCCGCGCGCGCGCCTCCATCCGCGCGCTCTCGGACCTGGCGCCCGCCGTGGCCCACGTCATCCGCGACGACCGCACGGAGGACGTGCCGGTGGCGCAGGTGCGGGCCGGCGACCGCGTGCTGGTGCGTCCGGCCGAACGGGTACCCGTCGACGGGCGCATCGTCTCGGGGCGATCGGCGATCGACCAGGCGCCCATCACGGGCGAATCCATCCCGGTGGAAAAGGCCGAGGGCGACGAGGTGTACGCCGGCACCATCAACGGCGACGGTGCCCTCCGCATCGAGACGACCGCGGCGGCCGGCGACCGGACCCTCGATCGCGTGATCCAGCTCGTCGAGGAGGCGCAGACCCAGCGCGCGCCGACGCAGGTCTTCACCGACCGGTTCGAGCGCGTGTTCGTGCCCGCGGTCCTCGCCGCCGACGCGCTGCTCATCGTCGTGCCGCCGCTGCTGGGCATCTGGCAGTGGTCTGCCGCCTTCTATCGCGGCATGGCGCTGCTGGTGGCCGCCTCGCCGTGCGCGCTGGCGCTCGGCACGCCCGCGGCCGTCCTGGCCGGGGTTGCGCAGGCGGCGCGCCGCGGGGTCCTGGTGAAGGGCGGGGCGCACCTCGAGAGGCTCGGCACGGTCGAGGCCCTGGCGCTCGACAAGACCGGCACGCTCACCACCGGGCGGCCGGAGGTGACCGCCCTGGCGCCGGCTCCCGACGTCACGGTCGAGGAACTGCTTCGCGTGGCGGCCGCCGTCGAGCGGCAGTCCCAGCACCCGCTGGCGGCGGCGGTGGTTCGCAGGGCTGAAGCGGCGCGGGTGCCGGTTGCGGCGGCGACCGACGTCGAGAGCGTGACCGGCCGCGGGATCCGCGGGCGCGTCGAGGGCGCACACGTCACGGTGGGCAGCGCGCGGCTGTTCGACGAGGACGGCCTCCAGATGCCGGCATCGATCCGGGAGGCGGCCGACGGCCTCCAGACGGCTGGCCACAGCGTGATGCTCGTGCACCGCGACGATCGGTGGCTCGGTGTCATCGGACTCGCCGACCGGCCGCGCGACGGCGTCCGGGACGTGCTGGCACGCCTGCGCCAGATCGGGATCGCGCGGATCGTGATGCTGACGGGCGATCATCAGGCCGTCGGCGAGGCCGTTGGCAGGGAAGTGGGCGTGGATGCCGTCTTCGCGGACCTGCTGCCCGAGGGCAAGGTCCGATCGATCCGGACGCTGCTCGAGGCTCACGGCCACGTGGCGATGGTTGGCGACGGCGTCAACGACGCACCGGCGCTCGCGCAGGCCACCGTCGGCATCGCCATGGGCGCGGCCGGCACCGCGACGGCCCTCGAGACGGCCGACGTGGCGCTGATGGCCGACGACCTGTCACGGCTGCCGTTCGCGATCGGTCTCTCGCGTCAGGCGCGACGCGTCATCCGCCAGAACCTGTGCGTGTCGCTGGCGGTGATCGCGCTGCTCGTGGTGGCGACGACGACAGGCGCCTTCGGCATCGGCCTGGCGGTGATCGCGCACGAGGGGAGCACGCTGGTCGTGATGGCCAACGCGCTTCGCCTGCTGGCGTTCGAGGGCTGAGCCCGCCCGTCTTGCCTTCACGGCCGGGCTGGCGCAGAATCCGCTCGGGACCGTGAGACAGATCGCGTCGCCGGCGGAGGAGGCCGGCGGAGGAGCGGGCCGCCCGTGCGCCATCCCGGGTGCGCCGCCATGCTCCCGGGCATCCCGGTGCCGCCGCCAACCAACCCATCGTCGAGCTCCGTCATGAACCGCAATCTCCACTTCATCCTCGGTGACGGCGTCATCGGCTGCGCCACGGCAGGGGAGCTGGCGCGCCGCGGCATCCCGTACGTGCTGGCCAGCCGCACACCGCCGAACGGGCCCGCGGCCGGCGCGCATCGCCAGGTGGATGCGCTGGACCGCGACGCCCTGCTGGCCGCCAGCGCCGGCGCGACCCACCTCTACCTGACCCTGGGCCTGCCCTACAGCACCCGCGTCTGGGAGCGTGACTGGCCGCGCGTGATCGAGAACGCGATCGCCGCGGCGCGTACGCACGGCCTGCGCCTGGTGATGTTCGACAACATCTACGGCTATGGGCCGGCGCCGCTGCGGCAGCCGATCGACGAGGATCACCCGCAGGAGCCGCCCTCGCGGAAGGGTCGCGTGCGCAAGGCCGTCGACGACCGGTTGCTCCGGGCCGCGCGCGAGGACGGGGTTCCGGTGCTGCTGGCGCGAGCCTCGGACTTCTATGGGCCCGGGGTGCGCAACGCCGTGATCTTCGCCGCGGCGATCGAACGCCAGTTGCAGCGCAAGGCCGCCTTCTGGCTCGGCGATCCGGACTCCCTGCACAGCTACACGTACGTGCCCGACGCGGCGCGTGGGATGGTGGAGCTTGCGCTGGACGAAGGTGCGTACGGTCAGGCGTGGCACCTGCCGACGATGTCGCCGGCGCCCACCTCGCGTGCGCTGCTGGAGATGTCGGCGCGTCTGCTGGACGCGCCTCAGCGGGTGCGGGTGCAGCCGGCCGCGGTGCAGGCCGTGCTCGGCCTGTTCGTGCCGATCCTGCGCGAGCTGCGCGAGATTCGTTATCAGCACACGCAGGACTTCGTCTTCTCGAGCGCGCGCTTCTCGCAGCGCTATCCGGACTTCCGCATCACGTCGTATGAGGAGGGCATGAAGGCGATGGTGCACTCGCTGCGGCGCGAGCAGCCGTTGTAGCGGACCGTGTGGACAACGGGTGGAAAGGAGGTCAGGAGATGGTGATGCCCTCTCGGATGCTGCACGTTGTGGTGGTGCCCATCGCGGCGCTGATCCTGGCGGCCTGTTCCGGCAAGGGCGGCAACAGCGATGCGACGTCCGCCCCGGCGGGGAACACGGTGCGGGAGCCGCCGGCGGCCGCCTCAGGCGGACGCAACGCCTGCGCGCTGGTCAATCAAGGGGAGATCGAGGCGATTGCCGGCCGGAAGGTGCGCCTGCTGCACGACATCGAGGCCCCGGATCAGACCACCTGTGAACTGCGCGACGACGCGTCGCCCGAGGTGACCTTCGTATACGTGAAGGTGCTCTGGGCGGGCGGAAAGGAGCAGGCGGCCGCGGAGACGGCGGGACGCGGCCTCGCACGACAGGCGATCGGCGGCGGCGATGCCGACATCGAGGCGTTGACCGGCTCGGGGAACGTGCACGGCCTGGCCGACCAGGCGTTCTACAGCGACGTCATGCCGTCATGGTTCCTGAAGGGCGACGTGCTGGTGGAGGTCATCTCGCCCCTCTGGCCGCACGACAAGACGCTGGCGACCTTCAAGTCGGTGGCGGCATCGGCGTTGTCCAGGCTCTGACCCGGACGCGCAACCGGCGCCGCCGGCCCCGTTGGGCGCGGGTTGTGCCGCGAAGCCTCCGGCCAACCCGCGCGGCGCCGGGAAGGCTCTCGCGCGCGCGGACCGCCCCTCATGCCTTCCCCCACGTGGCAGAAACGTGACACTTCACCCGAGACCGGGCTGATAGGCTACCCGGATTCCCTTGGAACCCGTCAGGGGTGAGACGAGGTGCTGTCGAGATATGCCCGTTGCGTTGCCGGAGGGATCCTGGGCGCTGATCCTCGGTGGGTCGAGCGGCTTCGGGCTCGCCACCGCCCACCAGTTGTCGCGCCACGGGACGCACCTGTGCATCGTCCACCGCGATCGCCGGGGCGCGATGCCGCGCATCCAGGCGGAGTTCGACGCCATCCGCGCGCGAGGGGTTTCGCTCGTGGCCTTCAACGACGATGCGCTGAGCGCCGGGCGCCGGGCCGCGATCCTCGACCAGCTCGCCCCGGCCCTCGGTGAGCGCGGCCGGGTGCGGCTGCTGTTGCACTCGATTGCCTTCGGCAACCTCAAGCTCGTCGCTCCGGAGGCGAAGCGAAAGGAGACCGCGCGCGCCGCGCTCGCACGGGAGCTGGGCGTCGACGAGGCCCGGCTGGCCGAAGCCGCCGACCGCCTCTTCGCCGGCGGCGAGGACGCGCTGGCTTCGCTGGCCACCGCGCCCGAGTACCCTGCCGGGGCCTTCATCGAGGAGGAGGATCTGCAGCAGACGATCCACGCGATGGGCACGAGCCTGCTCGGCTGGGTGCAGGAACTCCACCGCCGCGGGATGTTCGCGTCCGACGCGCGGGTCGTGGGCCTGACGAGCGAGGGCAACGAAGTCGCCTGGAAGGGATACGCCGCGGTGGCGGCCGCGAAGGTGGCGCTCGAGTCGATCAGCCGTGCGATCGCGGTCGAGATGGCGCCCTACGGCATCCGCTCGAACATCGTCCAGGCTGGGGTGACCGACACCCCGGCGCTGCGCCTCATCCCCGGCAGCGCTCAGCTGAAGGCCGCCGCCCGTCGCAGGAATCCCTTCGCGCGCCTGACCACCCCCGACGATGTGGCGCGAGTCATCCACCTGCTGTGCCTGCCGGAGGCGGCGTGGATCAACGGCGAGGTGATCCGCGTCGACGGCGGCGAGCACGTCTCGGGGGCCTCGCTGTGAGCCTGTTCCTGCACGGGCTCGGTCACTTCCATCCCGAGAACGTGATCACGAACCAGTTCCTCGAGGAACTCGACATCGGCACGACCGACGCGTGGATCCTCGAGCGGGTCGGGATCCGCGAGCGGCGGACGCTGCTGCCGCTCGACTACATCAAGACGACGAAGAACCGCGACCTGCGCCTGGCCACCGAGGTGATGGTCTACGGCAACGCGGAGACCGGCAGCCGGGCGGCCGAGATGGCGATCGCCCGCGCCGGCATCGATCGCTCCGAGATCGGGATGGTGGTGTCCGGCAGCTCGGCGCCCGACATGGTGACGCCGGCCGACGCGTGCACGATCGCCGCCAGGCTCGGCCTCGAGGTGCCCTGCTTCGACGTCAATTCCGCCTGCACGAGCTTTCACGTGGCCCTGCACATGCTGTCGATGATGGACCCCGTGAAGGTGCCCCGGTTCGTTCTCTCGGTCGTGCCGGAGGGCGTGACGCGGACCGTCGACTACTCCGACCGCGCGTCCGCGGTGTTGTGGGGCGACGGCGCGTCGGCGGCCGTGCTCTCGACGCGCGAGCGCGGCCGGGCCGAGGTGCTCGGCGCCGCCATGGAGTCCTCTCCCGCCGGCTGGGACAAGGTCACGATCCCTCGGACCGGCCACTTCCTCCAGGAGGGGCGCACCGTGCAGACGCTCGCCATCCGGAAGACGGTCGCGGGGTACCGGCGGCTGAAGGACGCCTACGCGGCGGAGGGCCGCCGGCTCCACTTCGTCGGTCACCAGGCGAACCTGTCGATGCTGCTGAAGGTGTGCGAGATGTGCGGAGTGCCGCCGGAGCGTCACCATCACAACGTCGAGAGCCTGGGGAACACGGCCGGCTCGGGCGCGCCGAGCGTGCTCAGCATGTGCTGGGACGAGTGGACCGGCGCCGACGACGTGGCGGTGGCGGGCGTCGGCGCGGGATTCACCTGGTCGAGCTTCCTCCTGCGCTTCGGGGGGACGGCGTGAGGTACGACGACTTCAGGCGCCGCTCCAGCTTCGATCACGCGGAACTGCTCGCCTTCGCCCACGGCCGGCTGGTGGAGGACCCGCCAGAGGCGTTCGCGGCGAAGCTGCCGCTGCCGCCGATGCTGATGGTCGATCGCATCGGCGCGATCTCCCGCGACCGCCACCGGGGACGCATCGAGGCCGAACGCGACGTCCGGCTCGACGACTGGTTCTTCCAGTGCCACTTCCTTGGGGACCCGGTGCAGCCGGGGTGTCTCGGCCTGGACGGCGTGTGGCAGCTCGTCGGCTTCTTCTGCGCGTGGGCGGGTGGCCTCGGGACCGGCCGCGCGCTGGGCTGCGGCGAGGTGGAGTTCGCCGGCCAGATCCGGCCGCGCGACGCGGTCATGCGATACGAGATCGACATCGTGCGCTACCAGGAACTGCCCGCCTCGGGCTCGGCGGTGGCGGTTGGCGACGCCACGGTCGCGATCGACGGCGACGTGATCTACACGATCCGCCGGGCCAAGGTCGGCATCTTCCGCGACATCGCCTACGCCGACTACCCGTGGCCGTCGGCGCGATCGCGGGGCGGGAGGATGGGACGGTGAGCGACGAGCGCAAGGTCGCGGTGGTCACCGGCGGCGCCACCGGCATCGGCCGCGCGGTGTGCCAGGCCCTGGCCGCGAAGGGCCTGCGCCTGGGCGTCGTGTGCCACTCGAGCGAAGCCAGGGCCCGCGAACTGGCCGCGGAACTCGACGGCGCGTTCGTGGCGCGGGCCGACATCGCCGACCCCGCCCAGGTCGACGCGCTGGTGAAGGAACTGCAGGCCACCGCCGGCCGCGTCGACGTGCTCGTCAACAACGCCGGCTGCACCCGCGACGCGCCGATCTTCCGCACGACGCTCGACGACTACGACGCCGTCCTCGGCCTCGCGCGCGGCACGTGGTACCTCACCAGGCTCGTCCTGCGCCGCTTCATGCTGCGCACGGGCGGTCGGGTGATCAACATCTCGAGCGTCGTCGGACACACCGGCAACGCAGGCCAGATCCCCTACGCGATGGCCAAGGCGGGCCTCGACGCGCTCACGCGCTCGCTCGCCCAGGAGCTGAAGGGGCGTGACATCCTCGTCAATTCCGTGGCACCCGGATTCATCGAAACCGACATGACCGCCTCGCTGCCGGAGGAGGTGCGCGCGCGCATCCTCGACCACGTCCCCCTTGGACGCATGGGCCGGCCGGAGGAGGTGGCCGAAGTGGTGGCCTTCCTCGCGACCGGGGCGACGTACGTCACCGGCAGCGTGGTCCACGTGAACGGGGGGATGTACGGTGGCTGAACCGTTGACCCCGCTCGAGGTGCTGGCGCTGATCCCCCAGCAGGAGCCCTTCCGCTTCCTTGACGAGATCGTCGAGGTCGACGCCGACCACATCGTCTCGCGCTACACGTTCCGGCCGGAGGCCGACTTCTATCGCGGTCACTTTCCCGGCAACCCGATCACGCCAGGCGTGCTCCTGATCGAGGCGATGGCGCAGACGGGCGTCGTCGCGCTCGGCATCTACCTCGTCGGCAGCGAGCGCGGGAGGGACGAGGTGCGACGTGTGCTGACCGTCTTCACCGACGTGACGGCCGAGTTCTCCGGCGTCGTGAAACCCGGTGACACCGTGACGATCTCGGCGAGGAAGGTGTTCTTCCGGATGATGAAGCTGCGGTCGGAGGTGCGGATGACGAAGGCCGACGGGACGCTGGTGGCCAGCGCGACGCTCGCCGGCATGGGCGTCGAGGCCCCCGGGGGGATCGCATGACGCGGCGGCGCGTCGTCGTGACGGGCATGGGCGTCGTGGCGCCGAACGGTGTGGGGCTCGATGCCTTCGACGCCGCCCTGCGGGCGGGGCGCTCCGGCATCCGCGGCATACCCCGGCTCGCGGAGCTCGGCTTTGCCTGCACCGTCGCCGGCGTCCCGCAGGGGATCGACGCCCTGGCCGAGGCGTATTTCGATGCCGACCTGCTGCTTGCCATGAACTCGAACCACCGCTTCGGCTCGATCGCGGCTATCGACGCGTGGACCGATGCCGGCTTCGCCCGCCCCGATCCAGCGGACGATCGCGTGAACTGGGAGGCTGGCGCCGTGCTCGGCACCGGCATCGGCGGTCTCGATACCGTGGGGACGAAACTGGTGCCGATGACCGACGCCGGGAAGGTGCGCCGCCTCGGCTCGACGACGGTCGAGCAGGTCATGTCGAGCGGCATCTCCGCCCGGGTGAGCGGCCTGCTCGCCCTGGGCAACCAGGTCACGACGAACTCGAGCGCGTGCAGCACGGGCACCGAGGCGATCCTCGACGGCGCGGCGCGCATCCGTGCCGGCCTCGCCGAGCGGATGCTGTGCGGCGGCAGCGAGGGTGACAGCCACTACATCTGGGCCGGGTTCGACGGGATGCGGGTGCTCAGCCGCCGCTTCAACGACGCGCCGGAGAAGGCCTCGCGACCGCTCAGCGAGAGCGCGGGCGGCTTCGTCCCCGCCGCGGGGGCAGCCGTCCTGCACCTCGAGAGCCTCGAGTCGGCCGAGAAGCGCGGCGCGCGCATCCACGCCGAGATCCTCGGCGGGGCCCTCAACTGCGGAGGCCATCGCGGCGGCGGGAGCATGACCGCGCCCAATCCCGAGGGGGTGAGGCGGTGCATCGGCGCGGCGCTCGCCGACGCCGGGTTGTCCCCGCGTGACGTGCACGCGATCAACGGCCACCTCACCGCCACGGGGGCCGACCCCAATGAGGTGGAGGCCTGGGCAGCCGCGCTCGAGTGCCGGCCGGACGAACTGCCGCCGATCACGTCGACCAAGTCGATGATCGGCCACGCCCTCGGCGCGGCCGGCGCGATCGAGGCGGTGGCCTCCATCCTGATGCTGCGCGGCGGTTACGTCCATCCGTCGATCAACTGCGAGGACGTTCATCCACGGATCGCGCCGTTCGCGGCGTCGATTCCACACGAGATCCGGGCCGTGCCCGGACTCACCACGATTGCCAAGGCGAGCTTCGGGTTCGGCGACGTCAATGCCTGTGTCGTGTTCCGCAGGTGGACGTCGGCCTGACCGCATCGCCATCGAGGGAGACCCGCATGAGTCAGAACCAGGTGTTCGAGAAGGTCGTCGCCATCCTGAAGCCGTACGTCAAGGACGCGGACGCGCTGGCGAGCGTGTCGCTCGAGAGCAACATCCTCGACGACCTCAAGGTGAACTCCGCGCGCCTCGTCGACGTCGTGCTGGCGTTCGAGGACGTGTTCGGGATCGAGGTGGCCGACGACGATGCCGACAAGGTCGCGACCGTCGGGGACGCCGTCCGGCTCATCCAGGGCAAGCTGGCCTGAGATGAAGGTCGCCACCGCGGGCCTGGAGACCACCACCGGGCCCGCGAGTGCGGACGCCGCGGCGGTGAGCGCGCGCGGCTGGAGTCGCGCGTCGCTCGAACGGCAGCGCCTCGTCGACAGGCTCGCGTCCTTCGTCTGGCTGCCGCTCGTGACGCTGCTGATGCGTGTCGGCCTGCGGTGGCGAATCCGCGACGCGGCGCGTTGCCGGCGCGCGTACGCGAAGTTGCTGGCCGACCCGCGGCCGCTGCTGGTCGTCGCCAACCACCTCACCATGGTCGACTCGGCCGTGATTGGCTGGGGGCTCGGGTCAGGGCTCGATCACCTGCTGCGGCACCGCGGGTTGCCGTGGAACGTCCCCCTCAAGCGTCGCGTCGACAGCTCCCGGCTCTGGCAGGCGCTGGCCTACGCCATGAAGTGCATCCCGGTTCCGCGGGGGGGCGACCGGCAGGAGGTCGCGCACGTGCTCGAGCGGCTCGGCTACCTGCTGCGGCGGGGCGACGCGGTGCTCCTGTTCCCCGAGGGCGGCCGAAGCCGCTCGGGGCGGATCGACTGCGAGGCGGCGATCGCCGATGGCGTGGGGCGGCTGATCCGCGATGTCGAAGGGTGCCGCGTGCTCTGCGTCTACGCGCGTGGCGACGCGCAGCACACCTGGTCGAACTTCCCGGCGCGCGGCCAGACCTTCACGATCGCGCTGCGCCTGGTCGAGCCGCGCACGGCGTTGCGCGGGCCGCGCGCCTCGCGCGACCTCGCGACGCAGGTCGTGCGGCACCTCGCGGACATGGAGCGCGAGTACTTCGAGCGGCGGCCGTCGTGAGCATCGGCAACGACGTCGTCGACCTCGGCGAGGCGGAGTCGCGGATCGAGGCGCTGCACCCGCGGTGGGTTGACCGGGTCTTCACGGAGGCCGAGCGCCGCGCGCTCGCGGCCAGTCCCGAGCGGCACCGTCTTCACTGGGCGCTGTGGGCGGCGAAGGAGAGTGGTTACAAGGCGCTCCGGAGGCTCGATCCGGGAGCCGTCTTCTCCCCGCGTGCGTTCGCGATCGAACTCGAAGAGCCTCGAGAGGCACGCGCGATCTGCCGGGGCGAGGTCCGTCACCGCGACGCGACGTTCGCGCTCGAGATTCGTTGCGAGGCCGCGTTCGTCCACGTCGTCGCCACGGTGCCGGGAACCGAAGGGAGCCTGGTGGCGCGGGTCGAGCGGGCCAGCGGCGATCCGGGCGCCGGTGTCCGCGCCGCGGCCATCGCGGCGCTGGCCGAGGCCTTCGACCTCGACGCGGCGGGTCTGCGGCTCGCGGGCCGCCCTCCGGTCGTGCACAGCGACGCGGGCTGCGTGGACGTGCCCGTGTCGCTCTCCCACCACGGCCGCTTCGTCGCGTTCGCGTTCAGCAGGTGACCGCGTTGCTCCGCCGAACGCTGGGGAATCCTGGTGTCTCGTCGTCGTGAACTGAACCGGCGGCGCATCCGCCACACCGGTCGAAGCGTCGCCGCGGGCAGGCATCGAGCGGGCCGCGTCGAGGCGCACCGGTCACCCTGCCAGGGCCTTGAACGGATTGCGGATCGTCAACCGTTCCTCGATGACCTGGCCATCCTGAAGGTCCTCCGTGTAGAGCGTCTCGCAGTCTGCCGCAAGCGCGGAGGCGACAACCAGGGCGTCGTACATCGTGAAGCCGTACGTCCGTGCGATCCTGACGGCCGCGTCGTGCGTGTCGATCGGGATGGCCCGTGGGGATGGACACAGGACGCGGATCGCGTCGAGCGCCTCGGTGACCTCGTCCCACGACATGCCGAGCGTCCGGCGGGCCGTCGCCGCGAACTCGTTGAAGACCTGCACGCTGACGACCCCAGACCGTGACGGCCTGTCACACCTGTGTCACACCGGATTGGGGCAGGACGGCGGCGCTCGGAACGGGCTACGCGACCTTCCGCGCGCGCCCGACCACCACCTGCACGGGCAGGCCGGCGTGGCCGAGCATCGCAATCAGCGTGTCGATGCTGAAGCGGTCGATCTTGCCGCGGACGAGATCGCTGACTCTGGGTTGGCTGACCCCGAACAGCCGCGCGGCCTGGGTCTGGGTGAGTCCGCGGTCCTCGATGACCTTGCCGAGTCGGATCATCAGGTCCGTGCGGATCTTCAGGTTCGTCGCCTCCTCGGCGGAGAACCCGAGGTCGCGAAACACGTTGCCACTGGAACGGTGGATTCTGGTGGTCATTGGGTCTTCTGCGCTCGAGCGCGGCCGCGAAGGAGGTCCGCCAGTCGCGTTCGGGCCACATCGATGGCCGCCTGTGGCGTGCGGCGTTCACGTTTCTCGAAGGCGTGAAGCACGTACACCGCCTCCTCGAACTTCGCCACGTAGAACACCCGGTGTTCGAGGGCAGTGTGAACCCGTATCTCAATCACCCCCGGCCCCACCGTGGACATGGGCTTCCAGTCCGTGGGCGTCAGGCCCTGCTGCACGCGACCGGGTTGAGAGCCCGCCTCTCTCCTGGCGTCTTCGGGGAACGTCCGCAGGTCCCGAAGGGTGGAGCCAAGCCAGGCGAGGGGCTTCTCGGGCACGAGGAAGTATATACCTATTTGTATGGGGCGCAGGAGCGCCGGTCGCGCCGCGCCTGCGGCCGCCGGAGGGCACGCCCGCGTGCGGGGTACTGTCGCCCCCGCCGTACGGGTTCGGCGACTCGGCGTGGGAGGTGTGGTCGTGATGGGCTTCGACCCCCGCAACCGTCGGCGCATTCCGCGTGGTCTCCAGTCGTGATCTCCTCGACGCCCGCGGCGCGTCAGCGGACCCACGCGCCGGCGACCTGCGCCATCTGCGTGAGCAAGGGCTGGTCGAGACCGCGCGCATCCCCGGCACCCGCGACCACGCCGTCGGGTTGACCGCCGCGGGATGCCGCTTCCTCGAGGCGAACCGCGCGCCCGGGCACGAACGCCCGCAAGCCTTCCACGCCGGCATCAAACGCACCCGCGAGCTCGAACACGACGTCCAGGTCTTCCGCGCCTACGAGCACGCCGCACGCGCCATCGAGGAGCGTGGTGGGCGCGTCGGACGCGTCGTGCTCGACCACGAGTTGAAGCGCGAGTACCAGCGCTGGCGGAACGACCGGGACCGTGACCATGAGGACGAGCATCAGGGCGAACGCACGGCCGCGGAAGTGAGGGCGTGGGCCCACGAGCACGACCTGCCCTGCCTCGACGCGCAGGTGTACTTCCCGGACGCGCGCATCGAGTACTACGAGCCGGAAGACGAGCGCTGGCGGTGCCTCGACCTCGAGGTGGAGACCCCGCACTACCGCGGGGCGCACGCGGCCAGCGTGGCGCGGTCCGGCTTCTCCCGGTACCGTGTCGGCAGCCTCAGCGTTGGCGGACGTGGCGGGAGCGGAGGGCGCGGTGGCACGCGGCGGCGCGGGCTCGCGGAGGACTTCCTCTGAGGCTTCCACGACGCCGGTGTGGCAGTGCGGACACGCGTATTTCAGCCGCGTAGTTTCGCGGACGAAGAAGCTGGCGGGCACGTACTCTAGCTTCTCCGCCGTCGTCGCGCCGATCGGGACCTTCGCGTGTCCGCAGGCGCACACCTTGTCGGCGTCGGCCACGTCGATCACCTCGACCTGGC
>WBZO01000449.1_pt1 | contig 88172 bp, 77 predicted proteins | sample 5204261 | NCBI WGS metagenome assembly WBZO01 (sample SAMN12412400, study PRJNA552823) | activated sludge metagenome | isolation source: activated sludge from anammox sidestream of wastewater treatment plant... | place: USA: North Carolina | collected 2017-09 | reverse complement strand
GATTTATATCGGGAAACATAATTTCGATATTATATTTCCAAAACAACGTGTTACTATAAAAATATCAGGAAAATACTACTTCTTCCTAACCCGCCTCATTTTGTAACTCGAATTTTTAGAGGTGCCCATAAGATCCGCCTGAAGCGATAGTTATCGGCAGCGTATTTGTATTTACAGCCGATAAGCGGTTGAGCAGATAATTCTGATTATCCGGCCAGTGCCGAGGAACGCTAAAAATCAGCCATTCCCGGTATTTGTTGTGTCAGATGCATACAAACCAGGCGGCAGAATTTTGTTTTGTTCTGATAATCAGGGAAAGCAAGGTTCAAACTGCTGTCCGGTTCCCCTGATCAATCAGAGAGAACCGGAATTTTTCCTGGTTACGGCGATGTGACAACGTTATCCAGAATGGCCCTGTCCTGCTTGTTCCATTCAACATCAACCAGATTGGAATACCGTGTTATCACCTGTACAGCGAGTCCTCCCTGAAACAGGGCTGCCCACGCCAGGACAACGAATCCCCAATGCAACGGTGCGCTGAAGAGCTCTTCCATAAACCAAAAGGCGTGACCCCATTCATTCAGGCCAACGTTGGGCAGACTCATCAAAGGCCCTGCCACGGTCAATAGCAGTGGAAACGAAGTGCCTTTGTTATACAGCGGCAGCCGAGTGTGTGCGTAAAGAATCATGCCTACGCCCACGATGATATATACCGGGAATGAGCCATAAAACAGAGGAATATGGCTGGGTGTAAAGCTGGTATCCCTGATAATCACCTGGTGCCATAAAGCATCTTGCTCGGTAAAGAAGCTTGATCCCCAGTAAACGGCAAACATATAAACTCCAAGCCACATAAGAAAATAAAAATAACGCTTTATTTCCTGTTTGGGGGTCAGACTGGCAAGTTGTTCTGCTGTGCTCCGGGTTTTCCATACCCAACCCCAGACCAGTAATGCCGCAGTGGGCAACACTACCATCTGGACACGCCACAGACCCATCCAGATCTCATCAAAAGCCGGCTCCATCGAATCCATGCCATGGGAATAGGCGAACATGCGCTGATACCAGACCCAGAATACAGCCATCCCCAGTATGGGTAGCAGACCATATTTGTAGTACTTGGCATCAAACCACTCTGACTTGTCGTACATTGGTTTATCAGAGACTTGCTGTACTGTCTTGTCCTTCAATATGCTGTAGCCATAAAAACCGCTCCTTCTTGCAAAAGAAACGGAATTTCCGCAGAAATCCGTAAATTGGAAAAAGTAAATTACCAGTCGGGTTTCAAAGTGAAATCCGATTTTGGGCAGTTCCGGGTTGCCGTGGAAATGACAATGAAACGCATCAACCTTGTGCAGTTACCGGATTCAGAATCTTTCATGGCATTGTTCTCCTCTGTTGAATGTCAATAAAAAACCTGTTTTTTTACAGGCATTTATACGAGTATGTAAATTTATTAAAGTTCAATTCCATATTGTTGGCATGAGTTATGCTTAACTCTCAATGCCGGAGATGCTTGCCAGGCATGGGTTGTCGGTTGCTGGCATTACAATTACCAGTAATAACAGGTTGCCTGATCTATATGAAATCGGTGGGTGAGGGCTTGCGGGTGAATGGAATCTGGCTGAATGTCATCAATTTTTTTCCATTCAGTTTTTGTTCAGATAAAGTATCGTAAATTGCTGCCATCAGGAATCGGCCTGATGGCTTAAGTACCAAGGAGAAACAACGTGAACACAACAACAAGAAATTTGACCGGTTTGGCATTGATCACATTTTTGGCTGTCAACCTGGCTGCACCTTCCTTGGCCCAGGCAGGCAGAGGTGGCCATGATCATGATCATGGCCATCGGCATCACCATGATCATCATGACCACCACCGCCATTCCAGAGGGTACGTTCAAATCTATAATCAATCTCCGGCCTACATTCAGCCGCAGTATGGCTACTATCAGCCTGCTCCGGTTTATGTTGCTCCGCCTCCCCCGGTTTATATCGCACCTGCACCGGTTTATATGGCGCCGCCTCCCCGGGTGATGATGGGCATCAATACCGGCAATGTAGATTTTATGTTACGTTACTGAAGTTAAAAACGGGTTGATTATGGATCGGCAGCCAATCCTTTCCCCGTTTGATTTCAACTTTCGGTGTCCAAGGGTGGGGTGTGATAAACAAGTGGCAGCAAGCGTTACTGGTGATGTTGTGTGTGATTGCTGCCATAACGGATACTGCAGCCGGTCGGCATAACGCCGCCAGTGAACGCAACAGGGCGGAAAATCCGGCCGACGGCATTTCAGAACAGCGTGCAATCGCTATAGCGCAACAGCATTTCAGGGGGCGTGTGCTGGCAATCAGCCAGGCAGATCGCCTCTATCGCATCAAAATCCTCAGTGATCAGGGATCAATCCATACGGTTCTGATCAATGCGCTGGATGGTTCGGTAGTTTCGGCCCATTGAGCTTCTCGCCTTATCTCATGATTCAAACCTATCATCTCGCGTAATAGCAGGGGATCTGAATGCGCATCCTGGTAGTTGAAGATGAATTCCACCTGCAGAATCAGATTTGTCAGCAACTGGAAGCGGCCGGTTACATCGTGGTAACCAGCAACAATGGTGATGAGGGATTGTTTTTCGCCATGGAATACCGGTTTGATGCTGCCATTATCGACATTGGCCTACCGGGCAAATCCGGTCTGGAAATCACCCGGGCGCTGCGGGAGTGTGGCAGTCTGATGCCGATTCTGATTTTGACCGCGCGCAGCAGTTGGCAAGACAAGGTGCAGGGGCTAGAAATGGGAGCGGATGATTACCTGACCAAACCGTTTCAAATGGAAGAACTGCAGGCCAGAGTCAGGGCATTGTTACGCCGTGCTACCGGAATACCGCAAACCTTGCTGAAATGTGGCCCGCTTTCAGTGGATGTCACCGCGCAAACCGTCAGCCTTGATGGTGTCAGTATCGAATTAACCTCATTTGAATACCGCCTGCTGGAAGAATTGGTGCGCCACCGGGGCGAAGTGCTTTCCAAGGAATCGCTCGCGGATTCCCTCTATCCGCATGATGAAGATCGCGATAGCAATGTGCTCGAAGTCATGATCGGTAGGTTACGGCGCAAGCTCGATCCGGACGGCACATTAAAGCCGATTGAAACCATGCGCGGACGTGGTTACCGCTTCACCCTGGAATGCAACAAGCCGGAATGATGTCGCTTAACCGGCGTGTCCTGCTCAGTGCCACGCTGGTGCTGCTGGTGTTTATCGCAGGTATTGCCGTCACACTGGATCGCGCTTTCTACGATAGTGCGCGCATGGGTGTAAAGGATCGGCTATTTGCAAAACTGTTAATGCTCATGGGCGATACTGAAGTAGAAGGTAGTGGCAGGCTGGATGTCACGACTAATCAGCATGATGCCGAATTCGGCCATCTCAACTCGGACACCTATGGTTTCATTGTGGGGCGCTCCAATACAATCCTCTGGCGCTCCGTTTCATCACTCAACAAAACCATCCCCGCGCTTGCTTTGCCGGAACAGGGCAAAAAGGAGTTCGAGCAAATCACGATCAATAATGCGCCACATTTTATCTATCGTTATAGCGTTGCCTGGGAAACGCCATCCGGCGATTACCCTCTGACTTTCAACGTGATCACCGATACTGTGTTGCTGGATGCACAAATCGAACGTTATCGCGAGGATTTGTGGGGCTGGCTGGGTGTTATGGTCATTTTCCTGCTGGCTGCGCAAATGCTGGCATTGCGCTGGGGATTGTTGCCCATGCGCCAGGTTTCGGTTGAACTGGCCGCCATTGAATCCGGCCAGCAGGAAAGCTTGAAAGGCGCTTATCCCAGGGAACTCAGGTTGCTGACTGACAGCATCAATTCTCTGATTGCACACGAGCATAAGCAACAGAGGCGTTACCGCAATGGGCTGGCTGATCTGGCGCATAGTCTGAAAACACCACTTGCCGTGCTGCAAGGGGCGATTCATGGTGAAAGCGATGAAATTGCCCGGCAGAAGACCATCCAGGAGCAAATTGAGCGCATGGATAACACCATTCAGTATCAGCTACGCCGTGCCGCCACTGCTGGCAGTTCTCCGGGCATGGGGTTCATCCTGTTGCGCCCGCTGGCGGATAGAATCGTTCATACCATCACCAAAGCCTATCGCGACAAAAAACCGGAAATAGCAGTGGACATCGCGGATGACCTTGGCTTGCGGATCGATGAAGGTGATTTGATGGAACTGCTTGGCAATCTGATTGATAACGCCTTCAAATGGTGCCGCCACCACATTCATTTATCTGCCGGTTACCAGAAAAATCAGGTCGTGATCCGTGTCCGGGACGATGGCCCCGGCATTTCGCAGCATGAAATAATCCGGATCCTGGAACGGGGTGTGCGCGCCGATCAATCCACTCCCGGCCATGGCATTGGACTTGCCATCGTGCGTGACATCATGCAGGTCTATGATGGCGAAATGCAGATTGAAAACAACCCGGAAGGTGGGCTTGGTGTAATTCTGCGCTTTGAGAGGGGCAGGTAATTCCTTTTGCAAAAGCGGTGTGATCTATCCCCGGTTGTGTGGCCGGGTGTAATCGATCTCCGGTCCTTTCGGAACAATCTGCGTTGGATTGATGGTTGTATGGCTGTAGTAGTAATGCGTTTTGATATGCGCAAAATTGACGGTATCAGCGATGCCAGGCTGCTGAAACAGTGCCCGCAGATAGTTGGACAGATTTGGATAATCCTCGATGCGCTGTCTATTGAGCTTGAAGTGACTGTAATACACGGCATCAAAACGGATCATCGTGGTAAATAGCCGCCAGTCAGCTTCCGTTAATCGATCACCCACCAGATAACGTTGTGTTGCCAGCGTGTTTTCAAGTTTGTCCAGCATGGCAAAAACGCAATCGTAAGCCTTTTCATAAATCAACTGGTCGGTGGCAAATCCTGCTTTGTAAACACCGTTGTTGAAATCCCGATAGACCGCTTCGTTGATTGCGTTAATTTCGCTATGAAGGGTTTCCGGGTAGAAATCCAGATCATTGCCGGTGATATGATCGAATGCGCTGTTGAACATGCGGATGATTTCGGCAGATTCGTTGCTGACAATCGTGTGGCGCTGTTTATCCCATAATACCGGCACAGTGACGCGGCCGGTATAATCCGGTTTGATATGGGTGTAGAGCTGGTGCAAATAACAGATGCCAGGCACAGGGTTGTCGCGAGAAACTTCGCTGAATGTCCAGCCGTGCTTCAGCATTCTGGGATCGACAATAGTCACGCCGATGTGGGTTTCCAGTTCTTTCAGGCGGCGAAAAATCAGCGTGCGGTGCGCCCATGGGCAAGCCAGCGATACAAACAGGTGGTAGCGGCCTGTCTCGGCGGCAAACCCTCCCTCTCCCGTGGGGCCAGGTTGACCATCGCGCGTGACCCAGTTGCGATACTGGGCATTTTCACGCACAAATTCTCCGTTCTGGGTGGTGTACCACTGGTCGTGCCACTCTCCGTCAATCAGAAGTCCCATTGTCTTGCCCTGTTCCTAAAAGTTGATGGATAACGATGAGTGCGCACCTGCCTCATTTTTTCTGTGATCATCTTTTCTTCAGATAAAACAGGAATTCACCCGTGGATTCGGATGAGGACAGCAGTTCGTGCCCGGTCTGATCGGCGAATACCCGGAAATCGATCACGGCTCCGGGGTCGGTGGCCAGAATCTTGAGTATTTCTCCGCGCGCCATTTCAGACAGGGATTTTTTCGTGCGCAGAATGGGTAATGGACAGAGCAGCCCGCGCACATCCAGCTCTCTGTCAAATAATTCCTGTTTCTTTTCCGGATTCATGTTGTTAATCCCTTCCTCAGCAGAACGCGAGATTTTACCTGTTTCAGGTAATTTAACCGCCTCACATCGATAACGGCTTCACATAGCCGGTCAGTTCCATATAACCCCGCCCGGCCGGTTTGCCATCGCGTGTGAGGGTGACGGCACCTTCCCAATAAACAGCGCCACTGGATCTGCGGGAATCCAGTTCTTGATCATCCATCAGCGGCGTGATCTGCCACTCGGTTTCGCCTGTCCGGATACGGGTAGCCACCGGATAATCCGCCTGTGTGCGCGTGGAATGCCAGGTGCGCTCAGGATGAAAACTGACCTGATCTGGCGCAAATGTCCGGATCTGGCCGGAGGCATCGCGCAATACGGCATGGGCCCAGATTGTACCGCCATCCTTTCCGCGTATCTGAAACGCCATCAGGGCGGAGCCATCATCGAGACTTGAGCTGATCCAGTCCCAGCCTGCTGCATCCGGATCAAGATACTCGCTTGACCATTCACGATCGAGCCAGGCAGAGCCGGTGACGGGCATGATCTTTCCCTGGCGGCTGATTGTGCCATTGACCTGTAAATGCGGTTCGCTGTAGTAATAACTGGCTTGTTCCATTCTCGGGCCTTTGCGGGAAAATCCATTTTCACCCTGCAACATCAGGGGTTGTGACGGTGTCAGGCTAAACGCCAGAGTAAAATCCTCTGCCTCGATCTGGGTATGGTAGCGGCCATCAGCCTCGCGTACCAAAAACCAGCCATCCAGCCTGACATCGGTATTGCCGGTGCGGGCATACGCCAGATCGAATCCCTCGCGGACAACTTTCTGATCATGCTGCAGCTTGCCGATGGCCGGATCGGACAACGCCGCATGCGCGACAATCAGCTGCTTCGGTGCAAAATGGCTGGGATTATCCTGATCGGCCTGGGTGGCCACACGAAAAAAAGTGATCTGAAAACCGAGTGGTTTGCCAGCTGGGGTCTCCAGCCAGCCGGTTACATACCACCATTCAATCCGGTAATCGGGATGGGCGCCGGCATCCTGTGGAAAATCCAGGATTTTGCCGGGCAGAACGGGCGCGAATTGAGGCGGTGCAGAAAACAGACTGCCCTGCAGGATCAGCCAGCCGAGCAATATCCAGAAATAACGCATTACCAATCCTCCCTTACCGCACGGATCACATCGCCGGATACCGCGCGGCGGCTGGCCAGGAATGCCGTCAGTGCAGCAGCAGCCAGCACCGCCAGCGCCATCACGCCCAGCCATGTCCATGGCAGATGCAACTGCATCGTCCAGTGAAATGATTGCGGGTTGACAATAAAAACCAGGATCAGGCTGATACCAGTGCCCAGCAGGAAACCGGCCAGAATGCCGAATCCACCCAGCAAACTGCCTTCCAGTGTCAGCATGCGGTAGATTTGCCGCTTGCTGAGGCCAATATGCCGCAGCATGCCAAATTCCCGGATGCGCGTCAGTGTCTGTGCTGAAAAACTGGCAGCGACGCCCATCAACCCCACGCCGATAGCCACCAGCTCCAGCAGGTAGGTCACAGCAAAACTGCGGTCAAACTGCCTGAGCGCCGCCGCCCGCACCCGGCCGGTTTCCATGATTTCCAGCGTTTCTCCAAAGGGCAGGGCTTTCAGCGCAGTTGCAACCGTATCGAATGCCGTTCCGGGATGAAGCCACAGTGCTGCATCGCTGGCATGATCATCCCCGGTCAGCCGGCGGTAATCGGACAGCTGCATTTGCATGGCTCCGAATATCCGCCCGTAATCCCGCCAGATGCCGGCAACGATAAATATTTGTGTGGAATCGGCAAATGGCAGCGTGATCCGGTCGCCGATCCTGAAACCATACAAATCGACCATGGCCTCCGAAATCCAGATTGGGATGGTGCCAGGTGGAATATCGCCAGACGGCAGGGCTGCTCCGGTCAGCGGCAGGATCAGGCCGGGATTATCCAGGGCAACCGGCCGCGCCAGCAGAGTGATGGCCGGTTTGGCCGGATCAAGTGTGACTGGAACCGAACGGATGAAATCCACGCGCGCAATCCCGTTGCGACTGACCATGGCCTGCTGTTCCTCCAGTGTAAACCCGCGTATATCCTGATGGATGGTGGAATGCAGGTAAACATCGGCTGGCAGCACTTGCCCCAGCCAGTCATCCAGCGATATGCGGAAACTGGCCACCATGATCGCCATGGCCACCATCAGGCTGAAACTCACCAGTACACCGCCGAGCGCGATTGCCGCCAGACCGGAGGCATTGGATAAGCGGGTTGTGGCCAGCGTAACCAGAACCCCCGTTTGATCGGGATTGGACAGGCGCGACAGCATCGCGAAAAACAGGCCACATAAATAGGGCAGTGCGGCAATGCTGCCGATCAGCAGCAATACAATGGCAAGATAGCCGAATACCGGCAAATCATTAACCGGTGGCAACGCGGTAAAGACAAGGCCCATCAGCAGACAAACTGCCGCCAGACGGGGAATGCGCAAGGCTGTCAGCATCGTGTATTCGCTGCCGGATTTGAGTGCGGGCGCAGGGTGTGTGCGGGCTGCTTCCCACGCAGGCACCAATCCCCCGAGGATGGTAATCCCCGTTCCCAGTAGAAAATACAGCACTGCCGCCAGTGGATCGAGGTGCAGGCGCGGCGCCACACCGGGAAAAAAACCGGCACCCAGATCGGCACCCAGAAAATGTAGTGCGGCTGCCGCCAGCAGATATCCCAGCCCCAATCCCAGCAGTGAACCCAGCACACCCAGCAGTGCGCTTTCCAGCAGCAGCTGGCGCAAAATCTGGCGGCGGCTCATACCCAGCACGCGCAGCAAAGCCAGTTGAGAGCGCCGCCGGATGGTGGAGAGCACCTGGCCGGAAAAAATCAGGAATGCACCGGTAAACAGGGCCACCAGCGCCAGAATGTTCAGGTTGATACGGTAGGCGCGCGACATGGTGTGGATGCGCGCATCGTCATCCTCGCTTTCCGTCAACAGATAAGATGAACCGAGCGCTTCGCCCAATACGGCACGGAAGGCAGCGGGATCAATTCCCGGTTGCAGTTTCAGCTCGATGCGCGAGAGCTGGCCAAGTTGATCGAAACGCCACTGTGCCGCACCAATATCCATCACGCCAATACGCTGGCCGGGATGTGCCCGGGCCAGTCCGCCAGCCACACGCAATTGCACCCGTTTTGCCCCGGTACTGACTTCGATGGTATCGCCCTGTTTGACCGATAGCCATTCCATCGCCGCCGGAGACAGGAAAATTGCATCATCCGCCAGTGTGTCCATGGGTTTGCCTTCTGCTGGCACACCCAGTAGATCCGGTGTCATCGTGATGGCACGAAATCCATCCATCCCCAGAATTTTAAAAACAGGGTTATGCATGGTTTTAGCCTTGGCAGGCACTCCGGCAGTGATTTCCAGAATGGGACTGGCTTGTGCCACACCGGCATACCGGGCAAGGCGCGGATAGAGCAATTCATCGAAGGTATAGCGGGTAGCGCGTACCGTCAGATCGGATTTACCGGAAAGGCTGCGAGTGGCGGCAGAAAATTCGCTCACAGCCGCCGTGTTGATGAGGTGAATGGTAAATCCCAACGCCACGCCAAACGTGATCGCCAGCACCGCGACGATCGATTGCAGGCGATGCGAGCGCCATTCACCCAATAATAGCCAGCGGGTAAGCAGGGGCAGGGGCGGGGTCATGTCCGGTTTTCCGGTGGTGCCAGGGCAAGGCTGTGTCTATCCATGATCAGGATTTTGTCTGCTGTTTCTGCTGCCGCGCGTGAATGTGTGACGATGATGGCCGAAGCACCATTGGCCTTGATCTCGTCGCGGATCAGGTGCAGGATTTCGCGGGCGGTATCCTGATCGAGATTGCCGGTTGGCTCGTCCGCCAGAATCAGGCGGGGACGATGCACCAGCGCACGCGCCACCGCTACGCGCTGCAATTCTCCGCCGGATAACTGATGCGGAAAATCCTGCTCCCGGCCTTGCAATCCCACCGCAGCCAGCATGGCCGGTGCGCGATCCAGTGGCAACTGATTGAGCAATAGCGGCAGCGAGACATTTTGCAACAGGGTCAGATGCGGCAGCACATGAAATGCCTGAAAAATGAATCCCAGATACTTGCGCCGCAGGCGGGTGGCCGCTTCATCTTCCGCCGGCAGATGTTCGCCTTCAATCCGGATTTCGCCGCTATCAGGGCTGTCCAGCCCGGCGATCAGATTCAGCAGAGTCGATTTGCCCACGCCGGAATCCCCCATGATCGCCACATATTCCCCAGCTGCAAAAGAGTGGGACAAGCCGGACAACACCTGCTGGTTAGCGTAGATTTTGCCGAGATTGTGTAATTCCAGAACAGGTGTAAGGCTCATACCGGGTATTGTATAGTTGATAACGCAATGCATAATCTTTCAAAGCATACGAGGTTTTTACCATCATGGACATTCAAATCAAGCGAGCTTACGAACCAGCTGATCCGGCCGATGGTTGCCGCGTGCTGGTGGATCGGCTCTGGCCGCGCGGACGGACAAAGGAACAGGTAGCCTGCGAACTGTGGCTGAAGGAAATTGCCCCCAGCACCGGGCTACGCAAATGGTTCAATCATGACCATGCAAAATGGGCAGAATTCCAGCAGCGTTACCGCGCAGAACTCTCTGCTTACCCTGACGTGCGGCAATTGTTGCAAAAGGCAGCTGAAGGGCGGCTAACACTGGTTTATGGCGCCCATGACCAGGAATATAACCAGGCCGTGGTACTACGGGATTATTTACTGGAACAGAAACAGGATTGAGACGGCGACAGTAGATTTTTATTTTTTCCGGACAGGAAGATTAATACAATAATTGCACATTTCGTTTCAGCAGAATGGGCGGAAATGGTGGCAACGAATGAATGGATAATTCTGCAATATATAAAACCGGGTGCACCGCGTATTCAATACTGATAAGAGAACCTCTGAAAAACGTTAGCGAGGCAGCCAGTTCAAGGCAAAAATCGGAGAGAAAGCGGAGCTTATACGTAATAAATGAGCATTTTGATGCCGATTTTTAACGCAGAAATGACAGCACAGGTCGTTTTTCAGAGGTTCCATAACATCAATAAAAAAACATATTTTTAGGGATAGACATCCACGATGAAAAACTTGACATATATCGAGATTCAGGAAGAAATCTGCAAATTGCAAAAACAGGCAGGTGAAATCCGTGCAAAGGAATTGGCCGAGGTGATTGCAGATATTAAAGCCAAAATCCAGTTATATGGCATCACCGAAAAAGATTTGGGGTTTAGTGAAAAACAGAAAAAACCAATTTATCCTCCCGTGTACAAGAAAGGCAATCAAACCTGGTCTGGACGGGGTCGCCAACCCGGATGGATCAAGGCGTATCTTGAAGCAGGCGGAAAACTTGCAGATTTGTTGATCTGATAGAAGCACTGAACAACCCTTAATGCACTGTTGCAGTGTGGGTGGAAAATTGTTGTAACAGGCAATGTCACCCGTCGCCGGATAGACCACGCATTTCAAAACAAATAATCCAGTTACCATGAAAAAAATCAGAATTGGGCAGGGGTTTGATATTCACCAGCTGGCCGCCGGGCGCGACCTTATTATCGGCGGCGTTACCATTCCGTATGAAAAAGGATTGCTTGGCCATTCGGACGCGGATGTACTGCTGCATGCCTTGTGCGATGCGTTGCTGGGTGCGGCTGCGCTGGGTGATATTGGCCGGCATTTTTCCGATACCGATCCACGTTACAAGGGGATCGACAGCCGCAAGCTGGTGCGCGAGGTACACCGGTTGCTGACGGAAGCAGGCTATCGCGTGGTGAATATCGATGCCACCATCATCGCACAGGCGCCCAAAATGGCACCGCATATCCCAGGGATAATCGCCAACATCGCACAGGATCTCGCCATTGCTGCCGGAGATATCAACATCAAGGCCAAAACGGCTGAAAAACTTGGCCCAGTCGGGCGGGGCGAAGGGATCGAGGCAGAAGTCGTTTGCCTGATCGAAAGCAGGGACGAAGTATAACTACCATGACTGGCGCCACACCCACTGCCAGGCTGTTTTTTGCACTGTGGCCGCACGCGCTGCAAGTAAGCCAACAACCGCAGGACAGGACACGCAAACAGTTGGCCCGGCTGGCAAAACATCTGGCGGATCAATATGCGGGCCGGTGTATCCGTCCGGAACAACTGCATCTGACGCTGGTATTCATCGGCGAAGTGGATGGCAGTGTGATTCCGGTGCTGCGCGAGGTGGGCGCGCGCGTTCAGTGTGCCTCATTCAAATTGCTGCTGGATAAACTGCATTGCTGGGGCAAAGGCAAGATCATTGCTGCCGGGGTATCGCAGCCCTGCAGTGAACTGTCTTTGCTGGCGCAAGCGGTGCGTGACCAGCTTGACGCCGCCGGCGTAGGTTACGACACCATCCGGTTTGTGCCGCATGTCACGCTGGTGCGCAATGCCAGCCGGGAACCCCGGCAGATGCTGTGGCCGGAGTTGATCGCACCCATCACCTGGCAGGCAACACACTGGTCGCTGGTGCAATCCAGCCCAACCCGACAGGGTTCATCCTATCAATCCCTTGCTGACTGGGCGCTTACACCGCCGGATATTCATGAACCTCATTGCGTTTGATACCTCCACCGAATACTGTTCCCTTGCGTTGTGGCGCAATGGTGAGCTCATCAGCAAGGAAGTGCTGGCGGGGCAACGCCATTCCGAATTGCTGCTGCCCATGCTGCAAACGCTGCTGGACGAAGCCGGAATCAGCCTGAACCAGATTGACTGCATTGCTTTTGGTGCCGGGCCCGGTTCGTTCACTGGATTGCGCATTGCCTGCGGCATCGCCCAGGGGCTGGCCTTTGCAAACGATGTGCCGGTTATCGGCATCAGCACACTGGAAGCACTGGCGCAGCAGGTGAATACACCCCGCGTGCTGGCTGCGCTGGATGCCCGCATGGGAGAACTCTATTTCGCCGCTTATGAAAAAACCGTAACCGGCTGGTCTACCGTGCATGCGCCTTTGCTATGCCGGCCGGAAACCGCGCCGCTCGTAACCGGGAACGACTGGACCGGATGCGGTAGCGGCTTTGATCTGTATCAGACGGTTTTATCAGAAAAATATGGCGCGCATCTGCAGCAAAATATCCCCGGCTGTTATCCCCATGCGCGTGAAATGGTGCAAATGGCAGCGATAAGGTTCGCCAATGGCGAGGGCAAAATGGCAGAAGAAGCGCTGCCTGTATACATCCGCAACAAGGTGGCACTGAAGGAAAGCGAGCGATGACCGGTTCACCCTCCATTCAGGCCGACATCCGGGAAATGCGTTTCGAGGATCTGGAGCAGGTCATCTGCATCGAGCACGAGATATTTCTGTTCCCGTGGTCACTCATCAATTTCAGCGATTCCATCAAGGCGGGCTACCACTGCCGCGTGCTGGTGCAACCGCACAGCGAAGCAGACACGCAACCGGATGCGGATATCGTGATGGGTTACGGCATCCTCATGATCGGGCCGGGTGAGGCGCATGTGCTGACAGTGGGCGTGGGTCATGCCTGGCAGGGACAAGGGCTGGGAGAAAAAATGCTGCGTCACCTGATCGCACTTTCACGCGAACACCAAGCGGAATCCGTGCTGCTGGACGTGCGCGAATCCAATATCGGCGCAGCCAGTTTGTACCGGCGGCTCGGGTTTCAGCAGATCGCCGTGCGCAAAGGTTACTACCCGGCCATGTGCGGGCGCGAAGATGCACTGGTCATGAAGCTGGAGCTATGAATCCGGTTCTTCCCGGATGTTCCGATTTGTCTAGTTATATGGAATAGCCGTGGGTTATGGCAGGGATATGTAAAGAACCAGCACTGGTTGTATAGCAGATGCATTTGCAGGCCATTCATCAAAAGGAATATTCATGACGCCTGAAACCAGGGCACGCCAGCAGATCGATCTAAAGCTCGAACAGGCCGACTGGATCATTCAGGACATGAAGCAGCTCAACCTCGGTGCAGCGGTTGGCGTCGCCGTGCGCGAATACCCGACCGACACCGGCCCGGCGGATTACGTGCTGTTCGTCAACCGCAATGCCGTGGGTGTGATCGAAGCCAAGAAAGACAGCGCGGGTGAAAACATCACTACGATCGAAAGCCAGACCGAGCGTTACGCCAATGCCAATCTCAAATGGCGCAAGGACAACACACCGCTGCGTTTTCTGTTCGAAGCCACTGGCCAGATTGTCCGCTTCACCGATAACGCCGACCCTGCGCCGCGTTCGCGCGAAATCTTCCACTTCTTCAAACCGGAAACGCTGGCGGCATGGCTGGCGCAAACTGAAACCCTGCGCTGCCGTCTGGCCGTACACATGCCAGTGCTACCGGAGAAAAATCTGCGCAATTGCCAGATCAACGCCGTCACCGGGCTGGAAAAATCCTTGGCGCATAACAAGCCGCGTGCCCTGATCCACATGGCCACCGGTGCAGGAAAAACCTTCACCGCCATCACCTCGGTGTACCGCCTGCTCAAGTTCGGCGGTGCCAAACGTATCCTATTCCTGGTTGACACCCGCAACCTCGGCAAACAGGCGCATCAGGAATTCATGGCCTACACACCACCGGACGATGGCCGCAAGTTCACTGAGCTGTACAACGTGCAGCGGCTGGCCTCGCCCAACATCGATCCGCATGCGCAGGTGTGCATCAGCACCATCCAGCGCATGTACTCCATCCTGAGTGGTGAACCGATTGATGAATCGGCTGAGGATGTATCGCTCAATGAGGTACAGCAAACCACCAGGCAGGAAAAGCTGGTGCGTTACAACCCGGCTGTGCCGGTGGAAACCTTCGACTTCATCATCATCGACGAATGCCACCGCAGCATTTATAACCTGTGGAAACAGGTGCTCGATTACTTCGATGCCTTTCTGATTGGTTTAACCGCAACGCCGGACAAACGCACCTTCGGTTTCTTCAACGAAAACATCGTCGCCGAATACACCTACGAGCAATCCGTGGCTGATGGTGTCAACGTCGGCTATGACGTATTTGAAATTGAAACCGAAATCACCCAGAAAGGCGCCGAGCTGAAGGCCAAAGAATGGGTAGACCACCGCGACCGCGCTACGCGCAAAAAACGCTGGGGCGAAACGGAGGAAGACACCGCCTACACCGGCAAGGAGCTGGATAAATCGGTGGTGAACGTGAGCCAGATCCGGCAAGTGATCCAGGCCATGAAAACAGCGGTGGAAACGCAAATCTTCCCCGCCCGTAAAGAAACACCCAAGACGCTGATCTTCGCCAAGACCGACAGCCACGCCGACGACATCATCCACATCGTGCGCGAGGTGTACGGGCAAGGCAACGCCTTCTGCAAGAAGGTTACTTATCGCACCGAAGAAGACGCCGACAGCATCCTCTCCAGCTTTCGCAACGACTACCACCCGCGCATCGCCGTCACCGTGGACATGATCGCCACCGGCACCGACGTGAAGCCCTTGGAAGTGCTGCTGTTCATGCGCGACGTGCGCAGTAAGGGCTATTACGAGCAGATGAAAGGCCGGGGCGTGCGCAGCCTTGATGGCGACAGCCTCAAGCGCGTCAGCAACTCTGCCGACGGTGCCAAGACGCGCTTCGTGCTGATCGACGCCGTGGGCGTGGAAAAAAGCCTGAAAACTGAAAGCCGCCCGCTGGAAAAAAAGCCCGGCGTAGCACTGAAAGATTTGCTGCAAGGCGTGGCCATGGGCAGCCGGGACGACGATACCGTGCTCAGCCTCGCCAACCGGCTGGTGCGGCTGGCCAAACAACTGGACGACAAAGCACGGGCGCGCATCGAAAAAGCCAGCGGCGGCATTTCGATACAAGAACTCGGCAAATCCTTGATCGCGGCGATCGACCCCGATGCCATCGTGCAAACCGCCCTGGCTAACGCCTGCGCCAAAGGCATCACTCGCACGGAAGATACCCTGCTACCGGACGAGATCAATACCGCCCGTGCCGAGCGTGTAGCCGCTGTCTGCGCGCCCTTTGATCAACCCGAGCTGCGCGATGAAATCGAAAATGCCCGCCGCGAGCGCGAGCAGCTCATCGACCACATCAATCTCGATCAGATCACCTTCAGCGGTTTTAGCGGGCAGGCCGAAACGCAGGCCAAGGCCGTGATCCAGACCTTTGCGGACTACATCGCGCAGCACAAGGATGAAATCGCCGCGCTGGATTTTTTCTACCAGCAGCCCTACCAGCGCCGCGCACTCACCTTCGACATGATCGAAGAGCTGTACGAACATCTCGCCAAACCGCCCCTGCTGCTCACCACCGAACGCCTGTGGAGCGCCTATGCCCGCGTTCAAACCAGTGCCGTTAAAGGTGTGGATAAAAAACGCCAGCTCACCGATCTGGTATCACTCGCGCGATTTACGCTGGGGCTGGACACTGAGCTCAAACCCTTCGCTGACGAAGTGGATAAGCGCTTTCAAGCCTGGATCTTCCGCCACAACGCCCAACGCGGCACCGCGTTCACGCCGGAGCAAACCGAATGGCTGCGCCTGATGAAGGACCACATCGCCAGTTCGTGCAGCATCAGCCGCGACGATTTTGACTACGCCGAGCTGGCCGACAAGGGCGGGCTACAAAAAGCGTGGGGATTGTTTGGCAAGGAACTGGATACCTTGATGAATGAAATGAATCAGGAGTTGGTGGCGTGAGTGAGTTGCCGCGTGGATGGGCATATGCCTGCTTGCCTGAACTGATTTCCAGTGACGGCGTCTTTGTTGATGGGGATTGGGTTGAGAGCAAGGATCAAGACCCCGACGGTAACGTTCGCCTGATCCAGCTTGCGGATATTGGTGACGGTCGATACTTGGACAAGTCAAATCGTTTCCTAAACCAATCAAAGGCAATTGAATTGGGGTGTACCTTTCTCAAGCGCGGTGATGTTCTAGTTGCTCGAATGCCTGATCCATTGGGGCGTGCCTGTATTTTTCTGGACGATCGTAAACAGGCAGTGACGGTCGTTGACGTGTGTGTGATCAGAGGCTGGCTGGAACACTTTGACCACACGTGGTTGATGCACTTTATTAACTCACCATCGTTCCGAGCTGACATTCATTCGCTACAAAGTGGCTCAACGAGAAAGCGAATTTCTCGTGGGAACCTGAGCACATTGAAATTGCCGGTCCCTCCGCGCGCAGAACAAACCCGTATCGTCGCCAAGCTGGAAGAACTACTGTCAGACCTCGATGCTGGCGTGACCGAGCTCAAGGCTGCGCAGAAAAAGCTGGGGCAATATCGCCAATCGCTGCTCAAAGCTGCGGTGGAAGGCGCACTGACCGCTGAGTGGCGAGAGGAGCAGGGCAAGCGCCATTCAACTCCCCTCTCCCCTCGTGGGAGAGGGGCTGGGGGAGAGGGCATACAAGCCCTCAATACTAGCGATGCGATCTGGTTCCGGGATCGCGCGCGTCAGTTACGCAAGGAACAAACGCCGATGGAGCAATGGTTGTGGCAGCTGTTGCGAGCCAAGCGGTTTTCCGGTTTCAAGTTTCGCAGGCAGCAAACAATCGGCCGCTATATTGTAGATTTCGTGTGCTTCGCCCAGAAGCTGATTATCGAGCTGGACGGCAGTCAGCATGCGGATGCACAGGAAGAAGATGCCGCCCGCGATTATTGGCTGCGAGGGGAAGGCTTTCGTGTGTTGAGGTTTTGGAACAACGAGTTGCAGCAGCAAACCGATGCCGTGCTGGAGATGATCTGGAATGCGTTGCAAGAGTTCCAAGAACCCCCTCTCCCCAACCCCTCTCCCACGAGGGGAGAGGGGCTAAATGCTTCTATCTTCCTTAATGGGGGAGGGGTTGGGGGAGAAGGTGAAACCGGCGCGCAATTGTTGGAGCGCATCCTCACCGAACGCCGCCACCGCTGGGAAGCCAAGCAGCTGGCCAAGTTCAAGGAACAAGGCAAAACCCCGCCCAAAGACTGGCAAAAAAAATACCCCGAACCCGTGCAGCCCGACACCAGCGGTTTGCCGGAATTGCCGGAGGGGTGGGTGTGGGCGAGTGTGGATCAGGTTGCTGAAGTATTCCTAGGCAAGATGCTTGACAAAACTAAGCACATTTCTGGACAGAAAATGCCATATCTAAGAAATGTGAATGTCCGTTGGGGAAGCATTGATACTGAAGATTTATCAGAAATGTTTTTTGATAACGATGAACATGAACGATATGGATTAACTGCGGGTGATGTGCTGGTCTGTGAGGGCGGAGAACCTGGTAGAGCAGCTGTATGCAAACAAGAACATGAAACATTGAAATATCAAAAAGCACTGCACCGCGTTCGACTGTTTGGCTTATATGAGCCTGATTTATTGGTGGCATTTCTTGAGCACGCCGCCAAAACAGGGAAATTGGATAAAGCATTCACGGGTAGCACAATTAACCATTTCACCAAAGAAAGCTTTCTGGTGTTGTGTATTCCTCTTGCGCCTTTAGAAGAGCAAAAGGTAATAGTTGAAGGTTTGTCTTCTGCATTTATTCACATCGGTGACCAAGTTTCATACATAGATCTCTCCCTCAAACAATCCGCCGCCCAACGCCAAAACATCCTGCGCGCCGCCTTTTCTGGTGAACTGGTGCCGCAAGACCCCAATGACGAGCCCGCCAGCGTGCTGCTGGAGCGTATCCACGCTGAACGGGTGGAACGTAATGTTCTGAAAAAGCCGCGTGGGCGAAAGATAAAGGAGACCTCATGATGATCCAGGATGCCGACGAGAAGCTGACCCACACGCTGCTGGAGTGGGTATTGCCGCAGGCAGAATCTCCTGTGCTGGAAACCAAGCGAGTATCCGGCAAGATGGTGGGCAAGGCGCTGGAGACGATCTATGCCTTTGCTAACACCCAGGGCGGCTGGCTGGTGCTGGGCGTTGAGGATTCAGAAAAGGCAAAAGGGGCGGATCGTCTTTACGGTATTGGCGAGAATCCTGAGGCCGTTGATGAATTGCTGCGTAAACTCAATACTCATCATCTGCCTGTCATCGAAGGTATTCGAACGTTTCGCCTGCAAACGAAATTGCGAGATGGTACTGATGGCATTGTCGTGGCATTCCATGTGCCTGCCAGCGACAAGGTTCACTCAATTCTCGACGATGGCACCTGGACACGCGGACAGGCCAGCAACCGTGAAATGAATGCCAGCGAGATTACCGAATTATCCTACCGTCGCGGCGTACGCAGTGCTGAATCGGAACCGGTGGATGTCGATTTTGAGCTGCTTGACACGGATACGTGGCGGCTGTTCCTGCGCGGGCGTGGGCTTGCGCCTACAGGCATAGAGGATCAACTCTATCGCATAGGGCTGGCAAAGAAGGTGGGCGGTGAGCTACGCCCATTGCGGGCGGCAGTATTGTTGTTCGCCGACCAGCCAGGTGCATTGCTGGTCGCTGGCGGAACGCGTGCTGATGTGCGCGTGTTTCATTACAAGGGCTCAGCGGTTGAAGCGGGCGAAGTACCCAACCTGAAGAAAACACCCAAAACCCTTTTTGGTCCTTTGTATCGGCTGATCGAGCTAACGCATGCTTACGTTCTGGATGAGCTGGCCGGCGGACTCACACTGGCTGCTTCCGGTTTTCGAACCATACACCGGCATCCCGAACGGGTGATCAAGGAGGCGATTACCAATGCCCTGATACACCGCGACTATCGGCTCAATCGTGACGTTCAGATTCGTATTTTTGATAATCGCATCGAGGTGTTGAGCCCCGGACTTTTCCCAGGGCGCATCACACCGGCCACCATACAGCGTGCAGGCTCCTTTGCTCGCAACCCCTTGCTTGCCAGCAATCTGCGCGAGTTTCCAGAACCACCGAATGTTGATGCGGGTGAAGGCGTGCGCATGATGTTTACGGTGATGAAAGCAAACAGCCTTTACCCGCCCCAGTATCGGGAGTTGCGCGAACAGGCTCAGGAAACCGTCATTGTGACGCTGTTGAACGAGGAACGACCGCCGGTCTGGGAACAGGTGAGTGACTGGATTGACCGCAATGGCCCGCTCAGTAATAGCGAGTTATGTGCTATCGCCGGTCTGGATACGCTCAAGGCATCCAAGCTTCTGAAACGCTGGGTGGCGCAGGGCCTGCTTGTTTCGGATACCAGTCGTGGTAAACGACATGCGGCCTACCTCAAGCCTGTCGGTGGCTCCGATACATTCAAGGCAACGGGTTTATTATCCACTCCCTCAGATAATGAAAATTAAATACATGGCAAACCATTGATTTAAAACTTTTTTACATTCTTTCATTATCCGAAAGCCGAAAATTCATATATCAGATTGACCCAGAAGCATCACAAATCCGACATGAACACATCTACCCTCGTCCAGAAAGTCTGGAATTTCTGTCACACCCTACGCGATGATGGCGTGGGCTATGGCGATTACCTCGAACAGCTGACCTACCTGCTGTTTTTGAAGCTGGCGCATGAGTACGCGCAAGAGCCGTACAACCGCGATACCCACATCCCCAAGGGTTTCGACTGGGCCAGCCTGACGCCCAAGGTGGGTGAACCACTGGAGGCGCATTATCTGGCCACGCTGCACAAGCTAGGCAACGAGCCGGGCATGCTGGGAGCGATTTTTTTCAAGGCACAGAACAAGATTCAGGACCCGGCCAAGCTGTCACGACTGGTGCAGATGATTGATGCCGAGAGCTGGATCAGCCTGGACGCTGACACCAAGGGCGATCTTTACGAAGGTTTGCTGCAGAAGAATGCTGAAGATACCAAGAGTGGCGCCGGACAATACTTCACACCACGGGCGCTGATTGAAGCCATGGTCGCCTGCGTGCGGCCAGAACCCATGAAAACCATTGCCGATCCAGCCTGCGGCACCGGCGGCTTTTTCCTGGGTGCGTACAACTGGCTGACACGTCCGGGGGCCAAGCTCGACAAGCGCCAGAAAGAATTCCTGCGCGACAAGACCTTTCACGGCAATGAAATCGTGCCCAACACGCGCCGCATGTGCCTGATGAATCTGTTCCTGCATAACGTGGGTGAGCTGGATGGCGAGCCCTTGGTTGCGCGTTCGGATGCATTGATTACCGAACCGAAACTCAAGGTGGATTACGTGCTGGCCAATCCACCCTTCGGCAAAAAAAGCAGCATGACCATCACCAACGAGGAAGGTGAGGAAGACAAGGAAGCGCTGACCTACGAGCGACAGGATTTCTGGGAAACCACATCGAATAAGCAGCTCAACTTCCTGCAACACATCGTCAGCATGTTGAAGGTAGACGGCAAAGCGGCTGTGGTGTTGCCAGACAACGTGCTGTTTGAAGGCGGCGCGGGTGAAAAGATTCGCCGCAAGTTGCTGGAAAACTGCGATGTACACACCATCTTGCGCTTGCCCACCGGCATCTTTTACGCGCAGGGGGTGAAGGCTAATGTGGTGTTCTTTGATAACGCGCCGAAGGATGGGCGCGTGCATACCCAAGGCGTGTGGTTCTACGATTTGCGCACCAACAAGCACTTCACGCTGAAAACGCGCACGCTCAAGCTGGATGACTTGCAGGATTTCATCATTTGCTACAACCCGGAAAACCGCTTTGATCGTATTGCTACCGAGCGTTTCAAATTCTTCAGTTACGAGGAATTGATGGCGCGCGATAAGGCCAGTCTCGATATTTTCTGGCTGAAAGACGACAGTCTGGATAATCTTGACGATCTGCCGCCGCCGGAAGTGCTGCAGCAGGAAATCATCGAACACCTTGAAGCGGCGCTGGCTTCGTTCCGGGATGTGGCTGCCGGATTGCAGCGCCATGATTGAATCTGGCTGTTTCCGGTTTGTGCGTTTTATTTAATCAGGAAAGATACACCGTTATGGACCCCAACCGGCTCAAGGAATTTGGATTGCTCCCTGTGTGGCGTGTACGGCCGGGGGCGTTGTCTGGCCATCCAGCCGATCAATCTGTTGCTGCATCTCCTGTTCCACCTTCTGGCGAACTAATCGCTGAATTACCGGATCAATCTCCCATTCCGGCGGAGAATCTGCAAACCGGGGATCGGGCAGGAGGAATTGCGCGTGCAGACTGGCAGCAATTGCGGCAGATGGTCAGCAGTTGCACAGCCTGTCCGCTCAGCCAGGCGCGCACTCAATCTGTATTTGGTGTGGGGGATGAACTGGCCGACTGGCTGTTTATCGGGGAAGGGCCGGGTGCCCGCGAGGATGAACTGGGCGAACCCTTTGTCGGCCAGGCCGGGATATTGCTCGATAACATGCTGCAGGCCATCAGCCTCAGACGCGGTGAAAATGTCTACATTGCCAATATCGTGAAATGTCGTCCGCCGGAAAACCGGAATCCACAGGATGCAGAGGCAGAACAGTGCCGCCCTTATCTGCTGCGCCAGATTGCGCTGATTCAGCCTCGGCTGATCGTGGCGCTGGGCAAGGTGGCCGCACAGAATCTGCTCGCCACCGATGACAGCATCGCCAGTCTGCGCGGCCGGTTGCATACATTTTCAGAAATTCCCCTGATTGTGACCTACCACCCGGCCTATCTGCTGCGTTCACTCGCTGACAAGGCAAAAGCATGGGAAGATTTATGCTTTGCCCGCGCCACCATGCAACATCTGCTTCTTGACCAGGGAGGAAACCTCGATTGAATACGCACACAACCCGTTTGACACTTACCCGCCCGGATGACTGGCATCTGCATCTGCGCGATGGTGCTGCTTTGCGCTCAGTGCTGCCTGATACCGCCCGCCGGTTTGCCCGCGCCATCATCATGCCGAATCTCAGGCCGCCGGTTGTGACAACCGCGCAGGCTGCGGATTACCGCGCCCGCATCCTCACCGCCTTGCCGGATGCGCTCACAGGGCAGTTTGAACCACTGATGACGCTTTATCTGACTGACACCACCACACCAGATGAAATTACCCGGGCAAGGGAAAGCGGCATCGTGCAGGCCATCAAGCTTTACCCGGCGGGAGCGACTACGCATTCCGATGCAGGCGTTACAGATATGACCCGTTGCGGAGCAGCACTGGCACAAATGGAAAAGCTTGATCTGCCCTTGCTGGTACACGGCGAAGTGACCGACCCCACCGTGGATATCTTCGATCGGGAAAAGATCTTCATTGATCGCGTGCTGATCCCGCTGCAGCAACGCTTTCCGGGGTTGCGGATCGTGTTTGAACATATCACTACCCGGGAAGCAGTCGAGTTTGTGCAATCATCTCCTGGCCGGATCGCCGCTACCATCACCCCTCACCATCTGATGCTGAATCGCAACGCCCTGTTTGCCGGTGGATTGCGCCCGCATCACTATTGCCTGCCGGTATTGAAACGGGAGGTTCATCGTCAGGCATTGATTCAAGCCGCCACCAGCGGCCACGCCCGTTTCTTCCTCGGCACCGATAGCGCCCCGCACCCAGTCAGTGGCAAGGAATCTGCCTGTGGCTGTGCTGGCATTTACAGCGCCCACGCCGCCATTGAATTTTATGCCGAAGTATTCGAACAGGCTGGCAAGCTCGATCGGCTGGAAGCTTTTGCCAGCGTTCACGGCGCAGACTTTTACGGATTGCCGCGCAATACCACAACAATCTCGCTGATCAGGCAGAACTGGCCATTACCGCAACAACTCGCGTTTGGCGAGGAAACACTGATACCGCTTGGAGCAGGGCAAGAGGCCCACTGGAAACTGGTGGAGGATTGATTTAGCCCAAGGACCCCCTGCGTACCATCCTCGTTTTTTTCAGATCATTTATTACGTATAAACTCCGCTTTTTACTCGGCACCAGCGCCTCGCCCTACGGGCCAGCCTTGCGGCTGTTCGCTGCGTTTTACTTGCGTCGCCGATTTTCGCCTTGAACTGACTACCTCGCTGACGTTTTTCAGAGGTTCCCTTTGCAATTACAGGCCATTCTGCCTAAATCGTTTTGACAAATACCTTGGAGCGTCGCTGGTAGTTGTAGAGATTCTGTTTCTGCTGCGGGAGCTGGTCTGGTGTGGTTTCCGAGAAGCCGCGTTCGACGAACCAGTGGGCGGTGCGAGTGGTGAGGACGAACAGGCGGCGATAGCCCTGTTTTCTGGCCTGATCTTCGAGGTGATCAATCAGGATGCGGCCGATACCCGCCTTGCGATAATCAGGGTGCACTGCAAGACAGGCGAGTTCGCAGGCGTTGTCGTCCGGAAAAGGGTAGAGCGCTGCACAGGCGATGATCATGTTGTCATGCTCGACCACCATGAAACGTTCGATTTCCATTTCCAGCAATTCCCGGCTGCGCCGTACCAGAATACCTGTGTTTTCCAGTGGTTCGATCAGTTGCAAAATCGCGCCGATGTCCTCGATTCTGGCCTGGCGAATGATTTGTAGCGGGCCGCGCGTGATCATACTGCCAATGCCGCTATGGGTGAACAGCTCCAGCAGCAGGGCGCCATCTACATGGCGACTGACCAGATGGGCGCGCTTCACGCCTTTTTCGCAGGCGTACAAGGCCCATGGCAGGTAAATCCGAGTATCTTCATCCGGCTGGCTGGTGGTTTCCATGGCGGTCAGCAGAGCCTTGCCCTGATGTACGGTGAGTTCCGGTAATAGTGTTGCGCCCGCTTCGGTGTGCTGCTGGATTCCCGGGGTATCCACCAGAAAAATCAGCTTGTCCGCCTGCAGGGCGATGGCAACTTCGGCAGCCGTATTTTCCAGCGTCAGGTTAAAGATTTCTCCCGTCGGTGAATAACCCAGCGGGGAGAGCAGTACGACCGTTTCCTGTTCGAGTTGATCGAGGATGGCGGTGGTGTTGATACGGCGGACTTCCCCGGTGTATTGCAGATCCACGCCTTCCAGCACGCCGATGGGCCGGGCAGTGACAAAGTTGCCGCTGGCCACGCGTATGGCGGCATTGGCCATGGGGGAATTGGGCAGACCCATCGACAGCAGGGCTTCGATTTCCACCCGGACCTTGCCGACAGCTTCCTTGACGCATTGCAGTGTGGGTGCGTCTGTTACGCGCCTGTCCTGCACATAGCTGGTTTCCAATTGTTCTGCCTGGAGCCGGGATTCAATTTGCGGGCGGGCACCGTGTACCAGCACCAGCCGGATGCCCAGGCTGGCAAGCAGGTTGAAATCCTGTACCAGTTCGATGAATTTCCCGTCCTCGACTACTTCGCCACCGAAGGCGATGACGAAGAGTTTTCCACGGCTGGCGTGGATATGCGGTGTGACGGAACGAAACCAGGTGACAAATTCGGTATCCGATTTCATAGCGGTTCAATGTGAGAAAAAGGTTGTCAATAATCCCCCCAGAGTGTCTGGGCGGCGGCGATAGCAGCCAGCGCTGCGCTTTCGGTGCGCAGGATGCGGCTGCCGAGACGAATCGGTATGAATCCGGCAAGACGGGCGATGTCAGTTTCTTCTTCGGCAAATCCGCCTTCCGGGCCGGTCAGCAGGGTGAGGCATTCTCCAGGTTGCGGGACGGGTAATTCTGCCAGGCGCAGGCTGGCGACCGGGGAGAGCATGATGTGATGCCCGGCCGGGTTGCCATGTTGCTGTTTCTCCGCCAGTTTCTGTTCCAGCCAGTGGGTGAGCGGCAGGAGCGGCAAAAACTGCGGGAGGGTGTTTCTGCCGCATTGTTCGCACGCGGCAATGATGATGTTTTGCCAGTGTTGCCAGCGTTTGCCGGCGCGTTCTCCATCGAGCCGGATGAGTGTGCGGCGGGTGATCAGCGGTTGGATGCGCGTGACGCCTTGTTCGACCGCTTTCTGGATGATCCAGTCCATTTTTTCATTGGCACAAATCGCCTGCGCCAGTTCGATTGCCAGCGGGGATTCGCGCTCGATCGGCAAATGGCTTTCGATCTGCACTACACAACCGGATTTACCGGTTTGTACGAGATGGCCGGAAAATTCCCCGCCGGTGCCATCGAACAGGGTGATTGAATCACCCTGCTTCAGCCGGAGCACCTGAATTGCGTGGTGGCTGTTGGCGCTAGTGAGTGTGATCTGTTCGCTGTTACAGATGGGTGAAGGATGAAAAAAACGGGCTGTCATGTAAGGCTATCAAGTGGCCGGGAAGAAAAAGGGGCAAAAAACTTCTGTGATAGTATAGGCAAGAATAAGGTCGATTATTGGAAAAGGAGTAGTTGAATGGCGAGTCTGGAAACTCCAGTCTGTGATTTTGGCTGGAAAGCGGTGGATTTTGATCTTCCCGGCGTGGATGGCAAGCGTTACAGCCTGGCATCGGCGCAGGGTGAAAATGGATTGCTGATCATGTTTATTTGCAACCATTGCCCCTATGTGAAAGCCATTCGTGACCGGATCATCCGGGATGTGCGTGAACTGGCGGAACATGGCATAGGAACCATCGCCATCATGTCCAACGATCCGGCGGATTACCCCGAAGATTCATTCGAGAACATGGCCAAGGTAGCGCAGGAGTTTGGCTATCCCTTCCCCTATGTGCAGGATGAGACCCAGCAGATTGCCAAGGCGTATGGTGCGGTTTGCACACCGGATTTCTTCGGTTTCAATAACAGGCTGGAGCTGCAGTACCGTGGCCGGATGGACGCTTCCCGCAAGGAAGCCGCACCTGCCGATGCGCGCCGGGATCTGTTTGAAGCCATGTTGCAGGTGGCCAGAACCGGGCGCGGGCCGGAGGAACAGATTCCGAGCATCGGCTGTTCGATCAAATGGCGGGAAGATTGAGTATGCTGGGACGTGTCATCGCGGCGGTGAGGGAAGTGGCACGAGATGAAATCATGGCGCGTTATCTTCAGGTCGAGCGCATCTACAAGGCAGATGGCAGTTTTTATACCGAGGCAGATTTGTCTGCCCAAGAAAAACTGCTGGAGCGATTGCACGATATTGCCCCGGTTGCGATGATCGGTGAGGAAATGCCGGAGGCGGAGCAACAGGCGCAGTGGGAAGCGGGTGGGGACGGGTTGTGGAGTATTGATCCGATTGATGGCACTTCCAATTTTTTGAACGGATTGCCTTATTTTGCGGTTTCTGTGGCGCTGATGCGAGGTGGGCGCAGTGTACTCGGCGTGATCTATAACCCGGCAACGGATGAAATGTTCTATGCCGAGCAGGGCAAGGGTGCTTTTCTCAATGGCAAGGCGCTGCCGCTTTCCCGGCGGAAAATTTCCCTGAATAAGGCAATAGCCAATGTCGATTTCAAGCGGCTGGATCGCAGGCTGGCGGTGGAAATTGTGGCCAAACCTCCCTATTCATCGCAACGGAATTACGGCACCTGTACGCTGGAGTGGTGTTACACCGCAGCGGGTTATTTTGATCTGTATCTGCATGGTGGCCAGAAGCCCTGGGATTATGCCGCCGGTTGCCTGATTCTCGAAGAAGCCGGAGGGCACCGGTGTACGCTGGATGAGGATGATTACTGGTCCGGCAACCCCTGGCGCCGTTCTGTCATCGGCGCGCTGGATGCGGATCTGTTTGTCTTGTGGCGTGACTGGGTCAGGTCACGTATGTCGGATATCAACCAACCTGGCTGATGCTACGCCTGGCAGCGAGGTTGGTTGCCCGCGCTGCCAGTGGTCAGAAGTGGATCTCAACCTACCATGAAGTTGCGCATCATGCCCATGTCTTCATGTTCCAGATTATGGCAGTGATAAAGAAACAGCCCCGTATAGTCCATAAAGGGCTTGATGATCTCGATTTCTTCTCCCGGCATGACCAGCACGGTATCTTTCCAGCCACTGTTGATCAGCCCATCCTTGATCGTGGCATAGGCGCCATCGGCATAACCCGGTCGGCGTGACAGAATCCGGAATTGCTGGCCATGCAGGTGGATCGGGTGCGGTTGCGCCATCATGCCCATCATTCCACCCCCATCCCCACCTCCACGGCCACCGCGCATTCCTCCGCCCATTGCCGGACTGATGTTGGATATGCGGATTCTTTGCTCGGTGTTCAGCGGAATTTTTTCCTGTTCCGTGTAATCCAGCATATCGAAGGTTCTGCCATTGAGATTGAAGGTCATGCGGTGCATGCCGATGTTGATCGGCACAACCCTGTCCGGATTGGCTGCATTGCTTGCGGTCAGCGGTTGCATGGGTATCAGCGTATCCGGCAATCTGGGGGAATCGCCAACCTGTTCGGTAATGGCAAATTTGACGAGCGTATCCTGACTGCCTTGTTCTGCTGCGCCACCTCTCATCCCCATGCCACCGCCACCTCTGCCACCCCCCATGCCCATGGCCGCTCCCTGAAACGGCAATGTTTGCAGCGCCAGTTCGGTTCCGGTCTTGCGGCCACTGAAATCCACCCAGAGTTCCACCCGTTCGGCCGGGGCGAGCATGATGTAGGGGAAGGTTTCCGGTTTTTCCAGTAACCCGCCATCCGTGCCAATAGCAGTAAGCGGAGAGCCGTCACTCCAGCCCAGTTTGTAGATGCGTGCATTGGAGCCATTCAGGATACGCAGGCGATAGGCGCGTGTTTTAACCGGGATGACATGGTTATGCTGGCCATTGACCAGAATGGTATCGCCCAGAAAGCCCTGCATGCGCTGATGCATGGTCAGTGAATAATGCAGCTGATTGCCGGATGAGAAGCTGCGATCTTGAATGACGAGCGGAAGATCGAATTCGCCGCCGGGCAGATCCAGTTTGCGTTCGGCTTCGTCTGTAATGGTGATGAGTCCGGCAAGCCCCTGATACACCTGCCTGGCAGTCATTTCATGTGTGTGGGAATGGTACCAGTTGGTACCTGCCGGATTTTTTACCTCGAATTCATAGACGTATTGCTCACCTTGCTCAATGGCGTACATCGGGTGACCATCCATGATCTGCGGAACATGCATGCCGTGCCAGTGGGTCACGCAAGGCTCTGGTAATTGATTGTGGAAAAACAGACGGACTTTTTGCCCCTGCTCGAAATTCAGTACCGGCCCCAGATAACCGGGCAATTCCCTGATGGCAGTCTGCGGGCCTTGCAACAGTTTTCCACTGTATTTGAGGACACGGGTTTTGGTGCCGGGCAGGATTTGCACCTCGGCTGTTTGTGCTGTCAGCGCGATTTCAACATCAGGCTTGAATGCACTGTTGGGCATCTGATTGAGCTTGCGGTTTTCTGTGGAGGCAAAACCGGGAATTGCCCCAGTAAGAGTTCCCAGTGCCACGTATTGCAGAAACCGTCGACGGTTGGAATTGATATGGGTCATGGCGATTAACTATCTGTTTTGGTTGATTTCCAGAATTTCTTATTATGTAACAGCTTACATAAACGCAACTTGGGTGTGGTGAAAAATCCACACGATTTCAGGAAATATAAATTTTATTGTTGGGTTTGTCCCGGAGTACAAAGTGAATCTGTGTAAAATTTATCGCAATTTGAATTGTTTTGGGTCATGTGCCGAATTTGCATTGCCTGAAAATTTGTCCTGTTTTTCCTTATGGTGGTTAATTAAAAATGCATATCACGGATCCTGCAGAGAGCTGTTCCAGTCAGAATGGCTGGTTGAAAAAATATCTGGTGTCGTTGGTTGATCACACAGCTGAAGCCGCCAGGATTTTCCGGAAACCAGCAGTCACGGTTTTTATTATTGCTGCTGCTGCTGCAAGTGGCCAGACATGGGCCAGCGGGGATAATCCTGCTGCTGTCCAGGTGGACTGGACCAAGGCACCACCAGTTACGGCGCCTCCCCGTCCTGGTGTTTTTGTCAAACCGCCGATGGGTCCGGGCTATTTTTCCTTGCTGGATCTGGTCAATGGACATGAACGGGGAAAACCACCGGTGGATCCTTTTCCACCTTCCGCGCTGACTACGACCCCAGCTTACGATTTTGATTTTCGTTATCTTGAACAACCGGGCCACGAAAAGGATTTTTTTGACCCGGTCAAACGTATTCATCTGGGAAGTGACTGGTTGCTGTCCTTCGGTGGCAGTTTCTGGTATCGCTACATGCACGAAACGGACAGCCGCCTAAATGCTGCCGGAATCAATAATGACTACCATTTGTTGCGCACACGGCTCCATGCCGATCTCTGGTATCAGGACCGCTTCCGGCTATTTGCCGAGATGCTGGATGCCCGTGCTTTCGGGCTGGATATGCCCAGTCTGGCGATCGACCGGAACCGTACCGACATGCTCAACCTGTTTGCCGATGTCAAACTGGGGCAGGCCATGGATGGTTCAGCCTATCTGCGGGTAGGGCGACAGGAGCTGCTGTATGGCTCGCAGCGGCTGATATCAACGCTGGATTGGGCAAATACCCGCCGGACATTTCAGGGGGTAAAAACGTTTTGGCAAAACCCGACGTTTAATCTCGATGCCTTCTGGGTGCGGCCGATGACAACCGAACCCAATAATTTCGATAACTGGGACAAGGATCGCAACTTTGTCGGTTTGTGGGGAACCTATAAGGCCATTCCCGGCCAGGTGCTCGATCTGTATTATCTGAGCCTGATCGACAATCGCATGGTTTCTCCGGCCAATATGGCTGTGGGCAATGTGCTGCAGGGAGATTCGGTGCTGCATACCATTGGCACACGCTGGGTGGGAGACTACGAGCGTATTCTCTACGAACTGGAGGGTATGTATCAGTTTGGCAGACGCTCTCACCTCGATATTTCAGCGTTCTCGGTTGCTTCCGGAGTGGGGTACCAGCTGCCACTGCCAATGAATCCACAGTTCTGGCTGCGTTATGATTTTGCCTCCGGAGACAAAAATCATCGCGATGGCCGCAGCAATACCTTCAATCAGCTTTTCCCGTTTGGTCATGCCTATTTTGGCTATATCGACCAGGTGGGGCGGCAGAATGTGCATGATTTCAATGCGCAGTTCACCCTGCACCCGCAACCCTGGGTTACTTTTCAGGGCCAGTATCACCGCTTTTATCTGGCAAACAAGCGGGATTTCCTGTACAACGCGGCCGGGGTGGGGACGCTACGCGATATTACCGGCCAATCAGGTAGCCACGTTGGAGATGAAATAGATTTTCTGCTCAATTTCCACGTCAGCCGCCATCAGGATATATTGCTGGGTTATTCCAAACTGTTTACCGGCGAGTTCATCAAAAACATGCGTCCTGGTGTTTCACCCGATTTGTTTTATGCGCAATACAATTTCCGGTTCTGATCAACAGAACGGCAAGGCTTTTTTTCACAACATCACAAAGGAAAAATGAAAATGTTCAAAACGGTATTTGCTGCAATTCTGGCAGCCTCGCTGATGAGTCTTGATTTGCCTGCTGCTTATGCAGAAGAAGCACCCCAGGTGGAAGCGATGCCCGCCAATGAGGGAATCGTCGTTTCCTCGATCGACACAGCAGGTTACACCTATATGGAATTGGACAATGGTGGCAAAAAGTTCTGGATAGCCGCACCGGCCACCAAAGTGAATAACGGCGACCATATCCGTTTTGTCGAGAATATGAGAATGCACAATTACACCAGCAAAACCCTGAACCGGACTTTTAATGAAGTCATCTTTGTGATCTCCACGCAAGTCAAGGTGGACGAAAAGTAAACCAGATTGCCTGCTGGAGAGGGGAGGTCAGGTTCGGCGTTTTCTGCCTGATTTTTTGCTGATGGTTTGCGGCATTTCCTCGAATCCGGCAGGATCCACCATGCCAGTGAAGAGTTTGTTTCTGAGGTTCTTTATTTCATCGCGGAATTGTGCGGCCTGTTCAAATTCCATGTTTTTGGCAGCTTCCAGCATGTTTTTTTCCAGCCGCTGAATTTCCTTAGCCAGTTGCAGCTCGTCCATGGCCGCATAACGTGCCTGGATTTGTGCAACTTTCCGGTGTTCTGCAGCATCTTTGCTATCGTAAACGCCGTCGATCAAGTCCTTGATTCTCTTGTTGACACCGCGTGGCGTAATGTTGTGCTGCTGATTAAACAGGATTTGCTTGTTGCGCCGACGTTCGGTTTCATCTATGGCGCGCTGCATCGAGCCGGTGATCCGATCGGCATAAAGAATAACAGTGCCATGCACATGCCGAGCGGCGCGGCCCATGGTCTGAATCAGAGATCGTTCCGAGCGCAGGAATCCTTCCTTGTCTGCATCCAGAATGCCGACCAACGATACTTCCGGAATATCTAGCCCTTCCCGTAGCAGATTGATGCCAACCAGAACGTCGAATTTGCCGAGGCGCAAATCGCGAATAATCTCAACCCGTTCGACCGTATCGATATCCGAATGCAGATAACGCACCCGGATACCATGATCAGAGAAATAATCGGTCAGATCCTCGGCCATGCGTTTGGTCAATGTGGTAACCAGTACCCGTTCGTTCTGAGCGGTGCGTAATGAAACTTCCGACATCAGATCATCCACCTGGGTCGCCACCGGGCGAATAATGATGACTGGATCTACCAGGCCGGTTGGCCGCACGACCTGTTCTGCAACCTGGCCGCTGCGCTGTATTTCATAATCTGCCGGGGTGGCAGAAACGAAAATGGTTTGCGGCATCAGTTTCTCGAATTCCTCGAACTGGAGCGGCCGGTTATCCAGCGCGGAAGGCAGGCGGAATCCGTAGGACACCAGATTTTCCTTTCTTGAGCGATCGCCTTTGTACATGCCGCCAATTTGAGGCACGGTGACATGGCTTTCATCAATAATCATCAACGCATTGTCCGGCAGATAATCGAGGAGTGTAGGGGGCGGATCTCCAGGCTGTCGGCCGGACAGGTGGCGCGAATAGTTTTCAATTCCCTTGCAGAAACCGAGTTCATTCAGCATTTCCAGATCGAAACGGGTGCGCTGCTCAAGCCGCTGGGCTTCCACCAGTTTGTGATTTTCGTATAGATAATTCAGCCGTTCCGCCAGCTCTGTTTTAATGGTTTCGATCGCACGCAGGGTGGTGCTGCGCGGTGTGACATAGTGACTGGAGGGATAAACCGTGTAACGTGAGACTTTCTGCCGGGTTTGCCCAGTGAGCGGATCAAACAGAGCCATGCTTTCCACTTCGTCATCAAACAGGGAAATACGCAAGGCAGTTTCGGAGCTTTCTGCCGGGAAGACATCCACCACATCGCCGCGTACACGGAAGGTACCGCGCGCAAATTCAAATTCATTGCGCTGGTATTGCATGCCGGTTAGCCGCTGGATGATGTCGCGCTGCGTGATTTTTTCATGCTCGCGGACATGCAGGATCATGCCGTGATAATCGACCGGATCGCCAATACCGTAAATGCAGGATACCGTGGCAACAATGATGGCATCGTCCCGTTCCAGCAGCGATTTCGTAGCGGACAAACGCATTTGTTCAATATGTTCGTTGATGCTGGAATCCTTTTCTATGAACAGATCGCGCGAGGGCACATAGGCCTCGGGTTGGTAGTAGTCATAGTAGGAGACAAAATACTCCACTGCGTTTTCCGGGAAAAATTCGCGCATTTCGGCATAGAGTTGCGCCGCCAATGTCTTGTTAGGCGCCATGATGATAGCTGGCCGACCCAGTTGCGCAATCATGTTGGCAATGGTGAAGGTTTTGCCGGAGCCAGTTACGCCAAGCAGAGTCTGGAAAGATAATCCCGACTCCATTCCCTCCACCAGTTTGCGGATGGCTTCGGGCTGGTCTCCTGCTGGCTGAAATGCCTGGTTGAGCTTGTAAGGACTGCCCGGAAAGGTAATAATCACAGGTTCGTTCGCCGTACGAAATTTAATGTTTTTTGATTCTAACATGCGTAAATTACACACATCAGGAGCGGTATCGTGAAACTCTCGCAACGCGTTCAGGCTATTAAACCTTCTCCCACACTGGCAGTGACTGCCAAGGCCGCCAGGCTCAAGGCGGAAGGGAGAAATATCATTGGTCTTGGCGCTGGCGAGCCGGATTTCGATACACCGTTGCATATCAAGGATGCGGCAATTACCGCGATCCGCAACGGTTTTACCAAATACACTGCAGTGGGTGGCACGGCCTCGCTCAAGCAAGCAATCATTGCAAAATTCAAGCGGGAAAATTCACTGGAGTTTGCACCGGGGGAAATCCTGGTTTCCAGTGGAGGAAAACAAAGCTTCTTCAATCTGGTGCTGGCGACTATCGATCCGGGTGATGAAGTTGTGATTCCCGCACCTTACTGGGTTTCCTATCCAGATATCGTGCTGATTGCCGGAGGAAAACCGGTTTTCATCCAGACCGGGATCGAGGAAAATTTCAAGATCTCACCCGAGCAACTGGAAAAAGCAATCACACCCCAAACCCGCATGTTTGTACTCAACAGCCCGAGCAATCCTTCCGGCAGTGTGTACAGCCTGGCCGAACTGCAAGCCCTGGGTGCGGTGCTGCGTAAACATCCAGATGTTTTGATTGCAACCGATGACATGTATGAACATATCCTGTTATCCGGGGATGGATTCGTCAATATCCTGAATGCCTGTCCTGATTTGAAAGCACGCACTGTTGTGCTGAATGGAGTATCCAAGGCTTACGCGATGACCGGCTGGCGGATCGGTTATTGTGGCGGGCCGGCAGCAATCATTACGGCAATGGAAAATATCCAGTCGCAAAGTACATCCAACCCGAATTCCATTGCGCAAGTAGCGGCCGAAGTGGCTCTGAACGGCGACCAATCCTGCATGATCCCGATGATCAATGCCTTCCGGGAGCGTAACCAGTTTTTGACGAATGCGCTGAATTCCATTGATGGTTTTCATTGCCTGTTATCCGAAGGGGCTTTTTACGCTTTTGTGGATGTAAGGCAAGCCATTCATCGCCTGAACACGCAACAGATCTTGCAGGACAAAAGTGATATCGCCTTCAGCGGTTATGTACTGGAGAAAGCAGAGGTGGCGGTTGTGCCGGGATCCGCCTTTGGTTGCGAAGGCTATATGCGGTTATCGTTTGCAACTTCGATGGAAAACCTGCAGGAAGCAGTCAGGCGCATCGCAAATTTGTTGAGTTAATCTGCTGGTAGGGGTAGCAGGCGCCGCCTTTGAATGTTTGGATAAGGCGGCTTTTTTATGGTTGCTGTGTGTAGCGGGAAGTCATGATGTATTGTCAGGACATGCCGGATATTACAGGTGACTGTAAAGAAATTCGACATGTTTTTAGTACGATATTTTTGCTTTGTTCTGCTTTTACACCAAATCCCTATCCTCTTCTGGCGCCGGAGCGAGGCGTTTTTGCTTCCGGATCAAGCCATGTTCCTCTGCCTTGCGTATCGCTTCATATCTGCAGTGAACATCAAGAAATTCCAGGATTCTCTGGAACTGGGTCCGTATCGTCGCGGGAGATCGTTCAAGGTAATATGCGAGTACCTTTGTACTGGTTGTCTGTCTTTCCCGGCTGGCTTCAAGCAAAGTGTAATATGATGGGGGCAAACGTTTGGGTTTGTCATTGACCATAAGCTTTACTCCTGTTTTGTTTGAATTCAGATTGCATGTTATTCGTTCGCTGCATACAAGGCAGTAATAAATCCCACAATTCCTCGCCAGCGTGCTGAATTTAGGCAGATATTAACCCGGAACGCTGGTTTTATCCTGACCAAATTAATGTTCGTACGAATTACATTAATTTACAAGCATAAAACATGCCATATATATAATATATTGATTTATATTGTTTTTATTTTACTATGGAGGGAGCTTTATTCTGGATTGTAAAAAAATCCGACAAAATAATCTCCAGACCCTGCTTTAAAACTGCGAGGTGCGGGTGGGCATGGCCTGTCTACAGGCAAGGGTTGTGCATGCATGCTTTTCGCCTTGCAATCTCTACCATTGTATGCAATTGCAGTATTGTTCCTGTTGGTTTGTTTTCCTAACATGTGCCTCACAACAAGGGGTCGCTGATAAACGACGTTTACCATGTTGGTATAGCGAGATAGATGGTATGTACGTAGTACCAATGTTTGATAGAAGCTCTATTTTTAAAGGAAAAAAACCATGGATAAATTTTCTAAAAGTTTGTTAGCTGCCAGTATCGCTCTGGCTTTTGGTGTTGCTGGTAATGTTTGGGCGGCTGAAGGCGCAGGTAGCGCATTGCCGAGCGTAACAGACGCTGCTGGTGCTGGCAAAGGTGATAGCAATGCTGCAGCCAGCAACGGAGGCACTTCAACAACGGCTGATAGCAGTGTCAATGATAGCAACAACACAAAAACTGTAACGAAAACAGACACTGACAACAGCAACAACAGCGATAACAGCAACAACAGCGATAACAGCAACAACAGCGATAACAGCCAAAGAACCAAAACTGTTACCAAAACTGACAATACCAACAACAGCGACAACAGCAACAACAGCGATAACAGCCAAAGAACCAAGACTGTTACAAAAACCGATACAAACAGCAGCACCAATGACAGCAATAACACAAAAACTGTTACAAAAGACAGCTACAACGATAGCAGCGATAACAGCCAAAGAACCAAGACTGTAACCCGCGATAGCAACAATGATAACAGCAGCGCCAATGCAGACGGCAAAGGCAACGCATCGGCTAACAATAGCGGTACAGCCACCGTAACTGACAGCAGTGACAGCAACAATACCAAAACTGTTACAAAAGACAGCAACAACGATAACAGCAGTGCAAGTGCGCATGGCAAAGGCAATGCCTCTGCTAATGGTGGTAGCACAGCAACGGCTGATAACAGCGATAACAGCGATAACAGCAGCAGCCATGCCAAAGGCAAAGGCAATGCTTCTGCTAATGGCGGTAGCACAGCATCCGTAACCGATAGCAGCGACAACAGTGATCATAGCGACAACAGCAAAACTGTTGCTAAAGGTGAAGGCAGTGCAGCTGCTAATGGTGGTAACGCAACTTCCACCTACTCTGTCAACAATGCTTCTTTGAGTGGATCGGTAACAGGACAAGCTGCTGATGGACAGCCTCTTGCTGCAGCAAGTGAAGGTCTTTGCTGTGCCAACCTGGGCAACAGCATTGATAACTCAATGAACGGTGCTGGTCTCAACCAGGTTGCTCAGAACTCCGGTTCTAACTCCCTGATCCAGCAACAAGTATCCTTCCAGGGTAATGTAAACGTTAACCGTCCTTAATCTTGAATCATTACAACTAGATTAAAGATGTGATACCTGAGACTGGCAGGCAGTAGCAATATTGCTTGCCAGTTTTTTTATCAGGAAGAGATAAAAAAACGTGAGTGATGCATGGAGGTTTTTATGAGAACCAGTATTGGAAAATGTCTTGTTGCACTTGCGATATGCATGCCTGTGAGCGTGGCTTATGCAGCATCCGGATCTGAATTTCTGGAAGGAGAAGGTGCTTATCTTCCGCATGCGGAGAGAGCTTCCCTGGAAGAGCTGGATAATGCTACAGGCCGGGAAGGGGTGGATGTCACTACACTTAACCGCATGAATGTTCGTGCATTTCTTACCGACAATAGCGCAACCAATAATGTCAGTGGATTTAATTCGATTGATAACGGCTCTTTTGTCGGGGCGAGTGGGATGTTTTCAGTTATTCAGAATTCTGGAAATAATGTATTGATTCAGGATTCAACCATTGTGAATGTAACGATATTGCCCTGAGTTCATATCGGTTTTTCTGGATGGATGGCAAAAAAGGGTGATTTTCAAGCTGAATTTCCCGCATAGGGAGAGACCAAACTGTTTATTCTAGGTGTTTTTGCAAACTTCCCAGAGATTTGCCATGAAATTGCCGCCTCGATCAACCTTTATTTTGCAAGCAGCTTTATTGGCCTGGAGTGGCGATGTGTTGGCGCTGGATATGATTGGCGTTGCGGGCGGTGCCAATTTCAGCGTACAAGGCAAAAGCTTTGCGGAACGTCGTTTTAATACTGTTTACAGACAGCAGTTCGATTTCAGTTGTGGTTCGGCTGCGCTGGCAAGCTTGCTGACTTTTCATTACGACGATACGGTAGATGAGCAATCCGTGTTTGTCGATATGTTCAAGCATGGAAATCAGGAAAAAATCAAGCGGGAAGGCTTTTCCATGCTGGATATGAAGCTGTATCTCGAACGAAGGGGATACGGTTCGGATGGATTCAAAATCAACCTGGATCAGTTGTACTCTACCGGCAGCCCTGCCATTACTATCATCAACCATAATGGTTACATGCACTTTGTTATCGTTAAGGGAGTGAGCAAAGACAAGATTTTGCTGGGGGATCCCGCTCAAGGTGTCAAATCGGTTGATCGGGGTGATTTCGAAAAAATGTGGGGAAATCGTATCTTATTTCTGATCCATGGCAATCTTGATCCTGAGGTAAGCTACCAGGCAATCCAGCAGGAATGGGCGGGTAGACTGGCTCCACTGGGCGAAGCGGTCGATCGAACGAGTCTGGGTGTTTACAATGTACTGCGCCCGGGCCCCTGGGATTTTTGATGATTTGTAACAAGCGAGGAAAAAATGAAAACCGCACGTTCCAATCTGTTGCTTAAAAGCATTCGATCCTGTCTTGTGTTGCTGATATTGCCGTGTTTTATGGTTCAGGCTCATGCCGAGGGTGTAGATGCAGGATTGACCAAGCGGGATGCTTTCAAGCAGGAATGGGAAAGGGCGTCAGCTGAGGAGTTGGATTCATTAAGAGGTGGATTCATTTTGCCAAACGGCATGCATATTAATATGAGCCTGGAAAAATTCATTCATTTGAATGATGTATTAGTACATACATCCACAATCCAGTATCCCGGGGAAGGATCCGTGTTACAGGCAGGAATGCAAAACATGATAGCCAACTCGGTATCCATACCGGAAATCAGCACTTATGTTCAGAATGCTCTGGATGGTCAGCATATAGAGGCATTAACGAAAATTAATATAGAAGTAAGCAACGTAAAGGGACTTATGGCAAATGGTGGAAACCAGCGAGTTTTTACTGATTTTCTGGCGCCGGCTTTGCTGCGGTAACATGCCCTGATTACCGTCCGGATGGAAGAGAATATGTCTGATACAAACAGCCTGCTCCATGGCGCCTTGAAATACAAATGGCTTACCGGCTCCCTTGCCATATTTCTTGCTGCTTATCCTCAGACGGGCAGACCAGCCGAAGAAATACTTGAGCAATATAAATCCCTGTTCGAACAGCAACAAAAGGAATTCGAGAAACAGCGTCAAATCATCATCGAGCAAGGGAACGAAATAGAAAAACTCAAGGCTCGTCTGGATTCTCTGGTCACGACACAGCCTGCCAATCAAAAGCAGGCTAAAACTGTAGCCGGAAAGGACGAGCAACCATCTTCCCCTGCCTCATCTGTTCAAAAGGAAAAGGCTGCGGATGCCAGGTCGGCTGATAAAAAAGCAGATCAGGTCCATGCACGCGCCGAGCAAAATAATCTGCCAGCAGGCCCGGTGGGGCAGGCGCCACCCAAACAGGATGAAAAGCCAAGACCTCCCGAGATACCAAGGTTAAGTAACACGGTCGGTGGTGTAATAACCCATAAAGGCAAGATAGTGGTTGAACCTGCCATGGAGTATGCCTTTACGGACAGCAGCAGGGTGTTTCTGGATGCGTTTACCTTCCTCCCGGCTATTGCTATTGGTCTGATTGATATACGACAGGTGAAACAGCACAGCCTCATGGCCAGTCTTGGTGTCCGTTACGGTGTAACTGACCGTTTTGAAGTGGAAGCACGGATTCCATACCGTGCGCGTTTTGATATCCAGCGCTCAAGGCCGGTAAGTATTGGAGCTTCGATAGATGAAACTTTCAATGCTTCCGGCAATGGTCTGGGGGATATCGAATTTGCCGCGCGATATCAGCTTAACTCTGGTGAAGGGGGCTGGCCTATTCTGATAGGCAATCTGCAAGCTACAGCGCCTACTGGTAAAGGCCCTTTCGATATCAAGTATGAACGGGCGATTGGGGTCCCGGGCGCGGTATTCCCTACCGAAATTCCGACAGGTTCCGGATTTTTCAGTATTGAGCCAAGTGTTACTGCTTTGTATGCGACCGATCCCGCCGTGTTCTTTGCCAACCTGGCTTATAACTACAATACGAGCACAAAGGAAAAGACACTTGATGGGTCGGGTGACAAGATAAAAATTGACCCGGGTTACGGAATGGGCTTGACTGTCGGCATGGGTTTCGGAATAAATGAGCGTTCCTCATTTAACATTGGCTACTCCCATCGCCATATTTTTGACACACAAATAAACGGAACCACGTTGCGGGGAAGCCAGCTTGATATAGGGCAGTTGCTGTTTGGGTATGCCTTTAAGTATTCACCGAAAACCACTTTGAATTTCTCGTTTTCCGTGGGTACAACCAGTGATGCGCAGGATGTCAGGCTTAGTTTCAGAATGCCTATGGTTTATTAGGGAAGTTGCTGATTTATTCCGTCCTCACGAGGAGTGCAGCAATGTGGCGATCCGTAAAACATGGATATAAAACACAAAAATCGGACCGCTTCACAGCGTTCATCATGACAGCTTACGATTAAATCAGCGATTCCTTGATAATGGTTTTTTTACAAAAACCGGTCCAGCAACTTATTGCTATGGCGATCCAGCTGCGAGCGATCACGAATCAGAAAATGGAGGCCGTAGCTGTCGGTAATCAGTAAAGTGGTGGATGACAACCGCCGGATATCTTCTTCTCCCTTAAGTGTGAAGCTCGTTGCTCCCCGGTCTGTTTGCACCTGCCAGGTGCAGGGGGTGGCAAAACCTGAAACCTTGTCGATACGCCTGATCTCGGGCATGAATTCACGATTGGTCAGCTCCTGTTCGATCAAGGTTCGATCTGATCCGGATAATTCAGCCAGATTCTCTATCCAGGCGACTTCATGGCCGTAAATATTCACCAGCGCGATGCCTTCATTGGCGGCGGTAACCGGAAATGCGCGCACGGGAACAACACCTTCGTGGATCTCGCCGTTTTTCGTGACAACCAGTCTGCCAAAGGCATTCCGGTCAAGTTTGCAGTCAGACAGATTCATACGCGATTTCTCCGGTTATCCGCTATTTCTTCGGTTGTATCAGCGCGATTCTCATCATTGCTACTGCGTGACTGGGATTGATAGAGCTGGTAATAAAGTCCCTGGCGCGCCATCAGTTCTGCATGGTTGCCTGTTTCCACGATTTTTCCGTGATCCAGCACAACCAGGCGGTTTGCTCCCTGCAGGGTGGATAAACGATGGGCAATGGCAATGGTGGTACGGCCGGCTACGAGATTGTCGAGTGCTCCCTGAATTTCCTTCTCGGTTTGCGTATCGACTGACGAAGTGGCTTCATCCAGTATCAGGATACGTGGGTCGATCAGCAGTGCCCGGGCGATGGAAATACGCTGTCTTTCTCCGCCTGATAATGCCTGTCCGCGTTCTCCCACCAGAGAATCATAACCGTAAGGCAGGCGCAGGATAAATTCATGCGCATGGGCTGCACGCGCCGCAGCGATGATTTCCTGGCGCGTTGCATCGGGTTTGCCATAGGCGATATTTTCGGCAATGGTGCCGAAAAACAGAAATGGTTCCTGCAGTACCAGTCCGATATGTTTACGATATTCTGCAACAGGCAGCGAGCGGATGTCGGTACCGTCGATCAGGATAGCGCCCTCGGTAACATCGTAAAAACGGCAAATCAGATTGATTAGCGTGCTTTTTCCCGAGCCGCTGTGCCCAACCAGCCCGATCATCTCGCCTGGCTCAATTACAAAATCGAGATGCTGGGTAATTCGGCGTGTTCCATAACGAAAACTGACATCACGCAGCTCGATATGACCTTTTATTGCTGACAGATGAATGGGTTTGGTCGGCTCGGGAACGCTGGAAACGTGATCGAGAATATCAAATATCCGTTTGGTTCCGGCGGCTGCTTTCTGAGTAGCTGAAACAATCCTGCTCATGGAATCCAGTCGTAGATAAAAGCGGCTGATGTAGGCCAGGAAGGCGGTGAGAACACCGACCGTGATGTGATCCTGGGATACCTGCCAGATACCAAAAATCCATACGACCAGCAGACCACATTCCGTCAGTAGTGTGACCGTGGGTGTGAATAGTGCCCAGACTTTATTGACGCGATCATTGATTTCCACATTGCGCTGATTGACTGTGCGGAAACGCTCGATTTCTCTCCCTTCCTGCGCGAATGCCTTGACGACCCGGATACCGGGCAACGTATCCGCCAGTACGTTGTTGACCTCGGCCCAGACACGTCCGGTTTTCTCAAAACCGACCCGCAACCGATCACGGACCAGATGAATCAGCCAGGCAATGATGGGCAGGGGAAGCAGGGTAATGAGCGCCAGCCATGGATTGATCGAGACCAGGATGATGACTGTCAGCGTAATCATGAGCACATCTGTTGCAAAATCAAGCAGATTGAGCGAGAGGAACAGATTGATTCGATCGGTTTCTGCTCCGATGCGCGCCATCAGATCACCCGTGCGCTTTCCACCAAAATAGGCCTGGGAAAGACCAAGCAAATGCTCATAGGTAGTTGTTCGTAAATCGGCACCGATACGCTCGGACACCTTTGCCAATGTATAGGTGCGTGACCAGCCCAGTATCCAGGCCAGGATTGCCGCACCCAGCAAACCTGAGAGATAGAGCGTAACCAGATCGGTATCAATCGGGTGGCCATTCTGATAGGGAATCAGCACGTTATCCATCAGTGGCATGGTCAGATAAGGCGGTACCAGCGCGGCTGCAGTGCTCCCCAGCATCAACATGAAGCCGGTGAACAGTTGCCATCGGTAGGGTTTGGCAAAGCGCCAGAGCCGAAATAATATCCAGGTGGATGCTGAGGAAGATGTGGCGTCCTGATCGCTTGATGAGCTGCCTTGGTTATCCTCCGTTGTTGTGGTTTCGATTTCCTCTTCATGCGCGGATTGTTCCGCTGCTATCCCGCTGGATCGTTTGGTGCTTGCTGCCATCTGCTGAAAAAAGCAGGCAACAAGCAAATCCACCGCCTGTTGTTTACCCAGGGTGCAATGCCAGCAGGCAAGCCTGGTATGGGCATCGAATAACTCGATGTTGCAAATCCCTGCATGATCCTGATAAACCAGCTTCATCTCCGGTTGGTAATGCCATGACTGCCAGTGATCATCATTGACTATTTTGGCGAGCACCCGGTCTGTGGTGATGACAATCAGCTCGGTAGAGAAGTTAAGCTGGCTATCGAGATCTGTCTCCAGCCAGGCAAGAATATGTTCGGATGCGTTGAGTGTAATTTGTGTTTGCCAGTGTGGCGGAAAACCCGGGGGGAAAACGTGAGATGGATCGTTGTTTGCAGATAACATGGATTACAAGGAAAGGTGTGAAGTCCCGCGAAAATACAGCCGGGCTGAACCTCGGCTGCGCACATAATGCGTATTTTATAACCTGGGGCAGTGCTGATTTAATCGTAAGTTGTCACTGCGAATGCTGTAAAGCAATGAAGCAATCCGGTTTTTATGTTTATCAATTTCTTATGGATTGCCACGTCACTTTGCTTTTCGCGATGACGGAATAAATCAGTATCTCCCTAGGAAACCTCTGAAAAACGTCAGCGAGGCAGTCAATTCAAGGCAAAAATCGGCAAAAAAGCGGAGTTTATATGTAATAAATGAGCATTTTGAGCCGATTTTTAACGCAAAAATGACAACGCAGGTGGTTTTCCAGAAATTCCCTAGCGTGCAGAAGCATCACCCACGCTGCTGGTATCAATAACATCCCCAGCGCTTACATCAGACGTATCCACTGTACCTTCAGATTCTGGTGAATAATCATCGGAAATTTTGGCATCTTCCCCGGTTGCCGAATCCTGAGCAGCTTCTGCAGCATAGGATTCATCTGCCGTATTTTCTTCAATATCCGGAATCACATCGGCATCGGAAACATCAGTGGTTTCATCGTATTCAGCTGCATCGCGTGATTCTGTTTCAGCTGGGACAGCATCAACATCGTTATCGTCATAGCCCGCATCTTCTTCGCTTGCAGATCCGTCACCCGATTCTCTGGCAGCAGAGGCTGTGGAATCTGTTTCCTCATCAGGGACAATACCGTCAGTTGTGTCATCGCTGATTTCTGATCTGGTTGGTGCCGACGCCGGTGTTGTCAGAATGGAGGGCGCATTGATTGATCTACCTTCAACTCGCTGATGTTTTTGCCAATAGCCATGCACTGCCAGAAAAAGCAGCAGGCTCACGGTCAGCAACACCCTGCCAGCATGATTGGAAAGCCATTGATATCCCCCTTGTATTGATAATCCGCTGCCGGCATGCAGGATTCTTTCTGCCGGCTGATAGTGTTCGAGCGCGGCCCTGCGTGCGGTCTGCAAACGATATCGCGTGCCGGGCGTAATATCACCCAAGCCATCATTCAGTAGCCTTGCAATGGCTCTCCCTGCTTTTTCCTCTTCGTTCATCATTTGACTCCTTTGCCTTCCAACAGGGCAGCAAGCGTATGTGTAGCACGGGAACAATGCGCCTTTACACTTCCTTCCGAGCAATTCATGATTTTTGCAGTTTCGGATACATCCATCTCTTCCCAGTAACGCAGCAGGAAGGCTTCCCGTTGACGTGGCGATAACGTTTCCAGCGCCTTGCTGATGATCTCTAGGGTCTGTGCTCGCTCTGCGGCAGTACCGGGGTTGTTTTCATTGCTGAAATCCTGTGCTACCGGCAATGAATCCGGAATATCTGCATATCCGGTTTCCTTCTCGTCAGAATCAGGTAAAAACGAGGAGAACAGCGTCACCCAGAGGGAACGGGATTTCTGGCGCCGGTAAAAATCACGGATCGTGTTTTGCAGAATGCGTTGGAATAATGGAGGGAGCTCGGCAAGCGGTTTTTGTGCATATTTTTCAACCAGCTTCGTCATTGAATCCTGCACAATATCCAGTGCAATATGCTCATCCTGCACGGCGAATAATGCCTGTTTGTAAGCGCGTAGCTCAACTTCGCCCAGAAAATCAGAAAATTCTTGCCGAGTAGCCAGAGTGACCTGCCTTGAGATTGTTAATATGCCCGTAAATCATTTTCAGTCATGCTGCTGCCGCAGCAGGGAAGGGCGGTATTATAACTTTCCTTGTGTTAAACAGCTGGCTTCCGTTTGAAATGCTCGCTGGGCATGTTCAGGGATGAACAGAGGTTATTACTCTGAAATTGCTTTGAGTAATTTTTCAGCAGAAATCAATGAGGATGAATGCGAGCACATCCCATTATATTTTTTTCCGAATTTTTTCTTTAAGCACACACCATAAAAAAATGGGGGCAGATATCAACATTCTTCGCCACAATCGGCGGGGTTCTTGCACCAATCTCGGCAACCACTCCAGGCCCAGGTGCTGAAATACCGGATGCGAACGCTTGACTCGTCCTGTGTAAAAATCGAATACGGCTCCAATAGCCGCTGCAAATTTTACGTTCAAGTGACCATATTGCGCGTGTATCCATTTCTCCTGTTTAGGTGCGGTCATTCCTACCCACAAAACATCCGGGGAAGTGTCATTGATCGCCTTGACCATCGCATCCAATTCTTCCTGAGAATAATCTGGTTTGAATGGCGGTGAATACGTTCCAGCAACGCGAATCCTTGGAAAATCCACAGCCATGCGCGCACGGATTGCTGCCAGTGTTTCTTCGGTTGCTCCCAGAAAAAATACGCTGCATCCTCCCGACTGATCGAGCGCTTCGAGCACTCCTTTGAAGATATCGCTGCCGGTCACCCGTTCGCTAATCTGTCCTCCCAGAATCTTTGACGCCAAAACAATACCGGCACCATCCGGAATCAGCCAATCGGCATCGCGCAATGCTCGAGAAAACTCAAGATCTTCCAGCGAAACGGCATAACTATGTGGATTCATGCAGGCAAGCCAACGGCAATGTCCGGTTGGCTCAGCCGCTCTTCTGCTGATCCAGTCCACCACCTCCCTCACACACTCGCTCACACCCAGCGTACTGACCTGATAGCTGGCAATATCCTCAGTCCGTTCGCTCATCGGCTGCTTTCCTTTCTGCATCTGCTCACGTCCATTGCCTGTTCATAGATCGTTATCAACCTCCTGTAATCCGCATCTTCGGTATAAAGGGTTTCGAACGAGCGGCGCGCTCCGCCGGCCAGGCGCTCCAACTCGCCTGTGGTCTCCCACGCTGTTCGAACAATTTCCAAAAGTGATTGCGGATCGGCTGGTTTGAATACAACACCATTTTCGCCTTTACGGACGATCGAGGGCAACGGGCCGATGTTGGAGACAGCCGCTGGTGTACCAAAGGCAAATGCTTCACGCACTACCATGGGAAACCCCTCAAACCATTCCGAAGGCAACACCAGTAAACGCGCCCGCGCAATCTCATTCTGTGCTGCAGCACTGGCCAGCTGCCCCAGAAAACGGATCGGCACGTCTGGTGCAGTAACTGCCATCCGCTCCAGTTCACCCCGCAGATCGCCATCCCCGACGATGCGCAATTCTGGTGCAGACACACCCCACGCCAGCCATGCCCGCACCAATGCCAACACGCCTTTTTCAGCGGTCAGTCGTCCGGCAAAAACCACGCTCGCACGACGCTCATGCCAAGGCATAACAGTCGGCTGACCAGGATAGAAATTAGGTTTCACGTGAACAAGCGCAGCCGGTAAGCCAGCTTCAATCATCCGCTCACGTTGGAATTCGGTCAGCGCAATGAAGGCATCGATCTGACGGGTCCAGGTACCCAAACGTCGGTGCAACGCCACATTGGCAGCCAACGGAACCGTTGCCAGGTGGCTGCCTCGGTAACAGCCGTTCACTAATGCGGGCAGTACACTGTGCCGATCCAGACAATCTGTGCAGACCTTGCCTTCTCGCATGGGAATGGCAGCAGGGCAAAATAGACGATAGTTGTGCAGCGTCAGCACTCGTGCCGCATGATGGCCAATGGCGTTAAAAATTGCAGGGGAAAGCAGGGGAAAGGTGTTGTGCGCATGCACGACATCAGGTCGCTGAGTGATGACCGCGCGTTTGATCGCTTTGGCTGCAAAGGGATTCCACGGAGTCGATAGTGCCCCCTGCACCGCTCCCCATGCGCCCCGCGCACGTATCTCATCGCTATGTCGTGTGAACTCGATCACGTCATGCCCACGCAGTCGCAGCAGTTCGCCTTCAGCCTCGAAAACCTTGTTTTCGCCGGAAGGTGCGGTCGATCCGTAAAAATTGTGGGCAAGCATGATCTTCATTTTTTGCATGTCTCATTTTCAGCCATTTTCTTTCGGTAAATCTGGTCCACTGCTGCTGCTTTTTTTTCCCAGGAAAAATCCTGTGCCCGCAGCACCGCACCTTCGGCAAGCCTAAGCCGCAATACCTCATCCATTGCCAGATACCCAATCGCATTGGCCAGCTCTGCCACCGTGTTCGCCGGTGTTTTTACCGGCACTTTGATACCACACGTGTCATCTACCACTCCGGCAAATCCACAATGATCCAGACACACAATCGGCAATCCCAGCGCCAGCGCTTCAATGGTCACCGTCGAAGTCAGATCGCGCAGGCTGGTAATCAGCATCAGGTGGCTGGAAGCCATTATCTGTATGGCCTCATCGCGAGGCAACCACCCATGGAAATAGCAACGCTCAGCCAGGCCAAGTTGTTGGGCCATGTGCTGCCAATGCAGCGTGCGCGGCCCTTTGCCGAGTACATGCAATTCCCAGTTGAGGTTTTTTGGCAACGTAGCCAAGGCAGCCAGCGCAAGATTGAGTGCTTTACGTGGTGTATGCAATCCAGTCCAGATCAGGCGTAATGCTTCGCCGGATAGTCGCCTGGTCGGTTGCAACACCGGTGTGGAAGGCAATCCCACTTCGTTGATGAATTCACTTGAACAGCCCCAATACTTTGCCGCGCCTATTTGATTCTCCTGTGTCGCGGCAATCAACCCCAACCCGGCCGACCTGGCAGCCAGCTTTGGCCGTTGCAAAAAACGCATCTGCCAAGCATTGAACAGGTTGTAGCCCAGATAATACAACGCGCCATAGGCACCTACTACCGGTAAGAACCGCCAGGGGAATAGCCCCACCCCCCCCACTGGGCCCCAAACGAAGGGAATACCAAGTTTCCACAGATAACCCGGCTCCCGGAAACCAACCATGGTAAGTTGATGAACAAGATCAAAGCCAACTTCCTTGTGTAAGGTCTGAGCCAGAACCAGTGCATCTTCGTGCCAGCGCCGGTAATACCAATAATAAGAAGGCGGCCAAATCTTACGCAGCAAACGATTGCGCTGCTTCGTCAGATAGATGAAGCGCACTGATTGAGAGAATTGCGGATTTTCGGCCAGATAGTGTTCGATATCTGCACGGAATTTTTCTGCCTCAACAATCACCCAAAGATCATGATACTGCGCCAAAGCCGAGACAAACCCCCAACCCACCCCAGGCTCGGACCCCTTGTAGGGACTACAGGCATAAGCAGAAATCAATACTTTCAATCGTGTATTCATCGCCAACCCCGTTCAAGCAACACGATCAATGCATCATATAAATTTGCCTGTCCCACCCGATCCAACAGCCACAAAGCCAGATATACCCGGCTATCCAGTTCGGTGCCGCTCGCTCCAGCCACATTGTTCGCCAGGTGCAAAGCCGCATCCAGAGTCTTTGCGGCATTCGCATTGCGCTGCACCAGTAGCGCGGGTGCAATAGCGTAATAAAAAGCATCCCCCAACGCCAAGCCTTGCTCTCTGCTTTCCTCCCAGTCGAACACAAACAAACCTTGGTCAGTCCATGTGCAATTCCAGGGAGCGAAATCACCATGCGTGCGGTGCACCCAGATTTCCAGATCTGCTACAGCCAGGTCTTGGAGTCGTTGGTATAAAGCGCGACAAGCTTCATTAATTTCAGTAGATGAATGCGCTTTTATCGGCAAGGCCATCAGGTATTCGGAGAGTGGCATTGACTTGCGCCCCAGCAGCGCGATCCGGCCAAGAAAAGCTACGGTGGCCGCATCCAGCTTGCGTTGGCCAATTTGTCGCCGTGGCCGGTATTCCTGATAAAGCGTTAGCATCGCGTCCGATGAAACCAGGCCATCCAGCCTGGGGACAAATACAGAAAGGGATGACTGCGACAATGCCGACAACGCCGATGCTTCAGTATTGAGTGATGTGCGCGCTTCGGGAGTTGCTGCCACCTTGAGAATACGACTCGGAGAAGCATCCATCAACGGCAACACTACCGTCTTTCGGTTAGCATCCGGCGTTCCCAGATACAAAGCGTAATCCGTGGGTTGCCGGTCGGTATGCTCAAATAACCCGGCATGCACCGCCCCATTGGGAGTGAAGTCAGTTGACCGTGTAGCGATCAGCAGCACCCGGCCGCGCAATAACGCAAAGTTTCCAAACCGGGCCAATACGCAAGCCAATGTAAGTCCTAGCCGCGCAATCCATCGTCCAGGCCGATGCAGGCGCAAAGCAGTTATTGTGTGATGAGATTTAGAGAGCGGCACCACAACACGCGGATTACCAGACGGTAGCAAACCATATTCCCGGACCTGCGGAAAAACGTCATGCAAAACCATGCGCCAATGCCGAGCTTGCACCCGATTGAGAACCATACAAACGAGCTGTGCGTTCTGAATATCAGCGAGTGCGGGCATGGCTTGCAGCGGACAGTGCACGCCATCCACCAGTAATACATCGGCACGACTACCATCATCATCCTTCCATTCAAGCTCTGGCAATGCCTCTCGCCAAAATACAGCTTCCTCCTTGGCTAAGCCATATAGACGAATACGATCGCCCGTCATACTGGGCAGCAGCCAGCGCCAACCAAAGCGGAAATCCAGCTCTGCGTATGCCATTTAACATTTCCTCACGGGCCGGGTCTGCAAAAAATCACACAACGTTTGCAGCACCTTATCGCGCGTCTCTTCGACACTGGTATCTGTGGCAATCAGCACCGCGCGCGGCTCCCGGCTAGCGAATTTTCTTAGCGCCTCCACTTGACGGTGAGTTTCTTCCAGCGACAACTCTTGTTTGCGCACGGCGATCACGTCGGGGTTGCCATGCAGACAGATGATCAGATCCGGTTTCGGCGCCAATGCCGCGAACAAGCCCGCTACGTGCCCAGAGAGACCAATGCGAAAGCGGCGAGGGTCGAGAGCCATGTCGTAAGCGTAACGATCAAAAATCACTACAGCAGGTTGCTTGGCAATTTTTGGCCGCGTCCACAGCCAATAACCCACTATGTAATCAAGCGTTAAATACGATAAACGCATCAAAGAGCCTAGTTTGCCGGATGGTTTGGAGCCATGCGGTTCCAGCACTGGGCCCTGCTGCCGATGTTTTTTACCTTTCAAGCGCGCCAGCGGAGGAAGCAAGCCTGGGCGCAGGTGCTGCACAATTACTGCGTTATGCGTTGCCGCATTTAGTGCTGGCAGGATGGAATTGATCACCGTTGATTTTCCTGCACCATCCACCCCCAGAATTGCGATTACGACACCCGAAGGTTTGAGGTAGCGGCGTATTTTTGCCCATTCATAGACTATGCGCTGACTGAATGAGCGCAATCCTCTTTGCTTCCAGGCGGAGTGAAAAACATCTTGGCGTAATTTTCGGCACTCCTCCTGCAACGATTCGGGTTGGGTCTCTGCCACCAATAACCGCCTCAATCGGGCAAGCGCAGGCTGCCCCAACGGGGCCAGCAAAGCTTCGATCCGTTGCCAATCTTCAGTTGCTGCTGAACGTGCGGCTACCATATAGCGCGCTGGAAGTATTGCGTTGTTCAGCACTTCCTTGAGCACACCCAGAACTCCCGCAAAGCCACTCGCCAGCACCGGAATGTCGTAGTGAGTACAAAGCGGCCACTCCACTTCTTCTGCCAGTAATCGTTGCCCACGGAAGTAAAGTCCGATGTTGAAATCCAGACATAATCCCCACCAGCTGCCCGTCGTATCAATGGATCGGCCCAGCGCATAAATCTTGAAAAAACCGAAAGATTCGGCAACTCCAATGGGTACACCGCCCGCATCCTGAATTACATCAAACACCAGCGCCCTGACTCGTGCCTCATCCGAAGGCGTGACGATAATATCCAGATCGCTCCCGCCCGCACTAAAAGGCAATGAATCGTAGTTGCGCATGACGGCATAGCGGATACCTGATGCATTGAAACATTCAAAAAATCGCTGGAGAAAAAATCTTTCTGGTGTATGTGTCATTGCGTAAATTTTCAATTGCCATCCCAGTTTCAAGATTGCGGAGCTACATACTCCAGCGCTGCCACTTTATTCAAAATCACTTTCTTAGGTATCTACCGGTTTGTATCTCGATTTGGTTGCGACACAATATGCCACTCCGCTGATAACCCAAAAAACAAAACTATGAAATGGAGCTTCAAAAACGGTACTAAAAAATGCAGCAACAAAATATCCGATGGCAAACACAGGATACCAATTGAGTAAAGGTGCAGAAGCGACATTACGTGCAGATCTGAATATTCTCCACAACACATGCCCGACGAGAACGAGATAGAGAATTAATCCAACAACTCCTGTAAAGCCAAATACAGCGACAAATGAATTGTGCGGGTATCGGATTATCGTATCCTCACCTGTAGCTCTGTCGACCAGAATCGTGTCGAATCCCATCCCAAAAAATAACGAGGGAATTGTCGAGATCGTTCGGTTTATAACATCAAGCCACCACAATAAACGGTCGGTGCGTGATCCGTCCAAAGATTCAATATCCGATCCAAAAAAAATAGATTCGATTGCATTAATAAAAAAATCGGCTGATACAGCACCTCTCTGCCCTTCAATAGAAATTCCAGAAGCCGAAAAAATAAGTATGGCGACAAAAACAAGCGTGAGTAATTTGGCAAGATTTTTTATTACTGCCACACGCCGGTAAACAAAAATGAGGTAAAGAATGATTAGCATGGTTGCTAACATACTAGCCCTGGCCTGCGAGGACCCAACAATCATAGCGAGGCCAACCGCAACCCATACCGTATTTAAATGAGCATGTTTGTAAAAAAGAAAGAAAAATACAAAGCCAAGAGAAAGAGCATGCAACGTTGAATAATATCCGATCAGCGCCGTTGTGCCACCGTGGAGAAATGTTGTTAGATTCATTAATTCCACTCTAAGTGGAAAAAGAACAAAGTAGATAACGCTTGCTTTTGCGCAAAGCAAAATAACATTGTTAAATCTGTCTAATTCTTGTCTGCGGACAAGACAATCACCATAGCAATAACCTATATAAAAGAAAATTGTATAAACCCAGAAAACGCTATTTCTAATAGATTCATTAAGATTGTTTGATGCAGAAAATGCAAAAACCAATATGCTATATACAAAAAATATCGACCATATTTTTCCTGCTAATGTAGCTAAAAACCGTGGTAGGTTCTTTCTATTATTCAGCACAAGGAAATACAAAATCAGTGTGAACTCGCCAATGAAAAAAGGATAGTGGCCAATGTATGCAACCCCCCTGTTTAGCGTTGCGTAACCAAACAAACAGATTAATAGCAATAGCCAGATGTTTCCCCCGGGAGTCAGGGTTCGCTTGGTTATATAACTATTATTCATGGGGACGTGCTCCAATTCATTGAGCTATGCTTCTATTAGCGCGAGCTAGACCAAAATCATTCCGACTACGAACCACTTCTCTGTACAACAACAGGCACAAAACCAACTCAGCCAATGCTAATGCCCAGATCGCACCCAAACCACTCCACAATATGGCCAAACCAGCTGCCAACACCACTGCAATCAGAGCCGCAATCGTGTTGATCGCCAGCAAGGCACGAAATCCCTTGCGAACCTCCATCCCCATAGTCAGGCCATTGCGGGCGGCGAGAAATACCGTGAACGCACACCAGGCCGTAACTACAGAACCAAGATGGGCATAGTCGTGCCCCAGGGTTAAGGGCAGTACCCAATCTAATGTCAACAGCAGTGCACTGGAATAGATCAATGTAAAGCCAACCAGGCCGCCGACGATCAGCCAGGTGGCCCGCTGCATGTAGCCAGGATCGCTGGCGTGTCTTTCAGCCAGGCGCGGCATAATAATTTGATAGAGGGGTGGGATCACCATGACTGCCGGTGTCAGCAGGAGGCGGGCGGCGTTTACTTCAGCCAGTGCCGCCAACCCGATAATGGGTGGAATGATGAAGTTATGTGCTTGGGTACGTATGCTGTAGACAATGCTGGTCATCGCGTGCCAGCGCCCCCCGCGCCACGAATCGGCAAAAGTGTGTCGCAGCCCGGCCAGGCTGAACTGCCGCCAAGGCAGGTTAAGTAAGGCAAGCACAAACAGCGCACCTGCGATTTGGCCAAGCGCAACAAACGCCAGTGCGATTGTGGCCCGTGGGATGATGGAGAGGCTGTAGGCCGCAAAAAACAAAAAACCGGTAATTGTCGCCGATGTAACGGCACTTCCTAGCACCAGCCGTTCTTTGCGCTCAACGTACGCGATGCGTAGCAGCATGTCGCGAGTGGCAAAGCCGAGTACGGCAAGGGCTATCGGCAAGCTCAGCTCCAAAAGATCATGAATCACGCCAGATTCTGATCCTGATATGAGGAGCAGCGGTTTCAGAATCACAGCGATCAGCATGAACAGTGTGGCAACTAGTGCTACCGCTGCCACATGGTGCATTGCATATACGCGCTTATCGTGCGCCATTTGATCCGGGATGTTTACCACGTATTGCACGGCAAATACCGCTGCAAGTATGGCCGCTACAACCAGATGAGCGGCAAAGCCGAGTGAGTAGAGTCCAAAATCATCCTTCGACAGCACACGCACCAGGTACAGGACAATAGCGAAGTTGGTCAGGCTATTGAGAATCTGGCTCGTACCACTTAACGCAATGGAGCTTCCATAACGACGCATCCATTTTAAAAATTCCAAATTGCTAATTTTCTCACCTGCAACCTGTGTGAAATGTTGTAAAAAGCAATGCTTGTCAAGGACCAGGAAATCATTTTCAAAATTTTATTTTTATTCGACGCTCATGTTCACTTGGTAGCCATTGGCCTTCAGCAATGCGTGGCGTTGGGCTTCTTGCAAGTCAGAAGCCACCATTTCGTGGCACATCTGCTGTACGGTGATTTCAGGTACCCAACCGAGTTTTTGTTTGGCCTTGCCTGGATCCCCCAAGAGTGTTTCCACTTCAGTAGGGCGGAAGTAGCGGGGGTCGATGCGGACGATGGTTTGGCCCACCCGCAAGGCGGGGCACTTGTCTCCTTCAATTTTTTCAACGATGGCGACCTCATCAACACCTTGGCCTTCAAATTGCAGAGTGATGCCCAGTTCTTGTGCACTCCATTCAATGAACTGTCTTACGCTGTACTGTACGCCCGTGGCTATGACGAAATCTTCGGGTTGATCTTGTTGCAGCATCATCCACTGCATGCGCACGTAGTCTTTGGCATGACCCCAGTCGCGCAGGGCACTCAGGTTACCCATGTAGAGGCATTCCTCAAGGCCTTGGGCAATGTTGGCCAGGCCGCGGGTGATCTTGCGGGTAACAAAGGTTTCGCCACGACGCGGACTTTCGTGGTTAAACAGGATGCCGTTGCAGGCGTAGATACCGTAGGCTTCTCGGTAATTCACTACGATCCAGTATGCGTACAACTTTGCTACCGCATAGGGGCTGCGTGGATAAAACGGCGTAGTTTCTTTTTGCGGAATTTCTTGCACCAGACCAAAAAGTTCACTCGTGCTGGCTTGATAGAAGCGGGTTTTCTTTTCCAGACCAAGGATACGAATAGCCTCTAAGAGCCTGAGGGTGCCTGTGGCGACTACATCGGCTGTGTATTCAGGAGATTCAAAACTTACGGCCACGTGGCTTTGAGCACCCAGGTTGTAGATTTCATCTGGCCGGGTTTCCTGGATGATGCGTACCAGGTTGCTGGTGTCGCTCAAGTCGCCGTAGTGCAACTTGAAGCGAGCATTGTTCACATGCGGGTCTTGGTAGATATGATCTACCCGCTGGGTATTGAATAGAGATGAACGACGCTTGATGCCGTGGACAATGTAGCCTTTTTCGAGCAAAAATTCGGCAAGGTATGATCCATCTTGACCAGTGATACCTGTAATGAGGGCGATTTTAGGTTGAGTATTCACGCTATTGACCTGCAACTCCTGGAAACGTAATTCGATAGAAAATCCTGGTAAGCGGTATTCAGGCCGGATTCCAGTCCTACTTGAGCTCTCCATCCCAGCGCATTAAGGCGTGAACTATCCATAAGCTTGCGAGGTGTACCATCGGGTTTGCTGGTATCGAAGGTGATTTTCCCCTGGTAGCCGACAGTTTTGCCGATTGCTTCAGCAACCTGGGAGATGGTGATGTCTTCCCCACAACCCACATTGATGTGGCTGAGCATAGGCTGGGTGTGCTGGTCGTAGATGGCCTTGTTCAGGTTCATGACGTGTACGCTAGCAGCGGCCATGTCGTCTACGTATAAAAATTCGCGTCTGGGAGTGCCAGTGCCCCAGATAGCCACGCTGGGAGTGTTGTTGACCTTGGCTTCGTGGAAGCGACGGATCAGCGCCGGGATGACGTGAGAATTTTCTGGATGATAGTTGTCACCTGGCCCATACAGGTTGGTAGGCATAACGCTGCGGTAGTCTATCCCGTGGCTAGCACCATACTGACGGTTGTAGCTTTCGCAAAGTTTGATGCCAGCGATTTTGGCGATGGCATAGGGTTCATTCGTTGGTTCAAGTGCGCCGGTGAGCAAAGTGTCTTCGCGCATGGGCTGCGGGGCTAGCTTGGGGTAAATACAACTGGAACCCAGAAACAGCAACTTTTTAACGCCGTTTCGAAAGGCGGCTTCGATGAGGTTGGCCTGTATCATCAGGTTTTGGTAGATGAATTCAGCCGGGTAGGTGTTGTTGGCGTGAATGCCACCCACCTTGGCAGCGGCCAGATAGACCTGATCTGGTTGATGTTGCTCAAAGAAGGCGTTTACTGCCGCCTGGTTGATTAGATCCAGATCAACGTGGGTACGGGTGAGGATGCGCTCAACCGAATGGCCCTGAGCCAGTAACTGGCGAACGATAGCACTGCCCACCATGCCACGGTGACCGGCTACATAAATAAGGGGTTCAATCATGATTACGATTTTTCCAATGGTTGGCTTGTTCTTCAAGAACTAATTCGCCTGATAGTTCAGATCTGAGTGCCTTGATCTCTGCCTTGAGTGCTTCATACTCAGCAATCTTGCGCTTGAGGAATTGGCCTGCAAGCACCGTTTTCGCGGCAATGCCTGCAGGCGTGAGCAGATGGGCGTATTTGAATTTGTACCGACTGTACTGGAAATTACTCAAATTGGTAATTTAGCAGGCAGTTAATGCAGCAGTTGTTTTACGTTTTTGAGCCACACTGATTCCCAGAATGCCCAGGCCAATCAGCGCAAGTGTGGTGGGCTCAGGAACGGCATCAAATCTGATATTCAAATTAAACGTAACCGGACTCAATGGAAGCTTGCTGCCCAGCAAGAACTGTGAGAGAGGTTGCAGATCCGAGCCTGACCAGGCTTCAAAGGTATTGTCAGAGTTGAATTTCCAGGAAATTGTATTCAATGGTAACGTGAATTCTGTACCCAACTGAGTTGGAATGGTATTAACAAAAGCAAAGGCTGGGCCAAAAACCGGGTCAGCTGCCAAAGCCGTGTTGGTTGCAAAATATTTTGATTGATTGCTACTAAAGGAGGTGTTGTTAGTAGGGTTTATTGCGTTTAACGCTGCAGAGGCATCATAACTATAAGTTGAATAGGTTGACGGTGCGCCTGGGATGGTATTGGTTAGCGTATAAGAGCCTTTAGCGTATTCCTTTCTGGAAGTGTCGGTATTGCCGCAACCTGTCGCACCAGCAGCACCATAGGAAAAACAGCCGCCAGAGATATTCAGCACGATTGATCCCGCGACACCAGCATGAGCGCTACTCATCGATATTCCCAGCATGATTCCAGCTGCGGCAGCGCTGTATTTGATTTTGGATTTTAGATTCATTGTTGGTTATCTCCTTATTGATAAAAAATGGGTGTTGCAAAATTGATAGACAGTGTTTGTCTGCAACATGGGAAATGAATGCGCCTTTCCCAAATTTTTTATCGTATCACGGGGTCTTGTTGGGAAAAATGCTCTTTTGCATACATTGAATCAATTTTCTGGTTGTAGTTTCAGCGTTTTCTTGAATTTCTTGTAATTTCTATCTGGATTGCCTTCTGTCAATCCTTCTCCTGTTGCCGAGGGGATTACCATGATCATATTTTCTTCTGTTGTTCTGCGAATTGCGTTCCCTGAAAGGTCTAGGCTCTACAAAGTAGTGTGTTTTCTGTTCATTGTTTAGTTGATCTACGCAACCCTCAATTTTTTCGTAATACTCGATTTCTTTTTTTGTTGTATTAATGTCTGCCTCCAGTGACGTTAGATAAGCCACTACCGCATAGCGTTTTTCCCTGCCTTTAAAAAATGGGGCTTTGAGCGTGTATATCAGTAGATCCTGTTCAGAGTGGAGTTCTCTGGAGATTGTATAAATTAATTTTTCAGCTTCATTGCGGGGATAACTACCGAGAAAAATCCCGACACTTTTTGGTGGAATCAGTCCCCAAAAATGATGTAATCCTCTTAAAGCACAAATGAGATACCAGGGGTTGAGACTCAGATAAACATAAATAACAAAAAGGAATAAAAAGACTATTAGCATTACAAATTCGCTGATGTCCAGATACAGCGCTGTAAATCCTGCCAAGCCGAACAACAAATGTATCGAGCAAATGGCAAATACAACATTGTTGACCCGGTAGCCAGCGTAAAGAAGCTTGTGGTGCAGGTGATCGTGGCCCGCCTGAAATGGCGATTTTCCTTGCATGGATCGGCGCAGAATGACACTGAAGGTGTCCATCAAGGGGATGGAGAACAGCCAGAGAGCTGTTACTGGCGTCATGGCAGGTTTGCTGCCCTGGGAAAGATCAATCAAAAGCCAGACGATCAGGAAACCCGTCAGCATACTGCCGTTATCACCAAGAAATACCTTTGCCCTGGATTGTAGCGGGTGGCGAAGGTTAAACAGCAGAAAGCCCAGAATGCCGCCTGCTAGAGCAGTACTTAAAATGACATCCGCTTCATTGCCTGCAATATAAGCCACCGTACCGAGTAGTACCAGTGTAATAAATGAAAGCATACCGGATAATCCATCTATGCCATCTACCATGTTAAGTGCGTTAATTCCGCCAATAATGGCAAACAGGGTGACTAACACTGCTGCAATCAGGATTAAATTGAACGCGATTCCGGGCAATAAATAGCCAAGATGGATTAGTACAACTTCGCTGATCAGAATAACGACCATGGCGGCAAAGGCCTGTATTACAAAGCGTATTCTGGTGGAGAGTTTTACTACGTCATCAATGAAACCGGTGATGAAAATGGCAGTGGCACCTATTCCCAAGCCCAGCCATTTCATGGATTGTTCGGGGCAAATACTGGCCAGAAAGACGAGGGCAACAAGAAATGCAGCATAAACTCCTATTCCACCCACGAAGGGTACACTATGCTTATGTCGTTTGTGTTCCCCGGGGCGGTCCAGCATTTCGTGGGTATAAGCCAGAGAGATTGCTTTCCAGATAACTACCCCAGCCAGTGTTGCGCTGATGATAAATAAAGCCAATTCTTCCAGGAAATGAAGTTGCATCATTTTTTGCGCCGGTAGCCGTATTGATATACATACTGGCTGTATCGCTGGTTAAGTTGGGTATCGGGCATATCGTTAAATATAACGCCCTTCAGGTTCACACCAGCCTGCACCAGTTTCTTTGCACTTTGTTCCAGTTCCCGTGCAGGGTGTGTTTCAGCCTTGACTACCATCAGGCTGACGCTGGCCAGGCGGCCAATAATGGCGGCATCCGTGGCAGCCAGAATTGGCGGTGAATCAATGATGATCAAATCATAGCGCTTGCTGACTGTTTCCAGAAAATGCTCAAAGCGCTCATGTAGCAGTAATTCGGAAGGATTTGGCGGAATTTTTCCGGTGGAAACAAAGTCAATGTTTACTTGTGGAATCGGTTTGATCGCTTCATCCGGATCAATTGCCTGGCTGATCAGTTCCGAAAGACCATTATCCCTGTCCTGACACAGATACTTGTGAAGATCTCCCCTGCGTAAATCACCGTCAATCAGCAGTATTTTTTTGCCTGCAATTGCCATTACGGTTGCAAGATTTGCCGCTACAAAGGTTTTACCGACTCCAGGGCTGGGCCCGGTAATCATGATGATATTGTTGCTTGCTTCCAGAAAGGCAAAATGCAGGGTGGTGCGTAAACTGCGCAAGCTTTCCACGGCCAGGTCTTCCGGGTCTTCCAGAGCAAGCAATGGAAAATGATTATCCAGTTTGGATTTGCCTTTCAATTTTTTTTCAAGCAACTTCTGGGTTTGGCTATGCTGTATGGTGGTGTATACCGGTATATTCAGCACTCTTTCGATGATATTCGGGTCTTTTATGCCACGGTTAAGTGATCTGCGTGCGAAAGCGGCTATCACACCCAGCAACAATCCCGCCATCAGTGCAATGGCCATAACCAGCATTTTCTTGGGTTTGACTGGTAGCTCGGGTGGTATGGCGTAATCAACAATCCGGACATTACCCACTGTGCCAGCCTTGGCAACGCGTATGGTCTGAGCATGATTGAGCAGCGTGGTGTACAGCTCACTATTCACTTCCACATCCCGGGATAATCGCAGGATGATTTGCTGAGTTTCCGGCAGTACGCCAATTTTTTTATCCAGCGCGTTGATTTGCGCTTGCAAGCGGCCGATTTGCTTGTCGATTGCCACGATGCTGGGGTGAGATTCGGTGAATTTCTGGCGCAGTTCATCCCGTTTTTGTTGCAACAGCGTTACCTGGGTGCTGAGTTCAACTGTACTCGTCAGGATATTTTGTGTTTCAAGATCAAGATTGATTGATCCCTTACGAATTCTGTAATTATTAAGAACGTTGATGGCTGTTTCCAGTTGTTCCTTGAGTGCGGGCAACTGTTTTTCAAGAAATTCAAGGGTTTTCTGGGATTCTGCCGATTTTTGTTCTACGTTTTGCTGAAGATAGGTGTTGGCGATCTCGTTGATAATACGTACTGCTTCTTCCGGTTTCTCTGATTCCATGGATAGTTCGAGAATGCCGGTATTCTTACCCACTTCTGTAACAGACAGTGCTGCTTTCAATCCCTGAATCGCCTCGCCTTCTGATCGGCGAATCAGGGTAAAGAGTGTCTCCGGACGTGCTTTCAGGTTGGCAATAAAGATTTTGATGGGCTCTGAATAACCTTCCAGTTTTTTAATGGCCAGTTTGCCAACCTCACCTTCAAGAATAATTTCGTCCTGATAGATAAGTCTGTATTGGTTCTTGCCGGTGGCCTGGAGCACGATTACCTCGTTTTTCCAACTGGCGGGCACTTCAAGTGTATCCACCTGAATGGCTTCCCCTCCCCAGGCGTACTGTGAAAATCCCAATAATGGCATGGAGAGTGAATCACCTTCATTGAATCGTTGTAATAGCCTGGCTACCGAATTGCCGACGAGAGGGAAAAATCTGGGGGTGGCAATTACGTCGAGATGCAGATTCTCAATGGTTTTTCCCAGAATCATTCTGGATTTGATTAGTTCGATTTCAGCCTGAACCGGAGTTTTATTCTCAATGAAACTGGTCAGTGAATCCAGTTGTTCGATCATGGATGGGCTGTTTTCCTTGATCTGCAACAGGCCATCTGCCCTGAAAATTGGTTTGCTTAGATAGGCGAAAGCGATACCAGTAAAGCAGGCAATAAACGTGATAACAGCAATCAGTTTTTTGTTATCCGTCAGTATATCCAGCAATTCACCCAGATCAATTTCATCCTCGGATGAAACGATAGTGGGGTCCATAGTGTTTTTTGGCAGATCAGGCTGCATGGCGAGTAAGTAATTTAATCTGGATGAATGGGTTTATTGGTAAGGACTAGCCTGTTAGCGGCCCAGGAATGGTTGAATCTTAAGAGCGCCATCAAATGCATTCAACAAGTTGATGGTTGGTTGAATCTGCCCGATGATCTGGTTCCAGCGTATGCCTTCGGCTCTGTCGACATAGATAACATCGCGCGGTTGCAATGGAAAACGGTCGGCCAGAAGAAGCGCATCAGGTGATTTTGCATCAAGATGGTAAATCTCGGGATTGCCAAGTCCGCCCCGGAATACAAAAATTCTGGCCGGATCGGAGGTTTCCTGGTTAAACCCCCCAGCTTCGCTCAGTGCTTCAGTCAATGTCATGCGCGCCTTGTTCATCACCAGGCTACGCGAACGGCCGGTAGCGCCGCCGGCAACGAAATGATTGGTTTCGCCCAGCACAAAAACCTTGTTCAGTGCGCTGTCGGGCACATTTAGTACATCGCCATGCCGAAGCAATACATTTTGAGTGACATCGCCTCCTTCATAGAGGTTGAGCAGGTTGATGCTGTAGGTTTTTTCATCCCGGGTCAGGATAATGTTGCGCAAATCCGCTTCTGAATTTACACCTCCCGCATTATTGATGGCTTCCAGCACTGTCAGGGGAACATCCTTGACCAGCTGAACGCCGGGCTGCGCCACTTCGCCAACTACATATACCCGCTGGCTACGATAGGACGCCACCCGTACATCAAGTTGTACAAATTCAATATATTTTGAAAGCCTTCTGGTCAATTCCTCGCGAATATCTTCCACTGTTCGACCGGCTGCCTGCACGATTCCCACATAGGGATAAAAAAAAGTTCCATCTTCTCCCACAACGTTACCAGCCGATTCCGCTGAACGGAATTCACCTGCCGGGATAGTTAGTTCGGGATGATCCCAGACAGTGATGTTGAGAACATCCCTCGGACCTACCCGGTATTGAGTGTAAAGTTCGTTTTTCATGGGCACACCCTTGATCGTTTTTGATCCGATGCGGTAATCAAAATAGTGATTGGCAACGTTGTCAGGGGCGAGGCTGAAGTTTTTGAAATTTTTTTCCAGTTCAATGACCAGCTCGGCATTGATAGTTTGGATATTCAGTTTTTTAAGAATGGCGGCATCATTTTCCCGGGAGGGCATTTCTACGCTGGATTGGCGGGAAAGCGGGCTCATGTGCTGACCAGGCACAATAGTGCAGGCGGCAAGCTGACATAACACCAGAAGTGCAAGATACGATTTCATCAGTGATGTATTCATGATTGAGCGTATTTGTTGGCTTTTGTTAGGGATCGCATCAACTCCTGAAATCAGGGTGGTTATGGATCAGATCGAGTGAAAATTCCAGGTTAATACCGGATGTTCATAATTTTATTACCCACTGGGTAACACTTTGTTCGATAAGTGATAAAGAATGAGCAAATGCTGATAACCCCTTCTGATACGGATCAGTGATGTCGATTTTACTCCATTTACCCAGACGGAATATTTTGCCTTTTGCACTGGGTGTATTTGCTTCAATTTCTGCCTTTTGCCACGCTTCCATCACCAATACAATATCAGCTTCCCGGATCATGTTTTCTGTCAACTGCCGGGCTCGATGTCCCGTAAGATCCAATCCCTTTTCAGCCAATAGCTGGCAGGCGTAAGGATCGGCAGCATGGCCCGTCAAGGCGCCTAGACCGGCGGAATGAATAGAGTATCCTGTTTTACCGGATTTGGAAAGTGCATCGCGTAAGACTTCTTCTGCCATCGGACTCCGGCATATATTACCCACGCAAATGATCAGTATATTGTTGAGCACGGAGGTTATTCAGGAATTATTACAAATTGATTAAAACAGGAGTGGATACTTTATAAGTATTGACACTATACGATTCTTTTGCGAAATGAATTACAACACGACCGGCTTATCGGGTAGTGTATTTCCCTTTTTATTTGTGCCGGCTGGAAAGTGTTCTTGCAGGATTTGTGTAAGCCGTTCAATTCCGGCAAGCACTCCCTGTTCAAATTGTTTGTGGCTGAAAGCGTTTTTCATGGTGTGGCAAATAGTTTCCCAGGTGGCTTGATCCACTTTAGTGTGAATGCCCCGGTCTGCAACAATTTCGATGTTGTGATCGGCCAGCAGCACATAAATTAGCATGCCATTGTTGTATTCAGTATCCCAGACCCGCAACAGGGAAAACACATCAATCGCCCGATCACGCACGGATTGATTTTTGATCAAACGGGATAAATCAAGACTGGCTTCCACTGCGAAGACGATTTCTCCTGCATGAGTAGTTTCGGATTGTGCGATGGCTTGTTCAATCACGGTCAGGGTGGCCGGTGGAAATGCCCGTTTTACAGTGGATTGGCCTGTCATTAGGTGACGGAAAATGCGCATCATATCCATGAATGGTTGTTGAATTGATGGTGACATATAGTAAAAGCAAAACAGAATGTTCAGCCAAATCGGTGTTTCATGCCTGGTTTTGTGGAGATAGCCTGGGGGCAACTGTAAAGGAAAAACCGGATCGCTGCAGTTTTCCTGGTATGCGGATACCTGCTTGACAGCCTGGGGTATGGCACATAGCATCCGCCAGAATTGATTTACAAAGCAGGGCAACCAGATGTCAAAACTGTTATTCAGGCTGCGAAACGTGCCGGATGATGAAGTAGAAGAGGTGCGGGCGTTACTGAGCGAGCATCAGATTGATTTTTATGAAACCTCGGCCGGTAACTGGGGGATTTCGATGCCGGCACTGTGGGTGCGTGACGAGGCGCAGTACGGTCACGCAAGAGTATTGCTAGATACCTACCAGGCACAACGAAGCGAGCGAATACGGGAAGAATATGCCCGCCTCAAACGGGAGGGTAAACATAAAACAGTGCTCGATAGTTTCCGCGAAAATCCTTTTGCTTTCATAGCCTACCTGTTTATCGTGTACGCCTTGCTGTATCTTCCCTACAAAATCATTACCGAATTGAGTCGATAACCGCTGTTAGGGAACCTCTGAAAAACGTCAGCGAGGCAGTCGGTTCAAGGCAAAAACCGGCAAAGAGTGGGGTTTATATGTAACAAATGAGCATTTTGAGCCGATTTTTAACGCAGAAATAACAACGCAGGTTGTTTTGCAGAGATTCCCTGGTATCGATTTTCCGGTTTTACTTCATCCTGTTGCGAGTCAATCAATTGAATGGTTATTTAAGGCTGCTGACAGCGTTTGCTTTGGGCATGGCGACCGTTTCCGGTTTTGCCCCTTTTTATTTTTACCCTGTGCCGGTAGTTACCCTGGCAATGCTGTGCCTGCTCTGGCGCGGAAGTAAAACACCGTTTCAGGCTGGATTGACCGGATTTGCCTTTGGCATGGGATTGTTTGGTGCGGGCGTCACCTGGCTTTATGTCAGCCTGCATGATTTTGGCCACATGACGATGCCACTAGCGGTAGTGGCACTGGTGGTGCTGTGTGCCTATCTTTCCCTGTTTCCCGCTCTGGCCGGTTGGCTGGGTTCTTTGCGCCGATTGAGTTCCACCTGGGCGTGGCCGGGTGTGGTAGCTGCGCTGTGGGCGTTGATGGAATGGGTGCGCGGTACACTGTTTACAGGGTTTCCCTGGCTAACCGTGGGGTATTCGCAGGCACCGGATAGTCCCCTAGCCGGTTTTGCTCCAGTTATTGGCGTGTATGGTTTGTCGCTGTTGCTGATGCTGAGCGCAGCCTGGCTAGCCTGCTGGCTGGAGAACAGACAGCATCGCCGTGTCTGGTTATGGTTGGGAAGCATCTGGTTCACCGGCCTGGGCTTACAGCAAATTCACTGGACGCAGCCGGAGGGTGAGCCTGTAACCGTCAGCTTGCTGCAAGGCAATGTGCCGCAGAACATGAAATGGGAGCCGGAGCATCTGGCGGCCACGATGCAGACTTATGCCCGGCTGGTACGGGAGAGTACGAGCCGGTTGATTGTTACACCGGAAATCTCCTTTCCCCTGTTCGTGGAGCAGGCGCCGCAGGATTTTCTGGAATTGCTGGCTGAACACGCCCGGGCCAGGCAGGGCGATGTGCTGATCGGCATGGTGGAGCGTGATCTGGCAAATGACAGTTACTACAACACCATGTTCAGCCTGGGTTCGTCGCCCGGACAAAGTTACCGCAAATACCATCTGGTACCGTTTGGCGAATATATTCCACTGAAACCGGTATTTGGCTGGATCATTGATGTGCTGCATATTCCGTTGTCGGATTTTTCGCGTGGCGGACTGGATCAACAACCGATGGCACTGGCCGGGCAACGGGTGGCGATCAATATCTGCTACGAGGATGTCTTTGGTGAGGAAATCATCCTGCAGCTGCCGCAGGCCAGTTTGCTGGTCAATGTCAGTAATGATGCCTGGTTTGGCCGTTCGATCGGGCCACGGCAGCATTTACAGATTTCACAGATGCGCGCGCTGGAAACCGGCCGTTATATGTTGCGGGCGACCAATACCGGTGTGACGGCCATTATTGATGAACGGGGCAGGGTGCTGCAGCAGCTGGAGATGTTCACCACTGCCGGTTTGCATGGCAGTGTGCAGGGTTTTGGCGGTGCCACGCCTTATGTCCGGTTTGGAAACAATCTGGTGTTCGCGCTCGTCGGTGTGTTATTGCTGATGGGCGGGCTGGCGGCATTTTCCGGTAAGCGCAAAAACTCTGTAAAATGAGCCCGGTTCATTTTCAAGCTGTTGTCATGCCTACTCCCACTTTTCAGCAAATCATTCTTACACTTCAACAATATTGGGCGCAGCAAGGTTGTGCATTGCTGCAACCTTACGACATGGAAGTCGGTGCTGGTACCAGCCATACCGCTACCTTTCTGCGTGCGCTCGGGCCGGAACCCTGGCGCGCTGCCTATGTGCAGCCTTCCCGCCGCCCGAAGGATGGCCGTTATGGCGATAATCCCAATCGCCTGCAGCATTACTATCAGTTTCAGGTTGTGCTGAAACCCGCTCCTCGCGATATTCTGGATTTGTATTTCCGCTCATTGCAGACGCTGGGGCTGGATTTGCAGCAAAACGATGTACGGCTAGTCGAGGATGACTGGGAAAACCCCACACTGGGTGCCTGGGGATTGGGATGGGAAGTCTGGCTGAACGGTATGGAGGTAACGCAGTTCACTTATTTTCAGCAGGTGGGCGGAATCAATTGCCGACCAGCCACAGGTGAAATTACCTACGGGCTGGAACGATTGGCTATGTACCTGCAAGGGGTAGAGAATGTATACGACCTGACCTGGACGGACGGGTTGACCTATGGAGATGTCTATCACCAGAACGAAGTAGAGCAATCCACTTATAACTTCGAACATAGCGATACCGGATTTCTGCTGTTGTCCTTTGGCAAGCTGGAAGCACAGGCCAACCAGCTGATCGACGCGCAACTGGCCTTGCCTGCTTACGAACAGGTATTGAAAGCGGCGCATACCTTCAACCTGCTGGATGCACGCGGCGCGATCTCGGTGACTGAGCGTGCAGCATATATCGGCCGTATCCGCAATCTATCGCGCCGGGTGGCGCAAGCCTACTACGATAGCCGCTTGCGTTTGCAGCCGCCGTTTCCGCTGGCGCCACGCGAGTGGGTTGACCAGGTTCTGAATCAGACGGAGATTGCTTGATGAATGACAATCTGCTGATTGAACTGCTGACTGAGGAACTGCCTCCCAAATCACTTGATAAACTGGGTAATGCCTTTGCAGCTACCGTGGTTGAAAGTCTGAAAAATCAGCATCTCGCCACACCAGATACCACGCTGACGGTATTTGCCTCTCCACGCCGACTGGCTTTGCATTTGACTGCCATTGCCAGCCAGGCGCCGGATCAGGCCGTGACGCTCAAGCTGATGCCGGTTGCCATCGGGCTGGATGAACAGGGGCTGCCGACCGCTGCCTTGCGCAAGAAACTGGCGGCACTTGGCGTAGAAAACATCTCTGTCACGGCACTTAAGCGGGTGCAAGATGGCAAAGCGGAAATGCTGCTGCTGGAACAGCGCGTGACCGGCGTTTTGCTGGCTACAGGATTGCAAAAAGCGGTAGATGAGGCTGTCCGGCAGTTGCCGGTGCCCAAGGTCATGACATATCAGCTGGCTGATGGCTGGGAGAATGTACATTTCGTGCGGCCGGTACATGGACTGATCGCCTTGCATGGATCGCATATCGTGCCAATCAGGGCGTTTGGATTTACTGCCGGCAACACGACCCGGGGACATCGTTTTGAAGCAAAACGGGATGTGCTGGTGATTGATCACGCTGATCACTATGCATCGTTGCTGGAAACAGAAGGCGCCGTCATCCCAGGTTTTGATCGCCGTCGCAACCGGATCAGGGCTGGGCTGGAAGCGGCCGCCCGTGCAGCACAACTGCAATGTCTGGATGATGCCGCCTTGCTGGATGAAGTGACTGCGCTGGTGGAGCAGCCCAATATCCTGATGGGTACCTTCCCGGCAGATTTTCTGGAAGTGCCGCAGGAATGCCTGATTTCGACCATGAAAATCAACCAGAAGTATTTTCCTTTGCTTGATCAGGCCGGGCGGCTGACCAACCGGTTTCTGATTGTCTCCAATAGCACGCCGTCCGATCCTTCGCAAATTATTGCGGGTAACGAGCGGGTAATCCGTTCAAGGTTGGCGGATGCAAAATTCTTCTTCGATCATGATCGCAAACGGACGCTGGCGGACCGGCTGCCCGAGCTGGATAAGGTGATTTACCACCATCAGCTTGGTTCGCAGGGATTGCGTACCCGCTATGTGCGGGCTCTGGCGCGCATGATCGCACGGTTACTGGGGGATGAAGTGTTATCGGCGCAGGCGGATCAGGCAGCGATGCTGGCCAAGGCTGATCTGCTTACCGATATGGTGGGAGAATTTCCCGAGTTACAAGGCATCATGGGGCGCTACTACGCGCAGTTCGAGGGAATGGATGAAACCATCGCATTTGCTATCGAGGATCACTACAAGCCGCGTTTTGCCGGAGACATCCTGCCACGCAGCCAGGCTGGAGTATGTGTGGCGCTGGCCGACAAACTGGAAACACTGGTAAGTCTGTTCAGTATCGGCCAGCTGCCGACAGGCGACAAGGATCCTTATGCATTGCGCCGTCACGCGCTGGGCATCATTCGTATCCTCATTGAAAGAAATCTGCCAATCGGACTGGGTGATTTGATTGCAGGCGCCGCACATGTGTTGGGAGATTCATCCGTGGGCGAACCAGGAACAGAAGCACATTACGCCCGGCCAGTCACACCGGAACTCACGACACAATTGCAGGATTTCTTTTTTGACCGCCTTGCCAGCAGTCTGCGCGATCAGGGATACACCGCGCAGGAAGTGGAAGCCGTTCTGTATCTGCGCCCCTCTTTGTTGTGTGAAATTCCCAGGAGACTGGCTGCGGTACGCGCATTTGCCGCCTTGCCGGAAGCGGCCAGTCTGGCAGCTGCCAACAAGCGCGTAGGCAATATTCTCAAAAAATCGGAATTTGATGCTGCCGCTGGTATTGATAAAACCTGTTTGCAGGCGCCGGCCGAAATTGCCTTGTATCACGCTTTGTCCGGGATCGAGTCGGATGCCAGGCAGGCGTTTGACAAGGGTGATTACGTGACAGCACTGCAAATTCTGGCTGCATTGAAAACGCCGGTTGACGCATTTTTTGATCAGGTGATGGTGAATGACGAAAACGAGGCGTTGCGGCGCAATCGTCTGGCACTGCTGGCTGCTTTGCAGGCAACAATGAATCGCGTTGCGGATATTTCCAGACTGGCTGCCTGAACATTCCATAAATGAAGCTGATTATTCTCGACCAGAACGGTGTCATCAATCAGGGGCGCGACGCCTGCATCAGGACACCCGATGAATGGAAGCCCGTTCCAGGCAGTCTGCAGGCGATTGCACGACTGGTTCATGCTGGTTACCGGGTAGTTACGGCAACCAATCAATCCGGCATCGGTCGTGGTTTGCTTGACATGACCACCTTCAATTCAATCAATGACAGGATGCTCCGTGCCGTGCAACAGGAAGGTGGACGCATCGATGCCCTGTTTTTCTGCCCGCATACGCAGCATGACAAATGCACCTGCCGCAAGCCGGGCATCGGCATGTTCAAGGAAATTCGCCAGCGTTACGGCGTTGAACTAAGTCAGGTACCCGCTGTGGGAGATTCACTGCGTGATCTGCAGGCAGCAGCCAAAGCGGGTGCGATACCGGTATTGGTACTGACCGGCAAGGGAAAAGACACACTGGCGGGAGGCGAACTGCCGGCAAACACGCAAATCTATCCCGATCTTTCCGCCGTGGTGGATAGTCTCGAAATTCAGGCGGTGTGATGGCTGTACTGCGCTCCATGATCTACACACTGCTGCAGGCGATCATTACCCCGCCGTATGCACTGTTTACGCTAGCCTGTTTTCCCTTGCCTGTGCATCGGCGCTACCAAGTCACCTATGGCTGGACCCGGCTGATGCTGTTCATGCTGCGCACCATTTGCGGCCTGCGTTATGAAGTACTGGGGCGGGAACATATTCCGGATCGACCGTCGGTCATCCTTTCAAAACATCAATCAGCCTGGGAGACGCTGGCCTTGCAGCAGATTTTTCCGCCACAGGTATGGGTGCTTAAAAAAGAGCTGCTGCGTATTCCGTTTTTTGGCTGGGGGCTTGCCATGACCAATCCCATCGCGATTGATCGCAGTGCGGGCAAAGCAGCGCTGGAACAAATCGTGGAACAGGGGCGTGAGCGGCTGCAGCAGAATTTCTGGATTGTTGTGTTTCCGGAAGGCACACGCATTCCACCGGGCAGCAAGGGCAAATACCGTATCGGTGGTGCCTGGCTGGCAGTGCATACAGGCGCACTGGTTGTGCCGGTGGCGCACAATGCAGGTGAATTCTGGGGGAAAAACTCCTTTGTCAAATACCCCGGCACTATTACCGTGAGTATTGGCCAGCCGATAAACCCCGCTGGCCTGGAAGCAGGGGAATTGATGGCGCAGGCCGAAGCCTGGATCGAAGCCGAAACTATGCGCATCAGTCAAAAGATCCGTCCGTAATATGTAGCAAAAAATTCCCTTTCTGTGATATGCCGGGAGTATTATCTGATTAGCATAGTTTGATCGGATCCAACCCGCAGCCTCGAAAGTAATCGAGGCCATTCCAGACAAGGAGAAAATATCATGGCCACAGAAAAGCGCGGTTCCCGCTCCGGTAGCAGCAAGGCGGCAGGCAGCAAATCAGCCACTGCCAAACAGACCAACACCCGCCAAATCAATCCCTTTGCCGAAATTCTCCATTCCAAGGTATCTGTCGAATTTCCGACGCTATTGAACAAAGAAGGCAGTGCTCCCGAAGTTGGCACGGTGGTGTACATCCATGGTATCGCCAACAAACCAGTGGCTTCGGTCCTGAAATGCCAGTGGGATTCAGCCCTGTTTGGCGCGTCTATGGGGGATCGTACCCGCATGGCGTACTGGGTGGATCGCAATCGTTATCCAAAGCCTGTGGAAGCCAGTTGTGCCGATAAGGATACCTTTTCCGATGAACCCGGAATTATGGGCATCCAATCCTTACAGGAATTCGGGCTGGAACCGGAAATCAAGCTTGGTGGAGCTGAACGCAAGATCATGGCCGCACTGGAAGAACGCCTGGCTGCCGGGGAAAAACAACCCACTGGCGTTGATGTCAAGGTACTGCCATTTACGGAAAATGTGCGGTTGTGGATCACCCGGCGCCTTACCAAACGGTTTCTCAAGGATGTGCAGGATTTCTTTTTTGACGAACACAAGCGCGACCTGATGGAACAATCGCTGCGTGACCGTCTGGATGTGGGCGGCGGGCCCTTTGTCGTGATTGCCCACAGCCAGGGTTCGATGATTGCCTATCACGTGTTGCGCCAGTTGCAGAAAGTGAATTGTGATGTGCGCCTGTTCATTACCATCGGTTCTCCGCTCGGGATTCAGGAAGTGCAGGATGTACTTGGCAAGATCGGCCCAGGTAAACCGCTGGCTGTACCGGAATGTGTTGATCGCTGGCTGAATGTGGCTGAACGGCTTGATCCTGTTGCTCTGGATTCGCATCTCGTTAATGATTTCCAGCCCAATAGCCGTGGCGTGAAGGTCAAGGATCATACCGGCCTGATGATGAATCCCGACTGGCAATCCAATCCACATTCGGGGACGGGCTATCTCTCGCTTGATATTGTGCGCGAGGCTGTGCGCGAAGTTACCGGGCCTACCTTCAGCAATCCGGTTGGCCGTAATATCCTGATGAAGGATTTGGTGGATAACATCGAGGATGGACATCGCGAACAACGACACCCCACGCTGATCCAGCTGGTCTCGGATGACAAGGAGGCAGCTTCGCTGGATGAGGTGCGTGAACATCTCCGGAAGCTGATCGAGAATGTGCTGATTTTCAACAATGTCAAACCTGAAGAAGGGCGTATCCAGCTCATGCGCCGGTTCATCTCAGCGGATCTGACACGGGGCGAAATTGAGGAATTGCGCTCACATTGCAGCACACTGAAAATTGATCGCGTATGGCGCAATGCTGTCAAGCGAACGTTGCTGCATCAATCAGCACATACGATTCAGGTACGTCCAGCCAATCTTGGTTATGGCGCCTGTGGGCAGGATATTGCGTGGGCCGTGCTGGATACCGGCATTGCTGCCGATCATCCTCATTTCAAAAAGCACGGTAATGTCGTTGCCCAGTGGGATTGCACCGGCAATGGCAGTCCACGGCAACTGAAACCCGGTGATAATGGCTTTGGCACGCTGGATGGTAATGGGCACGGCACACACGTTGCTGCCACCATTGCAGGCGGCTTGACCTTGCCCCGGGATGAAAAGGACGCATCCGAAATTACCTTGCAGGGAATGGCCCCCGAGGCCAGGCTTTACGGTTTCAAGGTGCTCAAGGATAACGGTAGCGGGGAAGATGCCTTCATTATCAAGGCGCTCGATACCATTGCAGAGCTGAATGAACGCGCCGGCAAGCTGGTTATTCATGGCGTGAACCTCAGTCTGGGCGGCAGTTTCGACCCGAGTGTATTTGGTTGCGGCCATACACCGCTGTGTCAGGAGTTGCGGCGCCTCTGGCGTCAAGGGGTGTTGGTTTGTCTGGCAGCTGGTAATGAAGGCTACGCGCTGCTTGATTCTGCCAGCGGGGTCATATCGGCCAATATGGATCTGTCCATCGGCGATCCGGCCAATCTGGAAGAAGCCATTGCCGTGGGTTCGGTACACAAGAACAATCCCCATACATACGGCGTTTCCTATTTTTCCTCGCGCGGCCCGACTGCAGATGGGCGCATGAAGCCGGATCTGGTAGCCCCGGGCGAGAACATTCTTTCAGCGCGCCATCAATGGCCGAAAGGAAAATTCACCGTGCGCAATGCCTACGTGGAAATGAGCGGCACCAGCATGGCTACTCCGCATGTTTCCGGGTTGCTGGCTGCTTTTCTTTCTGCCCGCCGGGAATTCATCGGCTACCCCGATCGTGTCAAGGCATTGTTGCTGCAGCATTGCACTGATTTGGCGCGTGACCCCTACATCCAGGGAAAAGGTATGCCCAATCTGGTGAGAATGATCATGAACACCTGAGCAGCGGACAATTCAGAGTTGATACGGCCTATATCCTGGGTAGTGTCACACCCTGTTGAAACTGGTATTTGCCGTTACGATCCTTGTAGGATGTTTCGCAGACTTCATCTGCTTCGAAGAAGATGACTTGCGCCACGCCCTCGTTGGCGTAGATCCTGGCCGGCAGGGGAGTGGTATTGGAAAACTCCAGCGTGACATACCCTTCCCATTCCGGCTCAAATGGTGTGACGTTGACGATAATGCCGCAGCGGGCATAGGTGGATTTTCCCAGGCAAATCGTCAGCACATTGCGCGGAATGCGGAAATACTCCACCGTGCGCGCCAGTGCAAAGGAGTTGGGCGGGATGATGCAGATATCGCTTTTGACATCGACAAACGAGTTCGAATCAAAATGTTTGGGATCAACGATGGTTGAATTCAGGTTGGTGAACAACTTGAATTCGTCCGAGCAGCGGATATCGTAACCGTAGCTGGAAGTGCCGTAGGACACGATGCTCTCGCCATCGCGCTGCTTGATCTGATGGGGTTCGAATGGCTCGATCATGCCGTATTCGGCAGCCATTTTGCGTATCCATTTGTCTGACTTGATCGACATGAGCGGGCCTTAATCGTCTTCCATGATGATCTGGGTGAACACATCCGAATAGTCGCGTGCCATATCGGAGATTTTGGCAGCTGTACGGCGTGCAATGGTGCGGTAGGTGGCAGCGATCTGGCCATCCGGTTCAGCCACAACACTGGGTTTGCCGGTATCGGTATGTTCGCGGATACGAATATCCAGCGGGAGTGCGCCGAGCAGTTCGACATTGTAATCCCGGCACATTTTCTCACCGCCGCCAGTGCCGAAGATTGGTTCCGTGTGGCCGCATTTCGAGCAAGTATGCAGGCTCATGTTTTCCACAATACCCAGAATTGGGATGCCGACTTTCTCAAACATCTTCAGACCCTTGCGCGCATCCAGCAAGGCGATATCCTGCGGGGTGGTGACGATTACCGCGCCAGTTACCGGTATTTTCTGGGCCAGCGTCAGTTGAATATCGCCGGTACCGGGAGGCAGATCAATCACGAGATAATCCAGATCTTGCCAGAGGGTGTCATTCAATAACTGTTGCAACGCCTGCGTGACCATCGGGCCACGCCAAACCATTGGCGTTTCCACATCGATCAGCAAACCGATCGACATCATCTGGATACCGTGCGCCCGCATCGGTTCGATGGTTTTGCCATCCGGAGAATCCGGCCGTCCACTAACGCCCAGCATTTGCGGCTGGGAAGGACCATAGATATCCGCATCCAGAATTCCCACGGTTGCGCCTTCTGCAGCCAGTGCCAGTGCCAGATTGGCAGCCGTGGCGGATTTGCCGACACCGCCCTTGCCAGAGGCGACAGCAATAATGTTCTTAACGCCGGGCAGCAGCTTGAGCTTGCGCTGTGCGCTGTGCGCAATAATGTTGCTGGTGATATGGATTGTTACCGATCCAATTCCCGGCAAGCTGCGCAGGGCTTGTTCGATTTGCTGGTGGACGGCTTCCAGCACGCTTTTGGCCGGATAGCCCAGTTCGATATTGACCGTTACATTGTTCTGGTCGATTTGAATATGCCCAACTGCCTTGCTTGTGACGTAGTCCTTGCCGGTTGTTGGATCAATAGTCTGACCCAGCACCGTTTCGATTTGTTGTTGTGTGATCATCGGGATGGTTCTCCTGCCATCAAAACTGTTGATGTTAGCAAATATCGCGCCTGCTGGTTGTTATACAATCCTTTTTTTCGCATGATCCGGGTTGATTGATACTGATGACTACACGCACTATTCTGGTAACTTCCGCGCTGCCTTATGCCAATGGCAGCATTCATCTGGGGCATCTGGTCGAATATATCCAGACCGATATCTGGGTACGTTTCCAGAAAATGCAGGGGCATACAGTTCATTACGTTTGTGCAGATGATACGCACGGCACACCGATCATGCTGCGCGCCGAGAAGGAAGGCATTACACCAGAAGCACTGATTGCACGTGTGCATACCGAACATTTGCGCGATTTCACCGGCTTCCATATTACATTTGATCAGTATTACAGCACACACTCCGATGAGACCCGCTATTACGCCGAGGATATTTATCTGAAGCTGAAAGCAGCCGGATTGATTGCCGTGCGTGCCATCGAACAACTTTACGACCCGGTCAAGAACCTGTTTCTGCCGGATCGTTTCGTCAAGGGAGAATGCCCCAAATGCGGTGCGGCCGATCAATATGGTGATTCCTGTGAAGCCTGTGGCGCAGCCTACGCGCCGACGGAACTAAAAAATCCCTATTCTGCCGTCTCCGGCGCAACACCCATTCGCAAAGCCTCGGAACATTTCTTTTTCAAGTTATCGGATGCACGCTGTGCAGATTTTCTGCGCCGATGGACACGCGAAGGCAATCACCTGCAAGCGGAAGCAGCCAATAAAATGGCGGAATGGCTGGGTGAAGCAGGCGAAAACAAGCTCTCCGACTGGGATATTTCGCGCGATGCGCCTTATTTCGGCTTCGAGATCCCCGGCGAAACCGGCAAGTATTTTTACGTCTGGCTGGATGCGCCCATCGGTTACATGGGCAGCTTTAGAAAACTCTGCGCGCAAAAGGGTATTGATTTCGATGCATACTGGAATAAAGACTCCGCAGCCGAGCTGTATCACTTCATCGGCAAGGATATTCTTTATTTCCACGCACTGTTCTGGCCAGCCATGCTGGAAAATGCCGGTTATCGCACACCCACGCAGATTTTTGCCCATGGCTTTCTGACCGTGAATGGTGAAAAAATGAGCAAGTCACGCGGAACGTTCATTACGGCGGAAAGCTACCTGGAACAGGGATTAAATCCGGAATGGCTGCGCTATTACTATGCCGCCAAGCTGAACGGCAGCATGGAAGATATCGACCTGAACCTGGATGATTTTGTTGCGCGCGTGAATTCCGATCTGGTGGGTAAATACATCAACATCGCCAGCCGCTGCGCCGGTTTCATCAGCAAGCGTTTTGGTGGAAAACTGGTGGAAGGCGAAGATTACCGCCTGCTGCAGCAAATGGTGGATAAGCACTTTTCCGGCTGGCAGCCGGGTGTGATTGAAGCTGCCTATGAAGCGCGCGATTTTTCTGCTGCAGTGCGCCACATCATGCGGCGCGCGGATGAAGTCAACGAACTGATTCACGCGCTTGCCCCGTGGGAGATCGCCAAGGATGAAGCACGGGAATGCGAACTGCATCGTGCCTGCAGTCTGGGGATTCAAATGTTCTACCTGCTTTCCTGCTACCTGAAACCAATCCTGCCGCACACCGCCAGGCAGATCGAAGATTTTCTCGGTGCGGGAGAACTTGCCTGGCAAAAACAACAGGCAGGGCAGCCTCTATCCGCCACATTGCTGCCTCCCGGCCATGTGATCAACCCTTACCAGCACCTCATGACCCGTATCGATTCCAAACAAATCAGCGCACTTATTATGGCCAACCAGCAAACCATGCAACCCACTACAACCGAAGCTGCATCACATTCCCCGCAACGGCATGCCGAAGCACAGCAACAGGCTATCGCACCCATTGCCGAAACCATTTCAATTGAGGATTTCGGCAAAATCGACCTGCGCATTGCCCGTATTCTTGACGCACAGCATGTTCCCGGCGCCGATAAACTGCTGCAACTGACACTGGATATTGGTTCAGGCCAACGCACAGTTTTTGCCGGTATCAAATCTGCTTACGACCCGGAAACCCTGAAAGGGCGGCTGACCGTGATGGTTGCCAACCTTGCACCGCGCAAAATGAAATTCGGCCTCTCGGAAGGCATGGTGCTGGCAGCAAGTGGCGAAAGCGGCGGACCTTTCCTGCTCGCCCCGGATAGCGGCGCACAACCCGGGATGCGGGTGAAGTAGAAAAGTATTTGATGCGAACGCCGCCATTAGTACTTCGATTCCGATCAGCGTTTGAAAGAGTGTTTTCACCAGCAAGGCACGGATTTGCCTGAACCTGAAAGAAACATGAATGTCACCATCTGTTGCATCGTTACAAGGCTGTTCCGCACCTAACGTAGCGTTCGAGCGCACACTGCTGCGCAATGCTTGCAGCTACGCCCACTTGAGCGGGCGCGGTCAACCCCAAATCCCGTTGACCGCTTGTTCCCGCTCTGCGGGGTGACGCTCAACTTTAATCGTTGGGCATTGCCAAATTCGCGGAGTCATCTCATGTTCAAAGTTGGCAACGAATACACGCGAGACGAAATTTACCTCCAAGTGGGCGGTAGCAAGCAGGCGTACTTGCCAACCGTTTCTGGTGCCGTAGTCGCGGCCTGCATCAAACCGCAACTCAATCCCCGTGCGCCTCATGTCATTCTGTGCGGTCAAGGACCGGTCATTGCGGCCGCTGGGGCTGCATTGGCTGCACAAGCTGGGCCTATCCCTGTTTTCATCAAACGCGGCGTAAACCGCTGGGAGTTTCAAGGTAAGCTCCGGGTTGTTGCGGCGCATTCTTCTGGCCCCCAGTTTTCTGCTTTGGTTGCTGGGTCAGGTCGGCAGGCTTCCGATGTTTCGCTCGCAATCGAACTGGCCTAACATTTCCTTCCACGCGACGGCCTACAGCCGCGCGTGAAGTCACACGTTAGACAGGCAAGCCAGCTATGGGATTTACGCTTGAGCAAGTTGTACCGTGGGGACGTTCGTATGACGAATACGTCAGTATGTTCAAACTCACTGAGAAGGATTTAGGTCTCCGCATTCTTGGTTGTGGAGACGGCCCTGCTGCATTCAATACCGAGCTAACCAAACGCGGGGGAAGTATCGTCTCGGTCGATCCGATCTATGTTTTTGACACCGCACAAATCAGAGGCCGCATCGCCGAAACATATAAAACCGTGATGACCCAGATGCACAAGAACCAAGGCGATTATGTTTGGGAAGACATTCCATCGGTCGAGCAACTCGGTAAAATTCGAATGTCCGCGATGGAAGACTTTCTCGCTGATTTCAATGCTGGAAAACAACAAGGCCGCTACATTGCAGGAGAATTGCCGTCATTGCTTTTCGAGAGCGAGAAATTCGACATTGCCTTGTCTTCTCATTTCTTGTTCCTGTACAGCGCGCACTTATCGGCAGAGTTCCATATTCAGGCACTCCAGGAAATGTTGCGTGTAGCGCGCGAAGTTAGAATATTCCCGCTGCTTGCTCTTGACGGCGCTTCATCACCATATCTCAAGGCGGTGAATGAATATTTCTCAGCAAGGGGTTTCAGCGTAGATACCATACGCGCACCTTATGAGTTTCAGTGAGGCGGCAATGAAATGCTGGTTATCAAGCCTGTCTAACATTGCGGTCGAGAGGGACGCTCCGCGCCCCTCACCTTAAACGTTATGTCGCTCAAGGAAGGCGGTTATGAGTTACACAGCCACCATATTCAACGTAATGATTGCTTCTCCTGGCGATGTGGCATCCGAACGGGCAATTGTTCGCGATGTAGTTTATGAATGGAACGCCGTCAATTCCGGTGCACGAAAGATCGTTTTACTCCCCATTGGCTGGGAAACCCATTCCTCCCCAGAGATGGGAGCGCCTGCACAGCAAATTATCAATCGCCAAGTGTTGAATAAATGCGATCTTCTAGTAGGCGTCTTCTGGACTAGGATCGGAACGCCAACCGAAAAGCATCTGAGTGGCACGGTGGAGGAGATCGAAGAGCATATTGCGTCTGAAAGGCCGGCTATGCTGTATTTCTCAAGCCAGCCTGTTGCGATGGACACAGTCGACCTCGATCAGGTTCAGAGATTGAAAGCATTCAAACAATCGTGCCAAAGCCGTGGTCTTTATGAGGGTTACGACAGTCATGCGGAGTTCAAGGAAAAGTTCTATCGACATCTGCAATTGAAATTAAATGAGCACCCATTATTTCAAGTGGACGAAGTAAGCCCAGATAACACTACCATCGTTGAATCCCGCACCAAGATCCCCGACCTTTCGCAGGAAGCACGAGCACTACTGAAGGAGGCTAGCCAAGATAGCGGAGGCACGATTCTCCATGCTCGCTATATCGGGGGCACTGCCATTCAAACAAATGGAAAGAATTTGATTCCGTCTAACGACCGGCGCGAAGTGGCGAAATGGGAAGAGGCTCTAGAACAACTCAGTTCTTACGAACTCGTGGTTGATCGTGGCTATAAGGGCGAAGTATTCGAAATCACAAACCTCGGGTATCAAGTCGCCGATATGATTGCGCTATGAGCAACATAACATGTCGCTCTAGCGGACCGCCTCCGGCGACCGCTGAGCTTCAACGTTGGGCATTCTGCTAGAAGTGAGAATTTTCAATGTATGAATCAAGACAGGTTCCACCCATACCTAGGGCGCACTTCGTTCGCCGCTTGGTTGGGCACTCTCTTGTCTCGTTAGCGGTAGTTGGCGCCTCACTCCTAGCCGGCATGATTGGCTATGAATACTTCGAGCATCTCAGTTGGGAGGATGCCTTCCTTAACGCAGCCATGCTGCTCGGTGGGATGGGGCCTGTGAATGCTCCTCAGTCCAATGCCGGGAAGATCTTCGCCGGGGTTTATGCGTTGTATGCGGGGATCGTGTTCCTGATTGCATGTGCCATCATTGTCTCGCCGGTAATCCACCGGATTCTTCATACGTTTCATTGGCAAGAAGATGAATAGGCGAGTCGAGCCCAACAATTAACTCCAACAATTTAAGGTTGAGCAAAACGATCTTTCGTTTTGGCAAGCCATCAGCAGGTGCGTAGCGTATGCCGCTTACTCCAACATGTAAAACGGCTAACCTGGCGCTCAACTTTGCTCCCTTCAAGTCGCTGAGTGCTACACAATAAAGCCGCGCGGTGCCGGTTATGCCTCACCAGATCGTATCAATGAGCGCAGATTGTCGCAGGCTCAAATCAGCTATAACTAATTGCGCGTTATAAATAATGGATGTCGCTGCAATAATTCTATCTGCCGGATCATTATTAATCTCAGATCCAAAGCTGGTTGACAGCTCTGCAATTTCTGGAGAAATCGAAACAACAGAAATGTTGCGTGACTCAAGAAATAGATTTAGGAAATTTGCTGCAGTTGTATCAATTTCGATACGGGCGCGTTTGATAAGCATTGAAATTTCCCAGATTGAAATATCGGAAATTATCAAAGCATTGTGCTCATCTGCCTTGGTAATCGCAGCTTTAGCTTTATCAGTTAATTTAGTTTGATCCAGGGTGTCCCATATGATGGTGCATGTGTCTAACAGAATCACAGCGCGGCATCCCATGGGGTATCCAGCGGGCTGGTCACATCATTGATTTTGGCGGTAGCAGCGAGCTCTGCAAGCTGCTTCTTCGCCACAGATTTTTTATCGGCAGGTGGAACAATGGTTGCTAGAACCCTGCCGTTTGTTGTAACGGTAATCTGCTCTCCATGGCTTGCTTTTTCCAGGTATTTCAAAAGATTAGCTCTAAGATCGCTAATATTTACAGTCAAACATGATTAATCACTTCAATATTTGTACAAAATTCTTGTACAAGTATGCATGTGAAGACATAACAAGGCAATGCACCCAATCTCCATTCCTGATAAGAAAACGGCATAGCACAACCGGATTGCGCTACCGGTGAAACTTCCGTAAGACCAGCCAGAAAGCTGTGGTACTGCGGCGATCAGGGCTGCCTTGGTCCTGGTGAACTGGCCAGTTATTACCAGTCATTTGAATAATTATAAAAATACAACGAATGCTAAGATAAACAAGGTCGGAGCTCTTTGTCATTACAGGGCTTTATGTGTATACAGCCTTGTAACGGCCGGGATATCCCGGCCTTTTTTATTCCCTGTTTTACAGGGAGTAGTGAAACTGGTTAACCAGGTAAATAAAAAATATCAAGAAAGAAGGGAGATAACGTGTTTAAAAAAATCAGTATTTCTGTTGTACTCGTCGCACTCAGTCTGACATTGAATCAATCAGCCACGGCTGGCAGAACCGTAGAGGATTTTCAGGTTTGGGGAAATATTACGGCGCAGGGTAATTTTGGTTTCATTAACCCGGATAACCCTGATCTGAAGAGATTCAGATGGTGGATGGAAGGGCAGGGGCGTTTTGGTAATGATGCCTCGCAGTTTACCCAGGCCATCGTCCGCCCGGGTCTGGGTTATGCGATTACCGACAAAATCGTGGTCTGGGCAGGTTACGCCTGGATTCCTACAGCTGAACCGCTGGTCTTAAAACCAAGACATCCGTTCAATGAGCACAGAATCTGGCAGCAAGTAACCTGGGCGGATGATTTTTCTTTCGGTAAATTGTCATTGCGCAGTCGTTTTGAGCAACGATTCTTTGATCATGATGCACCTGTTTCCGGTAGTAACGATGTCGCTTACCGTTTTCGTCAATTGGTCAAACTGGCCATCCCAGTTACCATGATTGACCCAAATCTTAGTTTTATCGTTCAGAACGAAGTATTCGTCGCATTGAATACGGTGAGCAATCCCGGTTTTATTTCCCGTGGCTTCGATCAGAATCGCGCTTTTATAGGTCTGGGTTACAAGGCTTATCAGAACGCAACCGTTGAAATGGGTTATATGAACCAATTCATTGACAGGCGCCATAATCCCCGCCCTGATCAAATGATGCACAATCTAGTGGTTAATCTGTTCCTGAATTTCTGATGTTTGCCCGGTAACGGGCAGACTGGAAATTTTATGTGGCCGGCTGATTCTTTCAGGCGAAAGGATGCCGGCTACATTTTCCAGAATTGGTTACAACAGCTTTTCAGGCGGCAAACAGTTCTGCAAATCCTGCAATGTTTAAATTCAAGGTTCCCCAATACAAAACTGGCAATTTGTTGTATGTGATAGGGCTGAAATTGCCCGGAATGAGCTTGTGGTGCCTGATGCTGGAAGAAACTGGTATTGGCAGGCAACGGCAGTAAAGTACCACCGCTGCCAGGCTGAAGCGTGTATTAGCCGATGACGTCCACCGTACCATCGAGCGACATAAGCAGCATTTCTACTTTTAATTCCGGGTATTTCTCGCTAATCATCTTTTTAAGATGATTAAGATGAGTGGCGTGAGTTTCTTTTTCAACACTCGGATCTTTAGTATGTTCGGCGCCGAGAATAACCTTGTAGGCACCGCAATCGCGATGATCCATCACCATAACCGTATGGATATTATGGAGCTTGATTGCAATATCCAGATGCTCCCAGAAAGTCTTGTTCCACTCGGGGTATTTGTCAGTAATGGCTCCAAGAGAAGCGCCAGCCAGAATGACGTGATCGTATTTGTTGCGCATGCCGCGATCGCTCATGTAACGCTCAATGTCGTCAACAAGCCGGTAATCCATACAGCTGAGGAGCAGAGCGTCCGTTCCACCTGCTGCCCTTGCTTCGGGTAACCACGAAGTGGCGGTCAGCAAGCTGACACCCCCACCCAACGCAGCCAATTGCATGAATTTTCTGCGGCTTTCCCCCTTAATTGCTGGAGCTTGTTCTTTTTGCTGTTTCATATATGTATTCTATTTAGCAGGTTAAAAAATAGATCAGCAGTGAGAAATTTCTGCTCACTGCTGGTCGGGTCAGATCTGGACGGCCAAAATGGAAGTACCCCGCCTGAATAAATGTACTCCCTGTAAAAAGTTGTTCAGCTCTATTCTGATATACAAAATAGGGCTGTCAGGCTTCGTCTGATTATAAAGTTTTTTGTGGAATGCTTGATTGGGAATGCGACAATTTTTCGCATCCAGGTCGCGTACATCAATGAGAGGTGGCGCCTTCATTCATGGCCTGCAAGAAGGGAAGGCAGGTAAAAATCCAGCTGGATAAGGGAACACAGGGCTGGGAGCAAATAAAACGCCCCCAGCCCTGAAACCTGGTTCCTCAGACGGTTATTGAACCGGGTTGCGCTGCTGATCGGTCAATCCGGCAGACCACCGGGAGTTAAGGTTCTGTGCCCAGCCGTTATAAACATTGGGTAAGGCCACTACACCCTGTCCACCATAACCTGCCATATTGCTGACAGTATCATCCTTCGGCACGCTGTTATCAGCCACCAGCGTTACTGCACCTGCCACTTCTGCATCACTCAGATCTCCATCGCCATTTGGATCCGGATCAATCACGATCAACCGGTTGGAGAATTTATTGGTGACATAGGCATAGTATCCACCTCCTTTCTTGGCTCCAAAATTGGCTCCATGGCAACCTGGGTCGCAAGGCAGGGTTTTGACGATGGTGTCTGTTCTGGTGTCGATTACAACCAGCTGGCCACCATAGGAGGCCGTTACCATAACTTTGCCGTCTGGTGATACCGGAGACTGGATTGGCAGTATGCCAATCGGGCCAGTGATGTCGCCGGAAATCGGGTTGTAATGCTCGATCAGATTGATGTTTTTAATAAAGTGACCATCATTTCCATCCATCACTGTGATGCTGTGGTGCAGCAGATTGGCCGCATAGACCTTGCTGGAATCCGGCAGCATACCAATGGCAATCGGGTGGGCACCAGGCTGCCCATCGCCAGTTGCTGTTCTGGCAACAATCTTGCCATCTTCAACATCATAAAACCCGGCATCGTGTGTATTGATATTGGGTGTGATGATGCGTTTGCCATCTGCCGAAATCCAGTGACCATGAGGACTGCCAGGTGCTTGACCGTGGTTTTGGGTCAACAGCGCCCGGTTGATATTGGTGGTGCCAGCCGGAATGATGACTACATCGTTCTCGCCATTGATGGCTACAGTGATGTCATCCGTGTTGGGGAGAGTCATCACATGCGAAGGAGAATCGCCTACCTGGACATTGCTGATCAGCTTGCCGTTTTTCTGGTTAATGGCGGTCAACTTGTTATCAAACCACTGGGTGGTATAGACAATCGAATGATCGCGATTTGGCCACATGTTGTGCGGATTGTTCAGATTGATCTGCGGCAGGGCAATTTTCCGTTTGAGCTTCCAGTTGCTGGTATCCACCACCGTAATAGTGCCCGGTTTGGTTTTGCCAGCCGTTTTTTCAAACTGGGTATCCACCCATACTTCGCCTACCCCTGGTACAGCCGGTTTGCCCAGTTGTTTCAAATTGATATTGTCGCCATAACGTGTGTGCAGCACCTTCTGCAGGTTCACCGTGCCGATATCCACTTTGACATCCACATCCGGATAAACCGTTTTCCAGGGTTCTGGAGAAGTGAAGTTCTGCCAGTTCCCGGGTACGGTGGTAACAAAGAAGGTGTGCAACAAGCGTGTGGCCAGGTCACTGCTGGTAGGCAAATTCTTGATACCCGACACCATGTCGATGGTATTACCCAGATCCAGTCCGTCGGTTGCCGGGTCGTCAACAATCACAGCAGCGAACATGAAGGGATGAATCTTGCATGTGAATACATACAGACCGGGGACATTGAGCTTCAGAATAGCGCCACCACGGTAAGCCTTGGCTTCATCAAACGGGATCATGAAATGATCGCCGCCATGATCGTTATGCCCGGCCTCGCTTGGCCATAGCAGGCTGGTGATGGTATGCACACCTGCTGTATCCGACATGACGAAATGGACACTGCTGCCCGGCGGGATGATTTCCAGTGATTTGGTATGGGTTACCGGGCTGAGCGCATCGCCACGGGCACTTCTGAACCAGCTGGCAGGTTCATCGCTCACGATAAAGGTAGCCAGACCGGGGTGGTCACTGTCATGACCAAAAATAGCACCGCTGGGAGAAGCTCCCACAATACTGTCTGCAGATTTCCCGGAATCACGAGAAACAACATGAATCCGGCCATTCATGCCGGATTGCATGTGAGAAATCAGGTGGCAGTGAAATTGCCAGACGCCCGGGCCGACACCTGTGCCAGCCTTGACAGTGAAAACATGGCTGTTGTTCTGGCTATTTAGAATGTGCGTATCAATGATATGGGGCGATGCTGTCTGTGTACTGCCGGGCTGAATCCAGCGATGCGCATGCAGATGGAATGTATGGCCAGGACCGATTGCGAGCACGTGGAAGCGCAACAGATCATCCTGGTAGGCACCCAAATCGGGATTGGTCCACAAAGGTTTCTGGTTGCCATCGCTGGAAATTTCACTACCCCAGAACGTCGAACCCACCATGAACAACACGAATTCCTTGTTCAATCGGGATCGATCAATGGGTACAATCTTGCCGTCACCATCCACAAAACTCTGGACCTGACCGCCGGGTTCATCTACCACAATGGCGCCGAACAGTCCCAGCATGGCTGCTTTATCATCTTGATAAGCATAGGTGCCAGGCTTGTTGGCTTTCAGCTGGTAGCTTTTTGTCTGTCCTGGCGCGGCAGCTGCGGCATTGCCGGTAGAAAGACCGGGAGCAGAAAAACTGACTGGAGATTGGGTATTGTTGGTCAGCTGTACCTTGATTTTGTCTCCGGTTTTGATGAACAGAGTTGGGCCGGGAATGGTAGCTTCGGCTGCATAACCCGGCACACTACCGTTATTACTGCTGTGACTGAGTAGTTTATAGGCGGGCTGGCCATTGGGCAGGGTTTCGGCCGACATGACGATATTGTGCGTTGCCGCCATCAGCCAGGCAGGGAACAGGCAGGCTGCGATGAACGCAACCCGCAGTGCCGCAGGTTGTAAAAAGGTTTGAAATCTCATTTTCTTTCCTTGATTTGAAGAACGGATCAAAATGCACCTCATCAATGGGAAACGATGAAGTCGCCCCGCATTCCCTGCACTTTGCCGGCGAATGCTGTGTCCTGATAGCGTGAGGAACGGGTTGCCTTAACGGTAAAGACGTGCTTTTCCAGCGGCCCGAGAATTTTCTGATTGATAGTGAAGTGTGTGCCCGGATCAATCCATTGATAGCCTGGCAGCTCAAACCGGTGAAAATTGGTGCCCAGTGCAATCAGATGGAAATTGACGTTGGTATTCTGCTGTGCGATCAAATTAGGATTGGCGCCCAGTGCAGTCTGCTTGCCGGTGGCACCATCGATTTCCATGCCCCAGAAAGCATCATCCCCAAGATAGAGCACGTATTCCCTGGAAATACCTTTGGAGAATTTACCGCCCTGAGCCCAGTTGGTGCTCGAAGCAGGCCGGACGATGAGCGCACCGAATAATCCTCTGTCCTCGGCGCCATTATGGCTTTCCATGTTGTGATCATGGTAAGCCCAGGTTCCGGCTGTGCCGCGCGCCGCATCCCAGCGGTAGGTATAGGAAAGATGTGGAATGGCGCTTTCATCCTTATACAGATTGATGTATTTCAGCGTGCCATCGCTTTCCCGGTCGTAGTGCACGCCGTGGACATGCAAGCTGACATGCTCCTGTACGGGAGTATGTGCATCAAATTGATGCAGAAGCTCGATTTCGGCAACATCACCCTCATCCATAATAATGATTGGACCGGGAATGGTGGCTGTGCTGGTGACATAACGGCTGGTGATGTCGGTTTGTGCGCCATCCGGCTGCTTGACCACATAACCGGCCATACGGTATCCATACAGGCCATCAGGCAATCGTTCTGCGTACATGACAATGCTGTGCAAATTTCCCGCTATTGCTGCTATGCCGGGAAACAGCAGCCCCAGTACCAGGGCGGATATTGACCAGAAAGCCCTGGCGGATAGTGGTTTGCACCATCTTTTCAGGCTATGCCATGGACGAGATTCATGTGTGGAAAATCCACAACCGAATTCGAAATCCATTTTGCTCCTCCTCTTTTGAGTAATATGAACCGGGCGTTTTCCGCCCTTGTAGGTAGATATATTTTTGTCTCCTGCAACATGCCAGAATTGCCAGTGGCATTTCCCGAAAATGCTGGACAGGGGAGCTGTGATCGTAGCAAGCGGGGTGTTACACATCCGTTACCGATCGGAAATTGATCGGGAGGTGGAGAAGTGGAAGGAAGCTGGTTTCAGGGGAGCACTGATTTGATCGTCAATAAGCAATCCGGTTTTTATGTTTATCCATACGTTACAGATCGCCACGCCACGTCGCTTCTCACGATGACAGAATAAATCAGAGATTCCTTAGTGCCCGGACGGAGTATCGGTTTGGGGAGGTGGGGGCATATCCGGATTGGCTGGCCGCAGGCCGGTGACCAGTGATTGAAACAGAAGCTCGGTTTCCCGGCTGGGGCGCATACCAAGATGAGAGAAGAGAGTAAGCTGACAACACTGGTAGGTGGAGAGCGCCTTGTAGTGCTGTTCGAGCTGCATGCAACAGATCATGTGTCGGCGATAGAACATTTCGGCCAAAGGATCAATGCCGATTGCCCTGAGATAGTGCCGGGATGCCAGTACCCAATCGTTATTGCATTCAAGCAAAAGGCCCAGCTGTTCGCTCATGTTCAGATAATGAAGATGCAGACGCTCGCGGAAAGAAATGATCCAGGATTCCGGTTCTTCTGCCAAAAATCGTCCCTGATAGCGATTGATTGCCATTTGCAGGGAAACCTGAGTGGCATTGGGTTGGTGGGCAACGCGTAGGAATGTGAGGTAATCAATCCAGACATAATTCATATCAAGCGATAACTGGCAATTTTCCAGCCGCACGGCCTTTTCATGCTGCAACATCTTCCGCAGACGATGCAGCGTGGTTCTCAATGCCTGTCCAGCAACATCTCCGGAAGATTCCGGCCACAAGGCATCCATAATCTGATTCTGGCTGATCGCTCTGCCACCAAATGAACACAGATATTTCAGTAATTCCATAGGCTTGCGCTGGGATTTGCCGTCGAAGCGCAAAGGCTGGTCATTGCGCAAAATGGAAAACCGGCCAAATGTATAAATCCGGATTGGCCAGGGCCAATTTTCATTATCTGGCGAAGAAGGCAGGAGACCACGGTGGCGAATTAGATGTTGCACATAACAGGTTTCTATTCCGTTGCGAAGCGCGCACGACAACAAAAGCGACATGACTCTGGGTCGCCACCAGAAATCGGGAGCAAGGTAATTATGTCTGGCGGCAATTGCCAGCGCTTCCTGCAGCATGTTTGTCGCTGCGAACTCGTTTTCAATGCGGAGTTGAGCATAGGCAGCCACCAACAAGGCCCGGCATTTGAGCAGACAGGCTTTGGTGCTATCGGCATAGTAAATGGCGTGAGTGAGCTGATTGTCGGCTTCTTCTGTGGCACCAGTTTCAATCAGAATTTGTGCCAATCCGATACGGGCAGACGCTGCAAGAAAGCAGGCTCCTGTTTCTTCAGCCTGGGTGAGACCTTCCCGTGCTGCCTGAAGTGCACTGGATACATTGCCTTCCAGCAGTTTGACTCCAGCGCGCAAGCCGTTCAGTTCTGCCTGGATCAGCTTGTTCTGTGGATCATGCAAACTTCGCCTGGCGTGTTCCAGATGCATGCGGGCATCATTTGAATTGCCTTCTGCCAAGGCACAGCTTATTCCCAGCATCCATAATCTGCAGTCATGCATGGATGTTCCGGCATGCCTGGACTGATTCAATCCCTCGCTGAATTTATCCATAGCAAGTGGGAAATTTGCGGTGAGCCAGGCCAGATTTCCTTCCGCAATATGCCAGAGAATGCGGGTTGTAGCCTGTGGATGGGCAGTGTGGATCAGCGGGGTGAGTTGCCGGGTAATGGCGCGGGTACGGGAGAAGTCACCCTGTTGCAAGGAGAGCCACGAAAGCGACAGCCCCATTTTCATTTTCAGCTCCGCTGTAATATCGCTGCTCAATAGCTGATCTCCCCGCGCCTCAAACGCGATCACCAGAGGGTGGTGGGGCAGGATGTGAACAAATGCATGAAGACTGGCGAGAACGGTTGCCTCGACTGTAACCGAAGGAAATTCCCCGCATTCAACAACCAGTTGCTGCAACTTTTCTGCCCACGGCAACCCGAGATGTACGAGGTTTGCCTGTGAAAAACCGGCTTCGATCAGCGCGCCCAGCGTAAGGAAACAGCCGGTTTTGTTGCCGGTTTTGTCAAAACCAGCATAAGGGCACCTCTAAAAATTCGAGTTACAAAATGAGGCGGGTTAGGAAGAAGTAGTATTTTCCTGATATTTTTATAGTAACACGTTGTTTTGGAAATATAATATCAAAATTATGTTTCCCGATAT